>OIAZ01000126.1_pt1 | contig 18661 bp, 13 predicted proteins | sample 1580911 | NCBI WGS metagenome assembly OIAZ01 (sample SAMEA3882507, study PRJEB24775) | human gut metagenome | biome: human-associated habitat; feature: intestine environment; material: feces | place: Netherlands | collected 2009/2010 | reverse complement strand
TGCAGCTCACCTTTCCGATAAATGAAGGTAACTGCTCCAATCAGTCCATCTCTATATACTTCAAATACCGTAACCATCGAGTCCCGTCCATCCAAGTAATCTGCATAAAATGTTTCGATTACTTCATGGTTTTGCATGGCAGTATCTTCTTCAACACTTACCAAACCGCTTCTGCCCAATTGTTCCACCACGGCTTTCCTCTGCTCGTGGGTAAATTCATTAATACCGGAAGAGTAGCTTGGTGCATCTGCAATTACAATATCCTTATAGATTTCTCTGACCGATTCTGCTGCTGACAAAACCGTACTCTGCAGCTGCTCCTTCTCCTTTTCTGAAAGGAGATCATCATGGCTGAAAAGCAAACCAACAAAGACCGGATGCGGGAAATCGTTGACAGCATCGAAAACGGCATCAAGGAGCTGTTCGAGAGCGATAAGTACCGGAAGTACCTTGCCACCATGAGCCGCTTTCACCGCTACTCGGTCAACAACACCATGCTCATCTATATGCAGCGCCCCGACGCCACCCATGTGGCGGGCTTCAACAAGTGGCGCGATCAGTTCGGCAGGAACGTCCTGAAAGGCGAAAAAGGTATCCGCATCATCGCTCCTACTCCCTATAAGAAAAAGGTCGAGGAAATCAAGACCGACCCGGAAACCAATGCGCCGGTGCTGGATGCGGATGGCAAGGCCATCATTGAGGAAAAGGAAATCCGAATCCCTATGTTCAAGGTGGTATCCGTCTTTGATGTGTCACAGACTGCGGGAAAGCCCTTGCCCCAGCTTGCCGCTGATCTGAGCGGCAATGTGCAGCAGTATGAGGTTTTCATGGAGGCGCTGCGCCGTGCTTCTCCCGTTCCGATGGAGATAAAGCCCGTTGCGCGGGATACGGACGGATTTTTCAGCATTAAGGCGCAGAGCATCACCATCCGCGCCGGTATGAGTGAGGTGCAGACGGTATGCGCCGCCGTCCATGAGATTGCTCACGCCAAGCTCCACGACTATGAACACATGACAGAGCTTGCGGACGATGGTGAGACGATCCTTGTCCCCGGAGAAAAGAGTCGCAACACCGAGGAGGTCGAGGCCGAAAGCATCTCCTATGCGGTCTGCCAGTATTACGGCATTGAAACGGGAGAAAACAGCTTCGGCTATATCGCCACATGGTCAAAGGGCAAGGAGCTGAAAGAGCTTCGCGCCAGTCTGGAAACCATCAACAAGACGGCTTCCGAGCTGATTACGGACATTGACCGGCATTTTGCGGAGATTTGCAGGGAGCGCGGCATTTCTGTGGAGAAATCCGAGCAAGCGGAAAGCCAATTAAAAGAGAACAGCAATATGTCTGCGGCTGACTTGGCAAAAAGCATTTCAGAGCTGTATCTCGATGCGAATGGCCTTGCCTTTCTCAGCGAATTCGCAAGTCAGGAAGATTGCCTTCAGCATTTCTACGAAGATCTGTTGACGGGAGCAGATGAGATAAAAGGCTTCCTGTCCGAAACGCTTGAGCAGAGCGATGAATACGCGCACAGAGCGAATGAGCTGCTGTTGGAAGTTGAGGCATTTCAGAAAAGTCACACTTCCTTAAAGGAACTCGACGCTAATGAGCGTTGGTATGCGGTTGATGGTGGGAGCAAGCATCTTCGCATAACAGAAGATGGTGCAAAATATGCCTATGAACTTTACGACAAGGACACTCTACACCTTCTGGAAAGCGGAACAGTACATGACGATGATGTAAACTTTCTTTTGGCGGCTGCGATTCGTATCTGCGAAACACATGGCTATGATAAGACCGTGCCGTTTGAAGTTTTGTCAAACAAGTTTGCAGGGATTTTGTACTCACTCGAATTGTCATCGGACGACAATCAGGTTGTTCACGAGGAGGCCGGTTCTCATGCCGCAGGCACACTTCCAACTTCGCCAGAGCTGGAACAGGCCACCCCGATGCCCGACCCCACGCTGACGGTGGACGATATGCGCAGCTATGGGTATCTGGATAGCGATATGCTCCCACTTTCCAAGGATCGGGCGGTGGAGCTGCTGGAGCATGACATCACGGTTTATATGCTCTATCCCGACAACGCCGAGGAAATGGTTTTTGAGGCCGAGGACATCATCAAGCACGATGGAATGTTCGGGATTACAAGACCGGATTGGGATGCGGTCAAAGGCCATATCCCACCCCGCGATGTGGAGCAGCGTTTTTTGAACAGTCCCACCGATTCTATGGCGATCTACCAACTGCGCCGGGATGCGCCGGTGGAGCTGCGTTTTGCCAACCTCGGCAGTCTGGCCGCGCCGCCTGACCCGGCCAACTATGAAGCCGTCTATACCCGTGAGGTGTACCCGGACGATGATACCGGCAGAATCCTTGAAAACTTCTACTACATTTTCAACGACGAGCGCCCCGGCGATTTTGTGGGACACAGCCTCTCCGTCAGCGACATCGTTGCGCTGAAACAGGACGGCAAGGTATCCTATCACTACTGTGACAGCATGGGATTTCAGGAGCTGCCCGCCTTTCAGAAACCGGAGAATTATCTGAAAGCCGCCGAGATGTCGATGGAAGATGATTACGGCATGATCGACGGCATTATCAACAACGGCCCCAAGCAGCCCACCGTTGCCGACCTTGAGGCACAGGTCAAGGCCGGTATGTCCATCTCCTTGATGGATTTGGCAGAGGCGGCACACCGGGAAAAGAAGAAATCTGTGCTGGAGCAGCTCAAAAGCCAACCGGCCCAAGAACGTCCACACAAAACAGCGCCCAAAAAGAGCGCGGAAAAGGAGCTTTGATATGAACATCACCTTTGAAGAACGCCAGCTTATGAGCCTCTACAACACCGGCACCCGCACGGGCTTGATCGCGGCGCTGGAGGAAATGCGCGGCTACCTCGCTGCGGATGAAACGGAGCTGCGGGAGCTGACGGACAGCGCCATCGCAAAGCTGCGCAGGATGAGCGACGCGGAATATGACGCGCTCGACCTGTTCCCCGATTTTGAAAAGGAGGATATGGATGCCGAGTAAAGTACAGCTCTATGCGCAGATGGCAGACCGCACGGCGGAGCAGATCACGGGAAGCTACCAGAAGTGGACGGCATTTCTGACCACCGCCGCAAGGCTGTATAAGTACCCCTACAATGAACAGCTCATGATTTTCGCCCAGCGCCCGGAAGCCACGGCCTGCGCGGGATACGACCTTTGGAATAAGCAGATGCGCCGCTATGTGCGGCGAGGCAGCAAGGGCATCGCCCTTGTGGATACCAGCAGCGACCAACCCAAACTCCGATATGTATTCGATGTTTCCGATACCAGCGGCGGCGAGAACTCTCGCCGCCCTTATCTTTGGGAATACCGGCAGGAGCATCGTGAGGTGGTATCTGCGGCGCTGGAGCAGCGCTTCGACGTTTCCGGTGAAAACGGACTTGCCGATCAGATGGAGCGTGTGGCGGCGCAGCTTGTAGATGAATACTGGCACGACAACTGGCGCGATATTGTCGGCATCGTTGACGGTTCCTTTCTGGAAGGTTATGATGATTTCAACATCGGAGCCGCTTTTCGGAACGCCGCCGTTGTCAGCACCACCTATGCGCTGCTGTCCCGCTGCGGGATGCAGCCGGGAGATTACTTCGAGCATGAGGATTTTCTGAACGTCTTTGATTTCAACACCCCTCAGACCGTCGCCGCTCTTGGAACGGCCATCAGCCAGTCCAGCGAGCTGGTGCTGCGGCAGATCGAAGTCACCATCAAGAATTATGAGCGCGAGAAAATCGCGGAAAGGAGCGAAAGCCATGAGCGAACTGACCTACACCCGCAGCGGGGATTATCTGATTCCCGACCTGAGCCTGACAGAGCAGCCGCAAGCCCCGCTGGGCAAGTACGGCAGGATGCGGAAGGATTACTTGAAGGAGCATCGTCCGGTGCTGTGGAACAGCCTGCTGCTGTCCGAGAGGCTGTACCCCCATCTGCGGGAGATCGACGAGGCAGCGAACAACCGACTGGAACAGATGATGCCGGAGCTGATGAAGTCAGCGGGCGTGACGGAAGCGCTGAAAGCCAGCGACCCGATGAAGTGGGTAGGGCTGATGAACACGCTGAAAGCGCAGGCCGAGGAAACGATCCTCACGGAACTGGTGTTCAGCTAAATATGTTCGATGCCCCTGCTGGGGCGCAGATGTCCTTCTTCCCCTCAGAGGCAGAACAAATTCAATCCATCGCAGAAGCGGAGAGTGTAACACCCTCCGCTTTTTCTATGTTCATTTCTCAGGATGATATTGACCACATCCTGCGCGCGGGCGGTAATGCGGATGCAGCGCGGATGAAAATTGCTGCGGAATTCTCCAAGCAAAAGCCTTTAGAGGATCGCGCGGCATTTCTGAAAGCTCTTTACTACGGCGGCAACGGCCTGATTACGGATAACGGCAGGCTTTCCGCATGGTACGGGGACGATGGTATCCATATTGCAACCGGAGATACCTCTCGCTATCTTCGTTCTGCCCAAGTGATAGGCTGGGCAGATGCGGCGGAGCGTATTGAGGAGCTTCTGGACGGCGGCGCATTTGCCACCAATCTTGAGGTCACGGAAGCCCCGCGCTATGAGCGGCTGGGTATTGCTGTGGATGTCTGGAACCTTTATCACGATTTCTCGGATGAAGCAAAGTCGCTGGGGTATCTGTCCTGCTTGGGTAATATCCATAGCACCAGCTTTCCAGAGGAAACGGAGCGTCTGACGGACGATCTGCTGAATCCGGTGTTCCGGGATAGGCTCCTGTCAGAATACAAGGTATTCATGGACGCCTACCGCGAAAACCGTGCGCTGCTGCGCTTCCATTACCACCGGCCGCAGGCACTTCTCACACGTTTAGAAGATCTGTCCCTTCCACGAAAGGAATTCCGTTCCGATATGGAGGCTATTCCAGCAACCGGCAGGTTTATCACCGAAGATGAAATTGCGGCTTCTCTTGCAAACGGGAGCAGCTTTGAGGGTGGAAAGACCCGCATCTATGCGTTTTTCCAGACTTCGCACACTCCCAAGGAGAATGCCGATTTTCTGAAAAAGGAGTACGGCATCGGCGGGCATACCCATGCCGTATCCAGAGAAAGCGGCAGCTACGAGGATCACGGCAGCAAAGGCATCACGCTGAAAAAAGCGGGCTGTGCAGATGTTCAGATGAATTGGAACAAGGTCGCTTCGCGTATCTCTGAGCTGATTCGGATGAACCGCTATTTTACACCAGACGAACAGGCGCTTTATGATAAGGCGCAGGCACAGGATGTGGTGCGAAACACCGCCTACGACAGCTATAACGCCATCAAGGAAGCCCACCCGGACGACATCGTGCTGTTTCAGGTGGGCGATTTCTTTGAGATTTACGGCGAGGACGCAAAACAGGCGGCGGAGCTGCTTGACCTCAACCTTACCACAAGAGAGATACCCGGCGCTGGCCGTGTGGAGATGTGCGGCGTACCGTCGCACAATTTAGAGATGTATGTAGAGAAATTGCGCGATAAGTATGATGTGACGATTGCCGAAGCGCCAGACTTTAGAGGTGAGCGCCACATTTACACGCTGCGCTCTATCGACCATGAAGCAGAAGCCGCCATCGACGTACAGGAAACGGAGTTTGGCGCTGACGGTTCAAACGTGTTCCATGATCCTGCCGCCGATGTGACGCAGCCCACGGTACGGGAGCTGTTTGACGGATACAAACTGACCGTTGGCAACGCACTTTCCAAAGATACAGCTTTTGTCAATGCCTGCCGCAATTCAGACCGCCAGAACGCTTATCTGGAGGGTGCGGACGCTATCCATCGTATTGTCACGGCATCTGATGATCTCCAGCTTGTCCGCCTGTACTTTGATATGCCCGCGTTCCATAACCGGCTGCATCAGGAGCTTTTGGAGGAACTGTATCCCACGCTGGCAGCGACGGTCGCACCCTCTCCCTATCAGATCACACAGGAGGACATTGACAACGCGCTTCTGGATTGGCACAACAACCTAAAGGGCAAGCAGGAAGTCGCACTATATATGCAGGCGCATGGGCGAGAACGCAGCACCGCCGCATGGCTGGCTGCAAAATATGGCTGGGAAGATAGCAAAACTCCCATGTATATCCATGTAGGAAACGCCAAGCCGGTGACGCTCACATGGGCGCAGGTACAGCGGCGGTTGGCACAGCTCATCCGAGAGAATAAATTTTACGATGAGAATGAGCGACTGCGGTTATTTTCACCTGACCGATACTCCATTCGTCTGCATCCCGGCGAGGGCGGAATTACCGGCATTTGGGATGAGGTGTTGGAACGGTTCTGCGGAGATGGGGAACAAACGCTCCGCTTTGCAGAACAGAATAACGCCATTGCTTACTTGGATGGCATCAAACGGGATATGGGAATTGAGCTATCCCCTCCGGCGTTTACAACACCGCTTGGCTATACCTATCATATTGGAGATCGCATTTCATCCATAGAGTTAGACCACATAGCAGCAGTCGGCGTTATCGCGCGTGTAGATGAAGATCACGTCTGGCACACGTTACCGAACGTACCCGGACAGGAACCTGTCAGCATCGACCGCAATTCCTTTGAACGCTACCTCGACACCAGATATTTCGAGGTTTCTGAACCGGAGCCGCAGCGCGTCATTGCGGCGCAGCACACAGAACAGCCAACCCCGGAGACGCCGCAAGCGGTTCAAAACCTTATGGGGCAGCGCGTGGAAATTGATGGTAAGCTCTATAATGTTGATTCCGCAGATGAAACTGTCGCGCATCTCAGCGTCGTTTCATCCTCCAGCGAGAGCAATCACGATCCGGAACACAGAACCGAACCGGTTTCTGCTGTCCTCACACGAATTGCAGATCAGGGTCGTGAGCTTGCGCCGAATATTTCGGCATATCAGGCGCTTCGTGCAGAGCATCCCGAAAAGCTCATCGGTGTCCGTGTCGGAGAACGGCTGCTTTTTTATGGCGCGGATGCAAAACGAGCCGCCAGCGCTTTGAATCGCCGCCTGCTGCAACGCGATATTCCCGGTATGGGCGAAACCGCTGTGACCGGCTATGATTTTGGACAATGGGCAAGCGCCGCAAAGCGGCTGCTGGAGCATGGACACAGCTTCGTGTTTGCGCAGCCAAATGAAACCGACGGCTATGATGTTATCAACGAGGCCGATGCCAAGGAGTATATCCCCATTGGCATGGAGCTGGAGATTGACGGACGGAAGTTTGTCATTGACAGCGTAAATTTCGGCACGGATGAAGTATCTCTGCGCGATGTGACTTTTCAAAACAGGCAGGGCTTTCCCATCTTCCGCGCTGAACACATTGCGTTTATACGCTCGTTTGTTGAAGAGCAGAAACGGGAGCAGCCGCAGCCTGTCACCAAACCCGTCGCGTTCTATCCTGCCGAGAAAACGCACTTGCCCTACGACATAGAAATCCAAACGCTGCACATCCCGGAACCGGAGCATGACCCGCCCTCTGCGGAACCCGCCGAGCCTGAACCGCCCGCCATGAGCGATGAAGAAAGGCTGATTCTGGAGCAGGAAGGGCGCGCGGCACTCTCGGAAATGGGCGAGTTTGTGCCTGATTTTGATGATGCCATCTCACAGGCCGAGATCGACGAGCCTCCCGCACACCGTCCTGCGGTATCTATCCCCGTTGACGGCGAGTGGCAGGGCTTTCCCAGCATTGCCGCTGCGGAGCAGGCCGCTTACGCTGACTTCAAGGCGGCAAGCCACCGCGACGCGCAGAATTTCCACATCACCGATGATGCCCTCGGCGTCGGCGGCGCAAAAGCAAAGTTTCGGGCAAATATGGCGGCTATCCAACTCCTGCAAGAGCTGGAGTTTGAGGGCTTACAGGCCAGCCCGGAGCAGCAGGAAATCCTCTCCCGCTATGTGGGCTGGGGCGGTCTTGCGGATGCCTTCGACGAGAATAAGCCAAACTGGTCGGACGAGTTTGCAGAGCTGTACGCCACACTTTCCCCGGAGGAATACGCTGCGGCCAGAGCGTCCACGCTGAACGCCCACTACACCAGCCCCACCGTCATCAAGGCAATCTATGAAGCGGTCGGCAATATGGGCTTCCAGAGCGGTAACATTCTGGAGCCGTCTATGGGCGTTGGCAACTTTTTTGGCCTGCTGCCGGAGCAGATGCAGGGCAGCAAGCTCTACGGCGTGGAGCTGGACAGCATTACCGGGCGTATTGCCAAGCAACTTTACCCCAAGGCGGACATCACCATCGCAGGCTTTGAGACAACGGACAGAAAAGACTTTTACGACCTCGCCGTGGGCAACGTCCCGTTCGGACAATATCAGGTAGATGACCGGGCTTATAACAAGCTCGGTTTTTCCATTCACGACTACTTCTTTGCCAAAACCCTCGACCAAGTGCGTCCGGGCGGCGTGATCGCGTTTGTGACCTCCCGCTACACGATGGACAAGCAATCGCCCGAAGTCCGCAGGTACATCGCGCAGCGGGCGGAGCTGCTGGGTGCCATTCGTCTGCCTAACAATGCGTTCAAGGCCAACGCCGGTACGGATGTGGTTTCGGACATTCTCTTTCTCCAAAAGCGTGACCGTCCCATTGAGATCGAACCGGATTGGGTACACCTCAGCCAGAATGGGGATGGCTTTGCCATCAACCGCTATTTTGTTGACCACCCGGAGATGATTTTAGGCAGGCAGACCTCCGAAAGCACCCAATACGGCAAGCAGGATTTCACCGTTGTCCCCATTGAGGGGCTGGCGCTTGCAGATCAGCTCCATGATGCCGTGAAAAACATTCGCGGCACCTATCAGGAGGCGGAACTGCCAGAGCTGGGCGAGGGCGAACAGATCGACACGTCTATCCCCGCAGACCCCAATGTGAAAAACTACTCCTACACCGTGGTGGACGGCGAGGTGTACTACCGGGAAAACAGCCGCATGGTCAAACCGGAGCTGAACGCCACCGCCGCCGAGCGTGTCAAGGGCATGGTCGCGCTGCGGGATTGCGTGAATGAGCTGATTGCCCTGCAAATGGACGAGTACAGCGCAGAAAGCCGGATTCAGGAAGCGCAGGCCGAGCTAAACCGCCTCTATGATGCGTTCTCCGCAAAACACGGCCTAATCAATGAGCGTGCGAACCGTCTTGCGTTCTCTGACGATTCCTCTTACTACCTCCTGTGTTCGCTGGAAGTGCTGGATGACGACGGAAAGCTGGAGCGCAAGGCGGATATGTTCCACAAGCGCACCATCAAGCAGCAGCGCAGCGTAGATTCTGTGGATACCGCCAGCGAAGCCCTTGCTGTCTGCATCGGAGAAAAAGCCTGCGTCGATCTCAGCTTTATGGCCTCCCTCATGGGCGGCAGCGAGAAAATCCCGCAGATCGTTGAGGATTTGAAGGGCGTCATTTACAAGGAACCCAACAGTGGCCCGTTTGACTTGGAGGACGGCGGCGAGCATTGGGCGAAGGGCTGGCAGACGGCGGACGAATATCTCTCCGGCAACGTCCGGCAGAAGCTCCGCACCGCGCAGCGTGTAGCAGCGCACGACCCATTCTTTGCCGGGAATGTGGACGCCCTGATTGCTGCCCAGCCGAAAGACCTTGAAGCCAGTGAGATTGAGGTGCGGCTGGGTGCGACATGGTTTGATAAGAAGTACATCGAGCAATTCATGTACGAAACCTTTGAAACGCCCCGCTATCTGCGCGGACAGATCGAGATCAGCTATGTCCCGTACACCGCAGAATGGCAGGTTTCCCGCAAGAGCATGGTGCGCTACAACGACGTGGCGGCATTCACCACCTACGGCACAGACCGCGCCAGCGCCTACCGGTTGCTGGAGGATGCGCTGAATCTCCGCGATATTCGCATCTACGATACCATTGAGGACGCAGACGGACGGGAGCGCCGTGTCCTCAACGCCAAGGAAACCACCCTTGCCGCGCAGAAGCAGCAGCTTATCCGGGATGCGTTCAAGGACTGGATTTGGAAAGACCCGGAGCGGCGCGAAACGCTGGTACGGCAATACAACGAGGAAATGAACAGCACTCGTCCCCGCGAGTATGACGGCAGCCACATCGTTTTCTCCGGTATGAACCCGGAAATCACCCTCCGAGAGCATCAGAAAAACGCCATCGCCCATGTGCTGTACGGCGGGAATACGCTGCTGGCACACGAAGTTGGCGCGGGAAAAACCTTTGAAATGGTAGCCTCTGCGATGGAATCCAAGAGGTTGGGACTGTGCCAGAAATCCATTTTTGTCGTGCCGAACCATCTGACGGAACAGTGGGCGTCCGAGTTTTTGCGGCTCTACCCTTCGGCCAACATCCTTGTCACTACCAAGAAGGACTTTGAAACCCACAACCGCAAGAAATTCTGCGCCCGTATCGCCACCGGCGACTATGACGCCGTTATCATCGGCCACAGCCAGTTTGAGCGTATCCCCATCAGTCCGGAGCGGCAGGAACAGCTCCTTCACCAGCAGATTGAGGAAATCACCGATGGTATTCAGGATACCAAGCTCGCAGGCGGCAACAGCTTTACCATCAAGAGCTTGGAGCGCACGAAAAAGGGGCTGGAGACGCGGCTGAAAAAGCTGCAAGCCAGCGACCGCAAGGATGATGTGATTTACTTTGAACAGCTCGGCGTAGACAGGATGTTTGTGGACGAGTCGGACAATTATAAAAATCTTTTCCTCTATACGAAGATGCGCAATGTGGCAGGGCTTTCCACCACCGATGCGCAGAAATCCTCGGATATGTTCTCCAAGTGCCGCTACATGGATGAGCTGACCGGCGGGCGCGGCGTGGTGTTTGCCACCGGCACCCCGGTTTCCAACTCCATGACAGAGCTTTACACCATCCAGCGCTATTTGCAGCATGACCGGCTGCAAGAGATGGGTATGGGCCACTTCGATTGCTGGGCAAGCCGCTTTGGTGAAACCACCACCGCGCTGGAGCTTGCCCCGGAGGGAACCGGCTACCGGGCAAGGACGCGCTTTGCAAAGTTTTTCAACTTGCCCGAATTGATGAATCTGTTCAAAGAGGTCGCCGACATCAAAACGGCGGATCAGCTCCACTTACCCACGCCGGAGGTTGCGTATCACACCATCGCCACCAAACCCACGCAGATCCAGCAGGACATGGTGAAAGCCCTCTCGGAACGAGCGTCCAAGGTACACAGCGGTGCGGTCAGCCCGGATGTGGACAATATGCTCAAAATCACCTCGGACGGACGCAAGCTGGGGCTTGACCAGCGCATCATCAATCCCATGCTCCCCGACGAGGAAACCACCAAGGTCAATCAGTGCGTGGCGAACATTCTCCAATACTGGCGCGACGGCGAGGAGGAAAAACTGACACAGCTTGTGTTTTGCGACATTTCTACGCCAAAGACCACGCCCTCGCAGCGGGCGGCAAAGGCTTCCCCCGGTACGCTGGACAGCCCGGAAATTCATGCGCTGGAGAGCGCGATCCCGTTGGAAGAAAGCTCTGACACGCCGTTTACGGTCTATGAGGATGTGCGCCAAAAGCTCATTGACGCCGGTATGCCCCCGGAACAGATCGCGTTCATCCACGATGCCAATACGGAGGTCAAAAAGCGAGAACTGTTCGCAAAGGTACGCAGCGGTCAAGTGCGCGTCCTGATGGGCAGCACGGCCAAGATGGGCGCGGGCACCAACGTGCAAGATCGTTTGGTCGCACTTCACGATTTGGATTGCCCGTGGCGTCCCCGTGATCTCACGCAGCGAAAAGGCCGCATCGAGCGTCAGGGCAATCAGAACAAGCTCGTTCATGTCTGCCGCTATGTGACCGAAGGGACTTTTGACGCCTACCTCTGGCAGACCGTTGAGAACAAACAGAAATTCATCTCTCAGATCATGACCTCAAAATCCCCGGTTCGCTCCTGTGAGGACGTGGACGCTACGGCGCTGTCCTTTGCGGAGATCAAGGCGCTGTGTGCCGGTGATCCCCGTATCAAGGAGCGCATGGATTTGGACATTGAGGTGTCCAAGCTAAAAATTATGAAAGCAGACCACAACAGCAAGCAATTCCGCTTGGAGGACAGTCTGCTGAAATACTTCCCGGAAAAGATAGAAGAACACAAGGGCTTTGTTCGTGGGCTGGAGGCGGATATGCAGACCCTCGCGGCGCATCCGCTCCCGGCAGAAGGCTTTGTCGGCATGGAGATTCGCGGCGACCGGCTCACTGATAAGGAAAACGCCGGTGCCGCGTTGCTGGATACCTGCAAGGAGGTCAAGGGCAAAGACCCGGTACAGATCGGCAGCTATCGCGGCTTTACCATGTCCGTTGCTTTTGATTCCATGTGGAAAACGTACACGCTGACGCTGAAAGGCCAGATGACCCATCGCGTTGAACTCGGTTCGGATGCCAGAGGCAACCTTGTCCGCATTGAGAACGCGCTGGATAAAATGCCGGAGCGTTTGCGCAGCGTTCAGGAGCAGCTTGAAAACCTCTATAACCAGCAGGCAGCGGCAAAGGCCGAGGTCGGTAAGCCGTTCCCGCAGGAGCAGGAGCTGGCCGCAAAAACTGCGCGGCTCATTGAGTTGGATATGGAGCTGAATCTGGACGGCAAGGGACAGCCGCAGCCTGAGCAGGCGATTGCAAAATCGGCGCGGCCTTCCGTTCTGGACAGGCTGAAAGCGTCGCCTGTTCATGGCGCACCGGAAAAGCCCCACAAGAAAGAAATGGAGGCACGATAATGAAAAATCTCCCCGTTTACAAGCACCCGGCATCCTATGCCAGAGAGCATGACGAGCTTGCTGCCTACCGCGCCTCCAATCAGGCGAACGCAGCCTGCAAGGAAGCTATCGAAGCCGCCATCCGCGACCACTACCGGGATAACCGGCTGGATACAGCAGCGGTCGATCAGGTAGTGCAGCAGTTCGGCTATGACCGCACGTTCCATGTCCTTGCCATTACCGTCTGTCAAGCGGATTGGGACAGACGGTATTCACCCGACAACCGGGCATGGGCAAACGCCATGTCCATCCCCGCCAATCCCGACGCATGGGGTACTGACCGCAACTGCTATCTGGCCGTCAACAGCCATCCCGGTCTGGTCGATCTGTTTCTCAGCCAGACCCGCAAAGCCTATGCGCAGGAGCAGCAGAAAACCTCTGTCCGGGATAAGCTGAAAAAGCCGCCTGAAACAACTTCGCCGAAAATTTCGGCGAAGTCCAAAGCCCCGGAGCGTTGAGCGATGGCAAAACGCAAGCGGGATATTCAGCTCAAATTCCGCGTCACGCCGCAGGAGCGGGAAATGATTGAAACGAAGATGGCACAGTTCGGCACCACCAACATGGCGGCGTATCTCCGCAAGATGGCGATTGACGGATATGTGGTGAAGCTCGACCTTCCGGAGCTGCGGGAGCTGGTGTCCCTGCTTCGGTATTCCAGCAACAACCTCAACCAGCTTACCCGCCGCGCTCACGAAACAGGCCGCATCTATGAGGCCGATTTGGAGGACATTCAGCAAAGTCAGGAACGGATATGGACGGCGGCAGAGAAAATCGTTTCCTCGCTGGCGGCGCTGAAATAAGTCGCAGGGGCGGCGTAATAACCGCCGCCCCTGTTCACACAAAGCAAAAGCCCCGACGCAAAACAGCATCAGAGCTTCTACGGTTCCAGATTGTTTTCATCAAACAGCGGCGAGGCAAAAAAGCTGCTCAGGTCGATCTCCAATCCCTGACAAAGCTCGTGGATGATCCGCAGCTTCATAGACGGGTATGCGCAGTTCACAAGATTACCGATGGTGGACTTCGGTACGCCGCTTTTCATATAAAGCTGATACTGCGTCATGCCACGCTCCTGCATCAGCTCAACCAAACGCCTGCTGACGGCTTCATTCAACTGCAAGTACCACACCTCCCGTCCCTGTAACTGTACCAACATTATATTTCCCATCTGGAGAAAATTAGTTCAGGTAGCTGTACTAAAGCGAGATTTTGTGATATGGTTAGATGTCGGGCAAAAGGCGAAAACTATTCGTATGACTTTGCCGCATCCTTGCAAAACACCAATGGGCAAAGTATTCTAATATCAGAAAAAGATTTGACCGCTTGGAAAGGAGCTGCGGAACGTATGCTGACAAACGAAATTGTGCTGAAAGTATTTTCTGACTACCTCAACCGCGATACGGATTTTGAAGTTGTCCTGACCAGCAGAGGCTACACGGTCATGGGTTTTGACAACCACCGTCAGGACTGGAACACCGTGGACTTTTGCCCTACGCCCGAAGCGCTGCGGGATTCTTTGTTAAACGCCTATGAGAGCTTCCGCGAGCTGGAGATCACGGGCGGTGATCGTGATTTGACCGAAAAGGAAGAAGCAAAGCTTGCCAAAGAGCGTGACGCGCTGACCGCACTTTGTGAAAAGGAGGCCGCAAAATGTTCATCCTGAAAATTCTCTTTGCGCCGTTGTCGCTTATCCTGTCCCTGTTCGTTTGGCTGTGCGCGGGGCTGCTGTCCTGTTCCGGCTTCGTGTTCAAGCTGGCAAGCGGACTGCTCTCCCTGCTGGCTTTCGCCGTGCTGATTACCTACTCCGTAAAGAACGGCATCATCCTCCTTGTGCTGGCGTTTCTGATCAGCCCGATGGGACTTCCGATGCTGGCTGTGCAGGGACTTGGCAAGCTGCAAGACGTGAACACCGCCATGAAAAATTTCATCCATAGTTAAAAGCGCAAGCCGGGGCGAACGCCTCGGCTTGCTTTTCTAAAATCGTTGTTTACTTTCTTGCTAATCTCGGATATAATATTAGCAAGAAGGAAGTGATAACATGACCGCCTACGACCGGCTTGATCTGCTTTTTCAGCAAAACAATGGGATCGTCAAAACCGCGCAGGTTTTGGAAATCGGTATTGCCAAGTCCACGTTTTACGCCTACGCCAAGCAGCGCGGCGTAGAGCAGGCCGCGCATGGCGTTTATGTTTCGCCTGACGCATGGACGGACGCCATGTACCTGCTGCACCTTCGCTGTGCGCAGGCCGTATTCTCCCATGAAAGCGCATTGTTTTTCCATGACCTGACCGACCGGGAGCCAAATCCGTATTCCATCACGGTCAAGACCGGATACAATCCTGCCAGCCTGCAAGCGGATGGCATCAAGGTCTACACCATCAAGAAAGAATTGCATGATGTGGGAATCGTCACAATGAACACGCCCTTTGGCAACCCGGTTCCCGTCTATGATATGGAGCGCACGATCTGCGATCTGATCCGCAGCCGCAGTGGAATCGAGATGCAGACCTTTCAGGATGCCCTCAAGCAATACGCAAAACGAAAAGACAAGGACTTACGGAAGCTGATGCGCTATGCGCAGATGTTCCGTGTTGAAAAACTGCTTCGGCAGTATTTGGAGGTACTCTTATGATTAAGACTGCACGGCAGCTCAAAGACCTGATCCGCAATCTCTCCAAGGACAAATCCGCAGATGCGCAAATCCTGATGCGCAATTACATGATGGAGCGCTTTCTGGAGCGCATTTCTCTTTCGGAATATCGGGACAAGTTTATCCTTAAAGGCGGGATGCTGGTGGCTGCCATGGTCGGCCTTGACGCCCGCTCAACGATGGACATTGACGCGACCGTAAAGGGTGCGACGGTCGGCATCGAAGAAGTAGAGAATATGATTGCCTCCATCATCTCCGTACCGGTGGACGATGGCGTGGAGTTCCGGTTGAAGCGCATTTCCGAGATCATGGACGAGGCCGAGTATCCTGGCATCCGTGTCAGCATGGAAACGGAGTTTGACGGTGTGATAACGCCGCTCAAGATCGACATTTCCACCGGCGACGCCATCACGCCCCACGAGGTGCGTTACAGCTTTAAGCTGATGTTGGAGGATCGCTCCATCGAAATTTGGGCGTACAATCTGGAAACCGTTCTGGCCGAAAAGCTGGAAACCGTCGTGTCCCGCGCCACCACCAACACCCGCATGAGAGATTTCTATGATCTGCACATTCTGAGCCAGCTCCACGGCCAGAGCATCATCCCAGCCGATCTCCGTGCGGCGCTCATTGCAACGGCCAGGAAACGCGGTACAGAGAAGTATCTTGCCGACGCGCCTGCGGCCTTTGATGAAGTTGAGGCCGACCCAAACATGGAAAAGCTGTGGCGGGCTTATCAGAAGAAGTTTTCCTATGCCGCCGACCTGTCGTGGCATACGGTCATGGAATCCATCCGCAGCCTATATAGATTAGCGCGGGCTGAATAATATGGGAAACAGTAATAAGGTCTGCCCGAACTGCGGCAGAAAGATGAAGCAGCAGTTCATAGGCTTGCAGCATTGCAAATGCGGCATGAGCTGGAAAAAGGACGAAGGCTTTTTCGAACGCACCCCTGATATGATCTTTGCTCTGGAACGACGAACCATTGGAGGAAAGGTAAAACAGGTTCCGATTATCCGCTATCAATCCGATAAATGAAGAATAAAACTGTCTGCTTCGGCAGGCCGTTTTGTTTTTTAAGGAGGTGTTCAACATGGCAACCACGCGCCTGATGCCTCTCCACACCGGCAAAGGCCGCACGGTGGGACAGGCCATCAGTGCCATCATCGACTACACCGAAAATCCGCAAAAGACAGACGGCGGCAGGCTGATAACAAGCTGGCAGTGCGACAGCAGGATCGCCGATGCCGAGTTCCTTTTCGCCAAAAATCAATACACCCAAAAGACCGGCAGAGTGCGCGGCGAGGATGATGTGATCGCCTACCATCTGCGGCAATCCTTTGTTCCCGGAGAGATCACACCGGAGGAAGCGAACCGTTTGGGCTGTGAGCTGGCCAAGCGCTTCACCAAGGGCAATCACGCCTATATCGTCTGCACCCATATCGACAAAGCCCATATTCACAATCATGTGATCTGGAACTCCACCGCACTCAGCCAGACCCGGAAATTCAGAAACTTTTGGGGTAGCAGCCGCGCCGTGCGGCGGCTCAACGATACCATCTGCATCGAGAACGGCTACTCCATCGTGGAGAATCCGAAGCGCCACGGCAAGAGCTACAACAAGTGGCTGGGCGACAAAAAGAAGCCCTCCCACCGGGAGCGAATCTGCGCGGCCATTGACGATGCGCTGACACAAAAGCCCGATAGCTTTGAAACGCTGCTGGAGCTGCTGCGGCAGGCCGGGTATGAGGTCAAGGGCAAAAAAGTCCCGTCCCTGCTGGGCGGCGAACAGAAAAAGTCCATTCGCATGGATACCCTCGGTGACGGTTATACTCCCGCAGATCTCCGCGCGGTGATTGCAGGTGAAAAGGCGCATACGCCGCAAAAGAACGCCGCCGCGCCGGTCAAACCGGAAAAGCGCAGCGGGAATCTGCTGGTGGACATTCAGGCCAAATTACGCGCTGGCAAGGGTGCCGGTTATGCGCGTTGGGCGACGTTGTTCAACCTGAAACAGATGGCACAGACGGTGGCCTATCTGCAAGACCATGAGCTTTTAGATTACGCCGTTCTCTCAGAGAAAGCGGCGGAAGCGTCCGCTCACTTCAACGAGCTTTCCGCAAGGATCAAATCTGCGGAAACACGCATGGCCGAGATTGCCGTGCTGCGGGAGCATATCGTGGGTTATACCAAGACCCGCGACACCTACGTTGCCTATCGCAAGGCCGGGTACTCCAAGAAATTTCTTGCAGAGCATGAAAGCGAGATCACGATCCACAAGGCCGCAAAGAACTATTTTGATGGACTGGGCCTCAAGAAGCTGCCCACCATCAAGGCGCTGAATACCGAGTACGCCGAGCTGCTGGCGGAGAAGAAAGCGGCCTACGCCGACTACCGAAAAGCCCGTGAGGAAATGAAAGAGCTGCTGACGGCCAAGGCCAATATTGACCGTATTCTGGAGTTGGATAAGGAGCAGGAGGAAGCGAATGAACGACGGGAAAAAGAGGCGGAGCAGCGCTGAGCTGCCCGCCCACAAGCGATTTGCAAAATCGCGCAGCCGATGGATTTATCCATCGTTTCAGAACGCAAACTCTGTGTTCTGCGGGGATTGGGGCAGCGCCCCAACAAGCATGAAACAGGCGGGCTCCGTGTAAACGGAATCCGCTTGTTTTCGCAAAGTGGGTACCGCTTTGCATTGCTTGCCAGTATTATCCCCGAATTCAAGATAATTTTGGAATAACCACCTTTCTCGCTATTCCGCATGATGGGGGCGGCAGGCGTCACCGAGGAACTGAAAGCCCGTGACCCCATGCGCTGGGTGGGGCTGATGAACACGCTGAAAGCACAGGCGGAGGAAGTTATTTTTCAAGAATTGATTTACGCATGAAATTTTAAGTATAAGTAAGGCCGGGATTTTGCTGACAAGTGGCAAATCCCGGCCTTAGTCTTATCAGTTTTCCAAATTCTTTGAACGCCTATATTCCAGCGGCGATAGTCCAAACTGTTTTTTGAAAACCGATGCAAATTTGCTTTGGTTCATATAACCGACTTGCTCTGCTACTTCAGCTACGGAGAGTCTTGTGGTAGCAAGTAATTCTGCTGCTTTCTTCATTCTGACTTCTCGCAGATAAATGGATATATTTTGCCCGAAAACACCGCGAAAGTAATTTTTTAAGCTGGTTTCACTGACAGAAAACTGTGCTGCCAATTCCCAGGCTGGATGATGTTGACGCAAATCGGAAGTAATAATTTTTTCTACCCTCTTTGCAATA
>OIAZ01000119.1_pt1 | contig 19268 bp, 17 predicted proteins | sample 1580911 | NCBI WGS metagenome assembly OIAZ01 (sample SAMEA3882507, study PRJEB24775) | human gut metagenome | biome: human-associated habitat; feature: intestine environment; material: feces | place: Netherlands | collected 2009/2010 | reverse complement strand
CTGCTGGAAAATGAAGCACTGCTGTACACCAATTATTGGGGATTGCATGATGACTATTGTTGGAAGCTTGTAAGCAAGTATAAAAAACAATTGATTCTTGATTATACTCAGGCTTTTTTCTCCAGACCGATAGAGGGGATAGATACTTTCTATAGTTGCAGAAAGTTCTTTGGTGTTCCTGATGGAGGTTATCTTTATACAGATGCAATTGCTGATTTTGAATTAGAGAAAGATGAGTCTTATACTCGTATGGATTCATTGGTGAAGCGTATTGATTTGTCTCCTGAAGCAGGTTATGATGATTTCCATAGAACGAGTAAGGTCTTCCATGATTTACCAATTCGTCGTATGTCGAACTATACCAAGCGAATGATGCAAGGAATTGATTATGGTAGTGTTGCTCAACGCCGTTTGGATAATTATAATGTTTTGTGTAAACATTTAGGTGGCAGACAACTCAATTATGGTGAAGTGATATTTCCATTTGAGTCGGAGCAAGGTCAGGAACTTCGTAAGAAACTGATAGAGAACAAGGTCTTTGTAGCAAAATACTGGCCAAATGTTGATGCTTGGGCTGGTGAAAAAGCTTTAGAGACTTGGATGGCAAATCATATTCTTCCTTTACCTATCGATCAGAGATATGGAAGAGTAGATATGGTGAGAATTTTAAATATAATCAAAGTATAATCTGCCAAACTTATGGCTGTTTCTAGTCAATAGGTTGACATTTAAGAAAATCTTAAGTATGACTAAACAAAAGAAATTATTGATACTTGGAGGAAGTATACTTGAACTTGAAATTGTTAAGAGAGCTAAAAGTTTAGGATATTTTACAATCATTACTGATAATCACTCGGATTGGAATTTGTCACCTGCAAAGAAATATGCAGACGAGGGATGGAATATTAGTTGGAGTGATATAGACTTATTAGAACAGCAATGTAAGGCAAGTGGTGTAAATGGAGTCTTGGCTGGTTTTAGTGAATTCCGTGTAGAAAATATGATTAAACTTTGTAAGCGATTAGCTCTTCCTTGTTCATTAACTATAGATCAGCTAGCTGTTACAAGAGATAAAAAACTGTTTAAAGAAGCGTGTCGAAGGAATAAGATTCCTACAATTCCTGAATATCATGTTACAGATAAAGACATTCATTTTCCTGTTATTATCAAACCGGTTGATCGTGCAGGATCGATAGGTATTAATGTTGCTACCAATCAAGTTGAACTAGATGCGTATTATAAAACAGCTCTTGATTTATCTCCTTCTAAAAATGTTATAATTGAAGATTTTATAACAGATGGTATTAAAATAGATGTATATTACTATGTAAAGAATAATGAGGTATTCTTTTTAGGAAGTAGTGATACCATAATGTGTAAAGGTGAAAAAGGTGCAAAAATCCTTCAGAAAGCATGGCCTTTTAAATCAAAATATGAACAGCAATATTTATCTGATATTGATGGTTACGTTAGAGATATGTTTAGGAATTTAGACATCAACAATGCCTATGCAACAATGTCTGCTTTTTATTGTAAGGGTCAGTTCTATTTCTTTGAGGCTGGTTTTAGGTTAAGCGGTGAACTTTCTTATCATTATTATGAAGCAGTTAGTGGAGTTAACTATCTGGATTCAATGATTAAATTTTCTATGGGAGATGTAGATCATTCTATTTATACTAATTGTTGTAATTTAGACAAAAAAAGTATTGTTCTTAACTATTTTGGTTTAGATGGCAAAATTGCAGAAATAGTTGGGCTTGATTATATAAGCAAAATCTCGGGTATATATGCTATTCAGCAATATGTAAATGAGCAAGATGAAGTATGTAATTCTACAAATGTTTTTCGTAAAGTCATGATGATAACTATTGTAACTGATTCTTTTGATAAGTTATTGGATATAGTAGCAACAGTAAACGATAATTTTGATATGAAAGATACTGATGGTAAAAGTTTGATTTATGAAAAAGTAAAACAAAACGAATTACTTGAGTTTTATAGTGAAGTTACAAAATCATAAGAACAAATTTGTTTTTGTAAATGCAACAGGAATCATTAAAGAATAAAACTATAAAAGGAGTTGGATGGAGTGCTGCTGATGCCTTTTTAGGACAGGGAGTAACTTTCATTGTTGGTTTGGTATTGGCACGCCTTCTCTCTCCTGATGAATATGGATTGATTGGTATTTGCTTGATCTTTACAACAGTCCTCAACGGCATTGTTGATAGCGGATTTAGTAATGCCTTAATACGAAAGAAAGACGTGACAGATGAGGATTACAACACAATGTTTATGACCAATATGGCTATTAGCATAGTATTGTATATTCTTCTTTTTGTAAGTGCTCCATTTGTATCTGATTTCTTTCATCGTGTAGAATTAACAGCATTAGTAAGAGCCACAGGATTGATACTCTTTTTTAATGCATTATCTATCACGCAGGTAACAATTCTAACAAAGAAAATCGATTTCAAGACCAAAACCAAAGCTTCTCTTGTTTCTGCTATAATTAGTGGAGTAATAGGCATTGCTTTGGCGTTTATGGGATATGGGGTTTGGTCTTTAGTAGCTCAACAACTTTCTAAGCAGTTATTATATACTTTATGCTTATGGGTATTGAACAATTGGTGGCCCAAGTTTACATTCTATAAGGATAGTTTCAAGTATATGTGGGGATTTGGCTGGAAACTATTGGCTAGTGGTATGCTGAATAATGTATGGAATCAACTATATCAAGTTGTTATTGGTAGATACTATACCCCTTCAACTCTTGGACACTATACTCGGGCTAATGAATATGCAAGTATATTTTCATCTAATCTTACATCAATAGTCCAGCGAGTTAGTTATCCTGTTTTGGCAGAAATACAGGATAATAAAGAACGTATTGTTCAAGGATACCGCAAAGTGATTAAGGTTACGATGTTTGTTACAGCTGTATGTATGATATCTTTAGGGGCTGTTTCTGAACCGATAGTGTATACTTTGATTGGTACTAAATGGCATGAGGCTGCGACATATCTTCCTTTAATATGTATATCAATGTCTTTATATCCTTTGCATGCTATCAATCTTAACATTCTTCAAGTTATAGGTAGAAGTGATATATTTCTTTATTTGGAAGTTTTAAAGAAGTTTGTTGGATTAGTTCCGCTTGTAATAGGAGTTTTTTGTGGTATTTATTATATGCTATTGACTTCAATCTTCACTGGTGTTATAAGTTTATATCTTAATACTTGGTACACTGGCAAAACTCTGAATTATACTTTTTGGAAGCAGTTGCATGATATTGCACCATCTTATTTTACTGCATTGGTTATCGCCGTTGCCGTTTATTTTTTGAAGTTTTTGATGTTACCATGTTATGTAGTATTGGTACTTCAGATAATTGTAGGAATAATTGTCGGTTTAAGTATTAGTGAACTTCTTAAATTTGAAGAATATATTGAGTTAAAGTCGATTGTGATTAAAATGATAAAAAGAAAATAATTAAGATATGGAATATCCGAAATTTAAAGTGTGTGTAAGGTGTTTTACCTTTAATCAGGCAAAATACATAGAGGAAACAATGAATGGTTTTGTCATGCAACAAACAGATTTTCCGTTTGTTTGTTGTATAGTTGATGATGCTTCTACAGATGGAGAGCAGGATGTAATTAAGAAGTATATGGATATGCATTTTGATTATTCTTCAAATTCAGTTTCATTCGAAAAAGAAACTGATTATGCATATATACATTATGCGCAGCATAAAAAAAATAAGAATTGTTATTTTGCAGTTTTGTTTTTGAAAGAGAATTTATATTCTAAAAATGAGGGCTTTTTAAAAAAAATGTATATTGCAGAATGGAGGGATAATTGTATCTATGAGGCGATATGTGAAGGAGATGATTATTGGATTTCCTCCTTTAAACTTAAAAAGCAGGTTGCCTATATGGATGAACATCCTTCTTGTGGTATGTGTTATACTTGTTGTAAATATTTCAATCAAAGGCAAGGTGTATTCGAAAAAAAATCATGGGGTGGTCCATATACAGAGTTTAATGACTTGCTTAAAGAATGTACTGTACCAACTTTAACGGTTCTTTTGCGTTTGAAAATGCTTAAACAATATGAGAAGGAGGGACATAATATAGGAAAAGGTTGGCTGATGGGAGATTATCCGATGTGGCTATGGTTTTCTCATGAGACAAGCATCTATTTTTTTAATGATATTACTAGTGTTTATAGAGTGTTAGAAAATTCTGCTTCTCATTCTTCTGCATTAGATGTACAAGAAAAGTTTATTTATTCTACTTATGATATGCTCTCTTATTTTTGCAACTTATATAATTGCAAAAATATGTTGCCTTCTGATTGGCTGTATCAACATCTGTTTAATACTGCTGTTATGTATGGTGATAAAGATAAGGCTAAAGAGTATTATATAAAAATAATACATCCTACGATTAAACAAAAAATTAAATATAGAATTTGCTGTAATCTCTTTTTGTATAAAGTGTTTGCATCTCGTTTATTTTACACAAAATGATAATATCTAAAATAATATATTTTGTCACGATTTCACTAACGCTCTTGCTGTTTTCTCTGGTACCAAGAGTAAAATGTGATAAAGGCTTCATTTTAGGAAACCTATTAAAAGTATTTGTGTCAAGTTTTATAGTTTCATATCCATTATTTCTATTATTGGCTTCTCGTTATGATATAGGAACGGATTATGAAAACTACGAAAAGCTTTATACTTATTACATTCAGTCTGGTATTACAGGTTTCGAACCATTTTTTGCAAGTCTGTTTTGGGTTGGGGATAATTATAATTTGAATTTTGATTCTTTTATTGTATTTACTTCCTTTATTTGTATTGTCATACCATTTGGCTATATAAAAAATTCTTTTCCCAAAAAAGATGTTTTTTTAGCAGTTTTTACGTTGATAGTCTTGTTGTTTGGTTCATGGTTTAATATTATTAGACAATGTACTGCAATGGGTATTATATTAATTGCTATTCATTATTTAATTGAAAGAAAAATAATAGGTTATTTGTTTTTTATACTGTTAGCGTCATTATGTCATAGTAGTTCCCTTGTATTATTACCTTGCGTATTTTTCATAAGAATATTCAATAAGTCTATGAGCAAAGTAAAAGTTATAAAGCATTTATCTTTTTTAGGTATCATATGTATATTATTGGTATTTTTGTATTTACGTTTTGGTGCAAATTTAGCTTATTATGATAATGTTGCAGGTGAGGAAGCTGATGGTATAACATCAAAATGGTTTCTGATTTTTTCTGCTTTTTTATATGCTCCAGAGTTTTTGTTACTTAAATATATTCTTAAGGAGGATAATAAATATTCAATATTATATGCATTGTTAATATTAGAATTTACTTGTTATTTATTTGGTCTTTATATGAATTTAGGTTATCGTATAGGACAATTATTTTCACTCGTTCATGTTTATTTGCTTCCAAGAGTAGTTTGTTGTGCACAAAGACATAAAATAAAGTTTCTTAAACCATATATTTATTCTCTATTGGTTGTTCTTTTTTATTTTACGACATTTATTGCAAAATATAATGGCGTATATAACTATAAGTATAAAATTTCTATATTTAAAGAATTATTTCCAATTATATAACAATTTAGTTTTATGAATGAAAAGAAAATATCTATAATTACTGTTTGTTATAATGCCCAAGAAACAATTCAATATACTATTGATTCTGTTTTATCACAGCAATATAGTAATTTTGAATATATCATTATTGATGGGCAGAGTACCGATATGACGTGTTCTATTTTGTCTTCAATAAATAACCCCAAATTTAAATATATATCTGAGCCTGATGAAGGAATATACGATGCAATGAATAAAGCTTTAGGTATTGCAAGCGGAGATTTCTTGATTTTTTTAGGAGCTGATGATTTATTTTATTCTGATAAGGTCCTTCTTGATGTTGTACCTTTTCTAATAAAGCAAGATGTTGTTTATTATGGAGATGTTTTACTGAAAAGAGGTAGGAATCTATATGATGGTAAATTCTCAAGATGGAAATTCGGATATAAAAATATTTGTCATCAATCAGTTTTTTATCCAAAAGGTATATATAAATCCCATTTATATGATAAAGATTATAGACTTGTTGCTGATTGGGTATATAACCTTCAATTGTTAAAAGAAGGGATTAAATTTGTATATATTAATCTGATTATTTCTATATATAATAATGAAGATGGTGCAAGTTCAAGCAATTCTGATATTAAGTTTTTGAATGATAGAAAAAAAATGATAATATCTTCTGTCGGTTACTTTCCATATTATATCGGAAAAATGCTAAAAGTATACAATAAAATTAGGCGTTTGTTTTGTGCTTCTTTGTAAATCTTAGAACAAAATATTGTCTTTCCTTTTTTTTTTGATCCTTAATTTTAACATAATGATTTCTGTATGTATTGCAACCCATAACGGTGAGCGTTATATTGAAGAACAAATTATTTCTATACTTTGTCAGCTAGATAGTACAGATGAAGTTGTTATTTCAGATGATGGTTCTACTGATAAAACTTTAGACATACTCTGTAGCTTTCATGATAAGAGAATTACTATATACAAATATAAACAACCTTCAAAGTCAAAACATACACATGCTTATGTATGTAGAAATTTTGAAAATGCATTAAATCATGCTAAAGGTGATTTTATCTTTCTTGCTGATCAAGATGATTGGTGGATGCCTGATAAGGTTGAAAAATGTTGGCCCTGAAAAACAATATATTAGTTGTTCATAGAGCAGAACTATGTAATAGTAAACTAGAATTTTGTGGCCGATTAATGTACAATGATAATTTTGTTTTTAGAAATTATTTGTCTCTAAAAAATGGTAAGTATTATGGTTGTACCCTTGCTTTTCGAAGGGAACTTCTAGATATTATATTGCCGTTTCCTAAGAAGCTCATGTTACATGATCATTGGATTGGATGTTTGGCAGAACTGAAAGGGTGTGTTTATTATGAAAGAGTTCCATTGATTAAATATAGATTACATGGTGATAATACGTCGGGAGGTTCTTCCCCAAATTCAATTTTCTTTCAATGCTGGTATAGAATATATATGTTCTATCATTTAATTATGCGTTTTCTATTAAAAAGATAATGAATATTTACGAACCAACTTTAATTGATTCAAAAGAGGAAGAAGATGCGTTGTGGCAGAATGCCACAATAGTCTTTGATACTTCTGCTTTATGTAGCTTGTATGATCTTACTGATCATTATCGCCTGACTATGGTTTCTATTTTGTCTTCTTTAAAAGATAGAATTTGGATACCATATCATGTAAAAGAGGAGTATTTGTGCAATAGGAAAAAAGCAATAACAAATCCGATAGTAGAGAAATATCGTCTTCCTGAAGTGACGAATAGTCATTTCGTAAAAGCTGTAAGAGAATGTATAAAGCAATGGGAAACTAATAAATATTATCATCCCTATATAGATTCAGACCAGCTTAAAGATTTGAAAGATGAAGTAGAAGAAGCTAATAAGCATATTAGAGTAATTAAGGATTTAATCAGAAACCAGTATGGTTCCAGAATCGCTGAAATTAAAAAGATAGCAGAAAATGATTCCTTGTTGGAACTTGTGAATAGCCTTAAGACAGGTTCTCCTTATTCGTATAAAACGATTTTAAAAATAATGAGAGAAGGTGACTTTCGCTATCGTAATCAAATTCCGCCTGGATATGAGGATGCAAAAGGTAAAGAAGGGATTCGTAAATATGGTGATCTGATAATTTGGAAATCTCTTCTTGATTATGCCAAAGAATCTTCTTGTGATATTATTTTTGTATGTAATGACAATAAGAAAGATTGGATTCAACAGACTGGAGTAGATAAAGGTAAACCTCAGCCTGAACTTCTTGTTGAGTTCCTGGAAGAGACTGGTCGTAAGATTTTGTTTTATAAGCCTTCTTCGTTTATAGAAAAGCTTAAAGCTCTTTATGGTAAGAAGCCGGATGAACTTCCTCTTTTTGATGAATTGGATAATGTTGCCTATGCTCTTGGACGTCTTGCTCATGAACGACAATTAATTCAAAGTCATTCTGGGGATAGAATTTATCTTCGATGTCAAAGTTGTGGGCATGAATTATCTATTTGGACTGATGATTTATATTTAGATTGGGAATCATCAAGTTATGATGACCGAGAAATGGGTGAAGAAATTGAATGGTGTTCTGAATCGAGTGTAGGTTGTCCTTATTGTGTAAACGAAATAAATTTATCGTTTTATGCATATGAGTATCCCGTAGGAATATTCAATGAAGGTCATGTTGAGAGTGATGGGGCTGATTTATTGAATGATCCAGATATTGAAAAGATTAGTCCGATATCTGATAACTTTAGTTCTTCTGATGTTTGTTGGAAATGTGGTCAAGAGGCAAAAATTGATGATATGGGATTATGTGAGGGGTGTAGATTAGAGTATGAAGAATATATAAATTCAAAAGATTAAAATAAAAAGTATGAAATATGGTATTATTACGCATTATGATGTACATAATCATGGTGCATTACTTCAGCTTAATGCTTTAAAGCAGGTTTTGAAGTTATATGGTATAGATGCACAAGCCCTTCAGTTTGATAAGAACTATGATTTTATGGGCAGAGAAATGAAGGCTAAATATGAGATTTCGCTTAAATCGATTGGTATTTATATGAAGTATTTCTTTGAGAAAGGCTTGCGATGTTTTGCTTACAACTTTAAGAAGAAAAAGATTCTAGATCAATATCGTTCTTCTGCAAATCTTATAGGTGACTATTATACTGAATGCAGTAATCTTAATGGCGTTATTGTGGGTAGTGATGAGGTGTTTGCCCTACATACAGGACCAACGCCGGCATTTTTTGGTCATTGTCTTCCATCAAATAAGGTTTTTGCTTATGCAGGATGTTTCGGTCCGACTACGATTAATGATGTTGATAGATGGCATGCTAGAGCATTTGTTTCTAGTGGTTTGGCAAGTATGTGTGGACTAAGTATGCGCGATCAAAATTCAATAGCTATTGCCAAAGAATTAACAGGGATTACTCCTGAATTGGTTTGCGATCCAGTTATTCTTTATGGATATGAGAAAGAAATTGATAGTTCAAAACAGATGCTTCATAAACCCTATATGGTAGTTTATTCCTATGATGGAAAGTTCGAAGATTCTGCTAACGAAATCATGGCTTATGCAAAGAAAATGGGGCTTCAAATTGTATCTCCCGGTTTTTATCAGAAGTGGGCTGATATTAATGTAAATTGTGATCCGATAGAATTGCTTGCATGGTTTAAAGGTGCTCAGTGTGTTGTTACAAATACATTCCATGGATGTGTGCTTAGTCTTATTACAGGCCGCGAAATGGCTGTTAGACTCAGAGGAAATGCTAATAAACTTCTTAATTTAATGACAGAATATAAGATTGAGAATCGGGAGTTTGGTAACACACGATCACTTGATGATGTATTTTCAACTAATGTTGACTGGAATGCTGTTAATGATCAAATTAAACTAAGGAGAGCAAGCTCGATGGCTTATCTGAAAAAAATGATAGAATTATAATGAATATACTTGATTCTTCTGCAATTAGAAAATGTACAAGTTGTCAAATGTGTGCTGCCGTTTGTCCAAAGGGGGCAATTACTATAGAACTAGACATGAATGGTTTTTATCGACCTATAGTTGATGACAACAAGTGTGTAGATTGCTCTATTTGCACTAAAGTATGCTATAAATTTGATACTTGTATATCTGTTTCTGATAATCAAAAGCTAAATTCTACCATTTTGTATGGTGGTTTCGTCAAGGACCCGGAATTGTTGAGCAAGACGACTTCTGGAGGTATAGCCGATCTGTTGGCGCATCAACTTGTCAAGGATGGATATAAGTGTGTTGGAGTAGTTTATGATTCAGAAAACGATAAAGCTAAAGATATTATAGCTAGTCATGAATACGAACTCAAAGATTTTAAAGGTTCTAAATACATTCAATCTTACACTTTTTCGGCTTTTAAGGAAATAGTTAAAACCTGTAAGACAGAAAAGTATGCTATCTTTGGTACTCCGTGTCATATCTATGCTTTAGATAGATATTTGAAATTGAAAAAAGTTAGAGACAATTTTGTGTTGATTGATCTTTATTGTCATGGTTGTCCATCTATGAATGTTTGGAAGAAATTTATAAAGGAAGTAAAAATAAAGACTCGTCAGACTCAAATAGACTATGCCAATTTCAGAAGTAAAATTAAAGGGTGGGGAAATTATACCATAGAATTAAAATCAGAAAGCAAGCCTATATATTATAGTAGTGAAGATAAAAATAACGATTTTTTTGATTTGTTTTTCTCTGATCAAGTATTAAACGAAGCTTGTCATGATTGTAAGTTACGTAGTACTTTAGACTATACGGATATTCGTTTAGGCGATTTTTGGGGAAAACAATATGTATTAAATGATAGAGGAGTATCGGCAATATGTCTTGTTTCTGATAAAGCTCGTTCTTTGTTTTTGAAAATCTCTTCTCAAGTTTCCTATAAACAAGAGAGTTATGATGATTTCCTTCCATGGCAAAGTTGGGGTAAGGTACATGCTCCCAATCGGTCATTAAGAGAGTTGATGCTTAAACAACTACAAGATGAAAAAGTTCCATTGCATGAAACTGTCATCAGTTTTAAAGGGCGCCAAACTTTCGTTACGAAAATGATTGGTGTTGCCAAAGGTATTGTGCATTTATTACCTCTTTCTTTTGAAAAGCAAATTCGTTGGCTATTTTATCATATAAAAAAATAATATGCTATGGTTTCTAGAATTGCAGTTATTATGTCACTCTATCGTAATGATACAATAGAGTATGTTAAGCTGGCAGTGGAGAGTATATTGAATCAATCATATTCTGATTTTGACTTTTATATTCAATATGATGGTCATATAAAGGATGAAGTTGATTTATATCTCTCCAGTTTAAAAGATGCAAGGATTCATATCTATAAAAGGGATGAAAATAAAGGTTTAGCTAAATCACTGAATGAGTTGTTGGCTGTTGTTATGCCCTTGGACTATCAATTTATAGCACGTATGGATGCTGATGATATTTCAACCCCGGATCGATTTGAAAAGCAAGTTAATTATTTGCAGAATCACCCAGAAGTAGATGTGGTAGGTGGAGCTATCAATGAAATTGATGAAAATGGCATGAATAGAGGAAAAGTTACTTCTTATCCTTGTGCATCAGAAGAGTGTCGTGCTTTCTTTGCAAAACGAAATCCTGTGGCTCATCCAACAGTAATGTTCAGACGTAGCTTTTTTGATAAGGCTGGTTGGCTTTATCCTACAGATTATGTTCGTAATGAGGATACTAGATTATGGCATGAGGGATATAAGCACGGATGTAAGATAGCTAATATACCTGATGTTGTTCTTAATTTCCGAATGACAGATGATATGTTTAAAAATCGACGCAATGGTAAGGAGTTTGCTGAAAGCCAATTGAAGTTGCGGATGCAAATCAAGAAAGATTTGGGCTATGGATTTATGGCAGTAGTTTATGCCTATGCTATGTATTGGTTGATGATATCGCCAAGTTGGTTGTTGAAGCTTGCATATAAGGTATTAAGATAATTTTTGCTGATATGATTTTCAAAAGATTATTTGATATAGTAGCATCCCTTTGCGGTTTGCTTTTGATATGGTGGATATTCCCACTAGTGGCTTTTCTTATTCATAAGAAGATGCCAGGAGGTTCGGCTTTCTTTGTTCAGAAGAGAGTGGGAAATGGTGGTAAGTTGTTTAAATGCCATAAGTTCCGCTCGATGGTGGTGAGTCATAATGGTTCATCGGTATCGGTAGCGGGTGATAGTAGAATCACTCCATTTGGTGCGAAGCTCCGCCATTATAAGATTGATGAGTTGCCGGAACTTTGGGACGTGTTGATTGGTAACATGAGTTTTGTGGGGCCTCGTCCTGATGTTCCTGGTTATGCTGATAAACTGGAAGGAGATGACAGGGATGTACTGAAGCTTCGTCCTGGCATCACTGGTCCTGCGACTTTAAAGTATCGCCTGGAGGATGAAATGATTTCTGTGTATGTGGCAAAGAAACAGGCTGAGGGTGATACTCGCCCTATGCAGGAGATAGCTACTGAGTATAATGACAAGGTGATATATCCTGATAAGGTTCGCCTTAACTGCTATTATTATCGTCATTACTCCTTCTGGAAGGATATCGAAATGATATTCGCTACCGTGCTTGGTAGAAAAGTGAAGTTTGCTGGGGAGGAAGTGTAGTTCTTCATGGATGAAATTTATGAATGGCTGAATCCTCGGATTCCTGTGGAGTATGTGCTCAGCTCCTTTCTTGTGCTTTCTGTTGCTGTCGTGATTGGAATGCTGGTGATGAAAGGGAGTAGAGCGAAGAGGTTCGTGCTTGAGGCTTTGCTTGTGGAATATTACTTCCTGATACTTTGCTCTACCGTGATTTGTAGAGCAAGTCGTGGGGAACGGCATATCGAGATCATGCCATTTTGGAACTATCCCGACATTTGGAATCGGGTGGATTATCCTGCTGACTTGATTGAAGTGTTGTTTAATATCGCACTCTTCGTGCCGATAGGATTGCTGCTTGGAGGACTTGGTTTTAAAACCAAGCAGATTCCCTTGGCTGGAATCTGCTTATCGGGGATTATTGAGGTTTCACAATTCGCCTTCTGTAAAGGGCTTTGTGAAACAGATGATGTGATGCATAATACATTCGGATGTGCTATTGGATACTTTGGCTTTCTGGTATTATTGAAAGTCAAAAGATTATATTTGAACAAACAAAATTTTTAAATACAATATACAAATGGAAGAAAGAAAGACTATTTATCTTTGTCTGGCTCACATGAGCGAGACTGGTGAGGAACAGAAATACGTGAAGGAGGCATTTGATACCAACTGGGTAGTGCCTCTGGGTCCTAACGTGAATGGTTTTGAGGATGACCTCAAGGCTTTCGTTTCTAAGAATAGCGATGGCTCTGAGTTGTCTCGTGAGGTGGTGGCACTGAGCGCTGGTACTGCTGCTGTTCATTTGGGTTTGCTGGCTAGTGGCGTAGGTCCTGGTGATGAGGTTTGCGTGCAGAGTTTTACTTTCTGTGCTTCTTCTCATCCTATTACTTATCTTGGTGCTACTCCTGTTTTCATCGATTCTGAGCCTGATTCATGGAATATGGATCCGGAGTTGCTGGAGAAGGCGATTATCGATCGTAAGGAGAAGACGGGTAAGTATCCTAAGGCGATTGTTCCTGTTGCTCTCTATGGTATGCCTTATGATTGTGATAAGATTATGGCGATTTCAGAAAAGTATGGTATCCCTGTAGTGGAGGATGCTGCTGAGGGCTGCGGTTCTAGATGGAAAGGTCAGGTGCTGGGTACATTCGGTAAGTTTGGCGTGTTGTCATTCAATGGTAACAAGATGATTACTACTTCTGGTGGAGGTGCCTTGATTTGCCAGGATGCCGAGAGCAAGAACAACGTGATGTGGTATGCTACCCAGGCTCGTGATGCTTATCCTTACTATCAGCATACTGCCATCGGTTACAACTATCGTATGAGTAATGTTTGTGCGGGTATCGGTCGTGGTCAGATGACTGTATTGGAGGATCACATCGCTCATCATAAGCATGTACAGGAGTTGTATAAGGAACTCTTGAAGGATGTTGAGGGTGTAACCTTGCATGAGGCGCCTAATGCCGACTATGATTCCAACTACTGGCTCTGTACTGTAACTCTTGATCCGAAGTTGAAGATTCAGGGTCAGGAGAATGCGTATAAGGAGGTTGTGAAGACTGCCGTTGGTGGTGCAGCTGGTGTGATTCACATGGTGGATTCTCCTACTACTGATTGTCAGCCGAATGAGAATGTGGAGGCATTGCGTGTCTTCATGTTGAGCAAGAAGATTGAGGCAAGACCAGTGTGGAAGCCTATGCATAAGCAGCCTGTCTATCAGAATGCTCCTGCATACGTGAATGGTGTTAGTGAGGCCATCTTCAAGGTGGGTGTCTGCTTGCCAGCGGGTCCGATGGTAACGGATGATGATGTTCGTTACATCGTAGAAAGTATTAAAGAGGCGATTGTGTAATCGCCTCATTTATTACTTTCTGCGTTGGAGGATGCTAAGGCTGTATAGATGTTTTTCATCACTTATGGACATTTCTTTTGGAGACTGAAGAATAAGAAGTAACAAAGATATGGCTAATGATTCCCTCTCCTCTCTTTATAAAGAACTTCTTTTCGGGGATGAACAACCAACAATGGAAGAAAAAACGAGTGAACAACAGAAGCTAAAATGTTTGCCAAAGTTACCAACAGGCATACGTGGACTTGACAAAGTGCTGTATGGGGGAATTGACGCAAATGTCCTTAATCCTTTATACATAAAAGAACAGGCTATAGAGAGAACACCTCTGGTTATCGTTATCCGAGGAAACGAGGATGACAATGACAAGTGTATGCTTGCCATGCAGATGCTCTATGGTATTGCCCAGTCTATCGAGAATATCAGATCGCAGTATCAGGTGTTCGGTAAGGATTGGAACAATGAGCCTATCATGTATTCCACCTATTACCAAGCGCATAAGTTGGATGATTTGTTCTTGGACTTCTTCATTTCTTCCTCCCTGCAAGAGATATTGAGAAAGAAGGCGTCGAAAGATACCTCTGTCAACCTTAGCTCGAATATCTTTACGGATATATTGTTCGAAAGTTCTCAGATATTATGCCAAGGTATTTCCAGAAATGCCAACATTCCTTATTCTGCCATTGCCACCAAAACGGATGCGATGATGGGAGATGGTATCATCTATTATAACAGGCGTACCAACTCGCTACATGTGAAGGCTGACTTGGCTGCGGATGACAACCAATACAACCAAGTGTACCGAAGAAGGCATGGATCTGTCAATGAGTATAGCAAGGATGCCTATGGCAAACCGAAGGATGACTTGTTCTATCGATATACAGGGTTACACTTCTTGCCATTCGTGATGGAGAACAATACGACTGCAGAAGATGTTGCCAAAAGGATAAGTCCCCATCACTCTTTGGTAGCAGTGGATGTATCTGACCAAAAGAAACTCACAAGAGAAGTGGTTAATAGTATCCTTGAAGGGTTGAAATCTGCCATCCTTTGCGTTGACTCTACCGCTGATGTCCCAGAAAATCGGGTGAATATGATAGTTAAACTGTCCAAGGAGTTGAACCATAGATTTGTACTGAAGTATCTTCAAATCATCAAGAGCGACAGTCAGGAGTTCTATCAGGGACAGCACCAGTACAAAAAGCGTGACTTTGGCATCGAGGTTTATCCTCGCAAGGAATCGTATCTGCATGAGCGTAGATACCTGCAGCGTGCCTTGGTATATACACATACTGATGCCTTGACGGATACTTACCAGCAATACATGAAATTGCAGAAGTATTATTACGATACGCCTACCACGACATACGAGGACTATGAGGCGGAACTAGCCTCGGGGGATAACAAACCTTTCTATGCCATCTATCCCAAGAATTATATGGAGCAGATGTCCATCGACCTGCTGAACAGGGTATTTATCCCTATCAATCCATTGCGCCATCTTATCCACAAATCGAAGGAGGAAGATGACTTCTTTGAGAATGAGTATATGTATGGCAACGCAGGATTTGTGACTGCCGTAGTAGGCAGGGCTAATACTTACAAACGTTTCCTTACCTTTGGTGGTATCTTCGGATCGGCTTGCGCCAAAGACCACACGCTCATCATCATGATGAACAAAGAGGAGACGGTTACGAGAAGACGGTTGGTCTGCCCTGCCCGACCATCATGTGGGGACAGGGAGAAAAACAAGGAGAAGAACGAGGCATGCCTTAATTGCTATCACTATATCCACTTCATGAACTTTTGTATGGGTAATATCACGCCAGCTGAGTTCCTGTATTATCTGGAAAAGCAGATAGAGGTGCCATACGATGGCGACAGCCAAAAGCATATCAGAAGAATTGTGATAGATGACTTGCAGATATTGGATTTCTGTTTTCCAAGATTGAAGGATGACTTGTTCCTGGCAGCATTGGCAGAACTTTGCCGTCAGCATGACATCATCTTATATATATTGTGTGACAGGGCTGGGTCGATGCTTCCTACGCTGCGTGCCTTGGCTGACAATGTGATTATCACGGATAAGGACGAGAAAGATGGTCATCCTCTGATCTTCGTTGAGAAGTTTGCCGGCTACACCAATACACCGAGCAAGATGTATTGTGGCAAGGTGAAGAACGTGAGCAAGCTGTTCAGATGTGGGGAGAACTATGATAGCAACGGATTCAACAAGTTTGAGTTTCAGTCCAATATCGTGGAATTGGAGGATATGGACGAGAAGACATTTTATAATTTAGATTGACAAGGCGTATGAAAGATATGAATGGCAGTAGCTACAAGCAGTGGTGGCAAGACGAGACGTGGGCTTTGGTGCTAACCGTGTTATGTCCGATAGTAGCCACATCGTTTACCGTGTTGGGATATTTCAAGGACTTCAAGCTTCTATCCCCAAACTGGGGATTGGAGGAGTTTACGAATTTGCTGTATGCTTTCCAGACTCTTTTCATGGGCATCGTCTTCTTCTATATCTGGGGGCATAAGGACAAGATAGTAAGGAGGTTGCTGCAAAAGGAGGATTTGATAGAGACTTATTTCAAAAGGGAGTGTCATATCACGGATGAAGAGGACTTTCCGATAGAGGAACGGTTTGCTGCCATCAGGCATTCCGTGGCTCGTTTCTATCAGGGATGGATGGCTCTGTGGTTGGTATGGTTATTCTACAATGGAGTGATGCTTGTCATGGGTGTGACAGGAGGAAAGATAGGCTCTGCATCGTATGCTTATAATATGTTCGTGTTCAGGTGCATCATGGAGATGGCGGGTAGTATCATCCTGTTTTATATCTATCTGGTACTGAACAATGTGACCATATCCAAGGAATACCGACCGGATTACAGTTCGACAGACTTTAGGTTGGGTGCAATATTCCTGTCTCTTTGTATCATTGCGATATTAGCGTTGTTTATCCGTGCGGCATCCATTCCTACGATGAGAGAGGCATTTGCACCGATGCTCCAGGTTAGTTTGGCTCTCGGACTGTTCTCCACTTTTACCTATGTGCTGGTATTGGGAAAGCTGAATAGCTATTACCTGCAAATACCGATCCTGCTGAGCATCTTTGTGTATATATTCGCCATAGCGCAAGTTTTTGCGCCATTGGAACTGATAGCGAGTGGCTGGGATAGCGTCAAGGATGGCTTTGTGGTAACGACACTGCCCTGCGAGGTGACAGGTAAAGAGGTGAATTATCGCATCTTTGATGTCGTGGTGTCTTCGCCCGTCTTGGATGTAACTGCCTCCCATCGTTTGGAAAGGCTCAACTTCTATTTCTTGCTGTTCTCGATGTTTGGAAAGTTGGCGCTAGCTTTGGTGCTGTATTGGACGGTATATAAGTTCCGCTTCATCTATTTCGTGATTACCAAGAACTTGGCTTTGACGGAAACTCCTGAGAAAATGAAGGTATTCTGGAAGTATATCGGGAAAACTGTGGATTGACTGGATAGTAAAATGAGAGTAATCAGAACGATACACCCGGTAGGTCATGGTGGCTTCTTTATGGAAGAACTCTGTGATGCAACCGAGTGCTACAACGTGGTTTATGATTGTGGCACTCGTAAAGGAAACATGTTGTTGGAGCGAGAAATCAACAAGGCTTTTAACAGGAAACAGTCTGTTGACCTATTGTTTATCTCTCATTTCGACAGAGACCATGTGAGTGGACTGAAGGAACTGGCGAGAAGGAATCTTCTCAATAGCAGTACCAAAGTGGTGATGCCTTTCCATTATCCATCCTATTTTGTTATTCTCAATCCGTTCCTGTATGCTTATTATGAGCAGTGCATGTTGATATTGAGAAGCACAGGGGCTACGATTGTGGAAGTCGAGGAGCAGAATCCTTTCGAGGATGAATATGGTCGTTATTTTGATAGACCTCATGCAAGTAATGTTTCTTTTGAACAGCTAAGGGGTAGTATACCTAGCGGTAGCAGAATTACCCTATCTCCGAAATGGATTTATATTCCTTTCAACCTGAACGACTCCAAGAACTTTGTAGATAGATTTGAGGACGAGGTGAAAAGGCAGCTGGGGATGGATATCAACGATATGTCGCCTATGGATCTGGAGCAGAATGCGGATATAATCAGGGGCATTTATCAACTGATGGGAAAGAAGAATGCAAGAAGTTTCAATATAAACAGTAACTCCTTGATAGTGGTATCTATGCCTGCTGGAAATGTGGATAGTTGCTATACAACTATAGCACAGCGTAAGTATGCAGTAGATGCAGCGACTGCGGTATATACTGGTGATGCCTATTTGAAAGACTTCACCAATGGAAGCTTGCCGTTTAGGTATTATTCTGCATTGAAGAGAGTATTGAGTAAGTATGTTCATTATCCTGTCGGCTTGTTTCAAATCCCACATCATGGGAGCAACAACAATTATGATTTTCTGTTGATGAACGAAGCTGCTTTATGCCAATTCGCTTTCTGCTGTCAAGATGATAGAGATAAGATGCAGGGTACGACAAGGAATGTGTGCAATGACCTTGGCGGTATTGCAAAAGTGATGCTTTATGTGGTGGATGAGAATGGAGGAAGTGAGATTGTGCAGGAGATAGAGGGATGAAAGAAAATTTCGCCTTGTATATTGGGGATACTACGGACAGTATGGCGATTGCCTTTCTCATACCGTTGGTATGTTATGGGGTGATTGGAACGTATGCACTTTTTATCAAAAAGCCCCAACCTTATGCGGGACATAAGATTGGGGAGTGAAAATGAAAGTATGAGAAGAGTATGGAGATTTATATGTGGAAATGGATGGAGGTGAGCCACTTCTTGACATTGAAAGATGGACACTCCTTGTGAACACCAGGGAGATCTCTATGACCCAGAATCTCGGCTTCAGGATAGTCGGTACAGAGACTCTTCAGAAGCTCTCGCATCGCTGCCTTCTGCGCTGGCGTGCGGGTGTCGGCAGGACGGGCATCGGCATCCAGACCACCCTCGTAACAGATGCCGATGCTGTGGGCATTGTAATGACGGGCATGAGCTCCAGGCTCCGACTCCGGACGGCACGGATAAATCACTCCGTCCTTCGTGATGTAATAGTGAT
>OIAZ01000069.1_pt1 | contig 25984 bp, 21 predicted proteins | sample 1580911 | NCBI WGS metagenome assembly OIAZ01 (sample SAMEA3882507, study PRJEB24775) | human gut metagenome | biome: human-associated habitat; feature: intestine environment; material: feces | place: Netherlands | collected 2009/2010 | reverse complement strand
TTTTTCAAATCACTGCCCCTCTGATGCAAAATGTGATATAATAGACCTGTTTCATCAAAATAAAGAGGGGTATCGTTATGGAACGAACAGCTTTTACCGCCTATCGGGACAAGGTCGTCACCAACTGTGCCAGGGTTATCGTGGGCAAGGAAGACATCATTGAAAAAGTCCTCGTCAGCTTCTTGTGCGGAGGCCATGTCCTGCTGGAAGACAAGCCCGGCACCGGCAAGACCATGCTCGCTTCGCGCATTCCCGGCATCATGAGTCCTTTGAACGAGACGGAACAGCTTGAAGTGGCCTCGATTCGTTCGTTATGCGGCACGCTTCCCGGATACGGAATCAGCGACGTTCCACCGTTCGAGGCGCCCCACCATACCGCGTCGACCGCCGCGCTGGTGGGTGGAGGCGCGGGATTGGCCCAGCCCGGAGCCATCACCCGCGCGCATCGCGGCATCCTGTTCATGGACGAGGCTCCGGAGTTCTCGGCGCGTACGCTGCAGACGCTGCGCGAACCTTTGGAATCCGGATATGTCGCGATTTCCAGAGCGAAAGGCACCACATACTATCCGGCTCGCTTCCAACTGATTATGGCGGCGAATCCCTGCCCGTGCGGCTACGCGTACGGCAACGGCGAGCGCTGCACCTGCCGAGAAAAGGACCGCGTCAAGTATTTCAGCCGGCTTTCCGGACCGATCCTCGACCGTATCGACATCCAGATCGAGGTGCCTCCGGTGGAGCGGATAAGTCCGGGGAACGCTCCCTCCGGCGATTCGAGCCATGCCATACGTCTGCGTGTCATCGTTGCCCGGCAGATGGCGCAGGAACGGTTCCGCGAATTCGGCTGGTGCTGCAACGCGCAGGCTACCGGCACCTGGCTGAGAGCCAACACCTCCCCCAAGGCCATCGAATTGGTCAACCGCGCCTTGGCGAGCGAGCGGCTGAGCCTGCGTGGCGCCGACCGTGCCATGCGGCTTGCGTGGACATTATCCGATCTGGCGGGAAAGACTTCCCCAGGACCTGAGGAAATGATGCAGGGAATATCCATGAGAACGAGGCTGGCATGATGGTGACGATCGACGACGAGACCCTGGCCCGCGCGGTGCTCACCTTCTGCCTGGACAGCGCCGACGCGATGATGTACGCGCTGGTCAAAGGCACCGGCTCCGCGGCAAGCGCGCTACAGCTGATCGCTGACAGCGGCCCTGGCAATCACGAAAACGTGACGGCCGCGGCCTGCACGTCATTGGATGCGGCGTTCATCAACGGCGTCACTCGTTGGGGACGCACCATCAACGCCCGCGGGATGGCTTCGTTCCATGGCTCGCTGGTGTCATGGCAGCAACGTCTGGCATCGTTGCCCAGCAAGGATCCGGACGCATTGCGAGACTGGTTCACAGCAGACGGCACGCAGTGGATCATCGCCCCGCATCACCCCTGTTGGCCCAGCCAACTGAACGACCTTTCACTGCGCACCGACTGGGCCTCCCCGCTCTGCCTATGGGGCAAAGGCGATCCGAAGGCGCTGGTGTCATGCCCCGAGCCGGTGGGTATCGTCGGCTCACGGGGCGTAAGCGACTACGGTAGGCAAAGCGCCCACGAATTGGCCCTTCGGATGGCGCGTGCCGGACATCTGGTGGTATCCGGCGGCGCGCTGGGCACCGACGCCGCGGCGCATTGGGGCGCGGTCAAAGCCATGGACGAAATGAGCGCCGCTCGGGCGGGACGCACCGTCGCCGTATTCGCTGGCGGACTGAACCATATCGGTCCGAAAAGCAACCAGAACCTGTTCGAGCAGATCGAAAGCCATTCGGGCGCTTTGATTTCCGAACTGTGCCCCGGAACCGTGCCGGAGGCAAGACGGTTCCTGCTGCGCAACCGTCTGATCGCGGCTTTGTCATCCACTCTGATCGTGGCGCAGGCACGTGCGCGTTCCGGCGCGCTCAACACCGCAGGCTGGGCGAACGAACTCAACCGCAATCTGTTCGCCGTGCCGGGAGACATCACCATGCCGCATAACACCGGCTGCAATCGCCTTATCCAAGACGGCAGAGCCACCATCATCTGCTCACTGGCGGAGATCGACGAACTATGCCATAGCGCGCATCGCCCGCAACATGTCGACCTGCCGGACGACACCGAACATCCGCAGGAATCGACAGACGAATCCGACGATGCCATACTCGCCGCCATTAAAACTTGCGCCGAAGCAAACGGCCACGTCTCCGCCGACGATCTGCTCGATCTAATGGACAAGACGCATCCGGGAGAATATCCCATCTCGCGAATCATGCGCGAACTGGGCTCCTTGGAGCTTGAAGGCCGCATCAGCATGCGGTCCGGATGGATCATCGCCGAGCAGCGATAGCAGGCCCGGCACCTCCACCTCAGCCGCGTCGAACGTGCGAGGTCACACCTTGTGCGAGAATCGGTGGTATGAGTCCGAAGCATGTTGAAGATATGTATGATGCAGTGATCGTCGGCGCAGGCGCGGCCGGCCTGTCCGCAGCGTTGGGAATGCTCCGTAGCGAGCGGATGCGCCAGATGCGGACGGACGGCATCGAACCGAACGTCCTGGTGATATCCAAACTGCAGCCACTGCGTTCGCACACCGGCTCCGCGGAAGGCGGCATTGCGGCCAGCCTTGGCAACGTGGAGAAAGACGATTGGCATTGGCATTACTATGACACAGTCAAAGGCGGCGACTGGCTTGTCGACCAGGATGCGGCGAAGCTGCTTGCCGAACAGGCTCCTGCCACTGTGATCGCGCTGGAGCATGCCGGCGTCGCGTTCTCGCGTACCGATGACGGCCATATCGCGCAGCGCCGTTTCGGAGGCCATACCAAGGATTTCGGCAAGGAACCGGTCCGCCGCGCCGCTTATGCGGCCGACCGCATCGGGCATCAGATTCTGTTCTCGCTGTGGCAGCAGTGCGTGGCCGAGGGCGTTGAGTTCGCCGAGGAATGGTATGTGACCGATCTGGTGGTTTCCGAAGACCACGGCAAGGTCGAGGGCGTGGTGGCGTTCGACACGCACAAGGGCGAGACGCATGCCATCCACGCACGCAATGTGCTGATGGCCACTGGCGGTGCCGGCCGTCTGTTCCATACCACGTCGAATTCGTGGGATCTGACCGGCGACGGCATGGCGTTGACATTGTCCGCCGGCCTTCAGCTTGAGGATAGCGAGTTCGTGCAGTTCCATCCGACCGGTCTCGCCCATACCGGCATTCTGCTGTCTGAGGCGGCACGTGCGGAAGGCGGCGTGCTGCGCGACTCCGATGGCGAGGCGTTCATGGAACATTACGCGCCGGGTCATGCCGACCTTGCCGCGCGTGATGTGGTGAGCCGTTCCATCATGGCTGAAATCGACGCCGGACGAGGAATCGCCGATCCGAAGGATCCGGATGGGCCGAAGGATTGTGTCTGGCTGGATATGACCGGCATCGATGCGGATCATATGCATGAGGTGCTGCCGCAGGTGGTGGAGACCATCGAACAGTATGCCGATCTCGATCCGACCCGCGACTATGTGCCGGTCAAACCCACCGCGCATTACACCATGGGCGGCATCCCCATCACCACCGACGGCGAAGTCTACCGTTGGGTCGATGGCGAACGCGCCGTCGTGGACGGTCTGTTCGCCGCTGGCGAATGCTCCTGCGTGTCGGTGCATGGCGCGAATCGTCTGGGCGGCAACTCGCTGTTGGACGCCTGCCTCTTCGGCACCCGTTCGGGCAAGGCGATGGCTGAACGTGTCGTCGATAATCCAGTGAACGATCCGATGGCCGAGCCTGCCGACGAAGCATCTATCGACGCGGTGTCGCAGGCTGCCGACAAGCGTTCCGCGCAGGTCAAGGAACTGTTGACGCGGCCGTCCGATGACGACGATGCGTCGTCGGACAATCCGTACCAGCTGATGGCCGATTTGGGATCCGTCATGGAGCAGGCGGTCGCGGTGCGTTGCGACCGGAACAGCATCGAACAGGCGTTGGCTACGCTGGACGATACGCTCACGCCGCGTGCCGAGGCGCTGCATGCGCATTCCGACTCCCCCACGTTCAATCAGGAAATCACCGCCATCTGGGAGGTGCGCCATCTGTTGGAGCTCGGCAAGGCCGTGCTCGCCGCCTCCGATGCGCGTCACGAATCCCGTGGATCGTTGAAGCGTCTTGATTTCCCGGAGCGTGACGACGAGCATTTCCTGGCCCATTCCATGACGGATGTTTCCTGCCAGGTCTCCTGGCAGCCGGTGCACATCGTGGACATGCCGCCAAAGGCCCGTGAATACTGACACCCTGGGCACGGCGTATGGCAGACTGGTTGACGGTTTTTTATCGAAAGGCAGGTATATGAGCGGCATGGAGAACGGCATGGAAACGGTGACGTTGCGGGTGAACAGGTTCACGCCGCGTCCCGAACGCGGCCGTGAACGAGGCGGCTCGCCGTTCGCTAGGAAGAGCTCTCCCTTCGGCGATTCCGGATCCACGCGCAGGCGTCCGCGAGGCAAGCAGTGGGTGCAGGATTACGTGGTGCCGGCGCGTCCGGAGGACACCGTGCTTGACTGCCTGCTCAAAGTCAAGCGCACCATCGATCCGACGCTTGCCTTCCGTTATTCGTGCGGTCATGGCATGTGCGGTTCCGATGCCGTGTCCATCAACGGCACGCCTACGCTTCTGTGCACCGCCACGGTGAAGGCTTGGGCAAAGCAGCCGTCCGACGCACAGGTGGATGAGGACGGCTTCCGTCATACGGGCGAAGACGTTCAACCCGCGCAAACGCAGGATGCCGACGATTTGGGTGTCATCGAGCTCGCACCGCTGCCCGGTTTCCCCGTGCAGCGTGATTTGATCGCCGATATCGACCAGATGCTTGGCCAAATCAGGAAGCTCAAGCCGTATCTGCAGGCCAGTGGCGAACTCGCCACCACCGCGGACGGCAAGATCAACGCATTCGAATATCTGCAGAATCCCCAGCAGCTCTCCAAGTATGAGCTGCTGAGCAACTGCATAGCCTGCGGCACCTGTGAGGGAAGCTGTCCGGTATATGCAGGCGGCGAGGCGTTCATCGGCCCTGCGGCTCTTATCGCCGCCTCCCGTTTCATCAATGATTCACGCGACGGTCAGACGGATGCACGTATGGATGCCATCGATTCCGCCGATGGCATCGCCGCGTGCCAGTCGGTGCGCGCCTGCACGCGTGAATGCCCGCGTGGCATCGATGTCGGTGAGGAGATCTGGCAGCTGATCGCCCAAATCAAGGAGCGCTGAAATGGATAGGACGTCATATACCAATCTCGCGAAATCGTGGGAATACGTCGAGGATCATGCGTTCTCACGCCAGTCTGCCGAACTCAATGCGATCAGAACCGCGGCCGAGGAAGCCGGCATTCCCCAAGGATCCGCGGCGCAGGCCGAATTGCTGCGCATGCTGGTGCGGATGTTGGACGCCTCGTCGGTGATCGCCATCGGCACCGGTTCCGTGGTGGAGACGATGCAGCTGATCAACGGTCTTGACAATGCAGGCCAGCTTACGGCCGTCGATTCGTCCACGCAGGGCATCGCGCTGATTCGCAAACTGTTCAATCGTCTGTCCGATGACACCGAAACCACATTGCGTGCCGTGAACGCGTCCGCAGGTGTGTTTCTGCCCCGCCTGAACGCCGAGAATTACGATTTGATCGTCGTGGCCGGCGATTCGGAGAATTATGCTGCGGCTTTCGCTCAGGCTCCACGCCTGCTGAAACCGCATGCCGCGATTGTCTTCACCGATGTGCTTGCCTTTGATTCGGCCACATCGGCCGGCGGCGTGCTGAATCCCGCCAATCGTGATGCCAAATCCATCGCGATGCGCGAATTGCTGGAAACAGTGGAGTCGGATGAACGGTTCGTCACTGCGTTGACGCCGACCGGCACTGGTCTGCTGGTTGCCGTCAAGAAATAGACCAATCAGATTAATCAGCCGTGCCGCAATGGCACGCATATGTTGAAAGGGCCATGCATGGGGATGCGTGGCCCTTTCAACATATGGAGATCCCTTTTACTGTTCCTGGTGGGTGCCGATTATCTGGCTGACCACCACGGTACCGTCTTCCAGCACCGTCTCAACTTCGTTCATGGCGTCTTCGTCGCCGGTATGGTGCTTATGCTTCGTACCGTCCTCCAGTTCGAATCGTTTGGATTGACGGCTCAGCAGAATACCTGAGATCACGGCTGCGACCATGGACCCCACCAGGACGCCGAAACGGGCTTCAGCCGATAGTTCGGCATCCTGATATGCCAGCGACGCGATGAGAAACGACACCGTGAAACCAATGCCGCAGGCGCAGGCAGCGGGGAACATGTCGCGCACGCGCAGCCCCTTGGCCATCTTCAGACCGCCCACGTGCGTGGACAGCCATGCGGTGGTCATGATGCCCAGAGGTTTGCCGACCACGAGCGCCACCATCACGGCAACGACCACCGGCGAGACGAACAGCGCCAAGGTCAACGACTCGAAGTGCACACCAGTGGCGAACAGTGCGAAGATCGGCAACGCCAGCAGTGCGGAGAACGGCTGCAGCTTGTCGGCGTAACGTTCCGCACGCGGCGTCTTCTCACCGAAACGCTCATGGGCCGGCGTGAGCAGTCCCACGAGCACGCCGGCCAAAGTGGGGTGCACGCCGGCTTCGAACATCATGACCCATGCCAGCACGCCCACGATGGCCACGGCCAGCCACGGTACCTTGCGCATGCGGACCAGGAAGTACCAGACGACCGCGCATACGGCTATGCCAAGGAACCAGTACCATGCGTTCACCGATGAGAAGAACACCGCGATCAGGATGATGGCCAGCAGGTCGTCCACTGTGGCCAATGTCATCAGAAAAGCGCGGATGGATCCCGGCAACGCTTTGGCGAACAGGGCCAATACGGCCAATGAGAACGCGATATCCGTGGCTGTGGGCACCGCCCAGCCATTGGACATCTGTGCGAAGGAGAACGACGTTCCTGAAGCGATGACGAGTTGCCCTGATCCTGCCGCCGCAAACAATGAGATCACGCCGATGAACAGTACCGGCGGAGCAAGCATACCGCCAACCGCGCACAGCATCGGCACGGCCGCGGCTTTGGGATTGGACAGTGATCCCGTGGTGAGTTCCTGCTTCAATTCCAGGCCTACGGTCAGGAAGAACACCGTCAGCAGGCCATCCTGCACCCAATGGCCCAATCCCATGTCGATATTGGTGTGTGGAATGGCTATACGGAAGTTCTCAAGCTGTTCGAACGCATGCGCGGTGAACGGCAGATTGGCGAGCAATAGGCCGGCAAGAGCGAAACCGAGCATAATCAGACCGGATATGCGGTCGGACGCGGCTATGCGTCGGATTGTTGCCCAGGTTCCCCTCTTCGATGTGGCCATCATGCTCCTTGTCTTGCGGTCCCCGTTCGACCGCAGTATCCGTAAACGTAGTATCAAGTGTATCGGAGGGTCTTGGCGTTCATCCCTGCCGCATATTGCGCTCCGCTGTGCGCGCAATCAATTGCAGGCTTCACAAAAATCCACGGAAAATAAAGAAAGCCTCCTCCGCATTCGCGAAGGAGGTTCATGTGCGCGAGACAGGATTCGAACCTGCGACCTGCTGATCCGTAGTCAGCTGCTCTAATCCGCTGGGCTACTCGCGCAACGTTGTCTTGTTTTCGGCAACTCGAATAAGATACACCCAAATGAACTCCAGGCAAAATCTCGGCGTGTCGCAGGAGTTTTCGGCCTTACGCCTCACGTAGACGAGGAATTTTCTGCGTCGACACCTTGAGTAGTTTCGGAGTGCCCGATCCGGTGACGGCGGCTTCGTCGACGACCACCTCTTCGACGCCTTCCATGCTGGGAAGACGGAACATGGTGTCCTCCAGCGTCTTCTCAATAATCGAACGCAATCCACGTGCGCCCGTACCCCGCCGAATCGACGTCGCCGCAATCTGCCGTATCGCCCCTTCGGTAAAGGTCAACGTCACCCCATCGACGGCGAATAGCTTCTGGTACTGCTTGACCAGCGCGTTTTCCGGTTCGACGAGGATTCGGGCCAAATCGTCTTCGGTAAGTTCCTCAAGCACGCTGACTACCGGCAGACGTCCGATGAACTCCGGCAATAATCCGAAATCAGCCAGATCATCGGCGGAGACCTGCGCAAGCAGCTCACGCTTGGGAACCTCATGGTCATGCCAGGCCGCACCGAAACCGCTTTCCCTGGCGCCCAACCGTTGCGCCACGATGTCGGCGAGTCCCACGAACGCGCCACCGCAGATGAACAGTATGTCGCGGGTGTCGATCTGCACGGTTTCCATTTCACGATGCTTGCGGGTCCCTTCCACCGGCACGGAGGCGACGGTGCCTTCAAGGATCTTGAGCAGCGCCTGCTGCACGCCCTCGCCGGACACGTCACGCGTGATGGAGGTGTTTTCGCCGCTTTTACGGGCGATCTTGTCGATTTCGTCGATATATACGATGCCCTGCTGCGCACGCGCCACATCCCCGTCAGCAGCCTGGATGAGGCGCTGCAGCACGGTTTCGACGTCATCGCCCACATATCCTGCCTCGGTGAGCGTGGTGGCGTCCGCTATGACGAACGGCACGTTCATCACATGGGCCAGCGTCTGCGCGAGATATGTTTTGCCCACGCCGGTCGGCCCGAGTAGCAGGATGTTCGATTTCGCCACTTGCACGCCCTCGAACGAATCGTCATGTCCATGCATCCGTTCCTTGCCGATTCGCGACGACTCGCGCATTTCCATGTTGACGCGCTTGTAATGGTTGTACACCGCCACTGAAAGTGTCTTTTTGGCGGACTCCTGGCCTATGACGTGATTGTCGAGGTAGGCGCTGATCTGGGCCGGCTTGGGCAGTTGCAGGATATTGAGCTGGGCGTCCTTGTCCCGTTCCTCGGAAATGATGTCCACGCACAATTCGATGCATTCGTCGCAGATGGCCGCGCCCGAACCGGTGACCAGTTTGCGCACCTGGCTCTCGGACTTGCCGCAGAACGTGCATCTCGGCACCGCATCGTTGTAGCTGACCACGCGTCCCATTCGCAACCTCTTCGTTTCACATATCTGCCGTTTAGAAAACACAATACCCCTGCCGCGACCCGGCAGGGGTATTGCATTTGTGAAGATATCATTCCACCGCAGGCTCAGCTGCGATGTTCCAGCACCTCGTCAACGATGCCGTATTCCTTGGCCTCCTGGGCCGTCAGGAACGTGTCCACTTCGATGTCCTTGCGGATCTTCTCGATGTCACGACCGGTATGCTTGGCCAGCGTGTTCTCCAGCCATTCACGCATACGCAGCATCTCCTTGGCCTGGATTTCAATCTCCGTGGCCTTGCCGAAGCCCTGGTCGATGGCCGGCTGGTGGATGAGCACGCGGGCGTTCGGCAGCATCAGACGTTTGCCTTTGGCGCCGGCGGCCAGCAGGATGGCCGCGGCCGAGGCGGCCTGGCCGAGGCATACGGTCTGCACGTCCGGCTTGATGTACTGCATGGTGTCGTAGATGGCGGTCATGGCCGTCATGGAACCGCCCGGCGAATTGATGTACATCATCACGTCACGGTTCGGATCCTGGCTTTCCAAAACCAGCAGCTGGGCCATGATGTCATCGGCGGAGGTGTCGTCCACCTGCACGCCCATGAAGATGATGCGATCCTCGAACAGGCGGGTGTACGGATCCTGCCTCTTGTATCCGTACGGGGTCTTTTCCTCGAACTGCGGCAGAACGTAACGGTTCTGCGGTGCGAACGCGGCCTCACGCGCCGCAGCCCTCTGGAAGCCGACCACACCGGTCGGTCCGGCCAGACGTTCGGCGCGGGCTACAAACTGTGCTTCTTCGCTTGCCATGGTCACTCTCCCTTGGTGGCGCTCATCGTGTCGTGGGTGGAAACGAGCTTGTCCACGAAGCCGTACTCCAACGCCTCCTGGGCGGTGAACCAGTGGTCATACTCGTTGTCGCGGTAGATCTCCTCGACGGTGTGTCCGGTCTGCTCGGCGGTCAGCTCGCTCATGGTCTTCTTCATGTCCATGATCAGTTCGGCGTTGATGCGAACATCGGTGGCGGTGCCGCCGATGCCGCCGGACGGCTGGTGCATCAGCACACGGGCGTGCGAGGTCAGGAAACGCTTGCCCTTGGTGCCGGAGCTCAGCAGGAACTGACCCATGGAGGCGCACATGCCCAAGCCCACGGTGGCCACGTCCGGCTCGATGAGCTGCATGGTATCGTAGATGGCCATGCCCGCGGTGATGGAGCCGCCCGGGGAATTGATGTACAGCCAGATATCCTTTTTCGGATCCTCGGCGGCCAGCATCAGCATCTGCGCGCAAATGCGGTTGGCCATCTCGTCCTTGACTTCCTCACCCATCCAGATGATGCGGTCCTTGAGCAGGCGGTTGAAAATCGGATCGGTGGGTCCTGCCGGCATGTCTTCGCCAGCCATGACGGGCAGGGGTGCACTAAGGTTGCTCACCTTGTCTCCTTTTCCAGTGTTCTCTATAGTTTCACAGCCTACCGCTTCGAAGCGACGGGGAACAAAATTGCGCCCACAGTGGAGAAGCCGACGGCGAAAACACGGTTATTTGCGTTTCGCGCCGATGCGGAAGGCGGTAATCAGGCAGCAGATTGCAACGGCGACAATCACGATCATGACGGTGAACGTCCAACTGCCGCCAACCGCCGTGGCATGGCTGAATGCCTCGGTTCCTTCCTTGCCAGCGCCGGCCTGGGCCACGGACAGCACCGTGGAGAACAGCGCGGTTCCGGCTGCGCCACCGAACTGCAGGCAGGTGTTGAACACGGCGTTGCCATCCGGCATGAATTGCGGCGCAATGCTGCGCAACGCATTGGTCATGATGTTGGAGAAGCCAAGCGCATAGCCAAGTCCGAAGATGAAGTAGAAACCGGCAAGCGTGGCCGGCGTCAGCCGCATGGAGAAGACCAGCAGCAGGATCGGGCCGCAGATCGCCAGGAAGAACGCGCCCAGAATCGGGCGGACAGGGCCGAAACGGTCGTACAGCGTGCCGCCGATCGGTGCGAAGAAAGCGCCGATCAACGCGCCCGGCAGCACCAGCGCGCCTGCCAGGAACGCGTTCGTTCCCAGGGAAAGCTGGGCAAGATTGGTAATCACATAGCCGAAGCCGATGCCGACGATTGGCAGCAGCATGTAGGCGATCAGATGCAGCAGCACCATCGGATCACGCAGCCATCCCAAGCGAATCAGCGGCGAGAAGGAACGACGGGACGACCATCCGAAGAAGAAAAGCGATCCCAAGCCGACGATCAGGCTGATCACTGCGAAAATCGCCGGCGCTGTAGCCGCACCACCCGAAACGGCGGCGGCAACAGCCACGCCCGCCTGGTTCAGGAACATCACTAGACCGCACAACGCCAGCACAATCGCCGCGAACTGCAGCGGATTCAGATGCGCCTCTTCCGTCGGACGGTGCTGTTCGATGCATTTGAGGCCGACAGGCAGCGAAATCAGCAGAATCACGGGAATGACGATGACGAAAATCGCACGCCATGGCAGAATGCTCGACACCGCGCCACCCACGGTCGGGCCGATGGCGGGCGCCACGGTGATGACGAGCGAACCGACGCCCATCAGTCGTCCGACCTTGCTGCGTGGGGACTGTTCGAGAATGATGTTCATCATCAGCGGTGTGGCCACGCCGGAGCCGATGCCCTGGATGATGCGGGCTACTAGAATCACCGGGAACGCATGGCCGAAGATCATGGTCAGCGAGCCAAGCACCGCAAGCGCCACCGCGGCGAGGAACAGGACGCGATGCTTGAATTTGCGGTTAAGATACGACGACAGCGGCATGGTGGCTGCGACCGTCAGCAGGTAGATGGTGGTGATCCACTGCACAGTAGCAGTGTTCACGTTGAATTCCCGCATGAGCTGTGGGAACAGCACCGTCATCACGGTTTCGGTGAGGATGCCGATGAAGGCGAGCGAGCCGACCGCCACGATGGCGCCGATGAGTTTGCCGGGAATGCGTTCGTCCGGCGTTTCCTTGATGTTTTCGCTATTGTTCCTATTGTTATGGTCGGTGGTTTCGAGCGTTGTATTCCGTTCTTTCATAATCACTTTCCGCGCACTTTTTCCTGCGGCCATGTGCGACGCCGCGATTGACGCATGGGCCTTGCAAAGCAAGCAGGCGTCAACCCCAGCGAAGAATTTTAGCGGAACCCCTGACCCAATGCCTGCAGGAAACGAACATCAGGCGTTGCGCTGGCCGGAACGGCCGTCACCGTTATCGTCCTCTTCGTGCAGAATCTTCCGAATCCGCTCCAATCTCGGCTTGACCTCATGCTCGTAACCGCGGTCGTTCGGATGGTAATACTCGCGCCCCTGCAATTCGTCAGGCATGTACTGCTGCGGCGCCACCGCGCCCGGCCAATCGTGCGCGTACCGGTAGCCTTCGTGGTTGCCCCAGCTTTTCATCAGCGCGGTCGGCGCATTGCGCAGATGCAGCGGCACTTGGCCGATAAGCCCCGCGTCCACGTCGGCGAGCGCCGCGTTGATGGCGTTGTAGCTGGCGTTGGATTTGGGCGCGGTGGCGACGGCGAGCGCCGCTTCGGCAAGAATGATGCGCGCTTCGGGCATGCCGATCATGGCCACTGCCTGCGCCGCGGCTACGGTGACTTGCAGGACCTGCGGGGCGGCCATGCCGACTTCCTCGGATGCGGCGATCATGATGCGTCGTGCGATGAAGCGCGGGTCTTCCCCCGCGCGCAGCATGCGGGCCAGATAATGCATGGTGGCGTCCGGATCGGAGCCTCGCATGGATTTGATGAACGCTGAGATGACGTCGTAGTGGTCGTCTCCGTCCTTGTCGTAACGCACGGTGGCCACGTCCATGACCTTCGACACCACATCAGGCGTGATGATGGGCCGTTTCGCGCCTTTTTTGCGTTCTTTGTCACCAGTGAGCGCGCCGGCCGCGGCTTCGAGGATGGTCAGTGTCTTACGTGCGTCGCCGCCGGCCATGCGGATGATCTCATCCACAGCCTCGTCGGTGATTCTGATTTCGTTGTCAAGGCCGTGTTTGCTTGCGATGGCGCGATTGATCAGCGTTTTCAGATCGTCCGGTTCCAGCGATTCGAGTTTGACGACCACGGATCGGCTGAGCAGCGGCTTGATGACGGAGAAGCTTGGGTTTTCCGTGGTGGCCGCGATGAAGGTGACGTCGCGGTTTTCCACACTGGGCAGCAACGCATCCTGCTGCGATTTGGAGAAGCGGTGCACCTCGTCGATGAACAACACCGTTTCCTTGCCTTCGGAGACGAGACGTTCGTGCGCGCGTTTGAGCACGTCACGCACGTCCTTGACGCCGGAGGTGACCGCGGACAGTTCCTCGAAGACACGGCCGGACTGTTTGGCGACGATATAGGCGAGGGTGGTTTTGCCGACTCCGGGAGGTCCGAACAGGATGATGGAGCTCGGTGCGGTGAGCGAGCCTTTCGAAGCGGGGTTGGCGAGTCTGCGCAATGGCGACCCCTCCCCCAATACCCGTGATTGCCCCACCACATCGTCGATGCTCGCTGGGCGCATGCGTACGGCAAGCGGGCGCGTCACATCATCCGGCGCGTCCATCGCGGCAAACAAATCGTCAGTCATGCTTTCCACTGTACCGCAACACACCCAACAATTCGAACACACGTTCGATGCATGCGTTCGCCCCAACCGGTAGACTGGCAAGCATGGCAGACGATACGAATTATGGCTCGCTGGGCGCGTTGGCGCCGAATTGGGACGAGGGCGAGCGCAACATCGACACGGATGAGATCTATGAGCGTTTCTTCACCTGGGTGGAGGACGTCAAAGGCGTGGAACCGTGGCCGCATCAGGAGGAGGCCATCATGGATCTGCTGGCCGGCGACCATGTCATTTTGAACACTCCGACCGGTTCGGGCAAGTCGCTGGTGGCGCTCGGCATGCATTTCGCCGCGTTGTGCACGGGCCGCCGTTCCTATTACACGGCTCCGATCAAGGCTCTGGTGTCTGAGAAGTTCTTCGACTTGGTTGAAGTTTTCGGCCGCGAGAACGTCGGCATGATCACCGGCGACACGCATATCAACGCGGATGCGCCGATCATCTGCTGCACCGCGGAGATCCTCGCCAATCAGGCGTTGCGCGAGGGCCGCCACGCCGATGTCGGCTGCGTGGCGATGGACGAGTTCCACTATTACGGCGATCCCGAGCGCGGCTGGGCTTGGCAGGTGCCGCTGCTTACGCTGCCGGATACGCAGTTCCTGTTGATGAGCGCGACGCTGGGCAATGTCGACGCAATCGCCGACAAGCTTGAGGACATGACGGACACCGACGTGGATATCATCGCCGATGCGCCACGTCCCGTGCCGTTGACGTACGAATACACACTCGACCCGTTGGAGAAGACGGTGGAATTGGCGTTCGGCAAGGGCGAGACGCCGATTTACGTGGTGCATTTCTCTCAGGATGCCGCGTTGGAGACCGCCAACGCGCTGGCCAGCACGGGCGTGTCCAGCAAGGAGCAGCGCGCCGCGATCGCGGAAGCCATCAAGGGCACGAAGTTCACCACCGCGTTCGGCAAGATCCTGCAGCGTCTGTTGCGTACCGGCATCGGCATCCACCATGCCGGCATGCTCCCCCGCTATCGTCGTCTGGTGGAGCAGCTCGCCCAGCAGGGACTGCTGCCAGTGATCTGCGGCACCGACACGCTTGGCGTCGGTATCAATGTGCCGATTCATTCCGTGGTATTGACCGCGTTGACCAAGTTCGACGGCACGAAGATGCGCAAGCTGCGCGCCCGCGAGTTCCATCAGATCGCAGGACGCGCCGGACGCATGGGCTTCGACACGGAGGGTCTGGTCATAGCCGAAGCCCCCGAATTCGAAATCGAGAACGCCAAGGCTCTGGCCAAGGCAGGCAACGATCCGAAGAAACTGAAGAAGGTCAAGCGCAAGAAGGCTCCTGAAGGTTTCGTAACGTGGAACGAGAACACGTTCGACAAGCTTATCGACGCGGCTCCGGAAACACTGGTGCCGCATATGAAGATCACCCATTCCATGGTGTTGAACGAGGTGGAGCAGGGCGGCGACGCCCGCTACCGCATCGACCGGCTTATCGACGATTCGGCGCAGACTCCGGAGCAGAAGGAGCGCCTGCACGCCCGCGCGGACGAGATCTTCCAGACCTTGTTCGACACGAACGTCATCGAGACCGAAGACCGTGACGATGGCGGCAAGGATTATTTCATGACCGTGTACATGCCGGACGATTTCGCCCTCGATCAGCCGCTAAGCCCGTTCCTGCTGGCCGCGTTGGAACTGCTCGACCCGGAGTCGGACACGTATGCGTTGGATGTGATATCCATGGTTGAGGCCACGTTGGAGGACCCGAAGCAGGTGCTGCGCGCGCAGGAACGTCAGGCGCGCGACGAGGCGATGATCCGCATGAAAGAGGATGGCCTCGACTATGACGAGCGTATGGACAGGCTTCAGGAGATCACCTATCCGAAGCCGTTGGAGGATATGCTGCAGGCCGCGTTCGATGAATACCGCCATGATGTTCCGTGGGCGAACGACTATTGGCTGAGCCCGAAATCCGTGGTGCGCGACATGGTGGAGACCGCTTCCGATTTCACCGGCTACATCGCCCGCTACAACATCGCCCGTTCCGAAGGCACGCTGCTGCGGTACCTGTCCGACGCCTACCGTGCGTTGGCGCGTACCGTTCCGCAGGAAAAGCGCGACGAGCAGCTTGACGACATCATCTCCTGGCTGCGCGTGGTGGTCCGTTCCATCGACTCCTCGCTGGTGGACGAATGGGAGCATGCCGGAACCGATACCGACGCGTCCGAAGCGGCCGCCAATCTTGCCGCGCCCGGCGCAAAACAGGCCGTGGTGGAGGATCGCCGTGGACTCACCGTATTGGTGCGCAATGCCATGTTCCGCCGTGTGCAGCTCATGGACCTCGACAAGCCGGACGAGCTCGGCGCGCTCGATAAGGACTGGGGCTACGGCGTGCACGAGTGGGAGGACACGCTCGACGATTACTACGACGAGCACGAATACGTCAACATCGACGCGAAGGCACGCAGCGGCGAACTGTTCATCCTCGACGAAAGCAAGGAGAACAGCGAGCACGCCTGGAAGGTGCGGCAGATCATCGACGATTCCGATGGCGACCACGATTGGGCCATCACCGGAACCGTCGACCTGGACGCCACGCAATCCAGCGGCGAGGTTGTCTTCTTCGACTACAGCGTGTCCAACTGACGGCGCATTTCGTCGGCGTCGACTTCGAGCGGCGGCCAGATCATGTTCATGTTCTTGAGCGTGTTGCGCAGCAGCTCGGAGACGACGGCCCTCGAATACCAGCGGTTGTCGGCAGGCACCAGATACCACGGCGCCTGCTCGGTGCTGGTGCGCAGGAACACATCCTGCCATGCGGCCATGTAGTCGTCCCAGCGGGCGCGCGCCTCAAGGTCGCTCGGATCGAACTTCCAGTATTTGGTCGGATCATCGAGACGGCTCAGGAAGTGGCGTTTCTGCTCGTCTTTGCTGACCACGAGGAAGATTTTGATGATGGCGCATCCGTCGGCCGTCAATTGCGATTCGAATCGGTTGATTTCGTCGTACCGTGCCTGCCACACTTCTTCCGGCTGCGTTTTGTAGATGCGCGGCATGACGATGTCCTCGTAATGGGACCTGTCGAAGATGGAGATCCATCCGTTGTTCGGCAGCTCGCGTTTGATGCGCCACAGATAGTCATGGTCCAGTTCTTCGCCTTTCGGCGCGCCGAAACCGTGATAGTGCATGCCCATCGGGTCGCCTTGGCTGAACACATGTCGTACGATGCCGCCTTTGCCTGACGCGTCCATGCCTTGCAGCACGATCAGCAGTCGCCGATGCGAGCCTTTCACGCCATTGGCGTACATAAGCCGCTGGTAACGGGCGATCTCCGACGAGCTGATGGATATGAATCGTTCGGCATCATCCTTGTTGCCGTCAAAACCAGGAGTGGAATCGCCATCTATGTCCGATACCTTCGTGTCGTGATGGAATCGCAATAGCTGGGTCGGCGGCAACGTCCATACCGAGCTCAGTAGTTCGCTCGCTTTGGCGGCGTTCGCCAATCCTTCGGCGACGGAATCGCAATTCTCGCTTTTTTCCAGCCGATCTTCCACTTTGTTCAGCGTTTTCGCGATCGACGACATTCTGGCGTCGTCTTTTTTCGCATCCTTGGTTTTATCCGCCATGTCAAGCCTCCCTGCTTGGTACGGACCACATGCGTGCAGTCCATCGTAGACACGAAAGGGGCCGCTTTCCCGTATTTCGCGGAAAAACGACCCCTACGCGTGTTATGCGATACCGGTGCTATTCGTCGGCTTCGGACTTGTTCTTGTCCTTGCCATCGCCCTTCGTCTTGAACGGATTGTCCTTGATCGGATGTCCATTCTTGTCGAATTTGACCTGGCTTTCCGGATGCGTCTCATCGAAGCCTTGGGCGTACCTGGTCTGACGCCACTGGTGGATGGACGCGTTGGTGCCGCGATGGTGCACATGGTAGACACGCTGCGCGCCACCCAGCGGCACGCCTTCCTTGGCCACGGCGATCTGGTTCACGTTCGACGGATCCATGATGGCGATCGGCGCGACCGGTTCCGGTTCGGCCGGTGCAGCCGTATGCTGCTGCATGCGCGACGGCAGCCATTCGGCCAGCCTGCTCAACAGCCAGCAGACGATGAAATAGACGACCGCGGCCACCACCAGCGTCTGTAGGATGTTGAAATACATGGAGCCGAGTCGACGTGATTCCTGCAGCAGGTCGGTGTACATGATGATCGAGCCGAGCGCGGTGTCCTTCAACACGACGACCAGCTGGGTCACGGCTGCCGGCAGCATGGCGTAGATGGCCTGCGGCACTTCGATCTGCAACAGAGACTGCGTGCGGGTCAATCCCAAGGCGAGCGAGGCCTCACGCTGGCCGTTCGGCAGGTTGCCCACGCCGGAACGCACCAGCTCGGCCACCACGGATCCGTTGTAGATCACAAGCGCGAGCACCACCGCCCAATACGCGGGGCTGGGCAGACCTGCGAAGGCGAACCAGCGCCAGAAGAAGATCATGAGCAGCAGAACGGGGACGGCTCGTGCGAATTCCACGATCGCGCCGGAAATGGTACGGATCAGCAGGCTCGGCAGCAGTCGGCCCACACCAAAGACCAGGCCGAACACCACGGCTCCGACCACGGCCAGTACGGACGCGCGGATCGTGGCCCACAGTCCCGGCAGATAGAAGTCGGTCCATGCTTCGGCGTCAAGCGCCGGTTTCCACAGTTCCCAGCTCAGCTGGTTCTCGCCGTCCGGCGGATTGTGCAGACGCATGAGGATCAGCACGACCACCACCGCGAAGATGATGCCTGCGATCCAATTGACGATACGGATGGTTTTGCGGCCCTTCGGACCAGGCTGGTCGAACAGCACCGCGCTTTCATTGCTTGCCATGTCGCGTCACCTCCTCACCGCGAGCTTGTTGGACAGATACGTGGTCAGCATGCCGATCGGAATGATCAGAACCACATAGCCGAAGGCGAAGATCAGGAAGATCGGTACGATTTGGTCGGCGTGGTATTCGATCATTTCGCTCATCATCGTCGAGGTTTCGGTGGCCACGGATGCCGCCGCCGCGACGGTGGAGTTTTTCAGCAATGCGATCAGCGTGTTGCCCAACGGTGCCACGGAACCGCGGAACGCCTGCGGCAGGATGATCTGAGTGGCGGCCTGCATGAAGTTCAGGCCCAACGCGCGGGCGGCCTCGGCTTGACCAAGCGGCACGGTGTTGATGCCGGAGCGCAGCGATTCACATACGAAAGCCGCGGTGTACAGGCTCAGGCCCGTCACGGCCAGCCAGAAGAAGTTGGTGGCGAACGTGTCGGAGAAGCTGAACTTCAGCTGCGCGTACGCACCCAGCACCATGAACACCATGATGATGGTCAGCGGCAGGTTCTTGAACAGTTCGACGTAGGCACCGGAAACGGTACGGAGCGAGGCGATCGGAGAAATGCGCATCATCACGAGGATGACGCCCAGAATCGTGGAGAACAACGCCGACCACAGGGTCAGCTCGATGTTCACCAGAAACGCGCCGGGAATGTTGTATTGGCTGAACAACGCGAGGAATCCGTCCATCACTTATTCCCCTTTCCATTCGGCACCGGCGGATTGTACTTGGCGTTCGGCGTGTAGGCCACTCCCCTGGTGTTGTCGGAAATGGCCCTTTGCCAAGAACCGTCCTGAATCATATCGGTGATGGCGTTGTTGATTTTGTTCTTCAGCTCGGTGTTGCCCTTCTTGACACCGATGCCGTAATACTCCTGGGTGAACGGCTTGCCCACCACGCGCAGGCGTCCACGTGAGGCGGATGCGAGGCCGGCGAGAATGATGTCGTCGGTGGTGGCGGCGTCCACAATGCCGGAAAGCAACGCGGTGGCGCATTCCGCCATGCCGGGCTGTTCCATCAGCTGGGTCTGCTTGGCGAACTTCTCCTTGACGTTGACGGCGGATGTGGTGCCGGTCATGGAGCACAGCCGCTTGCCGTTCAGATCCTTAGGTCCGTCAATGCCGGTTTCGTCCTTGCGTACCAGCAGATCCTGTCCGGCCACGAAATACGGGCCGGCGAAATCGACGACCTTCTTGCGTTCGTCGGTGATGGAATAGGATGCGACGATGTAATCGACATCGCCGTTCTGCAGCATAGCCTCACGCTGCTTGGACGGCGATTCCTTCCATACGATCTCGTCTTCGGAATAGCCGAGTTTCTTGGCCACGTACTTGGCCACGTCCACGTCGAAGCCGACGTAGGTGCCGTTCTTCTTGAAGCCCAGGCCAGGCTGGTCGAATTTGATGCCGATGCGGATCTTGCCGGTTTCGTCCGCGCCGCATGCGGATACCGCGAACACGCACGCGCACGCGCAGAATGCCGCGACGGCTCTGCGCAACATGCGTTTCGCCGTGATCGAAAGTGGTTTCATATCAGGTTCCTTCTTCTGTCGTTATGTTCCGTCACTTCAGTGGGTGAGGATCTTCGACAGGAAGTCCTTGGCGCGATCGGTCTTCGGATGTTCGAAGAAGTCGTCCGGCGTGCTCTGTTCGAGAATCTGTCCGTCGGCCATGAACACGACCTTGTCGGCCACCTTGCGCGCGAAACCCATCTCGTGGGTCACGCACAGCATGGTCATGCCTTCGTGGGCGAGTTCGACCATGACGTCAAGCACTTCGTTGACCATTTCCGGGTCGAGCGCGGACGTTGGCTCGTCGAACAGCATGACCTTCGGCTGCATGGCGAGGGCGCGGGCGATGGCGACACGCTGCTGCTGGCCGCCGGACAGCTGCGACGGCATTTTGGAGGCCTGCGAGGCCACGCCGACGCGGCCCAGCAGATCCATGGCCAGGTCCTCGGCTTCCTTCTTGTCCATGTGGCGCACCTTGATCGGCGCCAATGTCACGTTTTCCAAAATGGTTTTGTTGGCGAACAGGTTGAACGATTGGAACACCATGCCCACTTCCGCACGCAGTTTGGCGAGTTCCTTGCCTTCCTGCGGCAGTGGTTTGCCGTCGATGCGGATATCGCCGGAATCGATGGTTTCCAGACGGTTGATGGTGCGGCACATCGTGGATTTGCCGGAGCCGGACGGTCCGACGATGACGAGCACCTCGCCTTTGCGCACGGTGAGGTTGATGTCCTTGAGCACATGCAGATCGCCATAATGCTTCTCGACATGGGTCAGTTCGACGAGCGGCCTGTTATCCGCTCCCGCGTCCGGCATGATGGGACGCTTCGCTTCGGTTTCTTTCATTTCAGACATAAAGGGCAGTATAAGAAAGCAATGCGAAATTCATGTTTCCTATACTGCCCGTTCACATCATTTCGTCCGGAATATGAGACATTTCATACCGTTTGACGAACATATTCATCAAACGGATCGCCGCCGGAGCAATGTCACAGCACCTTGGAGAGGAAGGTCTTCAATCGTTCGCTCTTCGGATGGTTGAAGATCTCGTCAGGGGTTCCCTCTTCCTCGATCACGCCGGCATCGGTGAAGATGACCCTCGTGGCCACTTCGCGTGCGAAGCCCATCTCATGGGTCACCAGCACCATGGTCATGCCTTTGGCGGCAAGGTCGCGAATCACTTCGAGCACATCGCCCACCATTTCCGGGTCGAGCGCGGATGTCGCCTCGTCGAACAGCATCACCTTCGGATTCATCGCCAGCGAGCGCGCGATCGCCACACGCTGCTTCTGCCCGCCGGACAGCGATTTCGGCATGGCGTCGGCTTTTTCGGCCAATCCTACGGTTTTCAGCAGTTCCATGGCGTGCGCGCGGGCCTGCTCATCCGTTTCATGATGCACCAGTTTCGGTGCGAGGGTGATGTTGTCGATCACGCTCATGTTGTTGAACAGGTTGAAATGCTGGAACACCATGCCCACCTGCTCGCGCACCTGGTCGATGTTCACATGGCTGTCCGTCAAATCGTGTCCGTTGACCACGATCTTGCCGCCGGTGGCCTGTTCGAGTCCGTTCAGGCAACGCAATATGGTGGATTTGCCGGCGCCGGACGGTCCGATGATGCAGATCACCTCGCCTTTGCGCACGGTCATGTCGACGCCTTTGATGACCTCGGTCTGCCCGTAGCTTTTGTGCAGATCCTTGACGTCGATGATCACGTCGTTCTCGTTCATCGGTTCACCTTCCTGTCCACGATGTTGGCCAGCCACGTCAGGATGGTGATGGCCACGAAGTACATGACGCCGACGATCAGCAGCGTTTCGGTTACGCGGAAGTTCGCCGCGTACAGCTGCTGCGCCTGGTACAGCAGCTCACCGAAGCCGATGGCGAGCAGCAGAGAGGAGTCCTTGATCATGATGACCAGCTGGTTGATGATCGAAGGCATGGCGATTTTGCTGGCCTGCGGCAGAATCACTCGGCGCATGGCCTGCCTGTGGTTGAGTCCCAGCGAACGTGCGCCCTCCATCTGTCCGGAATCGACCGATTGGACTGCGCCACGCACGATTTCCGCCAGGTACGCGCCGGAGTTGAGCGACAAGGTCAATGCGCCGGCGACCCAGATGTTCACGCTATGTCCGATGAGCTGGGGCACGCCGAAGTAGAAGAAGAACGCCCACACCAGGATCGGGGTGCCGCGGAACACCGCGATGTACACATTGGCCAATCCTGCGGCGATTTTGCTTTCCGAAACCTTCATCAGGCCGAACGCGACGCCGAGCACCAATGCGATCGCGAAGGAAAGCAACGTGATCAGCAGCGTGTTCCTCAAGCCCGTCAGCAATGCCGGCATCGACTGTTTGACCAGTCCGAGGAAACCGACCTTCTGTTGTTCGGCGCTGTTGTCGCCATTGTCGGTGATCATGCCGGAAATCGATTTGGCCTGCTCTTTCGCGCCTTGCTTGCCAAGATATTGTGCGACGATTCGCTCGTATTCTCCCGAAGCGATCATCTTGTTCAATCCATCGTTGATGGCGGCCAGCAAATCTGCGTTCATGCCTTTGTTCACGACCATGCCGTATTCGCCGTGCGGCACCTTCGGAGTCACGATTTTCAGACCGTTGTTCTGCGATACGCCATATGCCAGTACCGGATAATCGTCGAACACCGCGACGGCATTGCCGGATTTGACCATCTCGTACATGGTTGAGGATTGGTCGACGGAAGTCACCTTGTAACCGTACTTGTCGGCATGCTGTTTGGCGTACGATTCGCCCTCCGAGCCGGTTTTCGCCACAACCGTCCGGCCTTTGAGGTCCTTATAGCCGGTGACGTCGTCGTTGTTGGCCGCGACGGCCATCTGGATGCCGGATTGGAAATACGGATTCGAGAAATCATAGGAGGCTTTACGCTCGTCAGTGATGGACATGCCGGCTATGACGACGTCCACCTGGTTGGAGCTTAGGGCCTGCAACGCGGCGTTGAATCCCAGCGACTGTATCTCGACCTTAAAGCCCTCTTCCTTGGCGATGCCTCGGATTAGCTCCATGTCGATGCCGGTCATCTTGCCGTTCTCACGGTATTCGAACGGTGCGAACGTGGTGTCGGTGCCGATTTTATATGTCTTGCCCTTGACCGAGGCCGGATTGCCAGTTTCGGAGGCGAGCGCATGCGGAACGGTCGTCATGAATGCCGCAAAGACCACGGCGAGCACGGCGAACAGCGCGCATATGCGCATGCCGACCGCGTTCAGTCGCTTCTTGTCCTGTGTTTTCGATTTCATACCGCGCTTCAACCCTTTCTGGTTGCCGGATAATCAAACACGCTCCACTGTAATGACAGCGACGGAAAATAGACAACGCGAATAATAAAAAATGTCCGAGCATCATTGATGTTCGGACATTTTTCATTCATCTATGGGCGAAACCGTATCAGTCCTCGTCCTCATCCGGATCGTAATCGACACCGGTCTCGGCGCGCTGCTCAGCGGAGATCGGAGCCGGAGCGCCGGTCAGCGGATCGCGGCCGCCGCCAGCCTTCGGGAAGGCGATGACGTCGCGGATGGAGTCTGCACCGGCCAGGATGGACACGGTGCGGTCCCAACCGAGGGCCAGACCCGCGTGAGGCGGAGCGCCGTACTTGAATGCCTCAAGCAGGAAGCCGAACTTGTCTGCGGCCTCTTCCGGCGTGATGCCAAGCACGTCAAGCACACGGTCCTGAATGTCGTCGCGGTGGATACGCACGGAGCCGCCGCCCATTTCGTTGCCGTTGCACACGATGTCGTAGGAATCGGACATGGCGTGTTCCGGATCCTTGTCGAACTTGTCGATCCAATCCTTGGACGGCATGGTGAACGGGTGATGCATGGAGGTCCACTTGGAGTGGCCGACTGCCACATCGTCGTCGTCCGGGTCATCGGTCGGCTTGAACAGCGGGAAGTCCACAACCCAAGTGAAGGCGAAATCGTCGGGCTTGAGCAGGCCCGCGCGGCGGGCAAGCTCGACACGCACGGCGCCCAGCAGTTCCTGGGAGGAGGTGCGGCGACCGGCTGCGAAGAACACGGCGTCGCCGTCTTCGGCGCCGACGGCTTCCTTCAGACCGTTGCGTTCCTCTTCGGACAGGTTCTTGGCGACGGGGCCCTTGAGTTCGCCGTTCTCGGCGAACACCACATAGGCGAGGCCCTTGGCGCCACGCTGCTTGGCCCAATCCTGCCATGCGTCGAACTGACGGCGAGGCGTGGCCGCGCCACCCTTGAAGAGCACCGCGCCGACGTATGGGGCCTGGAACACGCGGAACGGCGTGTTCTTGAAGTAATCGGTCAGTTCGATCAGCGGATTGCCGAAACGCAGATCCGGCTTGTCGGAACCGTACTTGTCCATGGCGTCCTGCCAGGTGATGCGCTGGATCGGCAGCTTGATGTCGTAGCCGGCGGACTTCCAGATGGCGGCGATGACCTTTTCGGCCATGGCCATCACGTCCTCCTGGTCCACGAAGGCCATCTCCATGTCGAGCTGGGTGAATTCCGGCTGGCGGTCGGCGCGGAAGTCCTCGTCACGATAGCAGCGGGCCAGCTGGTAGTAACGCTCGACGCCGGAGACCATGAGCAGCTGCTTGAGCAGCTGCGGGGACTGCGGCAGAGCGTACCAGGAACCCGGCACCAGACGGGCCGGCACGACGAAGTCACGGGCGCCTTCCGGCGTGCTCTTGCACAGTTCCGGCGTTTCGATGTCGATGAAGCCATGTTCGTTGAGGAACGTGCGCATGGCATGTTTTACTTTATGGCGCATGATGAGGTTCTTCTGCATTTCCGGACGGCGCAGGTCGAGGTAGCGGTATTTGAGGCGGATCTTTTCGTCGACGTCGATGTTGTCTTCAATGTAGAACGGCGGCGTCTTGGACGAATTGAGGATACGCAGTTCTTCGCAGCGGATTTCGATGGTCCCGGTCTTCATCTTGGGGTTGATCGTATCTTTATCGCGCATGCGGACGATGCCGCGTACAGCCAGGACGTATTCCGTACGTACCTGTTCAGCTTTATCGAAAGAAACCTTTTCATAGTCCGGCGTGGTCGCGGCGGCGTTCGACCCAGCCAGTCAAGACGACTTCTTTGCCGTTGTCCGCTTCACTTACTTCAGCGCAGTATTGGGAGCGGTGTAAACCTTCCATTGTATCCATTCGTAAATCATCCCTTCTTGTGTGTTTCCATATATGCAACAATCCCATCAAGGGGAACGCTGACTTGTTCTTTGCTGGCCATATTGCGGACCTGGGCTTCACCGGCGGCTAATTCGTCTTCGCCGATGATGACCGTGTAATCGGCATTGAGCTTGTTGGCCGATTTCATCTGGCCCTTCATGCTGCGGCCCAGGAGGTCGATTTCAGCATAGAGGCCCTTTTCGCGGAGCTGCTGCTGCAGTTCGAAGGCCCTGGTCTTGGCCGCATCGCCGAGGGCGACGATGAAGACGGGCTGCTTCTTTTCGACCGGCGGCAGGAGGCCCTGTTCCTTCAAGGTCAGGAGCAGCCGTTCCATGCCGATGGCAAAGCCGATGCCCGGTGTCGACGGACCGCCGACTTCTTCGATGAGGCCGTCGTAACGGCCGCCGCCGCAGACCGTGCTCTGTGCGCCCAAGGGAGCGTACATGATTTCAAAGGCCGTATTGGTATAATAATCGAGGCCGCGGACCAGGCGCGGGTCGAGGGTAAAGGGAATACCGATGGCCGTCAGATATTCCTGGACTTTGTGGAAATGTTCCTTGCAGTCGTCGCAGAGATTATCCGTGATCAAAGGTACGCCCATCTGCATCATCTTTTCGCCGTCTTCCTTGCAGTCGAGGACGCGGAGAGGGTTCTTTTCCAATCGTTCGTTGCAGTCGTCGCAGAGCTGGTCCCGTTTGTCGGCAAAGAAATCGAGGAGCTTCTGGCGATAGACGGGACGGCACTTCGGGCAGCCGACGGAGTTGAGGTGCAG
>OIAZ01000056.1_pt1 | contig 29270 bp, 22 predicted proteins | sample 1580911 | NCBI WGS metagenome assembly OIAZ01 (sample SAMEA3882507, study PRJEB24775) | human gut metagenome | biome: human-associated habitat; feature: intestine environment; material: feces | place: Netherlands | collected 2009/2010 | reverse complement strand
GCAATCTCACCCAATGGCGAGCGCATCAAGATTGGGAGGAGGCAGACTTGAAGTATAGAGCCTTAAAAATGGTTCTTCCATCTGACGACCCGAATATCCGCTACATCGAAAAGCATTTCTCTGTTTGCCGAGATGAGAAAGTTATTGATGATGTAAGAAGTCGTGTTGCTGTTTATGAAGATTCAATCTTTCGTTATCATAAAATGGTGGAGATAGCAGCATACAAAGATAGCTTGGCAAGAAAGTTGACAAACGAATCAAATGAAATCAAAAGGCTTATCAAGAAATAATAAGATGTTGTTTCTTGTGTTTGCACCATTGTATCAGGTGGAACACTATATAAAAAACTGATAGTGGCAAAAATATTACCTCGCCACCATCAGTTTGTTTTCGCATTTAATGAGAATTGGATTTTGTGCAATGTTATTTCTTTTTTAACCTAATTTTATAGCCCGACCACAAGCACCAAAACGCAAGAATGCCCATAACAAAGATGAATATGTATGTGGCTATCGTTCCAATGAAAATTCTGCCACTATGCACCTCTAATGCCACATTCCAAAGCGACATCGGAAGTTGGTTCATACTCGAAGGTTGAGGGGCAAAGTTTGTTCCCTCGTAATATTCCGCTACGACAGGGGTGGAAAAGTCTTGGCTTATACCTGCGACAGCTTTCTTTCCGAATGGTGCTCCAGCTTTCTTTGGCGCAGGTTTTCCTGTGAAGTAATCGGTGGCTGTTCCATGTAGTCTGTCCCAAACGAACAAGCCGCTAAACGAACCGCAAAGCCATCTTCCTTTTGCATCTTTCTCTAACACATTCAATCCCATCACGCTGACTGGTGGAGCCGAAGAAATCACTTTCACCGTAGCCTTTTCGAGATTCAAGGAATAGAATCCTTCTGATGTGGATAATAGCCAATTATGGCAACTCTCATCATAACGAACCATGCGGAGTTTATCGTTCCAGGGATTCTCGCTCTTGAGCGTCGTATCAGGAAGTGCTGGAATCTTATTCAATGCCAAGGCTATCATCACAGGAGGGCGAAGACACCAACCAGTCAAGGCTATCAAGAGTGTGAGGAGGATGGTGTATCTTCCTATTTTATCATGGAGCTGGAGCGAAGTCTTCAACAACATTTTTCGTTTCGGTTTCAACCAGAAGACAATGCCTGTGATACAGAGCAGCACCAAGACGATGGCAATGGCATCAACGACCAACTTTCCTGCCATTCCAAACAACTCTCCACTATGAAGCAGCCAAATGGTGCGGAATGCTGTTACTTTACCGTCATAATCCTTTGGAGCATGAAGTTGAATGCGCTTGAAAGCCTTATAAGGAGGAAGCGAGGTATAAGCAAAGGAATGACTGAGCACTACAAGGGTGTCGCCATGCGAAGCGATGTCCGTAAATTTCTCCTCATCCTCCAGTGACATATTCACCTCATGCCATTTGTTATGCACTCCATAGCGATAAAGCCCGAAAGGTGAGACAGCAAATATCCTTCCATTATCAAGCCTTATGACATTTTTGATTTGACGATAGTCTGTACCTTCTGGCAACCCCTCATTGAAATCCTTGAAGTAGGAAGCCTTGGAGTCGGTAAGCCAGATGCCACCATTGCCATAAAGCAACAGTTGGCAACAAGAATCCACATTCCTCATGGAATCTACCATTAAATCCTTGCCAATGTCAAGCGTGCCTCGTAGCAATCCACCGTTCCAATTCCGAAACTCATAACGACTTGGCAGGTACTTCCTGCTCACGTTCACCTCCTTGATGAGTGAACGATGATTGAGCAGGATGCCTGACACGCAGAACATCAGCATGAAGAAGCTCAAGCCGATACCAAGCCATTTATGTTGTTTTCTCCAAGTCCCTTTCTTCATTGATTTCCTTATCTGATTATCTATCTTGTTTCTTTCTTCGCCCTTGCATCCTTGACAATCTTTCCTGCCAAGAAACAAAGTTCTATCACCATTACCACCCAATGCCAAGGATATTCGCTCGGATGTGTAATGAGCTTCCCGATGATGCCCGTGCGATTAAATGCCTCTACCGCTATCCAGAACACGATGACCGTTGCCGTACCCATTCTGATGTTTGCTCCCCACGATTGCAAGTGGAGTTGCTTGCGAAATACGTATGGGGCGGAAAGCAAGGCACCGAAGGCTACACCGAAGGTGACTGGACTCTCACGACCAAACAATTGAGGATCGTAGAGGTTCATCAGCAGGAGATAGCAAGTCCAGAGCATTGTGTTGATTTCCATGAAGGTAACAATGCTGGTGTGGCGTGTCATCGGGCGAGCGGCGATGAGTCGCTTGTTCTTCCCCAAGAAGAGCGTCTGCCACCAGTTGAGGAAGTTGCAGGCATTTCGGGAACAGAAGATGTAGAGCAACATTACCATTGCCCACAAGCCAAAGGTGGCAGGGAGCAGAAGATATTCAGGGCGGCTCAACACCTCTCCCGTTGTGGGGTCAATCTCAGCATGTGTGCCCCAACGATGGGCATAATACATGAAGAGGAAATCCACCCAACCCGTCCAGTAGAACATGCCACCGATAAGTCCGAGCAAGGTTTGGCGAGTCTGTCCCTTGACGAAGACACCGACCACTACCATCACCAAGCCCACGAAGCCTACAGCCATCCCAGCACCCAACAGTTGCGTGCCGTCGTAATTGTCCTTCAGCACTCGTGCCACCAAATGAACGATGGGCATGCTTCCTAAAATCACACCCATCGATACTATGGATTTCCACCAATATAGTTTTCTGTTACTCATGTGTCTTCTTCTTTCTTGCAGCTATCATGATATACACAAGCAATGCCACGAATGCCACGAGGATGCAAATCATCTGGGTAGTATACTTCTCCGGCTCAATCCAAATCTCCTTGAAAAAGTCAAGGCGACCAAGCACTTCCACAGGTACCCAGAACACGACAACCGTTGCGATAGCCATACGGATATTGGCTCCCCATGTGCTCAAACGCAACTGCTTTCGGAAGATGAAGAAACTACCTATCAGACAAGCTGCGGCAACAACCGAAGTTACAGGATGATGGTCGCCGAGGAAGTTCTTGTCGTAGCAGAACATCAACAGGAGATAGCTGGTCCAGAGAATCATGTTCAGTTCCATGAAGGTGACGATACTTGTATGATGTGTCATCGGACGGGCGGCAATCTCGTTCTTGCGGGAACGGAAAAGAACACGCTGCCACCAGTTGATGAAGTTGCATCCGTTCTTGGTTGAGAAGATGTAGAGTACCATAATCATCATCCACATGCCGAAGGTGGCAGGGAGGATGAGGTATTCAGGGCGAGTCACAACTTCGCCATTCTCCATCTCCGGCTGTGTACCCCAGCGGGTAGCATAGTACTGGAACAGGAATTCTATCCAACCGGTCCAGAAAAGCAGACCTCCGAAAAGTCCCCAAAGAGTCTGTTTGGTGTCTCCCTTTACGAAGACACCGATTACTACCATGATAAGACCTGCCAACCCCATGAAGAAGGCTGAGTAATGCACAGCTTCAGGAGTCATCGTCTTATCCATTATCATCATCAGCGCATGTCCCAACGGCATGGTAAAGAGTACCACGAGGAACGAAGCGATGGATTTCCACCAATTCAATTGTTTCATAATGTTTAATTTTTAATGTTGAATGTTGAATGTTGAGTGTTGAATGTTGAGTGTTGAATGTTGAGTGTTCACTCTACTCTTACATTATTTCGCGATAAGTACCGCCACGCTGGTGGCAAGTGAGGCAAGGCTAATCCAGAAGCCCGTGCTCCTGACATTGTTGCCATTGACCGTGCTCTGGCGAGCCTTGGTCTCGTTGGGGCTGATGTAAACCACGTCGTTCTGCTGCAGGTAATATACCGGACTGTTGAACACGCTGTTTCCCGAGCAGAGATTGATCTTGTAGATCTTCTGGTGTCCGTTTTCCTGTCGGAGCACCATCACATCGTTTCTTTTACCCTGGATGGTGAGATCTCCCGCCTTGCTGATGGCATCGAGGATGGTCACCTTTTCCTCTTCGATGGCATACTGACCAGGCTTTGCCACTTCGCCCATCATGGAATAATGGAGGTTGCTGAGACTCACGGTGACGGTAGGGTCCTTGACGAGACTAGCATCCACGAGCGATTTCTTCACCTTTTCGGCAATCTCCTCACGGGTGAGACCCGCCACCTGTATCTTTCCCACAACCGGGAAATCGATATCTCCCTTGCTATCTATGGTATAGTAATAGGCATCCTGCGACATATTGTAGGCACCGCTGCTGGTACCGCCCGTAAGATTGAAGAGCTGCGAAATCTGCGGATCCTTGCTCTTGACTCCGATATAGAGCTTATCGGTAGGCTTTACGGTTATCACTCTGTTCTGCAGGGTAATGACAGTATCAGGATTATTGTTCAAATCCTGAAAATAGGCTACGTTCTTCGGGGTACCGCAAGACGTAGCGGACAGGAGTGCTATACCCAGCACTCCTGACAACACAAGTTTACTAAATTTCATTCTTTTTATCTAGATAATGCAGTTTTTAATCATATTACTATTTCTTCTTTCCTTTCTCCTCCTCTTTCTTCTCATTTTTCCCGGCGAGGCTTACGTAATTACATTCGGTGAGGAAGGCGGCGCAGGAGAGGAATCCTTCAATCTTGACCACGAAGCACTTCTCATCCTTTCCCTTCCCGCTCTTGCATCCCTTTACCTTCTGGTAATATCCTTCGAGTCCGGCAAAGACACCATCCTCTATCCTCACCCTTGCTTCAGGGCGCAGTTTGATTTCTCCCGGAAGGAAGAAGTGCTTGTTGGCATCCTCCACGTTTTCGTAGAGCGCCATGAAATCCTCCATTTCCTTATCGGGGATGGTGATGACTTCAGAATGTCCATCCATGGGACGGGTCTTGAACTGAAGCATGGAATTGTAAATCTGCTTGAGGTCCCGCATTCTGCCTGGCGTTGCCTTCACGAAAAGGAGATTGCGGACTACGGGGCGATAGGAAATCACTCGCTTGCGTATGTGCTGCCCCACCATACGCTCGCAGCGTTCCAAAGGAAGGAACACCTTGATATCTTCTTTTGCCTTGAGATAATCCGCTACCTTCATTTCGCGGTAGGGGGCACTCATGGCATACCAGATAGGGGCTTCATCAAGACTTTCCGAACTCATTGATTTGCTATTTTTATTAACATTAATTTCAGAAAACGGCATAATTTTAGCTCCCTACTATATCATATAACTACCTCACTTTCAAGATGTTACACATTTACCATTTTCTACCGACAGGCTTTTAATTTTCGTTCTTATTTACAAACGTTCTTAAAAGAGCATCCTTATCAGGTTGCAAAATTACGCTTTTTCTCCGATTTAAACAAATTTTTTGGTCCGTTTTTTTTTTAACAATTGATTTTCTGTAGGGGGGCTTTTTTGAGCCCCCCTCATAAAACCAATTGGCGGCAGCAACCACCCATAGCGGGGGACATACAGACTGGCATGGATTCACGAAAAAAATATGGGAAAAAGTTTGGTGAATTCAGTTTTTATTGCTATCTTTGCGAACGATTCTACCAAGAATCTATATTCTAAGAATAAAAACAGATGAAAAAATAACTTACATACAACAACTTATGAAGAAAAATATATACAAAGGTAACGTGCTGATTAGAAAGTTGGTGATACTCGCTGACTTCATCATCCTCAATTGCTTGCTATTGGGCCTTATTAACATCGAGTTCCTTCATGTACCCGAGTATCTAGACCAGAAAACAAAGATTACATTCTTTATAGCAAACGTTGCTCTCGCCATCGGCGAATACAACTATAGCACTATCATCCATATAAGACGAATCGGTTTCCAGCAAGTACTTAAGCGTACGCTCTTCCTGGTGTTTTGTACCGCCGTCTGCTTCATGATCTTCCTGAAATTCTTCAGTCATGGTGGAGCAATATTTACATTCGGTATCTACTTCGGCATCACATTCTATATTGCTTTGGTCATCAGTAGAATCATCGAGCTCAAGTTTCTGAAATATCACCGTGCGAGAGGTAGAAACATTCGTACCGTGGTCTTCGTGGGTAGCGATCCTGCCGTAAGAGAAATGTACATTACCATGACAGAAGACCCTTCTGCGGGTTATATCGTGAAAGGCTATTATGCCAATGATGACATCGCTGGAGCGCCTCAGGAGCTGAAAAAACTGGGTACTATGGAGGATCTTAACAGAATTTTAGAGTCCAAGCTGAATGATACCATCAACGGTTCATCCTATGATCTGGATGAGATTTTCTGCAGCTTGTCGCATCAGGAATCGGACCAGATTGTGAAGATCATGCGTTTCTGTGACAAGAACGTGGTACATTTCTATTATCTGCCTCGTCTGTTCGGCGAATATAAGCTGCATCTGGATTCCCATAACTTTATGGGTAAGACGGTTTACACGAACCATCGTGAGCCGCTGTCTTCTCTCTCAAACCGTATTCTCAAGCGTGCTTTCGATATCGCCGTGAGTGGTGTAATCTGTCTCTGTTTCTTGCCTTTCATTCCAATCATTGCGCTGATTATCAAGATTCAGAGTCCGGGTCCTATCTTCTTCCGTCAGGCTAGAACGGGTCTGAATGGTGATACCTTCATGTGTCTGAAGTTCCGTTCGATGCATGTGAACAAGGATTCTGACAAGGCTCAGGCAACGAAGAATGACCCAAGAAAGTTTGCGTTCGGCAACTTCATGAGAAAGACGAATATTGATGAGTTCCCTCAATTTATCAATGTATTGAAGGGCGACATGAGTATCGTGGGTCCTAGACCTCACATGTTGTATCACACTGAGGTTTATGGCAGTTTGATTGATAAGTATATGGTTCGCCACTTCTCGAAACCTGGAATTACCGGTTGGGCTCAGGTAACGGGTTTCCGTGGTGAGACGAAGGAACTCTGGCAGATGGAAGAGCGTATCAAGCGAGATATCTGGTATATCGAGAACTGGTCGTTCCGGCTTGACATCCGTATTATCTTCCTGACAGCCAAGAGTATTATCTGCCCGGATAAAAACGCTTATTAAAATTACTCCTCTAATGCCTTGATCTGCTTTTTGGGAGTTACACCCAGATTCTTCAGGCTCTCTACCCTTCTCATTACATTGCCGGTACCATCATAAAGCTGCTTTTTCGCTTTATCATAGGTACCGGAGAGGCGGGTGAGGAGATCGCCTATGCTCGTGAAGGTATCCTCAAAACCTACGACCTTGTCGTAAAGATCGGCTGCCGTCTTCACTATTTTCTCTACATTCTTGTTCTGACGGTCATACTGCCAGAGATTATACGCCAGCTGCAACGCCATCAGGAGATTGCTAGGAGATATGATGATGATCTTCTTCTGATAGGCATAACGACTCAAATCCGGCTGCTGCTTCATCGCTGCAATATAACTGGTCTCGTTCGGTATGAACATCAGGACGAAGCCGATGGCATCATCCACCAGTTTGGAGTAATCCTTCTCGGCAAGTTCATCGATATGCTTGCGCACACTCAGGGCATGCGACTTCATCAGCCTCTCCCGCTCCTCATCGGTCTCTGCCGCCAAGGCATCGGTATAGGCGGTGAGAGATACCTTGCTATCTATCACCACGCTCCTGCCTTCCGGGAATCGCACGATGACATCGGGACGGAAGTTCTTGCCGTTCTCATCCTTGGTGTTCTCCTGGATAAAGAACTCCTCGTCCTTGCGCAAACCGCTGTTTTCCAGGATAGTTTCCAATACCATCTCACCCCAGTCGCCCTGCATCTTGCTGTCGCCCTTCAATGCCTTGGTAAGGTTGGCGGCATCGGAGCCGATCTTCGAGGTCTGCTCCTTCAGACTCGTTACAGCCTGCTGCTGTTCCTGCTGGAAGAGTTTCATCGTAGCCTCGAAGGTACTCTGCAGTTCCTTCTTATTCACCTCGTTCTGGGTCTTGCTCTCTTCTACCGATTTCTTGAAATCGGCAAACTGCTCCTTGATAGGTTTCAGGAGTTCATCCATCTGGAGTCGGTTGTTTTCCTGGAGGGCAGACTGCTTGGCAGCGAGCTGTTCGGCAGCAGCTTTCTGCTGTTCGATGGTCATGCGATGCATCTCCTGCTTCAGGCTTTCGAGTTTCTGCGCCCACTGCTGGTCGCTTTCTGCACGGAGCTTTTCGGCAAACAGCCGTTCGTTCTCCATCTGGGCTTTTAAGGATTGAAGTTCAGAAGCATGATGCTGATTGCTCTGGTCAATGTTTGCCGCCAGCACCTGAGCCTTTGCTATGAGCTGAGTTTTCTCCTCTCCCGCCTTTTTGGCTTCCATCAGTTTGCCAACGAAGAATCCGATGGCAAGACCTATAACGATTCCTATTACTATTTCCATTTATCTTTGTTTTAAATGATTCTGTATATCTGCCAAAATTATGAAGTGCAAAATTAATACTTTCAAAACATAACACCAAACATCATGGGGGATTCTTGTAGATATTTAACTATTATGGAAAAAACAGGCAGAAATATGAGATTAAATGAAAATTTTGCATTATCTTTGCAGCATAATTAATATATAAGATATAGACTATGATCAAAAGATTATTATCCTTTTTAGACGCTTCGCCAGTGAACTTCCTGGCTGTGAAGAATATCTCCAAGGAATTGGAGAAAAATGGGTTCAGACGACTGAACCCTCAGGAGCCGCTGGGCAAGGTTGTGGCGGGTGACAAGTTCTTCGTTACCAAGAACGACTCTTCTATCTATGCTTTCCAAATCGGAAAGAAGGCGCTGGCGGATGCCGGCTTCCACATGATCTGCGCTCACTGCGACTCCCCTACCTTCCGCATCAAGCCTAACGCTGAGATGACTTGCGAGGGCGGTATCGTGAAACTGAATACCGAGGTTTATGGCGGTCCGATTATGTCAACCTGGTTCGACCGTCCACTTACTCTGGCGGGTAGAGTGATCGTAAAGGGTGAGGATGCGATGCATCCGAAGACTCTCCTACTCCATATCCAGCGACCTCTGCTGCAGATCAGTAATCTCGCCATCCACTTCAACCGTCAGGTGAACGATGGCGTGAAGCTGAGCAAGCAGAAGGATGTGCTCCCTATCCTCGGCATCATCCATGATGAACTGGAGAAGGGTAATCTGCTGATGAACGTGATTACCGGCGAACTGAATATCCAGAAGGAGGATATCCTCGACTTCGATCTCTACCTGGCTGATGCCACTCCTGCCTGCACCTTCGGTGTGCACGATGAGTTTATCTCTTCGGGAAGACTCGATGATTTGTCGATGTGCTGGGCGGGCGTAGAGGCTTTGACGGCGGCTGATGCCCAGGATACGACCCAGGTGCTGGCGATTTTCGACAATGAGGAGACGGGTTCGCAGACCAAGCAGGGTGCGGGAAGTCCTTTCCTCTCTTATATGCTACAGCGCATCGCTCTTGCACAGAGCGGAACGGAGGAGGCGTATTATCAGGCAGTGGAACGTGCCTTCATGATTTCAGCGGACAATGCGCATGCCTGGCATCCTAACTACAGCGAGAAGTTTGACCCTACGAATCATCCGATGCTGGGGGGCGGTCCGGTCATCAAGTTCAATGCGGCACAGAAGTATGCGAGTGATGCGGTATCTGCAGCCATCTTCGCGAATATCTGTGAGGCAGCGGGTGTGCCTTGTCAGCGTTTCGTGAACCACAGTGATGTGGCTGGCGGAAGCACTTTGGGCAATATCCTCGCCTCTTCCATTCCATTGAAGGGCGTGGACATGGGTAATGCCATCCTCGCCATGCACAGTTGCCGCGAAACCGGCAGCGTGATTGATCACGAATACTGCGTGAAGGCTTTCACGAAGTTCTATCAGTTATAATTTAAAAGCTTTTGCCCTTACAGGGCGACAGGCTTGCATCCATAAATACCCAGGGCGATTGCCCTGGGCTAGGAGCTTCTGCCCTTTCAGGGCGTATGGGATGTGGCTTATGACACCCCCCTTAACTTTCATTTCTTCTCATACCCCTTATTCTGCACGAGCTTGGGATTCAGGTTGAGGCATTTCTGAGGAATCGGGAAAAGAATACTGGCTTTATCACCCTTACAGACCTTTGCCTTCTCCTTCATCAATAATACATCGGGATAACAGAAACGGAAGAGCGGCTTGAGATGCTCCGTTTCTACCAGATGGGAACCGCCATTCTCACGAAGCAACCTTGCATAAGTGGAACTATCGAATATCTCATTCTCCTTCAAGCCATACCCTTCTGCGACTAATTTATCACAATAGAAAATACAGGTTTCCCAGGCATTCAATTCCTTGCTGCGATTCTCACCAGCCGTTCCACCATTGAGCAGAGAAGCACCATCGGCAGTCTGAACCACAAAGTGGATTTTCTTACCCTTAGGACGTTTCTTATATCCTCTGGTCCAATCATCAAACGTATATATCTCAGCATTGAAAGCCAACTTCGCCAACAGGAAGTTGATTACCGGTTGCGTGATTCTTCCCTCATACACTCCAGCATTGGCGCTATGCTCATTCGGAAGGTAAGGCAACACCTGCTGCAACTCACTGAAGATAAAGCGGAACACCTCGCTCCTTTCGCTTTGCGCACAGAGGTTGACATCGGTAAGCGAAGCCACGGCAATGCCTGAAGCCGCCTCATAGATGGCCGCCTCGCCAGAAGACAGAATCACGGGAATCCTGCCAAAAAGCTCCATCGCCTCGTAATACATCATAGCTCTGATGGCACGCACCTCAGCCTTAAACTGGTCTTTTTGATTCACAGAGAGCAAATCCGACTTGTAATCGATGATATCAAGCGACTGATTCGCCTTCCCTATCACCTGATAGAGATGACTCCACACTGCATAGAGTGAGTCTTCCTCCTCGCTATGCTCTACAAAGTCTATGTCCTGATAGAGAGAAGATACGGTATGGTTGTAGATTTCAGACGCAGAACCATACATGGCATTCCCGTCGAGCTGCTCCTTAGGATGCTCATTCGCACAAGAAGAGAATACCATGACAGTCCCCAGCATGAGGACCCAAATGCAAATACGTGAAATCTTCATAACCATATCTACAGTAATTTGGGTAAAACATAATCCAACTGCAAATATACAAAAAAGAAAGATAGAAGATGTAAAAAAGACAGAAAACTTACGCAAAATTTGCGTATAGGCTGATAAAAACGGAAAAAGGAAGCCAAGACAAATACAAACTTGTCCGACTTCCTTTTGTTTCATTTATATAAACGAGAACCACTATACCAAGGTTCCGTGCTTATCTATGTTAATTATCTCTTCACTCTCAATCCATTCTCGATGCTAGAGAGTTCATCGAAGAACTCGGCATCAATCTTCAGTCGCTCCTCTACCTTGGCGCAACTGTGGATAACCGTGCTATGATCGCGATTACCAATGAGTTTGCCCACTCTGGAAGCAGGCATCTTGATGAGTTTCTGAGCCATGAACATCGCCACCTGACGCGCCTCCACGTACTCACGCTTGCGGCTCTTGCTGTTGACTGCAGCCACCGTTACCTTGTAATGACTGCAGACTGCCTCCACGATTTCATCGAGGGTGAGCACCTTGTTGCTCTCCTCAACCTTGACGGCACGCTTGATGACACGCTCCGCCAGTCGGATATCGATGCTGCTGTTATATACGATGCTGTAAGCCAGCAAACCATTGATGGCACCCTGGAGATCACGCACACTGCCGTTGCAGGTCTGTGCGATGAAGGAAACCACATCCTTCGGAATCTTCAGTCCATCCTTGCGTACCTTGTTGCTCACGATATCGACGCAGAGTTCCACATTCGGTTTCTCCAACTCCGCCACCAGTCCACAAGAGAAACGGGTGATGAGTCGGTCTGGCATATCCTTGAGTTCTACTGGAGGTCGATCGCTCGCCAGAATGATACGCTTTCCGTTACGGAAGAGGTGATTGAAGATGTGGAAGAAGGTATTCAAGGTCTTCGCCTTGCCTGCCCAATCCTGCACATCATCCACGATGAGCACATCGATAGACTGGTAGAAATTGATGAAATCATTGCTCGCATTATGCAGCACCGCATCGGTATATTGTGTCTGGAAGAGGCGGGCACTGACATAGAGCACACGCTTCTGCGGATACATCTGCTTGGTTTTCAGACCGATGGCATTCACCAGGTGAGTCTTTCCGCTACCAGAAGGACCATAGATGAACATCGGGTTGAACTGCGTGGTATTCGGATGCTCAGCGATAGACAATCCCACCGAACGTGGCAGCTTGTTGCTGTCACCCTCCATATAATTATTAAAGGTGAGTTTCGGATCAAGTTGGGTGTCAATGTCTTCAAGCTGCTGTGGTTCTGCCGGGGTAGCTTGTGTCTGTGGCTGCTGTGCCAATCTCTTGTGCTCAGCCTCATCAATATCAGCCGGATCAGCTTCCACATCCTGGGTCAACCTGTGTTCCTTATCCGTTACCACACGATAAGTGAGCCGGATGCCATCGCCGAAATTGCGATGAAGGACCTTGCTCAACAAGCCAACATAGTTCTGTTCCAAGTATTCATATACAAATGGACTTGGAACTTGAACCAACAGAGTCTTGGTCGAAGGCTTGTACGACTCAAAGACTATCGGTCGAAACCATGTATTATATTGCTGCTCTGACACATTATCCTTTATAAGCAAAAGACTATTGTCCCAAAGCGCTTTTGGACTTGCTAACATTGACACTATTTACTACTTATTTAATTGATTTTTTACCTTAACACTACATCAGATTGCACCACCTGATGCAAATCGACTGCAAAATTACAAAAAAAAGCCCAAAGTAGCAAATCAGGCTATTTATAATATTTTAAGACTCACCTGATAACTATCTAATAATCAAGCATCTAAGAAAGTTATCCACAATTGCGTTTTAGGGGCGGTGAAACAATTTTGAAACACCCCGAAATAGCTAAAAAACAACAAGTTCTGTAGCTATTCCGGGGCGTGAAACATTGCCTTTGTTATTTAGACAAAATTTATTTTGGCATTTTCTTCAAAGAAGCCTTTAAAACGGCATATCCGAGTCTCTACTTGTCTTTCTTTCCAAAAATTGAGAAGTGAACATAGCGCTTTGGATGCGCCTTGAGATCGATGACCAGAGAGTCGGCATGCGACATGGTTGAGTTCAGATTCTCATAGAGGCGGGTATCGTTCATGAGGAGACCGAGGCTACCCTTTCCGCTGTTCAACTGCTCGGTGAACTTCTGTGCACCATCTAGGGTGGCATTCACACGGTCGAGTGTGCCCTGCACATCGAGGCTCGCCAGATTAGAGGTGAGTCGGTTGGTATTGTCGAGAACGCCATTCGCCTTCTTCATCATACCCGGAACCTGCTTGTTCAATCCAGCCATCAGGGTATTCAGCTCACGGGTGGAAACGGTGAGGTTGCTGGTGATGGTCTCCACATTGTGGAGGGAAGCAGCCAGGGCAGGATCAGCCAGGAGTGCATTCACACTGGTGAGGATGGAATCCAGCTTAGGCAGCATCTTCTCAACTACCGGAATCATTTCGGCAGCCTTGCCCATCATACCGGAATTCACCATACCAGGGATGATGCCGCCCGGTTCGATACGCTCACGAGGATTGTTGGCAAGCAGGAGACTAACCTGGAGATTGCCCATGATATCCTTAGAAATCTCTGCGGTACTACCTGCAGGGATTCTCAGATCCTTGTTGATATCCACCTTGACCTTGATGGGACCCTTTCCGGAATAGTCGAAATCCAGCTGATCCACGGTACCCACCTTGTAGCCATCGGCATAGATAGGGGTAGAAGCACCCATACCCTGGATGTCATCAAACGTCATATAGTAGGTGTTATTGGTAGAGAACAAGTTGATGCCCTTCAGAAAGTTGATTCCGAAGTACATCACCAAGATACCTACAATAGCGACCAACGCTATCCTAATTTCCTTTGTCAGTTTCATATTTATCTATTTTTGTTCTTTTTATTATACCTATTTTATATAGAGCGAATCACAGGCTGCGGAGCTACCGGCTACCCGAGAAGGGAGCTACAGGCTGCCCGAGAAGTGGAGGAGCTACCGGTTGCGGTTCTGCTTGAACTCCCGAATAGCCTGGTTCACGTCATATTTCTGTCCGTTCTTGAAGGCGATGATGAAAGCCTCCGGAAACTTATCCAGCTTTTCCTTGCGCAGGCGATAGATTTCGTTGTAATTGGTGGATGCACCCAGGGTGTATTTCACCAGATTGCCTTCCTGGAAACTATCGTAATCGGTTTCGCCCTTGAAATGGGCATCGCCCTTGCGAAGGTTTCTACTACCTACGAAAATCTGAAGCTTGAAGACCGGCGCATCGGCTACCTCAGCCTTCTTCACATCCTTCTTCGTTTCCTGCTTCTTCACATCCTTCTTCGGCTCCTGCTTCTTCACCTCCCGCTTTGGCTGTTCAGGCGTTGCCTCTTCACGCTTCGGCTGCTTTCCCCTCGTTACGACACGAGTCTTAGGCGCAGGTTCCTGATCAGGAACAATCTTCGGTAGATTCACGTCCTCGGAATCCTTGGCACGATAAGGAACGGAAACCGATCTGTCGTACTTATTCTTGTATTTTGCGAAAGCCTCGTAGATGCCACGGGCGATATCATCCACTCTGCTGTCATTGTTGAGCAGGCGCTCTTCATCAGGAGTGGTGATGAATCCCAACTCTATGAGGCAGCCCGGCATGGAAGTTTCTCTCAAGACCAGGAATCCCGCCTGATGCACGCCCTTGTCGGGACGGTTGGCACCATCGCAGACACTTCGCTGAATCATTCGTGCCAGCTCTACGCTGCGCTCCATGTTCTTGCCCTGGATGAACTCGAAGATGATATAGCTCTCAGAAGAGCGGGGATCGAAGCCCTGATATCTCTGCTGATAGTCCTTCTCCATCGAGATGACGGAGTTTTCTCGCATCGCCACATCGAGATTATCCTTGGCACGGTGCATACCGAGGGTATAGGTCTCGAAGCCACGAGCCACCTTTCCTGCCGGCAAGGCATTGGTATGCACGGAGATAAAGAGATCGGCATTGGCACGGTTGGCGATATTCGCACGCTCATTGAGCGGGATGAAGACATCCGTCTTGCGGGTATAGATGACTCTTACCTCCGGGAGATTCTGCTCCACATACTTACCGAAGCGCAAGGCAACGGCAAGATTGATATTCTTTTCCTTGGATATGGCTCCGAGTGCTCCGGCATCATGACCACCATGACCAGGGTCGATGACCAGCGTGAATCGCTTATTGGCAGCTAACGATGTCATTACAAACATACACATCAAAGCCCATATCAGTGTTACTTTCTTACACATACTTTCTGATGATTTTGCAAAATTACTACTTTATTATCAGAAAACCTAATTCTAACTATAAGTTTTATCATTTGTTAATACAACCTCTACCCCTGCGCCGTCGCTATCGGCACTCATCGGTGGATTCACCTTGGTGATAGAGAGTTGGAGTTTCTGGATTTCCGGGAAATCGGAAAAGAGCCTATGGGCGATTCTGCCTGCCACATGCTCCAGGAGCTTGCTGGGCACCGTCATTTCTTCTCTTACCTTCTGATAGACCTCGGCATAATTGAGGGTTCCCTGAAGTTCATCAGTCTGCATGGCAGAAGAGAAGTCATAATCCAGCACCAGGTTGACAAGATAATCGTTGCCAACGATTCCCTCCTGCGGCAATACGCCATGGAAAGCGTGGAAACGCACATTCCTGAGGTATATCTTACTGCTCATCAATTTCATCTTCAGTCTCCTTATAATCTATTCCGTTTTCCAAGTTATCTATTCCATTTTCTTCATAGAGGTACTTCTTCAAGGCTCTTTCCACGCCCACCCGCCAGGTGTTGAGGGTTTCGGAGGTGAGTTGCAGCTGATTGACCAGCTTGATGACGTGGGCAACCGGCATACGATAGCGCAGAACGCCGGATATGAGCTTGGCATAGTTCCAATACTCGGGATTGAACTTCTCGCTCAATCCTTCGACGGTAATCTTGTAGCCACGCTTGTTGACAAACTGGAAATCATATCGCTTCTGTCCTTCCGGGAGCACCGTCTTGATGATCTTGCCCTTGGTGACAGACTTGGGGAGCATGATGCCTTCATCCTCATCCTGCAAACCGGTGAATATCTCGTAGGGATGACCATTGAGCAATCCGACCAAAGCCACCCATTTCTCCTTATTGTTCTGGTATCTTACCACATCACACTCCAATTCCTTAGGTCGAACCTCTACCACTTCCGGACTAACGAGCGATTTCTGCGTTTCTTCGGAAACGAGTTTCGCCAATGGCAGATGGAGCTTATTCCAATCGACATTCTGAGCATCGAAATGCCCGTGCAGGTCAGCCAATCGGTCCTTCAAATCTTTCATCAAGGCATGGCTCGCCTCTTCGAAAGTCATATTTTCAGTATATTCCATATTAAACGTTTAATAATTAGCTGCAAAATTAAAACAATATTTCTAAAATATGAAACGTTTGAGCAGATATTTCATCAAAAAACGCACGAAAAGCTCATTATGAAGCAAAAAATGTAAAAGAACCGTGTTCTTTTTGGGAAACTTTCATTATCTTTGCAGAAGATAAGAGAAATATAAAAAAGAAACAAGATATGGAATCAATCAAGAAAAGAACCTCGATTCGCAAATATGCAGACAGAGAGGTAACAGATGAACTTTTGAACCAGTTGCTGGAAGAAGCGATGCGCACTCCTACCATGGGAAACTTGCAGCTCTACAGCGTAGTGGTAACCCGCAGCGAAGAGGGAAAGAAGGCTCTGGCTCCTGCCCACTTCAACCAGCCGATGGTGACAGGCGCTCCCGTGGTACTCACCATCTGTGCCGACTACCGCCGCACCACCCTCTGGGCAGAAAACCGCAAGGGAACCCCGGGATACGACAACATTCTCTCGTTCATGAATGCGGCTACCGATGCCCTGCTCTTCACGCAGACCTTTACCAATCTGGCAGAAGAGGCGGGTCTGGGAACCTGCTTCCTGGGCACCACGGTGTATATGCCGAAAATGATCATCGACACCCTGAAGTTGCCGAAGCTGGTAATGCCAGTGGCTACCCTTACCATCGGATGGCCGGATGAGAAGCCTGTCCAGAGCGATCGTCTGCCATTGCGCAGCATCATCCACAACGAGCATTTCGAGGATTATACCCCAGAAAAGATTGATGACTTCTATGCCGAGAAGGAAGCACTGGAAGAGAACCAGGAGTTTGTACGCATCAACAACGTAGAAACATTAGCCCAGGTTTTCACTGATATCCGATATACCAAGAAGGATTGCGAAGCCATGAGCATCGGATTCCTCGATGCCCTCAAGCAGCAGGGATTCCTCAAGTAAATAAAAAAGCGCATCAGCAAGTTAATCTCGCTGATGCGCTTTTTTATTTTACTTTCAGTTTTACTTATTGAAACCTGTAATCTCTACGTATGAAGCCTGACCTCTGCCATCCTCATCACGATAAGATACCTTGATAGTCTTACACTCGTTCGGCATCAGACTGAAATAGTTATCGCTGTAGATAACAGGGAGAATCTGCTCACCATCACCACCCTTCAGGTTCAGGCGAATCAAGAGGGCAGGTACATTGCCGGTATTGCGGATCTCTACCTCACCAACCCACTCTTCGCCCTGCTGAACGAAACGCTTGCCGCTGACAGCAACATCTGCCTTTGGCAACTTAGAGAGTGCCTGGAGATTATCCTCTTCCTTACCCATCACATAGAAGTTGTCTGAAACCACCTGGTTGTTCTGCTCCAGAGTCAACTTGATGTAGTAAACCTCCTCATCCGGCTCGCTTACGCTAACGGCATCGAGAGTCTGGTCTTCCGCCACATTCACTTCCTTACTCTCCTCCTTGATCAACTTTCCGTACATATCAAAGACCTGAGCCTTGGCAACCAAGCCATTCTTGGCACCACCGGCAAAGTTGACCACCTCGGCAACCTTCTTCACCGGATTGTACTGGATATGCAATGGCTCACAAGCCTTCTTCACGCCAAAGTAGGCTGCAGTTGGCTCGAAGTAATAATCATAGGTACACCATACCATACTTGGCCAGCAGGCATGACTCATCCAGATGAGCAAACCAAGACGGTCCTGCTGAGAAGACTCGTACATCGCACGGTAGCCATCATAGTTCAGCCACTGTGCCCACTTGGTAAACTGCTCAGCACTCTGAGGCTTGCCATATCGTTTCTCCATGATGTTGTTGAAAGACTCACCACCCTGGGCGCCCTTCAATGTATAATCATGCTGTCCCCAAGCATCGCTCTGTGGCCACAGATGCTCCGGTTCCATCATTCTGCCCAGAGACTCGAAGGTAGGCACATTCGGCATACCACGCTCAGAATGCAGCTTATGGCTCTGGTTAGCGAAGTAGAAAGACGGTGACTTCATCTGGTAAGGACCATGACCGCTCACACCTAGGTCGGCTGAACTAGGAATATAGCCCAACTGTGGATGAATATCCTTGACCTGCTCTCTCAGCACCTTGTCGATGGATGCAGGAGGGAAGCCCTCGTTTCTACCGCAATAGATACCGATACAAGCATGGCTGCGGATGCGGGAGATGTAATCGGCAGAGTTCTCGAGGAACATCTTGTCGTCATCAGGATCCGGTCCGTCCCATGGATTAGCCAACCAGAAGTCCTGCCAGATCATGATACCATACTTATCGCATGCCTCATACAGTTCCTCATCACCAATCTGACCCACCCAGTCGCGAATCATATTGTAGTTCATCTCCTTATGGTAGCGAACGGCAGTATCGTATTCACGTCCACGGTAGTTGAGGTTGGTCTCAGAGAATCCCCAGTTACCACCCAGTGGGTTCAATCTCTTGCCATTGATGTAGATCTTGGTCTGGGTATCCAGGTCGGCATAGCTCATCTGGCGGATACCCGCCTTATAGTTGACCTCAGAAATTACCTCGTCTGAAGCCTTGTCTGACACCTTGAAACCGGCATCATATAAATAAGGAGAACCATAGCCGTTAGGCCACCAGAGATTCATGCGTTGGTTCTTGAGCTGAGGATAATCAGCTGGAGCGAAAGCCACCTCACGCTTCTCGTTTGGCTGCAGGCTAACCTCCTGCTCGAACTGGATCTTACCGATAAAACCGGAAAGCTTCACGGTCTTAGCCACGGCATCTGCATTCTTCAGGAAGACAGATGGAGTCATGGTTGCCAATGTATCCGGCAGATTCAAAGTAGATGTTACCAGCGGATCGGAAACGCTCACACCCTTATCGTGGGTGAGATAGACATCATTCCAGATACCGATTTCACGACCTGGGGTATTGGTAATCCAGTCCCAGCCGATAGATGCGTGGAAGGTTGGGTTATCAGCACCCAACTCACCACCATTGAGGTCGGTATTCTGGAGATTTTTCTGCTTCACCACGCCGAAGTGGGCATTCTTGATGACATGCACCTCGAGCTTGTTGGCACCCGTCTTCAACTTCTTGGTCACGTCGATGCGAGAGCGGATAAAGGCACCATCGATTCTGCCAATCTTCTCACCATTCAGGAGGATATCCGCCTTCCAGTTGATACCATCGAAGTTAAGATAGGTATGCTGGTTCTTGTTGGCAGATGGCTGATGGTTGATGGTAGTACGATACCAGAAATCAGAGTTGAAGAACGACTCGGAAATCTGTCGCATATTATCATCGTAGCGGTTATCAGGCACCGCACCGATATTCATATAGCTGGTAAGCACGGTACCAGGAACGGTAGCCTGAATCCAGGCATCACTTCCCTCACGGCGCAGCTGCCACTGGTTGAGCATCTGCTTGCCATTCTTAGAAGCCAAAGTGTTGGCTGCCTCGGCACGCAAGCCACCCTTACCCATCACCTGCATCTCTGACAAGGCATAGCGACCGGAAGCATCCGGCTGGGTAAGCAGCAATCTCACATATCTGCCATGACCCTTGCAAGCCACCTTCTCGGTCAAGCCCTTCTGCTTCTGCTGACCCAGGGTAGCAATATCACTCCAGTTTCTGGCATCACAGGAAACCTGAATCTTGCCCTGGCGAGCCTTGTTGACCCAGAAGAGATTCACCTGATCGAAATCAGCCACAGTACCCAAATCTACATAGAGCCACTGGGCATTCTTTGCCAATTCTGACTTCCATACACTGGAGAAGTGCATGGAAGGACGCCATGAAGTGGTATTATCGATGAGTTTGACGCGCCACCACGCAGCACCCGGCATAGTAAATTCGATGCGTACGTGCTCGTAGTTGCCCGGTTTCTTCAAAGGAATGGAAACATTCAGCTTGCGGAGCGGCAGGCGCACCACATCCTGAAACTTGTTTGGGTCGGAACTTACCTGCTGCCTGGTAGCCTCGCCAGGAAGTCCGGTGCCTTTCTCTTCTCCCAGCACCTCCCATTTCGTACCATTGTGTGAACCCATCACACGAATCACATACCCCTGAGTAGCCTTGTCCTGATAGTAAGCCAATTCACCTGTAAACTTCAGGTTTCTGAGGTTTACCTTCATGGCTTCCCAATTGAACTCAGCAAAAGCCTTCTCGCCCTTGATATACTGACTGGTGACCGTGTTGCCATCGATCATCTTCTCCTTGTCACGGTTGGACAACTCGCCTTCATTCGTTCTTACACTCAGGAAGGAAGGAGCCTTGCTGGTGATGATACCATCTGTTACCAGATGACCTGTAAGATTGAAATCGGCATTCGAGGAAGTATATACCATACGGTTCAAGGCGATGTTCCTATAGGTATCATCCTTCACCATTTGAGGAGCCGTAAACTGAGACGGGCGTCCCGGATACTGTCCGATACCCCTTGTCCCGGTCTGATCGTCGGCATAAGTCAAGCCCAGAGCCTGGCTGAGTAAAGCTATAACCACAACTGCTTTCTTCATTATTTTTTAAGTTTAAGTAATATACTAAGTTTTGTGCAAAGTTACAAAAAAAAATCATACGTGCAAATATTTTAAACCAATTTATTTATTCTTGCGTATTTTAGGGGCAAAAAAGGGGATGGAGCACAAAAAAAGAGGGTGTGTCATAAGTCCAGATAATGGCAGCAAGGTCGGGCTGAAAGCCCAAAAGCTCCTAGCCCAGGGCATCGCCCTGGGTATAGTAGCAGTCAGTAAGGCGCCCTGTAAGGGCAAAAGCCTTATAAATAGCTTGGTACTTGAAAGCTTTTGCCCTTACAGGGCGGCAGGCTTGCGTCCATCTTAACCCAGGGTGTTGCCCTGGGCTAGGAGCTTCTGCCCCTTTTGGGCGTGTGGAGTATGGAGCTTCTGCCCCTTCAGGGCGTATTGACTGTGACTGATGACACTCCCTCCCTGTAGAAAATAATAGAAATGATGAAAAATGATAAGTTTTGCCTCTGGCAGGTTCTCCTGCCTCTTTTGCCTCTGCTGATGATCCTGGCTTCCTGCCGGAAATCGGCAGAGGAAACTGCTGATAACCTGCGTATCGAAAAACTGCATCAGCTCGATGAACTCCTCAATGCGCAGTCGCCGCAGGCTAAGACGGAAATTGAAAAAGGTATGAAGCTGGCGAAAGACAGCCTCACGTTTTATGAGTATTATGCCAGGAAGGGAAGATGGTTCTGCCAGTCGGCAACGCCCGATTCTACGGTAGGTTACGTGGACCGCACCCTGCGTTTCGCCCTCCGTCAGCCCGATACTCCGCGCCGCAACGGACTTCTTGCCTATACCTACAACTGCCAGGGCATCAACTATCATAATTTTCATCGCAAGGCAGACGAGGTGGTTTCGCTCTACCAGTCTGCCTATGCCTATTCCATGCGTAGCGATGTGCAGCATCAGGCGCCTAGCATCTGTGCCAACCTGGGTGATGCCTATCTCTTCAAGAATCAGTTGCCGCAGGCTGCCTCCTGGTATCGCCGTGCGCTCTTTCTGGTAGATTCCCTCCAGTTGCCCAAGGAGGAGAATGTCTCCCTCTATGTGGGTCTGGCTACCATCTACCTGAAACTCAATGATTTTGATGCGTCGCTCCAGTGCTATCAGCAGACGGAAGACCATCTCCCGCAGATGTCGCTGGCTATGCAGGCGTATTACCTGAACAATTACGGCAACTACTACTATTATAAGAAAGACTATGCCCAGTCGCTCCGCAAATTCCTGCAGCTGAAGCAGTTGCTGGAGAAGCACAAGAAGGGCGACTGCTTCGACATGTATCTCTGCAAGCTGAATATGGCAGATGTGTATCTCAATCTGGACAGCATTGCCCAGTCGGAGAAATATCTTGCCGAGAGTGAGCCTTTCATGGTGGCCAACCACGATCGGGAGGCGGTATATTACTGTAATACGATTCATATCGGTCAGGAGGTGAAGAAGGGAGATATGGCGGCTGTTACCCGCATTCTGGACAGCGAGAGGCAGCAGTTCGGCGAGGATCTCAGCAATCTCGTAGCCTTCAACCTGCGCCAGATCCGCAATCAGTATCTGCAGCGATATTACCTCGCCAAGGGCGATTACCGCATGGCATTCGAGAATCTTCGCAGGGATATGCAGAAGAATGATTCGCTGGAGCACAACAGAATCAAGATGAGAGCTTCTGAAATCATGGACCGCTTTACCCAGGATACGCTGAAACTGCATCACGACCTGGTGCTTGAACACAAGACGGCACAGCTGAACCAGACCCGCTCTATCGCCCTGGCTGTAGTGCTGCTGATTCTGCTGCTGTGCATGTTCTTCGTCATCAAGAGCATGCGCTCCGGCAAGCGGCTCGAAGAGAGCAGGCATCGCGTACTGCAGTTGAAGCTGGAAGGGGCTAGAAACCGAATCTCTCCTCATTTCGTGTTCAATGTCCTCAACAACAAGATTCTGCATGCCGGTACGGCGGAAGCCGACGAGCTGATGGGGCTTGCCCGGTTGATACGCAGCAACCTCGACCTGTCCTGCCAGCCGAAGGTATCTCTGGCCGCAGAGATCGGTTTCGTGAAGCAGTATCTGGCGGTGGAAACTCCGCTGATGGGCGATGATTTCGAATTCTCGCTGCAGATAGATTCCGAAGTGGATGTGGAGAATACGTATATCCCGTCGATGTTTGTCCAGATTCTCGTAGAGAATGCCCTTGTTCACGGTCTGAGAGGCTGGGAGGGAAGGAAGAGCTTGCAGGTAAAGGTAGGCAGAAAGCAGCCAGGCTATACCGTGGTTTCCGTGCTGGATAACGGCAGGGGATTCGATATCCGCCAGAAGGGGAAGAAGCGTACCGGACTGGGCATCATCACCCAGACCCTGGCAGTGGTGAACGAGCATAATCGCCACAAGATGACTTTCTCGCTGCAGAACCGGAAGGCAGAAGACGGCAGCGTGGCAGGATGCCTGGCGCAGGTATGCATACCCGATGGCTTCGTGATGTAACCCCCGCTGGCAATACTTGAATATAAATAATATAATAAGGTGTATGAAAGTTGTAATCATAGACGACGATAAATCTTCAGGCAAGGCTTTGGCTGATTTATTGGAAACGAAATACGATATGGAGGTGCTGGGATGCGCGCTCTGTGGGCTCGACGGCTTGGCGATGGTAAACAGGTACCAGCCCGATGTGCTCTTCCTGGATGTCCAGCTGCCCGATGTGAATGGCTTGGATTTCCTGGATAAGCTGTCGGGATTCGTGCACCGCCGCTGCCAGGTGGTGATGTACACGGCATACGATGAATATATCCTGACAGCCTTCCGCAAGCAGGCATTCGATGTGCTGCTCAAGCCTATCAATCCGCAGGAGCTGGATACCATCGTCAGACGCCTGGAGAAAGAGGCTGAAAAAGAGGCTGAGAGAGTGGTAGGGGCTGGCGTGAAGAATGCACCCGTTGCTAACGGCAAGCTGCTCTTCTATACCAACTCCGTGGATTTCAGACTGGTGGATAAGGAGAATGTCTGCCTCTTCCAGTATAATCACGAAGTGAGATGCTGGGAGGTGGTGGTAGCTGACAACAGGAAACCTATCAGGCTGAAACGCAGCGTGAAGAGCACCGACCTGCTTGCGCTCGCCCCTCATTTCATGCAGGTAAACCAGAAGTTCATCGTCAACATCAATTACCTCATCGAGGTGGTTGACAATGTGTGTCATTTCTATCCCCCTTTCGATGAAATCGATTATGTAAAGGTGGGCAGACTCTATAGAAAGAAACTGATAGATAGATTCTTAAGTATTTAAAAACATAATAATTATGATGAAAAATAAGTATTCGGTCATCATCATGATGATTGCCCTCTTCGGAGGACAGACAGCCCTGGCGCAGGAGAAAATCGTGCCAGAAACTCCTCCCGTTCCGCAAGACCGGCTGGACACCCTCTATTACAACAAGAGCTGGAAGGTAACCCCTAACAAGGCTTTCGCCAACTATTATCGCCTGGCACTCTATCCTGCTGATTCTACGGCGGCCAAGGAGTTCCGCACCTACTATATGAGTGGCGAACTGCAGGGCGAAGGCAGCTTTGTGGTCCTCGACAAGAAGGATGATGCCAAGAGCCAGTTTGCCGGCACCTTTACTACCTATTTCAAGGATGGACAGGTAGAGCAGAAGAAGACCTATCTGGCAGGACTGCTCTCGGGCGAATATACCTCTTATTATAATAACGGCAACGTGAAGGAGCATTTCTTCATGAACCAGGGCAAGAAGATGGGAGTAGGAGCCTCTTTCACCGAGAACGGCAGGGTATGCACCCTTACTCCCTACAAGAATGATATCCCTGAAGGATTTTATGTAGTGGTGGATGCCGACGGCAACTATTCCAAGTATTCGCTCACCGACCACCAGCCTATCCTGGAAACCCCTTCGCCTGATGAAATCCTCACCGAGTATAAAAATGGTGTGGCATGGCCTTACTACAACAAGAACGGACTCATCGTGGGCGTGAGCAATTCGATGGTGGATGAGAACATCGGCGATTACCGCGAAATCGGCGTCTTCATCGTCAACAAGAGCATGATCAATGTGGATATCGACCCTTCTCAGATTGAAATCTACGATATGAAGGGCGGCAAGCGAAAGGACTTCGAACTGGTGGGCGCTGATGAGTATGACAAGAAAATCTTCAAGTTCAAGAAGAAGGTGGCTAAGCGTGCGGTAAAGAACAAGGCGATAGTGCAGACCGAACGCGAGAACAACGTGAATGCCAACCTGGGAGCGCAGGTGTTTGATGCCGGAACCTCCAATACGCTGAAGGATTTCCAGACCCGTATCTGCCGGATGCAGCAGTTGGAAGACGGCAACCGCATGAAGTATTCCGACAAGATGCCTGAGGACCTGGGCTATCTGGAGCGCACCACCATCCATCCGGGCGAAGTGGTTTCGGGCTATCTCTATACCACCGACCGCAAGGCTGCCGATCTCTTCGTCAAGGTAAAGATCAAGGGTATCGACTATCTCTTCGAGTGGAAGGCAAGCAAGAAGAAATAACGTGTGTGAGATGTGAATGCTAACGATTAAAAAATAATGGAAATGATGAAAAAGATTTTGATGATGGCCATTTTGTGCCTCGTATTTACAACAAGTGGTTTTGCACAGTTCAAGAGAACAGCATTCAATCATGTGGGTCTGAATGCAGGTGTGGGTACCGAAGGTATCAGCATCGGTGTGGCGGCTCCTGTTTCCAATTTCGTGGAGTTGGAGGCAGGCGTGGATATTCTGCCAAAGATGCTCAAGATTTCTGGTAAGGCGAACATAACGACAGATGCCTCTATCATCGTTCAGGGACAGACAGTAAGGATTCCTGATTCCGAGGTGGATATTGATGCTGATTTCTCCCGCACAGCCTTTCATGCCAAGGCGAATATCTATCCTTTCGGCGGCAACAGCAAGTTCTTCGTGGCTGCTGGCTTCGCTATGGGCGGCGCCAAACTTGCCAAGTTGAGCGGTCACAGCGATGATCTGGCGCAGTTTATCAGTAAATATCCTGAATATTCAGATGAGATTCTGAAAAACGTAGGTGCGGAACTCTCGGATTACAATATCAAGTTCGACAAGAATGGTGATATCAACGCCGACCTGCGCTGCAATTCCTTCCGCCCTTATCTCGGTCTGGGCTTCGGAAGAGTGGTTCCCAAGAACCGCCTGGGTTTCCGCTGGGAGATCGGCTGCCAGTATATGGGCAAGCTGAAGATCTATCAGAACGGCGAGGAGGTGGATGTCAGGAAAGCTCTCAATGATTCGATGGGTGAAGATGGCGGCGACATCGCCGATATCGTGGATAAACTGAAGTTCTATCCTGTGCTCAAGTTGCAGATTGTGGGCAGAATCCTGTAATCAAAATAAGAAAAGTTTGAATTATACATAAAAAAACGGGCAAAATGGTAGCAGTTAGCCAATTATTTCGTAACTTTGCACCCGCAAACTTATAAAATAATAAAAGAAGAATGGCTAATTTGAGATTTGAGGTTGTAGCCGAGGCCTTTAAAAAGAGACCTGTTGAGGTGGAAACTCCCAAGGTGCGCCCTTCGGAGTACTTCGCCAAGTATGTATTCAACCGCCAGAAGATGTACAAGTATCTGCCATCTGATGTGTACGAGAAACTCATCGATGTGATAGACAACGGTAATCGTCTGGACCGTTCCATCGCGGATGCCGTGGCTGCCGGCATGAAGCTCTGGGCTGAGGAAAACGGGGTAACACATTATACTCACTGGTTCCAGCCATTGACAGAAGGTACTGCCGAGAAGCACGATGCCTTCGTGGAGCACGATGGTAAGGGTGGTATGATAGAGGAGTTCTCCGGCAAGCTGCTGGTGCAGCAGGAACCGGATGCCAGCTCTTTCCCTAACGGCGGTATCCGTAACACCTTCGAGGCTCGCGGCTATTCTGCATGGGATCCTACATCGCCAGTGTTCATCATCGACGATACCCTCTGTATCCCTACCATCTTTATATCTTATACAGGTGAGGCGCTGGACTACAAGGCTCCATTGCTCCGCTCGCTCCATACCCTGAGCGAGGCGGCTACCGAGGTGTGCCACTACTTCTACCCTCAGGTAAAGAAGGTGCAGACCAATCTCGGATGGGAGCAGGAGTACTTCCTGGTAGATGAGAGCCTCTATTCGGCACGTCCCGACCTGATGCTCACCGGACGCACCCTGATGGGCCACGATTCGGCCAAGAACCAGCAGATGGACGACCATTATTTCGGAACCATCCCAGAGCGTGTGCAGGCTTTCATGAAGGATCTTGAAATCCAGGCACTTGAGCTCGGCATCCCTTGCAAGACCCGCCATAACGAGGTGGCTCCTAACCAGTTTGAGCTGGCGCCTATTTATGAGGAGTGCAATCTTGCAGTAGATCACAACATGCTCCTGATGAGTCTGATGAAGCGTGTGGCTCACAAGCACGGTTTCCGTGTGCTCCTTCACGAGAAGCCATTCGCTGGTGTCAACGGTTCGGGCAAGCACAACAACTGGAGTCTCTGCACCGATACCGGCGTACTGCTCCATGCAGCAGGCAAGACACCGGAGGACAATCTCCGCTTCGTAGTCTTCATCGTAGAGACCCTGATGGGTGTATATAAGCACAACGGACTGCTGAAGGCATCCATCATGAGTGCTACCAATGCCCACCGTCTGGGAGCCAACGAGGCACCTCCAGCCATCATCTCCTCATTCCTGGGCAAGCAGCTCACCGACCTGCTCGACCATATCGAGAAGGCTGACAAGGAGGAACTCTTCGCCCTGGCTGGCAAGAAGGGAATGGAGCTGGATATTCCTGAGATTCCGGAGCTGATGATCGACAATACCGACCGCAACCGTACCTCACCATTCGCCTTCACCGGCAACCGCTTCGAGTTCCGTGCCGTGGGTAGCGAGGCCAACTGTGCCTCAGCCATGATCGTGCTGAACACCGCAGTAGCCGAAGCTCTCACCGACTTCAAGAAGCGTGTCGACGCACTCATCGCCAAGGGCGAGGACAAGACCTCAGCCATCATCGACATCGTTCGTCAGGACATCAAGGCCTGCAAGCCTATCCGTTTCGACGGCAACGGTTACAGCGACGAGTGGGTGGAAGAGGCTGCCAAGCGCGGTCTCGACTGCGAGAAAAGCTGTCCTAAGATCTTCGAGCGCTATCTCGACCCAGCATCCATCGAGATGTTCGAGAGCATGGGCGTGATGAAGAAGAACGAGCTCGAGGCCCGCAACGAGGTGAAGTGGGAGACCTACACCAAGAAGATACAGATCGAGGCCCGTGTGATGGGCGACCTGTCCATGAACCATTTGGCAAAGAATGTGGAGAACATGATCGACATCTTCGGCGAGGACGAGGGCAAGAAGCTCACCGCCCGCAACATCAACATCATCAAGAAGATAGCCGAGCGCACACAGATCATCGAGACCGGTGTCGAGGAGTTGGTCAATGCCCGCAAGGTGGCCAACAAGATAGAGAGCGAGCACGACAAGGCAATCGCTTACCACGACACGGTGGCTCCAAAGATGGAGGAGATCCGTTATCAGATTGATAAGTTGGAGTTGACTGTAGCCGATGAGCTCTGGACATTGCCTAAGTATCGTGAGCTTCTCTTCATCAGATAATAAGCAATTTTCTGGTTTAATTATAAGTTATAGTTTTCGTTTAAGAAAAAGAAAACGCAAAAGCTCTAAAAGAGCTACTCTTCATCAGATATAACAAAGAACGATCAATCTATTTCTTTTATTGGTTATTTAAGTTTGCAGGCTGCATCATTGTGAAATGGTGTAGCCTTTTTATTTTCAGATAGTTACATCAAATAAAACCACATTAAAAACAGCCTCAACAAAGCATTGAGTACCTAAAGTAGTACCTAAACTGCATAAAAAACCCCACCTTATAGCAAGATGGGTTAAATAACATTGCAGTGCAAATGCACTATCAGTGGGGTTTCTTGTGCAAAGGTAACAAAATAATCTGAAATGCAAAGAAATATAGTGTTAAAAACATAGAAAGCATTACAAGAAAATAATATCCTGTTAATTTCCACCATTACTATTCACTGCCATATCAGCACCTAAAATCATTTTAATTTTGCAATAATAAAAAATATTTTTCACTCTTGCTTGGGCTGTATATATATAAATTTCCTACAGAAAAATAATAGGTAGATAACCCAAAACAAAATTATCTATAAAACCTAACAGCCTCAACAACTTTTTTATTGAGTTCTGCTATTGCTTCATTTTCTACAACTAAGCCATCTTTCAAGGCACAGGCATCCTTTACAGCCTGTCTTAAATCATAGGCTTGTTTTTTGT
>OIAZ01000055.1_pt1 | contig 29498 bp, 22 predicted proteins | sample 1580911 | NCBI WGS metagenome assembly OIAZ01 (sample SAMEA3882507, study PRJEB24775) | human gut metagenome | biome: human-associated habitat; feature: intestine environment; material: feces | place: Netherlands | collected 2009/2010 | reverse complement strand
TTATGCGGATTGTCTGCCGTGCCTGCCGGTTACCCGTCGGCATCCGGCACATGCTCCGTCACACGCTCACGCTGGTGAGCATCGGCTGCTCCGTGGATTCCTTGATCTGCTTGAAGCCGAACAGGGCGATCACCAGCGAAGCCAATGCCAAAGTCGTCACCACGATGAAGCCGCCATGCGAGCCCATGCGGTCGATGAACTGTCCCGCGATCGCGGAGCCCACCGAACCGCCGATCGAATTCATCGCGCCCATCCAGGCCATGCCTTCCGTGAAGCGCGTGGGCGGAACCAGGTGCAGCATCAGCTGGTTGCCGTTCACCCACGTCGGAGCCTGGCAGACGCCGATGCACAGGTAGATGATCATGATCACCCATAGATGCTTAGCGAACATGAATGAGCCGATGCCCAGATTCACCACCGCAAGGCAGAAGTAGAAACGTTTCCACAGCGGAATCTTCCAATTCTTCGCGCCGTACACAAGTGCGCCGATCAGAGAGCTGAGCGAGAAACAGGCGAATACGAAACCGGTGTACTGCTTCATATGCGCTTCCGTGGCGAATGCAACAATCGAAATGCTGGCAGCTGACTGGAATGCCCCCAGGCCGAACCACGTCACACACACGGCGATCAGGCCTGGCCCCCAAATCGATTCCTTGCTGCCTGCCGCAATATCCGTGGCGGCCTTCTGCATCGCGGCCTTCACCTCAGCGGCCGTCTTGCCTTCCGCACGAGCCTTGTCGCGCGCGTATTCTACTGCCGCTTCGGTCTGCAAAGCCTTGGAACGGGCCGTTTCGCGCTCACGGTACTCCTTACGCGTCATACCGGCCTCGCGTGCCAGCTGCGTCTGCGACTTCGGTTCGGTGGTTAGCTCCGTCAGGAACATCAACGCGCCGACCACCACGCATATGCCGGTGAACGAGAACGCCAGCAGGCCGGAAATCACGGCCAGCGTGGACGCCAGAGGATTGCCGATCACCCACATGCACTCGTCGAACACGCCCGACAGTGACAGTGCGCGGTTCGTTCTCTCCGCATCGCCCTTCAGCAGCGTGGTCCAACGTTGACGGCTCATCGCGCCCCACGGCGGAATCGCGGCCATGAATGGCACGATGCAGAACAGAATCCACGACGGCACGCGGGCGGTGATGCAGGACACCAGTGCAACCGCGGCGACCATCCACACGATGATTGTCGGAATCGACACCTGCCGTTGGCCGAACTTGTCTACCAGCTTGCCGAGCACCGGGCTGGTCACGGCCAGCGCGATCGCCTGCACTGCGGTCAACGCGCCGGCAAGCGAGTAGTTGCCGTAGTAGTGCTGCACGGAAATCGTGATCGTCATGCCGACCATCGGGAACGGCATGCAGGCGATTACCGATCCGATTGAGAATCGTGCGGTATGTGGTATGCGAAGCAGCTCCGCATACCCTCCGAAAAGACGTTGGCCGATGTCTTTGACGCCGACGAGGACATTGTTGGTCATGCTTGCCGCTCCTTTCCGCTCACGGTTTCGCTCGTGACGTCCGCAGCTTTGCGTCGCGTGCGGACTGATGGTGGTGGTTCCCCTGAATTATTGGTTAACCGCTTCCGATACCAGCTCGCTGCCCCAGCCGTCCGAACACGTCAATCGATTGACATGTTTGACATGCCGCACACGGGGAGAAAGGTGGGATGGTGCGTGTTGTTTGTGTGTCTTTGTTGACCAAGGCAACTTTATGCGCAGGTACCGTCGTGACACGCGGTACATTAGGGCAGGAACCAATATTCGAATCGACGAATTTTTTCACAGGGCCGGCGACCGGCGAAACGTGCTGAGCCAGCACGTGGCCGGCAGGTCCGAAACGCAAGAAAGGCGGCCAATATGCCGGCGACAACCATCCATTTCGTGCGCCACGGCAAAGTGGAGAACCCCGGGCACCTGCTGTACGAGCGGCTGCCCGGTTTCCACCTGTCCGACGTGGGCGTGCGCATGGCGCAGGCCACCGCGCATTACATCGCGGTCAGCCCGCAGCTGAACACCGTATCCGCCGTCTACTCGTCGCCGCTGGAACGCACGCGCGAAACGGCGGGGGAGATCCTCGAATCGCTGAATTCGGTACGTGGACTGCGCGGCGAGGAACCGCTGGAGCTGCAGACGGACGAACGCCTCATCGAAGCGCGCAACGAATTTCGCGGCAAGCGTATCGGCTTCGGCGAAGGCGCGCTGTGGAAGAACGGCAACTGGAAGCTGGTACGCAACCTGTGGAAGCCGAGCTGGGGCGAAAGCTACCAGTCGATCGCGCATCGCATGCAGGACTTCGCCTTGGAGAAAGTGGCGGAATATCCCGGCAAACAGATCGTGGTGGTCAGCCACGAATCGCCGATTTGGAGCTACCGGCACATGCTGGAAACGGGGCACCCCGAACACAACATGCTGTTGCGCCACACCGCGCTCGCTTCTATCACCTCCATCACTTACGATTGCAATACCGGGAAAATAATGTCCATTACGTACGCCGATCCGGCGGCGGACGTCGAATAATGTGAACCAAAACATGCGGTGGCTCAATCGCGGTCGGGGATGACTGCGGTTCGGGCCGGCCGCACGATATACAAGGAGAAAGTATGTCTTTTGTATACGACCAGAAGGTCGTCGACTCGATGTACGGCTCGCACGTGGTCTCCATGGCAGTTGACTACGGTGTCGATCTGGTCAAGATGTGGCCGTTGCAAACGAACCAGGAACTGGAAAACGATGTCAAATATGCGGAGAACCTGCAGGTGATGTTCTCCGGCATGATGACGCAGGTGCTGCTGAAACGCTCCGAAGAAGTCGACCAGTCGGTTGCGGAAGCCGTATACGAAGGCATGGATGTGCTTCCCGGCGTCGATCCGGAAATCATCCGCACGCTGATGGACGCCAACCACGCCTATGACGTGATGGCCTCCTACCACGGGGTCGACGGCATCGAACTGTTCATGGAAACCGCCAGAATACTCGGCATCGACGTGGAGACCCGAATCGAAAAGGAAATCCAAGACCTCATGGAGAACCTCTCACGCACTATGCGCAGCGCCTCCGGATTCGAAGTCGACGATGACGTGGCGGAAAACGTCGGCATCTGCCAGTCGGCCACGGTGGACCGCAACGAATTCGCAAGACGCTACCTTGCCTCGATGACGGTTCTCGACGCGCTGATAAACCTCATGTGCTATGGCACCGACGATTCGCAGGAGCAGGCCATCCGCGTGCTGCCGGTGCTGCTGTTCGTCAACGCCATGCGCAACCAGCTGTCGATTCCGCCCACTTTCATCAACGCCGAACAGCTCATCAACCTGTTTGGTCTGCGTGACACCGCCCGCCAGTTCGGACGGCCCCAGTCGGTGTTCGACAGCTCGTTCAACCCGCTGACGTTCTCCACCACCGTCAAGTACCTCGCTTTCTTCGCGGGGCAGGAATGGCTGCGGCATATGAGGTTCCTGGAGTGGGACCCGAAGCAGGCCGAACAGGACGCCAAAGACGAGGACGAGCGCAAAAGCAGGGAAGCGCTCGCAAAGAAATACAATTTGACGAGCGATGGCGATAACGCGGCTTCCGACGCGGATTTGGATTCGTCTGCAGACTCGAATTTGTCTGAGGATTCGGACTCGTCGGAAGAGGCCGGTTCGGAGCCGACCGAGGAATAAGTGTTGCGGGCGGTCGTGTGACGTCTGACGGTGAAGGCTTTGCGTGTACTTGCGTTGCGCGCGCTTGTGCTTGCGCTCGAATTGCGCGTGGCCGTCGCCTATCCCACGCGTTACATCCGCAACGACGTCACTACCCGTAACGAATGATCTGAAACGAATAATCCCGGTATCCTGCGATTGCACAGGATACCGGGATTATTCGTTATTCGTTATGGTGTGCCACGTTTTGTGTGGCGATAAGGCGGGGATCAGAGCGAAATCAGAGCTGCTGATCGGTGCCGTTCGCCGGATCATTCGGTACTGCCGAAGCGTCCGAATCCGCCGGAGCGTCGGTATTCGGCTGCTCGTGCGGATGCTGGAACTGGGCCGGCACTTCCGGCATCGGCGGAATGGACGGTGTCGGAGGCATGGTCGGAACAGCCGGCATCGGAGGCATAGACGGTACGGACGGAGCCTCCGCCAGCGGATTCTGCTGAGGTGCGGCGTATTGCGGCGCGGCGTGCTGCTGCGCGGCGTCATACTGCGGTGCCGGAGCTGTGTACGAATCGGCCGGAGTCGCTGGTGCCGTGTACGGCGCGGCCGGTGCCGCAGCCGCCGGATTGGTCGGCAGCGGGACGTTGCCGTACGAGGTGGCCTGCGCCGCATACGGGTCTGCCGGAGCCTCGCCCGTGGCGGGAGCCCATGCGTTGGAAGCCGTAGGAGCGTCGAAACGCGCGCCTTCCGGATTGGAATCGCGGGCCATCAGCACAAAGTAGAACACACCGCTGGCAATGAAGGCCAGCACGCCGAGGATCAGCAGGACAACGCCGCCGATGCTGACGCTGTTGTCCGCCTCCAACGACCTGAACGAAAGACTGCTGCCGATGATGAGGATCAGACCGATGGCGAAGAAGATTCCGGCGGCCGCCTGTACCGCGTAGATGATGGCCAGCACGGTGCCACGCATGTTGATGTCATGCAGACGACGTACGCCAAGCGCGATGGTCGGCACAAGCACGACGAGTCCCCAAATGGAGGAGAACGAGTCTCCGACGGTGGCGATCACGCCGGAATCGGTGAGGTTCCTCAACGTGCGGAACACGAGTCTCAACACGAAAGTGACGACGGTATAGGTGAGGAACCACCACCAGAACTCGCTACGCGAGGCGCGGCCCTTGAACACCGCGTACTTCTTGAAGAAACGGACGATCGCCTCGCCCAGGTTGCAGCCATATGCGGGCATGTCAAGCGGCGCGGTCAATGCGAAGAAGCTATTGCCCGACTGCGGTTGCGGTGCCGGCTGCCCGTAATTCGCGGCTGGGGCCTGTCCATATTGAGGGGCCTGAGCGTACTGCGGAGCCTGGTTGTATTGCGGTTGCGGTGCTTGGCCGTACTGCGGAGCCTGACCATACTGAGGTGCCTGGTTGTAGTTCGGGGCGGCGTACTGGGGCGCCTGCGCCTGCCCGTAATCCGGCGTGCCGTACTGCGGTGCCGTCTGGCCGTAGTCGGGGGCAGGAGCCTGACCATACTGCGCTGCCGGCTGCGGCACCTGCGGATTGTATTGGTTGGGGTCCGTCATTAGAGTGCCCTTTCACAAAACGGTGACTAAAGAATAAAGAAAGTCGCTTCATACATTACTCCTTTGCCGATGTGAAGATAGGGAAAAATATTGCAGTATGGAACGCTGCGGAAGAAAAACGGCGATTGGGTCGTGGCACGTCCGGTTTGCGCGGCACAATGGAGCCTATGACTGAAGTTGAAAATACCAAACCGGAACTTCCTGAAAACGTTCGTGTGCGTTTCTGCCCGTCCCCGACCGGCATTCCGCACGTCGGCATGGTTCGCACCGCACTGTTCAACTGGGCTGAGGCCCGCCACACCAAGGGCACGTTCGTGTTCCGTATCGAGGATACGGACGCGCAGCGCGACTCCGAGGAAAGCTACAACCAGATCATCGAGGCCCTGAATTGGCTGGGCATCGACTGGGATGAAGGCATCAACGTGGGTGGCCCGGACGGCCCGTACCGCCAGTCCGAGCGTGGCGACATCTATAAGGACGTCGCAGCCAAGCTGCTCGAAGCCGGCTACGCCTACGAATCCTTCTCCACTCCTGAGGAGATCGAGGCCCGCAACGTGGCCGCCGGCCGTCCGAAGGCTTTCGGCTATGACGGCTACGATCGCAACCTCACCGAAGAGCAGAAGGCCGCGTTCCGCGCGGAAGGCCGCAAGCCGGCCCTGCGTATCCGCATGCCCGACGAGGACGTCGCTTTCGACGACCTTATCCGCGGTCGCATCGAATTCAAGGCCGGTTCCGTGCCGGATTACGTGATCGTGCGTCCGAACGGCGACCCGCTGTACACGCTGACCAACCCGGTCGACGACGCCATGATGCGCATCAACGTGGTGCTGCGCGGCGAGGATCTGCTGAGCTCCACCCCGCGTCAGATCGTGCTGTACCGTTACCTGATCGAGCTGGGCGTGGCCAAGGAAATGCCGCTGTTCGGCCACATGCCGTACGTCATGGGCCAGGGCAACAAGAAGCTGTCCAAGCGCGATCCGGAATCCAACCTGTTCCTGCACCGTGACAACGGCTTCATCCGTGAGGGCCTGCTGAACTACCTGGCGCTGCTGGGCTGGTCCATCGCCCCCGACCGCGACGTGTTCTCCATGGACGAGATGATCGAGAAGTTCGACGTGCGTGACGTCAAGGCCAACCCGGCCCGCTTCGACATCGACAAGGCCATCTCCATCAACGCCGAGCACATCCGCATGCTCGAACCGCAGGACTTCCTGAACCGTTCCGTGCCTTACCTGCACCGCGACGGCGTGGTCTCCGCCGATTCCTGGGATGCGCTGACCGACCGCGAGCGTGAGGTGCTCACCGCCGCCGCTCCGCTGGTCCAGCCGCGCGTGCGCCTGCTGGGCGAAGTGGCCGGCATGGTCGGCTCCCTGCTGTCCACCGAAGGCTACATCGAGCCGGACGCCGACGCCAAGAAGCAGCTGAAGGATTCCGCTCCGGCCGTGCTCGACGCTGCGATCGCGGCGCTGGACGCCGTTGCTGAGGGTGATTGGAAGACCGACTTCCTGCACGAGACGCTGAACAAGGCGCTGGTCGAAGACGGCGGCTACAAGCCGCGTCTGGCTTTCGGCCCGGTGCGCGTGGCCATGAGCGGCCGCCGCGTGTCCCCGCCGCTGTTCGAATCCATGGAAATCGTCGGCAAGGACGTTGCCATGGCTCGACTCAAGGGCCTGCGCGAGCACCTGTGAGCCGTTGAGCTGCTGACTGTTAGCTGAATGATGGAAACCCGCCGGAGTGATTCGGCGGGTTTTCGTTTATGCGGAAGGCTGGTGCGGAATGGCGGAAAATAGCGCGACACGCCGTAAGTTGCGCGACTGTGCTGTTTCGCGTATATTTATCACTCGTTGCGGTTCACAGCCTAGCTGGGAATCACAACGATAACTCAAGCCCCCGTCGTCTAGCGGTCTAGGACTACGCCCTCTCACGGCGCCAACACCGGTTCAAATCCGGTCGGGGGTACGACGGACAACTTTTCGAAGTTGCCACGCCTGCCAAATTGGGATGTGGTGTAATTGGCAACACAGCTGATTCTGGTTCAGCCATTCTTGGTTCGAGTCCAGGCATCCCAGCCAATGAGCCCTCGCAGATGCGAGGGTTTTTTGTTTTTCGCACCTGTCTGTTCACGTCGCTTTGGGCGGTGGGTTGATGGATTTTGCCGGATGCGATGTGGCAGCGCAATCTGCTGACGCCCTGCGTGAATCGCACATGTAATCGCCCAATGTTGCATTACCCTAGAAGTATGACCGAATTGCAGCATGCCGCCAAAGCCACGCGCCCGCGCATCCAACCAGCGGAAGAGGGGGACCGTCGACCGCTTTCCGTATCCGCACGGCTCGGCCGCCTGCAATTCCACCAGTCCGGCAAATTCCGCGTATTGCAATTCGCCGACATCCAAGACGGGCCGAAAGTCAGCAAAGACACCATCAGCCTCATCGAGGCCTCGCTTGACGCCACACGCCCCGATCTTGTTATTTTCAACGGCAACCAGATCGCCGGATATGATTCCGCATACGCGCTGACCTCCCGCAAGCGTCGCTGGGACGCGCGTCCGGCATCCGCATCGTCCGAAGCGTCCGGGGAACGCTATGCGGCCGCATTGGAACACACCCGCGAATTGGTGCGAGCCACCATCGAACAACTGGTCCACCCGCTTGCCGACCGCGGCGTGCCGTGGGCTGTGACGTTCGGCAACCATGACTTCCAGTGCGGGCTCGACAATGACGAAATCGAAAGCATCTGCCGCGAATTCCCGGGGTGTATCAATCCGGAACGCGCTGCCGACGGCGCGACGGGCATCGCCGTGAAACATGGTGTGAAACATGATGTCGGCGATATGGAACAGGACTTCGGATTGCCGGAACAGCCCGTGATCGCGTGCGCGCCCGGCACATTCGCGTTGTCGGTGACGGACGTCGATCGCACGTATGACGTGTTGGGCTTGGTCTTGCTGGATTCGGGCGATTACGCGCGTTCCGGCGGCTACGGAAGCCCGTCGGAAGCCGCGCTGCGCTTTCTGGCGGATGCGCCGGGGCTGATGGCGGCGCAATCGCAGCAGCTGCAACAAGACCGGCAAGATGAACAGGACTCGCCGCGCGAACCGCGCAAGACGCCGTCCACGCTGCCATGCATGGTGTTCCAGCATTTCCCGATCGAACAGTATTATCGCCTGCTCAAGCCGGTCGCGGCCACCGCTGCGCGCGCGATTGAAGGATACCGCAACTTCGCGGGGCGGCATTTCGTGCTCAACGAAGACAAAACGCAACCCGGAAGCTATCTGGGGGAGGGCGTCAGCTGCCCGGATGCCGACAGCGGCGAATTCGCAATCCTTGACAAGGCGGGATATTTTGCGATTTCCGCCGGGCACGACCACCGCAACGCCTTCGTCGGTTCCGTGCCGGTCGGAACCGACGGTGACCGGCAGATGATGATGGTCGCCTCGCCGACCAGCGGTTTTGGCTCATACGGCCCGGTGCCGGCCAAGCGTGCCGCTCGACTGTTCGAATTCGACATCCGCCACCCGTACGAGCCGCGCACGCAGCTGCTGGAATACGACGAGCTGGTGGGCAAACCCAGCGCGGGCAAGGCCTACGCCTACGGCATGACCAGCGAATCGAAGCCCGATTCGGAAGGCATGGACCTGCTCCACAGGCCGACGTGGTGGAGCAAGACGTGGAACAAGCTGGTCTCACTGTTCCGCCGGTGACTGTTCTGGTTTCCGGCATCCAACTTTGGAATGAATACAAAAAAGCTGACGATGGGAACTTTCCATCGTCAGCTTTTACGTTACGTATGCGACTGGTCGCGGACCTGTCAGCGGCCGGACGAAGCCTTGATCAGCGCGTCGGTAAGGTATTTGCCGGCGGCCATGACCAGCGGCGCGTAACGGCGACCGGGATTGGCGCCCATACGGCCGTTCGGGCCGGAAATCGAAATGGCGGCGATCACCTGTCCGGACGCGTTGCGAATCGGCGCGGAAATCGAACACACGCCCTCATCGCGTTCATTGATTGACTCGGCCCAGCCGCGCTTGCGGACGGCGGTGAGCTTGGCCGCAGTGAACTTGGCGTGGCGAAGACCCTGATGCAGACGTTCGGAATCCTCCCAAGCCAGCAGAATCTGGGCTGCGGAACCGGCTTCCATGGACAGCATCGCACCAACCGGAATGGAATCTCGCAGGCCGGACGCGCGCTCGACGGCTGCGATGCAGACGCGCTGATCGCCCTGACGGCGGTAGATCTGCGCGGATTCGCCGGTTCGGTCGAGCAGGGTCTGCAGAATCGGCGCGGCGGCGGTCAACAGGCGGTCCTCGCCGGCTGCGGCCGCAAGTTCCGCGAATCGCGATCCGAGCACGAAGCGTCCATGCTGGTCGCGCAAAACGAAACGGTGACGTTCCAGCGCGATCGCAAGACGATGCGCGGTCGGACGAGCCAGACCGGTCGCGGAAACCAGCTGTCCGAGTGTGGCTGGGCCGGATTCAAGAGCGTCGAGAATCTTGACTGTCTTGTCGAGCACGCCGACCCCGGAATGAATTTCGTTGCTTTGCGGGGTGGCTGCGTAATTGCCGTTTGCCTCGTTCGTGGCGTTCATGGCCTGCGTTTTGGGCATGGCGTTGCTCGTATTCGAAGAAGAAGTCATACGCTGAATTATGCCATCTCACATATTGAAATGCAAAATGTATGTGGTTCGCGACTGGGGTAAAGCAGATTATTTACCTTGCTTCCACCGGCTGGCGAAGCTGGGAAAATGCTGAAATTTCAACGATTGCGCATATGCCGTAAGAAGACGGGAAGTAACTTTTCCGCGTTTGCCGCGCTCGTCCCTCGTTCATATCTCATATACCGGCATGAAGGACCTCGAACCCGTTTCAAGCCCATAGGCTTATAGCACGAAGAATGCGGCAAGGCAATAGCCGCGAGGAAATTAGTGAGGAAAAATCTGAGGAGGTCCCACAATGGGAACTACATTGGCCGAGAAGGTCTGGGCCGATCATTTGGTACGCAAGGGTAGCGATGGGGCTCCCGACCTGCTGTACATCGACCTGATGCTCATGCACGAAGTGACCAGCCCGCAGGCGTTCGAAGGTCTGCGTCTGGCAGGACGCAAGCCGCGTCACGTCGACCAGCTGATTGCCACGGAAGACCACAACACGCCGACCGTCGACATCGACCGTCCGAATCCGGACGAGACTTCGGCGCTGCAGCTGAGCACGCTGGAAAAGAACTGCAAGGATTTCGGCGTGCGTCTGTGCCCGCTCGGCGACGCTGACCAGGGCGTGGTCCACGCGTTCGCTCCGGTGCTGGGCCTGACCCAGCCGGGCATGACCATCGTGTGCGGCGACTCGCACACCTCCACCCACGGCGCGTTCGGCGCTATGGCCATCGGCATCGGCACCTCCGAAGTGGAGCACGTCATGGCCACGCAGACCCTGAGCCTGAAGCCGTTCAAGACCATGGCCGTGAACATCGAAGGCGACCTGCCGAAGGGCGTCACCGCCAAGGATATTATTCTGGCCATCATCGCGAAGATCGGCACCGGCGGCGGCCAGGGCCACGTTATCGAATACCGTGGCGAAGCCATCAAGAAGCTGTCGATGGACGCCCGCATGACCATCTGCAACATGTCCATCGAAGCCGGCGCCCGCGCAGGCATGATCGCCCCGGACGAGGTGACTTTCGAATACCTGAAGGGCCGTCCGCACGCGCCGGAAGGTGAGATGTGGGACAAGGCCGTCGAATATTGGAAGACGCTGAAGACCGATGACGATGCCGTGTTCGACAAGGAAGTGACCATCAACGCCGAAGACCTCGAGCCGTACGTCACGTGGGGCACCAACCCGGGCCAGGGCGTGAAGATCTCCGGCGTGGTGCCGGATCCGGCCTCCTTCAACGACGAGACCGAGCGTTCCGCCGCCGAGCGTGCCATCGCCTACATGGGACTGAAGCCGGGCATGGCCATCAAGGACATCGCCGTGGACACCGTGTTCATCGGCTCCTGCACCAACGGCCGTCTTGAGGACCTGCGCGTGGCCGCCTCCATCATGAAGGGCCACCACAAGGCCGACAACATCCACCGCGTGCTCGTGGTGCCGGCATCCTCCCGCGTGCGCCTGCAGGCGGAAAAGGAAGGCCTCGACAAGATTTTCAAGGACTTCGGCGCCGAATGGCGTAACGCCGGCTGCTCCATGTGCCTGGGCATGAACCCCGACAAGATGGTGGCCCGCGAACGTTCCATCTCCACCTCGAACCGCAACTTCGAAGGCCGTCAGGGCAAGGGTTCGCGCACGCATCTGGCGTCGCCGGCCGTTGCCGCCGCGACCGCCATCCGCGGCACCATCTGCTCGCCGGCCGACCTGTGAACCTGCTGCGAGCGGAAGCTGCGAACGCAATCGTAAGTAATCGAAATATCGAAATCGAATATCGATAGGCAATCGAAGGATTTGTTGACATGGAAAAACTGACTACCCTTACCGGCGTGGCCGTGCCGCTTCGCCGTTCCAACGTTGATACCGACCAGATCATTCCGGCCGTGTTCCTGAAGCGCGTGAAGAAAAGCGGCTTCGACGACGCCCTGTTCTACGCGTGGCGCCGCGACCCGGAATTCGTGCTGAACAAGCCGGAATACAAGCAGGGCAAGATTCTGGTGGCCGGCCCGGATTTCGGCATTGGTTCCTCCCGTGAGCACGCCGTGTGGGCGCTGCACGATTACGGTTTCCGCGTGGTGATTTCCTCCCGTTTCGCCGACATTTTCTACGGCAACACCGCCAAGAACGGCGTGCTGGCCGCAATTATGCCGCAGGAATCCATTGAGCTGCTGTGGAAGCTGCTGGACGAGGAGCCGGGCCGCGAAATGACCGTCAGCCTGGAAGACCGTACCGTCACCTGCGGCGATGTGACGTTGCCGTTCGAAGTGAACGACTACACCCGCTGGCGTCTGATGAACGGCTACGACGACATCGACCTGACGCTGCAGCACGAAGACGACATCATCGCATACGAGAAGATGCGCGCCGAAAAGTTCCCGTTCAAGCCGAAGACCCTGCCGGTCAAGCGCGAGCCGGAACAGCCGATCGAATCTGCCCGAGAGGGTGAATACCCTGATTGGCAAGGGCCGTTGGCCGATCGCGGCATCATCTGACGCGATGGCTGGTCGGCAGTGCAGTGCACTGCCGACAGGGCCTTGCCCGAGTCCGAAACGAGGGCAGCAATGAGCCTGCGCGCAGCGCAGTCCATAATTGCAGGACAGGGCCGTTGGGCGATCGCGACGGTAGCCCATTTCATCATTGGCTGACCGCAACCACATCTAACTTTTCCCAAGCCCGGCACCCAAGCCGGGCTTTTTGTTTACCTTCCATCACCTTTCCGCCAACAGCAAATTCCACAAAGCGGTGGCAAAGCGCGCGCAAAGCGGTGGTAAAATCATGATACGACGGCAAAGTGGCGGCAAAGCGAGCGTAAAACGCGTGGTAGGTAAGGCGGTGATGGCCAATGGACGGTAGCGAGCACGATGATGCCTGGTGGTCCCGGGAGGTTCCTCGGATGCGTGAAGGCAACCGTTTGGAAGCGAAACGTGCCAAGGGCGGCCTGCCCCACAGTTTATGGGAGACGTACAGCTCCTTCGCCAATACCGAAGGTGGGCTGATTCTGCTGGGCGTGTCCGAACATGAAGACCATTCTTTGTATATCACCGGAGTAGATGATGCGCGGAACATGGCGCAGGATTTTTGGAACATGGTGCATGATCCATCGAAGGTCAGTGCCGTTGTGCTGAGCGACAACGACGTGGTGATTCGCCATACCTCGCAGGGAGATGTTATTTCCATCGACATTCCTCGTGCGGCGAGGGACTGTATTCCCGTGTACGTGGGCCAGAATCCGATGACGGGCTCATACCGGCGTAATGGCGATGGCGATTATCTGTGCGATGAGGAAACGGTTCGTGCCATGCTTCGGGACAGTGACCTGCTTCCCTTGGACAGAACGATTGTTGAAGGCATGGGTGCTGACGCGCTCAACGCGGATAGCGTCGCATCATATCGTCGGCAGTTCAAGAACAGACGGCCCGGCCATCCATGGGTCGGATTGTCTGATGAGGATTTCCTGCTTCGCATCGAAGCGTTGCGGCTTGATGGTTCTCAGGTGCGTCCCACACGAGCCGGATTGCTGATGTTCGGTGAGGCGTGGCGAATCACGTCCGAATTCCCCTACTATTTCCTGGACTATCGCGAGGTCATGGACGACCAGGAGCGGTGGAATGACCGATTCACGTCGGATGATGGCACTTGGTCGGGCAACTTGTACGATTTTTGGGGCAAGGTGGTCAATCGTCTGCGGTCGGCTGTTGCCCATCCGTTCCAGCTTGATGCCGATTTGCATAGGATCGATGACAATCCGATGGATAAGGCCGTTCGTGAGGCTGTCACCAACACGCTCGTTCATGCCGATTACTTCATTCGCCGGGGCACGGTGATCATTCAGTATTACGACAGAATCGTATTGTCGAATCCCGGCAGCCTGCGTCTTTCCTCCGAAGAGGTGATGCAAGGCGGCATTTCGGATACGCGGAATCCCACGTTGATGAAAATGTTCAATCTGATTGGCATCGGAGAAAAGGCGGGCAGTGGTTTTGACGTGATGCGTGAAGGCTGCCTGTTCGCAGGAACCGCCGCGCCGGAATTGGAAGTGTTCGACGATCCGGGGCGTGTGCAGCTTACGTTGTATCCGCGCAAGATCGCCGGAGATTCCATGATCGCCGGAGCTTCTGCTGTTCCCGGAGTCTCTGCAGATGGCGGGGGCCCTGTTGGTGCGGAGTCGCCGACAATGCGGAATTCGGAGCATGGCACTGGTACGGTCCATAGGATTGGCGCTCGCGGGGCTGACCGTTTGAACGACATGGTCGGCACATTCGGCAAGAACGTGGCCCTACCTGCCGATTTCGGCAATGCGATCAGGCCGCAAAGCCAGTTGGAGAAAATCACCTATGCGTTGACGGTCGGCGGACCGCAACCCACCTCGTATCTGGCTGTGGTGCTGGGGCTTGGCCTCACCCGTACCCGGGAGATATTGGCCTCACTGGTGAAAGACGGTGTTATTGAACCAATAGGCGTCGGACGCGGACGCAAGTACCGTCTTGCCGAGCATACCGGCTCATGACGGCGTTCCGGTTCTCTGGACTTGACCTGGATCGAGAGCCCAAACTCGTCTGGGGAAGTCCTAGCCAAGGAGGTTTCCAAGGTGAGACGGGGCGTGCAGGCGGGACGTGTGTCGCGTTACAGTGGACATGACATTTCGTGTGTTCGCATCGCATATCCAAAACATGACACGAGAACAATTTCGGGGAGCAGTATGAGCCAGGGTTTCGCGCCGTTTTACGACGTCAATCGCACGTATGAAGACAACTATCTGCAGGGGCCGTTCGGTGCGTTCGCCGAAGTGATGAAGGGCGATTCCGCTGCCGGCGCCTCCGCGCAGTCTGCACAGACCACCCAGTCGCAGTCGTCCGACCAGGCCGAGGAATTCCTCGGCTTCCGCGTGAACCTGCCGTTTGGCATTCCCGCTGGTCCGCTGCTGAACGAGCGGTTCACCACCGCCGCCTTCCGCATGGGTTTCGATTTGGCGGTGTACAAGACGGTCCGCTCCCGCGCGTGGGGTTGCAACGCCTTCCCGAACGTGCTCGCCGTGCATCCGAAGAACGCAGACGGGTCTCTGGTTCCCGGCAGCGCCGAACTGGATGAAGGCGTGCTTGCCGACACCCGATATGAGCTTCCGATTTCGATCTCCAACAGTTTCGGCGTGCCGTCGCGTGACCCCGATGAATGGCAGCCGGACATGAAGAAGGCGATCGCCGCCGCCGGCGACGGGCAGCTGCTCGTGCCCAGCTTCCAAGGCTCCCGCGTGGACGGCATGGACCGCAAGGCGTACATCGCCGACCATGTCACCACCGCGCATCTGGTTACGGAAACCGGAGCCGGACTGATGGAAATGAACACCAGCTGCCCCAACGAAGGTCACAATCGCCTGCTGTGCCACGACCCGCATCTGGTGGGGGAAATCACGGAAGCCGTGAAAAACGAAATCGGCGATCGCCCGCTCATCGTGAAACTCGCCTACATTCCCAACGACACCGACCTGGAAACCATGGTCAGGGAAACCGTCGGACATGGCACCGTGCAAGGCTTCTCCACCATCAATACCATTTCGGCGCGCCTGGTGGACGCCAATGGCAATCAGGCCTTGCCGGGAGCCGGACGCGACCGTTCCGGCGTGTGCGGCAACGCCATCCGCGGCGCCGGTCTCGACATGGTCGGCAGGCTCGCCGCCATCCGTGAAAAGCTCGGCCTCGACTTCGCCATCGTGGGCGTGGGCGGCGTGATCCGTCCTGACGACTACAAGGCGTACCGTGAGGCTGGCGCGAACGCCGTGATGAGCGCCACCGGAGCCATGTGGGACGCGAATCTCGCGCGCGAAATTAAGGAGACACTGCGCTGAATTCCGTTTTTCGCGAACATGCTACATGCCTTATGGCAAACTAAGCAGCAGTGTTTTTTGAGCTTGATCCAAAAGGGAATCGAAAGAGGTTGAGCGTGTCTGACAATAAGAACGACATTCTGCACGTCGAAGGCGGCAAGCCGCTGAACGGCGCCATCAAGGTGCGTGGCGCGAAGAACTTCGTAAGCAAGGCCATGGTCGCCGCATTGCTGGCCCCGGGCACATCCGTGCTGAAGAACGTTCCGGAAATCCGCGACGTGCACGTGGTGTCCGACCTGCTGCGCCTGCACGGCGTGGACGTGACCGTGGACGGCGCGAACGGCGTGGTGACGATCGACGCCACCAACGTGCAACTCGCCGACGTGGCCGACGTGGACACACTGTCCGGCTCGTCCCGCATTCCGATTCTGTTCTCCGGCCCGCTGCTGCACCGTCTGGGCGAGGCGTTCATTCCGGCGCTCGGCGGCTGCAACATCGGCGGTCGTCCGATTGACTTCCATCTGGAAACCCTGCGCAAGCTCGGCGCGAACGTGGACAAGGAACACAAGGACGGCATTCACATCACCGCTCCGAACGGTCTGCATGGCGCGAAGATCCACCTGCCGTACCCGTCCGTGGGCGCCACCGAGCAGACGCTGCTCGCCGCCGTGCTCGCCGAAGGCAAGACCGAGCTTTCCGGCGCCGCCATCGAACCTGAGATCATGGATCTGGTGAGCGTGCTGCAGAAGATGGGTGCCATCATCTCCGTGGACGTGGATCGTACTTTCCGTATCGAAGGCGTCAAGGAGCTCAAGGGCTACACGCACACGTCGTTGACCGACCGCATCGAGGCCGCCTCCTGGGCGTCCGCCGCGCTCGCCACACATGGCGACATCTTCGTCAAGGGCGCCACCCAGCCGGAAATGATGACCTTCCTGAACGTGTTCCGCAAGATCGGCGGCGAATTCGACATCACCGACAAGGGCATCCGATTCTGGCATCCGGGCGGAGATCTGAAGCCGGTGGCCATCGAAACCGACGTGCACCCGGGCTTCATGACCGACTGGCAGCAGCCGCTCGTGGTGGCGCTGACCCAGGCCAACGGCCTTTCCATCGTGCATGAGACCGTGTATGAGAACCGTTTCGGCTTCACCAAGCCGCTGGTACAGATGGGCGCCACGATTCAGCTGTACCGCGAATGCCTCGGCTCCCTGCCGTGCCGCTTCCAACAGCGCAACTACAAGCATTCCGCGGTCATCTTCGGACCGACCCCGCTGACCGGCCGTGACATCGACGTGCCGGATCTGCGCGGCGGCTTCAGCCACCTGATCGCGGCTCTCGCCGCCAAGGGGCCATCCAATGTGCAGGGCATCTCCCTGATCGACCGTGGCTACGCCGACTTCCGTGGCAAATTGGAGGCTCTCGGCGCAGATTTCGACTGATTCGCTGCGATTGGTTCGATGAATCGGCTGCGGCTGATTTATTGCGATTGGCCAATCGTGATTGATGATTCGCAATTGAACAGTTGCGATTGACAGTCGCGTCGAACGCCCATGTTGCTTTCACCGGTACTCGCCTTACGCGGGTGCCGGTTTTGTTTTATCCGCGATTGCCGCCGCCGCAATCGCAAACATGCTTTCCGTGCCTTCCGCATCTTCCGCACATTCCCTTTTCTGTCTTATCGCCCGTCTTTTCTGCATCATTTGACGGCCAAATGATGCAGAAAACGATGGCATGAGGCAGTAAAAAGCAAGATAACGCGGAAAACATCGATGACGAACGTATCGGCGGCCGGTGGCACAATGGAAGCCATGGCATCCAAAGGAAAACCGTCGCCGCGCTCCGCAGTGAAGCCGCTGAGCGACGAGCAAGTCGCAAAACTCGCGCAGAAGCATCATCTTGTAGACCCGACCCACGATTTCCCGACCGGTCCGCGCAAAGCCAACACCGCGGAAATCGAAGCGCAGAACCCCAAAGCCACGCATCGCCTGCTGACCGGCTGCGACGTGGTGCTGCGCAATCACAGCAAAGTGAAGGCCTGGGGCTTGGAACACGTGCCGGAAACCGGCCCGTTCATCACCGCCGCCACGCATGTGACCATGTACGACGTGTTCGTGCCGATGGTCTCGATGTTCCATCAGGGCCGCCGCCCGCGCTACATGGCCAAGGCGGAAATGGCCAAATGGCCGCTGATCGGCAAATGGTTCCAGCTGGTCGGCATGCAGCCGGTGCAGCGCCGCGCGGGCAAGGCCAAAGCCATCGAGGAAACGTCCGTGGAAATCCTCACCTCCGGCCGCCCGCTGACCGTATGGCCGGAAGGCACCGTGACGCGCGACCCGCAAAAATGGCCGATGAGCATGAAAAACGGCGTGGGCGTGATCGCCCTCGAATCCTCACGCCGACTCGGCTGCCAGGTGCCGCTGTACTGTGCCGTGACCTGGGGCGCGGCCAGCATCAACCACTGGTGGCCGTGGCCGCGCAAGAACGTGGTGATGTGCTACGACGAAGCGCTCGACTACGCGGACCTGCTTGACGGCTGCGATTCCTGGGGAGACGAAGTGCCGACGGACCGCGCCGACGAACTGACCCGCCGCATCCGCGTGCGCATGACCGAAATCATGGCCGAAATCCGCGGCGAACAGGCACCTGACGGCTACTGGGACTACCGCACCATGAGTCGCGTGAAAGACTGATTTTCCCCACACACCCGTTCCGGCGGCGAACAAAATACGCGTGCGACCGGAACACGCGGCCGGTGTGCGTAGCCGGCGGTAGCATAAGACAACGTCGATTGAAAGCGGCGGCCGATGTGGCATACGCTCGGCCGCAAAAAGCAATCCAAATAATCCAAGGAGCAAAATTCATGGCGAATGTGACGGTACTGGGCGCTGGCGCTTGGGGAACGGCCTTCGGTCAAGTGCTTGCCGACGCGGGCAACAACGTGACCATGTGGGCCATCGAACCGGAAATCGTGGAAGGTATTCGTGACCATCACCACAACGGTGTGCGCCTGCCCAGCGTGGAAACGCTGCCCAGCAACATGACCGCCACCGGAGACCGCGCCGAAGCCGTGGCCAACGCCGACATCGTCATCGTGGCCATCGCCGCGCAGTTCGCACGCGTGGCACTGACCGAATTCAAGGGGCTCATCCCCGAGACCGCGCTCGTGGCCTCCCTGATGAAGGGCATCGAACGCACCACCGGCAAGCGCATGGACGAAGTCGTCATGGAAACGCTCGACCTTCCGGCGGAACGTTTCGCCGCCATTTCCGGACCGAACCTGAGCAGGCAGATCGCCGACCGCGAGCCGGCCGCGACCGTGGTCGCCTGCGCGGACATCGACAACGCGCGTACCATCGCCACCGCCTGCACCACCGACTACTTCCGTGCGTTCGTGACGCGCGACGTGATCGGCTTGGAAATGTGCGGATCGCTGAAGAATGTGGTGGCGCTCGCCGTGGGCATGGCCCGTGGCGCAGGCTACGGCGAGAACACCGCGGCCATGATCGAAACCCGTGGCCTTGCCGAACTGACCGCGCTGGGCGAGGCGGCCGGAGCCGATCCGAAGACCTTCGCCGGACTTGCCGGCGTGGGCGACCTCATCGCCACCTGCGGTTCCCCGCTGAGCCGCAACTACACGTTCGGTTCCAACCTCGGCAAGGGCCTGAGCGTGGAAGAGGCCACCAAGGTGAGCAACGGCGTGGCCGAAGGCGTGCCGACCACCGACGCGGTGGTGGCGTTGGGCAAGCAGTACGGTGTGCCGACCCCGCTCGCCACGGCCATGAGCCACGTGCTGGACGACGGCATCTCCTGCGCGCAGATGCTGTCCGAACTGTTCGGCGAAGGCATCACCGAGGAGTAGCAGCCGGCTTGTATGCTGGATGCTTGGCAAAAATCCTGAAAAGTCATAAAAGTTAAGGAATAAAGGCTATAGATATGGCAAAAAAGCGCATTGTGGTGATGTACGGCGGCAAGGCCGACGAGCATTCGATCTCCTGCATCTCCGCTGCGAGTGCGCTGCGCGCGCTGGACACGGACAAGTTCGAAGCCATTCCGGTGGGCATCACCAAGGACGGCAAGTGGATCGTCAACGGTGAGAATCCGCTCGGATGGAGCCTGGACGAAGGCCTGCCGACCGTGGAGAAAACCCCAGGCGCCAAGGACGTGGTGCTTGAAGTGGCTCTCGGACAGGACGGCTTCTTCGCCCGCGAGGATGACGGTACGCTGACCCCGTTCGGCCATGTGGACGCGGTGTTCCCCGTGCTGCACGGGCCGTACGGCGAGGACGGCACCATCCAGGGTCTGTTCGAAATGATGGGCGTGCCGTACGTGGGGTGCGGCGTGCTCGCCTCCGCGGCCTGCATGGACAAGCATTACACGAAGGTGCTGCTTGCGGCCGCCGGCATTCCCGTCGCGCCCGGCATCACGCTCGACGCGCGTTCCTTCGACAAGGCTTCCGAATTCAAGGCCAACGCCGATGCGATCATGGCGCAGGTTAGCGAAGCCGGCTTGCAGTATCCGCTGTTCGTCAAGCCGTCCCGCGCCGGCTCCAGCTTCGGCGTGACCAAGGTGGAGCATGAGGGCGATGCGGCCGAACTCGCGGCCGCCGTGTACGAGGCGTCCCGCCACGATTGGCGCATCCTCGTGGAACAGGGCATCGACGCGCGCGAAATCGAATGCGCGGTATTGTGTCCGAAGGCTGGCGAAGCGCCGCAGGCCAGCTGGCCGGGCGAAATCGTGCTCGACAAGCGCGCCGAAGGCGACGACCAGTTCTACGACTTCGACAGCAAGTACATGGACGCCGCCGCAAGCCACGTGGAAGTGCCCGCCAACCTGCCGGAAGAGACGCTGAACCTCGTGCGCGAAACCGCCAAGAAGGCGTTCGTCGCCGTGGACGGTGCCGGTCTGAGCCGCGTGGACACCTTCGTGACCAAGGACGGCAAGGTGATGGTCAACGAAATCAACACCATGCCGGGCTTCACGTCCATCTCCATGTACCCCAAGGCATGGGAGGCCACCGGCGTGCGCTACACCGACCTGATCACCATGCTCATCGAAGGCGTGCTGCGCTGAATCCTGAATCTCAGCCGAACTGAGCCGAAGCCGTGCCGTATTCCAAGCTGAAAAGCGCAAAGAAAGCAACACGAAGCAACACGAAAAAGGCCAGTTCATCGTAAGTTTGCCGAAGCGAAACGGGAATATTCCTAAAAATCGCTTCGGCTTTACTTATTCTTTGACACTACGTTAGGTAACGCCATTACGTTTCCATGTTGTCGATTCCAAGAACAACAACACAACAAGGGAAACGAAAACGATGAACGCTTTGCGCAAGATCGCCGCCGGCTCGCTCGCCGCCGTGCTCGCATGCTCCATGGCCGCCTGCGGATCAGGCAACGCCAATTCCACCGATAGCGCCTCCAACACCGGTAAAACCGTGAAAGTGGACGAAAAGTCCGCAAAGGCCACTTCGATCTCCGATTTCGGCGGCATGGACGGCCTCGTGGCCGCCGCCGAAAAGGAAGGCGCGCTCAACGTGATCGCGCTTCCGCACGACTGGTCCAACTACGGTGACGTGATCAGCGGCTTCAAGAAGAAGTATCCGAAGATCAAGATCAACGAGCAGAACCCGAACGTCTCCTCCAAGGAGGAAGTGGACGCCGGCAAGACCAACAAGGGCACCGACGCCGCTCCGGACGTGTACGACCTCGGCCTGGCCGTGGCCTCCACCAGCACCGACAACTTCGCCTCGTACAAGGTGCAGGCCTGGGACAAGATTCCGGATTCCGTCAAGGATAAGGACGGCAAGTACTACGCCGACTACACCGGCATCATGTCCATCGGCTGGAACGCCGACAAGTACGGCGACATCAAGTCCATCAACGACCTGACCGACCCGAAGTTCGCCGGAACCGTGGCGCTCAACGGCAAGCCGGCCGAAGCCGGCGCCGCGTTCAACGGCTACCTGATGATCAACCAGCTGGCCGGCGGCGACATCAAGAACCTGCAGCCGGGCCTCGACTTCTTCAAGAAGCTCAAGGACTGCGGCAACCTCACCACCGTCGACGTGACCGACGGCACCATCGACTCCGGCCAGACCGGCGTGGTGATGGACTGGACCTACAACCAGGCCTCCTACCAGAAGAGCCTCAAGGCCAAGGGCGTGAACTGGAAGTTCAAGACCTTCAAGAACGCCCAGGTGGTCAGCTACTACAACCAGGCCATCAACGTGGACGCCCCGCACCCGGCCGCAGCCCGCCTGTGGGAGGAATACCTGTACAGCGCCGACGCCCAGAACGACTGGTTCAAGGGCGGCGCGAACCCGGTACTGCTCGACTCCATGAAGAAGGACGGCGCCGTCGACCAGACCACCCTCAAGAACGCCATCACCATCGACGGCGATCCGGTGAGCTACACCAACGAGGATTCCACCCGCATCACCACATGGCTCCAGGACAACTGGGACAAGACCATCGGCAACTGACATGACCGCAGTGCTTACCTCAGGAGCTCACGCCAAGCGCGCGGGCTCCTCCGCCATCTCGTTTGCCGCGCATAGGCGTGAACTCGGCACCATCGCCGTGTCCATCCCGTTCTTCGCCTACACCGCGTGCTTCCTGCTCGCCCCGACGGTCATCGTCATCGTGGGCGCCTTCCAATCCGCCGACGGCAGCTTCACCGTGGCGAACTTCAACAAACTTTTCGAAGCGAACACCATCGCCGCATTCGGCACGTCGATACTCGTATCGGTCGCATCCGCGGTCATCGGCGCCATCGTGGGCGCGCTCGCCAGCTACGCCCTCGTCATCGGCTCCAAGCCGAACGGCCTGCTGCGCCGCATGATTTCGGCCATCTCGTCGGTACTCGCCCAATTCGGCGGCGTGATGCTGGCGTTCGCGTTCATCGCCACCATCGGCATCAACGGTGTGGGCACCATGCTCATCAAACAGCTGACCGGCTACGTGGTGGATCCGAACTGGCTCAGTTCGCTGCCGGGTCTGATCACCATCTACTGCTACTTCCAGATTCCGCTGATGATCATCATCTTCCTGCCCGCGGTCGATTCCATCCGCCCGCAGTGGCGCGAAGCCACGGAAAGCCTCGGCGGCAACACCTTCCAATACTGGACGCGCGTGGCCGGCCCGATTCTGGCGCCGCGATTCATCTCCGCGTTCCTGCTGCTGTTCGCGTCCGCGTTCTCCGCATACGCCACGGCCGCCGCGCTGTTCTCCCAGCGTTCGATCCTCGTGCCGCTGATGATCCAAGGCGCGATGCGCAACGAAATGGACCCGAACCAGCAAGGCTTCGCGCAGGTGCTCGCCTTCGCCATGATCGTCGTCGTGGCGGTGGTCATGATGATCAGCCACGCCGTGGAAAAGAGGGCAGGACGATGGCAGTGAACGCAAGTGCGCAAAACGTAAGCGCGAAATCGCAGGAAAAGCAGAACATGCAGGAATCGCAAACCATGCCGCCGCAGCTGCGTGCGGCCAGACTCGGCAAGCAACGCATCGTCAAAACCATCATTCTCACGGTGACGCTGCTGTTCCTGTTCGTGCCGCTGGTGTCCATGTTCCTGTTCACCATCCGACACCCGTTGTCCGGAAAATGGAGCTTCGACCCGTGGATCGCCATCTTCACCGGCGACGGCAGCGCGCTCGGCGCCGACCTGAGCACCCTGTGGAGCGGCCTCGGCGCTTCGCTCGCGCTGTGCGTGGTGACCGTGCTGATCATGCTCGTGCTGCTCGTGCCCACCATGGTAATCGTGCACATCCGCTCGCGCAGACTGGAACGCGCCATCGAATGGGTGGCCACGCTGCCGCTGACCATTCCGGCCATCGTGCTGGTGGTTGGCCTGGGACCGATCTACCGCTGGCTGTCCGCCGACGTGCTGAGCACCAACCCGATCTGGCTGTGCTTCGCCTACGTGGTGCTGGTCATGCCGTTTGCCTTCCGCGCGCTTGCGGTGGGACTCAATTCCATCGACGTGAAGACGTTATGCGAGGCCTCACGGTCCCTCGGCGCTTCATGGCCGCGCGTATTCTTCCGCGTACTCATTCCGAACCTGTGGCAGTCGATCCTGTCCGCATCGTTCATCTCCATAGCCGTGGTGCTGGGCGAATACACCGTCGCCTCACTGCTCGGCCGTATGAACCTACAGGTCGCGCTGTACCAGCTCGGCCAATCCAATTCGCAAATCTCCACCGCAATGTCGCTGCTGGCACTGCTATTCGGCGTGATTCTGCTGGTGGCTCTCGATCTGATTTCCGGCGCGATGCGTCGGAACAAGGAAGGTGACAACTCATGACTCTCGCCGAACAGAAGGCGGTGGTTGCCCATACCTCGGAAGCGTTCTCCGATACCGAATCCAACGTGGTGACCGAAGCGGCGAAGGCCGTGCTCAAGGATTCCGAAGCGCGCGGCGGCGGTGTGCAGATGCTTGGTGTAGACAAGATCTACCCCGGTTCGACCGTCAAGGCGCTGGACGATTTCAATCTGGAAATCAATCCAGGCGAAATGGTGGTGCTGCTGGGCGGCTCTGGCTGCGGCAAGTCCACCGCGTTGCGCTCCCTGGCCGGACTGGAAGATATTCAGGCCGGACGTATTCTCGTCGGTGGCCAGGATGTGACCGGCGTGCCCGTCAACAAGCGTGACATGGCCATGGTGTTCCAGGCCTACTCGCTGTTCCCGCACATGACCGCGTTGCAGAACGTGGAATTCGGCCTTGAAATCCGAGGCGTGGACCGTGCGGAACGCCGCCGCCAGGCCATGGAGAAACTGGAACTGGTCGGACTTGCCGACCAGGCGAAAAAGTACACGCAGCAGATGTCCGGCGGCCAGCAGCAGCGCGTGGCCCTGGCCCGTGCGCTGGCCGTGAACCCGCGTGTGCTGCTGCTCGACGAGCCGCTGTCCGCATTGGACGCCAAAGTGCGCGTGCAGCTGCGAGACGAAATCCGCCGCATCCAACTCGAAGCCGGCACCACCACCGTGTTCGTGACCCACGACCAGGAAGAAGCCCTTGCCGTGGCCGACCGCATCGGCGTGATGAACCACGGCCGCATCGAGCAGATCGCCGACCCGCAGACGCTGTACCGCCGCCCCGGCACGGAATACGTGGCCACCTTCATCGGCCTGACCAACCGTCTGCCGGGAATCGCCAACGGTGAGGAGGCCGTGGTGTTCGGCCAGCGCGTCCCGCTGCTGGACGGTTCCGCCACCGACGCCTCCACAGTGCTGGTGCGCCCCGAGAACATGACGATCGAACTGACCAACGATGCCGATGCCGTCCACGGAGCCGGCGAACTTGGCCGCGTGGAGATGGTGCATTTCCTCGGCGCGCTGGCCCGCGTGGACGTGCGCGTAGCCTGCGCAGGCATGGGTGGCACGATTCGCGTCACCGTGCAGCTGCCGGCCAACGAGCTGCCCGCAGGACTTGCGATCGGAGCGCAGGTCGTGGTCGCGCCTCGGCCGATTCCGGCGCTCGCCGTCTGACGATTGGTTGCTGCGCGCGATCGTTGCGTACCGTCATTGCGCGCGATCGCCGTGCGTGATTATTGCGTACGGTCGCCCATCGCGTGAGCCGAGCCATTCGCAGGGCTGAGATTCCAAGCTGATATTCAGAGAACTGGTAGTACAGTGCTGAATATCAGCTTTTTTATTTGCTTGCCGTAAGTTCGTAAGGTGACCATGACGTTTCCGCAACAACCGCAACAGCCGCAGTACCCCCAGTATCCGCAGGGACCGGCACAGCAATATCCGCAATCGCAATTCCCGCCGCAGCCGCTGCAGTATTCGCAGCAGTTTCCGCAGCCGAATCGCAATCCGTTCTTCGAATGGCTTCAGCGGGCGAAACGTGACTTTTCGCGCATCGGCGCAAGCCTGTGCCTGATGGTGATCATCTGGTACGCGGGCGTCTTCCTGCTCAAAGGCGTGGTGCGCGCGGTCGCGGGCGGTGTAGGCGCCGGCGGCGATATGCCGAATTGGATGACGTTCCTCATTTCCGACGTGCCGCTGTATCTGATCGCCATGCCGGTCGCGGTGGCGCTCATGGGCAAATCGACCGTCATCGAAACCCGCAAATTCAACATGAAACCGGGCATGTTCTTCAAGCTGCTGCTCATGTGCCTGCCGATGATGTGGGTCGGCAGCATGGTCGGCAGTATGCTGTCGCTGGCGCTTTCCGACGGTGAAGCCACGAACCGCGTAGCCGATCTTGCCATGCAGACGAACATCTGGAATGTCGTGTTCTTGGTGATTCTTGGCCCGATTTTCGAAGAATGGATGTTCCGCAAGCAGCTCATCGACCACACTCGCAAATACGGAGAGAAAACGGCGATTCTGCTGTCCGGCCTTGCGTTCGGACTGTTCCACATGAACCTGTTCCAGTTCTTCTATGCGTTCCTGCTGGGAGTCATGTTCGGCTACATCTACATGCGCACCAGCAAACTGCGCTATTCGACGGCCATGCACATGATCATCAACTTCAACGGCGGCGTGCTCGCGCCGTGGATTCTGACGCGCGTCGACCTGGACCAGCTGGACAAGGTGTCTCAGGCCGCGGAAAACGGCAATGTGGCGGCGATGGAACAGTGGGCGTCGCAGAACGCCACCGGGCTGGCGATCATGCTCGTCTATTTCCTGCTGTACGGTGCCGTGATTCTCGCCGGATTCGTGCTGCTGATCCGTAACTTCAGGAAAGCCGAATTCTACATCGCGCCGGAGGAGCTGCCGCGTGGGACCGGCGCCAGAACCGTGTACGGCAACGTCGGCATGATCACGTTCATCGTGCTCACGGTGCTGCTGACGGCGATCAGTCTGTTCCTATAGCCGCAGTCGCGCGGATTATGAAGGCCGGCCGGGGATACGTTCCCGGTCGGCCTTTCTGTTGCCTGCATAGCTTGTGTTGCGTGCGTTGCGTTGCGCACGCCGCTGCCGCTATTCGCCGCTGCCGACCGCGCGGTGCTCAAGATAATCGGCATGCGCGATCGACTGCGCCACCGCATCCGCCATCGTGGACAGCAGCAGGTCGTTTTTCGCGAACGCGTAGATCGTGCCGTCGATGCCGTACGGGGTGAAGCCGTTAAGCTTCACCACCGGCTTGTATTGCGGGTTGGCAAGCCCCACGGTCGCATGTTCCACGGTGCTGACGATGTCGGCCTTCATACGCTCCACATCCACGCCCGCCTTCGCGGTGAACGGCACCGACACCAGGCACTCGTTCGACGGGTCAAGCTTCTCCAGCGAGGCGGTGTTCAGAATGGAATTCGGAATGACCATCTCGTTGCCGTTGCGCTCGCGCACGATGGTCTGACGCCAATTGATGTCCTTGACGGTGCCGGTGATGCCGGCCACCTTGACGTAATCGCCCGGCTGGATGACGCGGCCAAGCATAAGCCCGAAGCCGCCGATCACATTGGCGATCGTATCCTTCAAACCCAGCGAAACCGCAAGACCGCCGATGCCAAGCGCCGTGAACAGGGTGGTCGGATTGATGCCGAACACCGGTTGCAGCAGCGTGCCGATGGCGAACACCCACACCACCACGCGCAGGATGTTGACGAAGATGGATGCGTTCGGCACCTGCGATTTGTCGAGCATGCGGCGCACCACCTTGGTGAGCGCCTTGTCGATAAGCGCGGCGACGATGAGCACGACGGCGAGCAGGATGAGCTTGCTGTAGTTTTTGGCAAGCCAGTGCATGAGAATTTCAACTGGATCCATGGCTGCCTAGTCTACACAGGGGACGTTGCACAACGCTTGCGATTGACTGGATGATTCCTGATCCGCCGGCTGGCCGCAGCGGAGCATAATGGATTCCGTAGGATGCGTTGGCCAGCGAAAAGGGGTGCGACATGGGCAATGTCGTGGATTATGTGCGGCGCGAGTTTCATGGATTCGCGGAGCTGCCGTTCGGCGATGTTGATTCGCTGGTGCTGGCTGAGCTCTCATATATGCGGCTTTCCGGCTTGGTTCCGGCGTTCGGCGAGGCGAGGTCGGTGGCGACGGTGCCGATTCGAGAGCTGCTGCGTGCGGAAAGCTATGACGACATGTTCGTTTCGAATTCCTCCGATATAAACGAGTATCGGCTCGCGTTGCTGCGTGCCGTCTGCGAATCGCCGCGTTTCCGCGCGTTGCGTGTCGGCGAGTACGCGGAGCGTCTGAGCGAGCGCGAACAGCAGCAGTTCGCCGCGATGACGTTCGACGTGGGTTGCGGGCCCGTCGATTCGCTGTATGTAGCCTTCCGTGGCACCGATGGCACGCTTGTCGGATGGAAGGAGGATTTCAATATGGCGGTGCGTTGCCCGGTGCCGTCCCAGGAATCCGCGTATCGGTATGTGAACTCGATTCTGGACAGGTCGGAAGGTTTCCTTTCGTCGGGCGATTCGCCCGCGGTCATGCTCGGCGGGCATTCGAAAGGCGGCAATATGGCCGTGTATGCGGCCATGCGTATCGCGCACGATGACATCGAAGTGGCTGGCGAGCGCGCGCGGCGGCTCGGATTGCTGCCCTCATTGGGTGGGCCAGTGCGGGGTCGCAACAGACGGATCTCCCGCATCTTTTCCCATGACGGGCCGGGCCTTCCGAAATCGACGGTGCGCGGTCAGGCGTACCGTGCAATCGAATCGCGTATCCGCAAAACCGTGCCCGAATCGTCCGTCGTGGGCATGCTGCTGCAATCGAATGCGCCAGTGCGCATCGTCAAAGCGGATGCCATCGGCATCATGCAGCATATGGGAAACAGCTGGCAAGTGGCGGAAAATGGCGATTTCGAACAGGTGGACGAGCTGACGGCCGGCGCGCAGCTCATCAAACGAACCCTCGACGGGTGGCTTGACACCGTAAGCCAGGAGCAGCGCGAGCGCGCCATCGACCAGATCTACGGGATCTTCGCGGCGGCGGGATACGGCAATATCGCCGATTTGGTGGAGCATTGGACGGATTCGCTGCCGAAGATTGTGGAGGCGGCGCGCAATACCGATCGGGAGACGCGCGGACTCATCAGGGCGGTGATCAAGGCGATTCCGGTCAGCGCGGCGAAGGCGGTGCGCGAGGGCTGAAGCGGGTTGAGTGCCGAGGCGGGCTGAAGCGCGTGCCGAGGCGGGGCTATGGGCGGATGCAACGGCTGGTCGGGATGGTTGCCGAGCCGCATTTCGGCCGATTCATGTGTCACGATCCTCGAAAAGGCGTGAAAAATGGAATTGTGACACATAAGTGCCGCACAAATGACACATAAGAAGGGCAATGGAGGGCATCGGGGCGCTGATGATCCGGATGCATCCCCGTTCGCTGACGTAGGATGGTGCGGTGCGGACGCATAATTGTGGAAGCATAATGGAATGCGGAATGTCGACGGCTGCGAAAGGGGTGTGCAATGGGCAACATCATCGATTACGCGCGTACGGAGACGCGCGATTTCGGCGAGCTTCCCTTCCGTGAGGCCGACGCGCTCGTGCTCGCGCAGCTTTCGTATGATGATGTGCCTGACTGCATGCCGCGATTGGAGGGGGTTGAATCGCAATATGGCACGTTGCGTAATCGTGTGAAACACTTTGACTTCCGCCATCCGTTCCGTTCCATTCGTATGTTGCGACAGCCTCCGTTCGATGGTATTTCGATCGCGCGCGCCGACGACGAGCTGCACCATGGAAGCGCGGTGCCCGACCATAATGTCGAGAACGTGGGCTTGGTCGATCCGCAGGTGACGCACGATTTCTACCATGCCATCGCCGCGAATCCGCGTTTTTCCGGCATTGAGATGGGCGCTTTTCTCGAGCAGTTCGACGGCGATGAGCAGACGCAGTTCGCCGCCGTGACCT
>OIAZ01000029.1_pt1 | contig 43407 bp, 31 predicted proteins | sample 1580911 | NCBI WGS metagenome assembly OIAZ01 (sample SAMEA3882507, study PRJEB24775) | human gut metagenome | biome: human-associated habitat; feature: intestine environment; material: feces | place: Netherlands | collected 2009/2010 | reverse complement strand
TTATTTGCAATTATTAAAAAATTTACTTGACACGGTCTCGTTCATAACAGTACTTCTTAATCTCATCACGAGTAAAGCCAATCATCTGAGAATAGGCATTGTAATTGGTTATGTCCTTGATGTTAGATCCTACAGAAAAAATTGAAACATCCTTTAATCTAGTGACGCCTGTAATGCCTAAGAACCTTATAGAATCTTGATCTTTGATATTTGCATAAAAGCTTTTGATCTTTTCTTGAAATTCTTTATAAAGAGTTTCATTGTTGATGTTAGCAGACATCTGACAATCGTATTCATCAATCAAGATCACGATTTGACGATCTTCTAAAGATAATAGCTCTAAAAGATAATCTATAGAGTCCTCAGGTTCTGCCTTTTCTATATAATTTTTGACGTCAATGCGTTTAGCAAATTCAGTGATTTTGGAATTAAGTTTATTTTTGAATACTTCTACTGATTTCTTATCAAATTTCAAAAAATTTAATCTTAAAACAGGGTAGGTAGGCTCAGTCCACTTATCATATATATATGTTCCCTTAAAATAAGGCTCTACACCGGTTTCAAATAGTGTAGCGATAGTATCTAAGGTTAGGGACTTCCCAAATCGACGAGGTCTTGAGATAAAAACTCTTTCTAGTTTTACTAACTCACTGATAAACTTGGTTTTATCTACATAAATGCAATTATTTCGATAAAAATTTTTAAATGATCCTGTAGAACTGATATCTTTCATACCTATTAACCGCAGATGTTATACCTTTGATTGTAAAGCATAATTGACTTCAATCATATATTCTGATTTTAAATTATCTTTTGAAGAGCTTTTTGTAATGTCGACTACATATAACTTTGAGCCAAAAGCTTTGGAAACTTCTTATGCTTAAATAGATGTCTTACCCTTGTTGAATAAATAAGACATGCACTAATAAGAGCAAAGATAAAGCCTATCCAAATTCCATAAGCTTCTAGCTTATCTGTAAACAAGCCCCAAGCTAAGGCAAATCCAACAGGAATACCAACTACCCAATAGGAAACTATTGTTCCTATAAAGATCACCTTAGAGTCTTTAAATCCCTGTAGAACACCTAAAAAGAAGCACTGTAAAGAATCAGGTAGCATATAGATGCAATTTAGGATCATCAGATTTGATGCCATTGCCAGAACTAAAGGATCATTTGTATATAGTGAAGATATATTTTTTCTAAATATAAACACTAAAGTTGCATAGATAATAAATAAAGACAGGTTCAGTGTAAGAGCTGTCTTAATTGAGATATAGGCTTTAGCCCAGTTCTTTGTGCCCATACAAAAAGCAGATCTTATGGTAATAGTCATACCTAAACACATAGGTATCATAAAGATAAGTCCTGATACATTCAGGGTAATTGAGTGAGCTGCTACCACTGTAGGACCAAATGGACTTAAGATCACTGCTGCCACAGAGAAGCAGGCTACCTCAATAGTTCTTGAGATCCCTATTGGTAATGATAACTTGGCAAACTGCTTTAGTAATTTGTAATCAAAACGTGATGATAAATGCTCTTTTGGCTTAAAGCTCTTAAAGAACTTACCTTTTTTGATATACACATACAGTAAGATTGCACATAAGATATTGATAAAACAGCTAGTAGCGCCACAGCCGACACCACCCATTTGAGGCATGCCAAATTTGCCAAAGATAAAAATGTAGTTTAGAGGAATATCTAAAACTAACATTAAGATACCAAAGTACATGGTTGGCTTGGTGTAGCCTAAACCTTCAGCATAAGATCTTAAAACGTTGTAGATTACAGTAGCTGGTAATGATAAAGATACAAAGTAAAGATAACCTGTAGCTACCTCAATCATCTTCTCATCTGATGGTACGTATGCAAAGATAAGGTGAGATAAAGCCAATAGAACCGCTACTAGCATGCCCACTACAGTGCAGAATAAGAATGCATTAAACAGGCTCTTTTCCATCAGGCTAAAATTTTTGCTAGGCAGAATGTGAGATACAGTAGGAGTTACTGCGTATGCCATTCCAGCTAAGAACAGGTATGCAGGCCAGTAAAAAGAGCAACCAATAGCAACACCTGAGATCTCAGTAGTACCAGCAAGACCTGCCATCACAGTATCAACAGTACCCATCCCAGTAGCACACAACTGACCTAATAAAAATGGAATAAAAAGTCTTAATTGACTGCGTAATTCCTTTTTGTAAGCTACTGACTGTAAAAATTTTAGAATAGACATTTATCTTACCAAAGACAACAAAGCCAGTCCTAAGACCGGCTCTATAAACTTAATTATAAGTTAATGAATACGGTCACCGTTTTGAGCGCCTGAATCTACGCTAAGTAAGAATACCTCAGTAGCACCAGAACCTGCAGCTGTAACCATACCTTCAGATAAACCAAACTTCATCTGACGAGGCTTTAAGTTGGCAACTAAAACTACCTTTCTGCCAATTAAAGACTTAGCATCAGGGTAAGCCTGCTTTATACCAGCAAATACCTGCCTTGTTTCAAAGCCGATATCTACTTTTAGCTTTAGAAGCTTTCTTGCTTCTTTAACTTCTTCAGCTTCAACAATGGTACCTACACGAAGGTCGATCTTAGCAAAATCGTCAATAGTGATTTCAGGAGCTAAAGGTTCGATTCTATCGTCAGCTTTCTTCTCATCAGTCTTTTTAGTCTGTGCCTGAGCCTGCTTTAAATCCTCTTTTGAAGTCTCAATCATTGCATCAATCTGAGTCTTCTCAATACGATTGAATAAAGGCTTAAACTTGTTGATCTGATGATCTACTAAAGGATTATCAAGAGTAAAGAAATCAAGTTTAGTATTTAAGAACTCTTCAGCATGGGCAGCAACTTCTGGTAGAACAGGCTGTAAGTAGGTAATTAAAGCTCTAAAGAGGTTGATACCATCTGAGCATACTTTCTGTAACTTGTCTTCCTGACCTTCCTGCTTTGCAATAACCCATGGAGCCTCAGCATCGATGTAGCGATTAGCTTCATCAGCTAAAGCCATGATGGTTCTGATAGCTTCAGCATAGTTGCGACTCTCATAACCTTTGATTACATCTTCACGTATTGATGCTGCTTTCTTTAAGATCTCAGCATTATATGGAGCTGAAGATAACTTACCGTCAAAACGCTTAGCAATAAATCCTGCGGTACGTGATGCAAGATTTACAACCTTACCTACGATATCTGAGTTTACCTTGGCCATAAAATCATCTAATGAAAGATCGATATCAACTGCAGATGAGTTCATCTTTGAAGCAAAGTAGTAGCGTAATGTTTCAGGTTTTAAGAATTTCAAGAAGGTCTTAGCTTTAATAAAGGTTCCCTTTGACTTAGACATCTTAGCGCCATTTACAGTTACATATCCATGAACGTAGATATGTGAAGGTAGACGCATTTGAGCTGCTTTTAAAGTAGCAGGCCAGAACAGAGAGTGGAAGTAAAGAATATCTTTACCGATGAAGTGATCCATCTCAATTTCTGAACCTTCTTTTACGAAATCATCGTAATTGTCACCAGTCTTTTCACAAAGATTCTTCAATGAAGCCAGATAGCCCATAGGAGCATCCATCCAAACATAGAAGTATTTATCCTCAGTACCAGGGATCTTAAATCCAAAGTAAGGAGAATCACGAGAAATATCCCATGGCTTTAAGCCCTGTGTGAACCACTCTTCGAGCTTATTAGCCATCTCGGTCTGAATTACACCTGAATTCTTAATGTAATCATGTAAAAAGTCTTTCGCCTTTGGAAGATCAAAGAAATAGTGTAAAGACTCTTTTAATACAGGCTTTGCTCCTGATACTACTGAGTAAGCATCTTTTAATTCTGTAGGAGAGTAAGTAGCACCACAAACTTCGCAGTTATCACCATACTGATCTTTAGCGCCACACTTAGGACAGGTGCCTTTTACAAATCTGTCTGGCAAGAACATATTCTTTTCAGGATCATAAAGCTGAGAGATGGTTTCGGTTTTAATATAACCATTCTCTTTAGCCTTTTCATACATATATGAAGAGATCTCATGATTCTCTTTTGAATGTGTTCTGTAGTAGTTATCGTAATTAACTAAGAATCCTTTTAGATCCTCAGCATGGTCCTTTGAGGTGATTTCAATCATCTGCTCAGGGGTAATCCCCATCTGACCTGCTTTAATCATTACAGGTGTACCGTGGCAGTCATCACCACAAACATAGAATACTTTGTTACCAATTGCTCTGTTAAAGCGAACAAAAATATCTGATTGGATGTGCTCTAACATATGACCTAAATGAATAGGACCATTTGCATATGGTAGTGCGTTAGTAACTAACAGGGTCTTGTTCTTTGTCATTTTACCCTCTGAAATTAAAACTATGAATTGAATATATGCAGTAACTTTGTGTGCAACTTTGAAATAAATAATTGATATTTAAATATATATGTGACAAAAATCGACTGCTAAGGCCTATTAAGGGATCTTTAGATTTAGTCTTAAATCTATTTGCCAATTATCGAGTTCTAATTTAAATTCTTTTAAGAAAGATTTAATTAGAGACTTACTAAAAAATCAATGCGCAATATTTTACTATATTTAGAGCTTTATTGCGCAAAACTTAAGGTCGTAAAACTAAAAATAGTATTGCTCTATCTTTAGTTTTAAAAGAGATTGCTATTTAAAATCAAAATTAAATTATTTACGGTGTTTCTTAATGCTTATCTGTGTTAAAAGCACAGCAATAAACATTAAAACTGCGCCTGTAACTTCTCTTTGAGTCATAACCTCTTTTAAGAACAGTACACCAAAGACTGCACCCATTACTGATTCTAATGACATGATTAAAGACGCAATAGAAGGATTGATACCTCTTTGTCCTACAACCTGAAGAGTGTAGGCAACACCATTTGACATGATACCTACATAAAGAAGAGCAGGCAGAGCTAAATACAGGTTATCGAGACTAGGTACACCTGTAATTAGCATCATGATTAGTCCCATGAAAGAAGCTGCAAAGAACTGACCACAGGATAACATCACACCATCGACATAATTTACAAAGTATGAAATTACCAGAATATGAAAAGCAAAACCCACAGCGCAAAGAATAACTAAGGTATCGCCTAATTGTAAACTGAAACTTCCATGCATACAAAGTAAGTACAGACCAATACATGAAACAATTACCGATAAGGCAATTTTTACAGTTAATTTGTGTCCAGCGAAGATACCAATAATAGGAACAAATACCATATATAAAGAGGTAATGAAACTTGCCTTATTTACATCTGTATAGACTAGTCCAAACTGCTGGAATGATTCTGATAAAATTAAGAAGAAACCACAACAGATTGAACCTAATAGAAGCATCTTAGGTGAGTTCTTTTTAGTTCCTTTACCTAACTTTAAGTTAATCTTATTTAAAGAGTAAATTACCGGTATTAAAAATAAACCACCAATTAAGGTTCTATAAAAGGTAAAAGCAAAAGGAGATATGTGGCTGATACCAAGCTTCTGTCCTACAAAACCTGAGCCCCAAATAGTAGCTGTTATAAAAAGTAATAGATACTGTCTTAATTCAAACATTTTGTTATAAGCCTTATCCCTTGAGTGCATCGATTATATATCATCAGATGGACGAACCGTAGTAAGTTGGTATTTGCACAATATAAGATCTTTGAGAGTTTTCCATTGCACTTTTCAAAGTAGTCGTCTGCTCTTAATAAAGATGATCTACGGCAAACAAATCGAACCGATCAACAACACATAATTTTTGGGTTAAATTGAAGCCAAACAAGTTAATATAAACTTGTAACTTAACTTTACAGATTAACTACAGTATATGATTGCTAATAATTTTTGTGATAACGATCGGCATCATTTTGTGGGCATATAATGAAACATAGTTTCAACGATAAATTCACATATAACTCACGAATATTATTCTTATTACACACTGTGTTATTCATTATTAGATGCTTTATGTTTGTCTATTCTCAAGGTCTTCTTCATGATACGCGACTAAATACCTGAGTTAATTGAAACAGAATTCTCTATTTGTCAGCTATAACTATCTTTTTTCAGTCGTTATGTAGTAATATATGCATTGTCGTCGGCTAAAAATGTCGTGATGCAATAAATGTACATAATAAAAACATGGTTTGGAATAATCCAAATAGTTTGACAGTCGCCTCTCCAATCAGTAGGCTAAGTAATATTCCTACTGACAAGGCTCCAAAGTTTATTCGTTCAAAAGATAGGTGTCATATTATTGTTAGAACTCCTATCTATGATGCGAAGGGAAATCTTTTGGCCTATAACTTCAGATATACAGCAGGTGAAGGCAGTTTCAGACCAGATGAACTACAGAGAAAACACGTAAAACATGTTTTAATTGGATTTTACATTCGCCGTCATATCGAGCAGTTTACTCAGGACAATGCTTTGGCAATGACAGAGTTGCCATTAAGCCCAGAGATAACAAAGTTCTCAAAACCTATTCCTGCTAACAGATTTATTCTGCATTTACAGGACAGGCAAGACTCATCTGCTTCATATCAGCATCAGGTTAATAAGCTAAAACGCGATACCATGACGATTGCTGCAGATGCTTATACAATTGTTTACACTAACTGGTTTAGAGAATTACGTTCTATTAGTTATGCTGTAATCGACATGACCAAGGACGTTGAAGAGCAATTCATCTTAGCTAAAAATATTGTTAAAAAAGCTCCATGGATTAAGATTATTTGCGACAGATGTGATAACCAGAATTTAGCCTCAATTGCTTTTGAAGCTGGTGCTGATTATGTATGCTGTCCAACTTTCTCAAAAGACATCATTAAAAAGAATCTTAATCCTTATCACTTTAAGGCTAACCGTTTAGGCTATGACAAGATCTTAGCGGTCATTTTGGAATTGTTAGAGGACAGACCTAATTATGATCTGTTCTTAAATCTAATTTCAATGAGAAATGATATTAAAGTTCAAATCCCATTCTTATTAGATTTCTTACAGTCAGATATTACTCCTGATTACATCTACACTGATATTGAATCTTCTATATATGATATTGATACAGAAACCTTGCATAAGTTAATCTGTATTATCTGTCTGATGTTGTTAGAAGAATTCTATATGCCTGATGCTGAAAAAGTACATTACATGCGTTTTGAGCCTGTAAAACAAATCCTTATCAGAGCAAAGTGTGTTGAAGAGCTTTTAACTTATAAGTCAGGTGAGGTTGATGTTTCATGGGGATTTACTGTAGGTCTGAGTACAGCTATATCTAGTCTTTATGCTTATACCAATAACATCATTGATGAACTTTTAACTCAAATTGAAGCAAGACTAATGGTTCTATTTGATGAGCAACCAGTCATTGATACGGCATGCAAGATTGCCAAATCTTTAGATAGCCTTGATTTAGAATATATTGATGGAGTTATGATGGCTGATGTTTTTGGTCGTCATGACATTCTGTTCTCTTACGAGAACGCTATTACCTGGACTTCATCATTTGTCACCATGATGAATCAAAAACGCTACTAAATTTTAATCTTTTAGAAGTTAGCGTAGTGTTCTAAACCTTTTCTAATCTTCATACAGAGAATTTCCATAACTTAAGCTTTCAAGATCTTCTTTATTTACACCTTTGAGCTTAAGTCCAGAATCATCTTCACTGTCGTCATAAATACCTCGACGAGGATCATGCTTAACGCTAGTTACGTTCTGATCATCCTTTTTGTAACCATCAATAGAATAGTTAACACTGTTAGTTCCAAAATTGATAGCTTTGTCGTCATCATTAATTGCGTTATAGTCTATGATGTATGCATCAGCAGTAAAGGCGAAAATAACTAAAGGCAACAATAATAATTTCTTCATAAAATAGCCTCGATCTTTTATATACCTTAAGTATAGCAAGTTTGAACTTTATTTGAGCTATATTTATAGTAAAATGTGGAATCAGGTCTAACTAACGTTAGATTTATTGTTTTTAAGAATACAGGAAGCTCCTATGCTAAGTTATAAACACGGTTTTCACAGTGGTAATCATGCAGATATCATCAAACATATGACCATCTGCCTTTTGCTTAGGTGCTTAAATAAGAAAGAAAAACCTTATACTGTTATCGATACTCATTCTGGTTCTGGAGTTTATAGATTAGACGGCTTTATGGCTCAAAAGAATCAAGAGTTCAAAACAGGTATCGAAAAGATAAAAGACAACGCAAAGCTCCGTGAATTAGTACCTGAGTTTTACAAAGTTTATGACGATCTAAATGCTGAATTAAAGAATACTTATCCTGGCTCTCCATTATTTGAAGCTTCATTGTCAAGAGATGTAGATAAACTTACCTTCATTGATTTACATCCTAGTGAATTTGAGAATTTAAGAAATAACTTTAAACGTGACAGACGTTGTAATATTCAGCATCGAGATGGCCTTGAGGCTTTAAATGCGCTTTTACCACCTACACCAAGACGAGGTTTGGTTGTGATTGATCCTGCTTATGAAGAGAAAAACGAATACGTAGAGTTAGTTAAAGCTGTAAAAACAGGACTTCATAAATGGAATACAGGTGTTTTTGCCATCTGGTATCCTGTTTTAGGAAAACTTCGTGATCATTCAAAGAATTTAACCAATGATATAAGACGTTTAAATATACCTATGCTTCAGGTTGAGCTTTGTATTGAAGAACAGGAAGAAGTTTTTGGTATGTGTGGCTCTGGAATGCTCATCTTAAATTATCCTTACGGTATTGATGAGATGCTGTCACCAGTAGTAGATGAACTTTATAAAGCTTTATCAAGAAAAGGAGCCTCAGCTCGGCTTAAAGTACTAAATCCACAGGAATAATTCTTAATGTGGAAAGTATTCTTAAAATTACATTTAGCAGTTTTAATTGCAGGTTTTACAGGAGTCTTTGGAAGACTAATTTCCTATGACGCTTTTGTTTTGGTCTTTATAAGATTTTCTATAGCCGCATTAAGTGCTTATGTCATATTAAAAGTTTTTAGAAAAATCAAAGCTATTTCATTTAGAAGCAGATTGCAGGGCTTGTTTGTAGGTGCTCTTCTTGCATTTCATTTAATCTTTTTCTATCTGTCAATTAAACTGTCTAATGTCTCTATTGGTACGGTAACTTTAGCTTCATCTAGTTTCTTTACCTCATTGTTAGAGCCAAAATTACTAAATAAAAGGTTTGATAAGACGAGCTTGATTTATGCCTCTTTAAACCTTATAGGTCTTCTTTTAATCTTTAATTTTGATACTAAGTTCAGACTTGGTATTTCTGTAGGTATCATCTCAGCTTTTTTAGCAGCTTTATTTACAGTTTGTAATAAGAAATTCTCCTATGGAAAAGATCCTTATACATTTATTAACTATGAGATGCTAGGTGGATTTCTCTTAGTTTTAGCTTTGTCTCCTGTTTACCTATTAGGGTATGGAACAGCATCAATCTATTTTGATTTAAAAGATCTTATCTACCTGTTCTTACTTGCTACTGTATTCACTGTGCTTTTGTATCTAATGGTTGTGCAACTGGCATCAAAGGTATCAGCTTTTACCTTAATGCTAACTTTTAATTTAGAACCTGTCTATGCCATTATCATTGCTATGATCCTCTTTAACGAGGCCAATGAAGTTAACTTTTCATTCTATATTGGCGTTGGTTTAATGATCTGTAGCGTACTTTTACAGAACATGAAATCTAAATTAGAGAAGTAGTCTCAATCTTTACTAAAGTCATTTTTTTTTCATCACGAAAAATAATAAAAATTTTTAGTTACATATAAACAACTTCTATTAGCCTATGCTAAAATTATTTGGCAGTGACTTATTGTTGTTGTATTTTGGTAATAAAAATTTGTCTATGCTTACGATTTATTTGTTTTATATAATAAAAATATAATCGTAATACGGAAAAGATAAATGTTTAAATTTTTAAGTCAGTTTTTTGATGAAAAGAAGTACTTCTTATCTACTGTAGAAGTATCAAGCTATATTCCAGGCAGGATCAGATGCTACAGTTCTTTGATTAAGAACAATCATGAGAATGCATTGATCTTAGAAGACTACTTTTCAAAATTCGATGAACTGAATTCTTTTAAAATTAACGAAGTAACAGGCTCAGTTCTCATCGAGTATGATGCTGAAAAGATTACAAGAAATCCTGAACTTCGTGAAATTGAAGAAGAATTAAAAAAGAAGGCATCCAAGTAGGGAACACATATGAATTTAACAGTTCTGTCTTTATGTATTGCAGCAGCACAGCCTTTAATAGGTGTGTATGTTAATAATTTAATGAAAAAGAAGATGATTGATTCTGCAAAACAGGCTGAATTTGCATGTGTACATGCAATTAAAGGCCGCAGAAGATACAAGAGTATTCTTCTAAAAGATCCTGTTTTTGCTAATGCTTTAAAAGAGAAATTTGAATCATTAGATCTTTTCAAAAAAATTACTGTAAACACTGTAACAGGTACCGTACTTTTAGAGTATGAGTGCAAAGCTGAATTAGTTGATGAGGTAATCGATCACATCAACGAGCAGACTAGAAAAGTAAATGAAGATAAGTTCGGGGATGATGAGAGCTTGTTAACCAAGTCTATAAACGGTACTGTCGCTGCATCATCTGCTGTTGCAGTTGGTAAAGGGGCATCAAAATTAGGACAGAGTGCTGGAGCTAAAACAGTTGTTGGCAAATGTATCGGTCACTATGCAGGACATGCTAATTCTGCCATAAGAACTGCTCTGTCAGGTGTTGCTGATATTTCTATCATTTTAGGTGGTATTTGCCTAATTTGGGGCACATACAAAGTATTTGTACAAAAACAAACTCCTAATGGTCCTCAGTTAGTTTGGTGGGGCTATAAGATATTAGAGGGTGTAAGCAAGTAAATGTCTGGCCTATATCATAAAGTTATCAAACTTGAGCAAAATTACAGCGAGAAAAAAGCTGCCTTGCTCGAGTTCTCTTTAAGAAGAGTAAAAGGTGTGGTTTCAGCTTGTGTATTGCCAAATAACTCTTTGAGCGTGTACACAAATGATCCAAAGACACTGTCATATGCTCTTTACAAGATGGAACTTTTATCTGTAAAAGATAAGATAAAAGCTAATGAATCAGAGCAGGAAACTGAGATTAAGAACGCAGCTGACGAGCTTAAGAGCTATAAGTTAAAGGCCTTAATATCTTTAGTAGGTTTTGGACTTTTAGAAATCACTAAGAGAATGGCACCTACTACTTTTTCAAGGCTATCCTTTGCAAGAAGCGCTTTTGTTATGTTAATTGCAAAAGATATCTTCAAAGAAGGTTTTGCAGGTTTAATTCGAGATAAAGCTCCAAATGCTGATACTCTTACCGCAACTGCTGTATTAGCTTCATTGCTGTCAGGCAAACCTGAGTCAAGTTTGTCTCTGTTAGTTTTATCAAACTTTGCAGAAATGTTAACCATAGGTGCTGCTGAAAAAGCAAGACAGCATATTTCAACTTTACTAGATATGAAAGAGAAATATGTTTGGTTAAAAGATCTTGATGGTCATATCCGTAAAGTTGATATCGATTCAGTAAAACTAAATGACAGAGTTGTAGTTTACGTAGGCGAAAAGATCTGCGTTGACGGCACGATTGTTGAGGGAGGCGCTTCAATTGACCAGTCTTCTTTAACAGGTGAATCTATTCCTGCTTATAAGACAGTAGGTGAAGATGTATACGCAGGTACAGTGGTACGTTCTGGAGAAATCACTATTGAAGTATCAAAGGTTGGTGATGAAACCAATCTAGCACGTATCATCAACATGGTTGAAAACGCTCAGAACAGAAGAGCTCCTATTCAGAACTTCGCTGATAGAATGGCTAATGCATTAGTTCCTATTTCATTCTTATCTGCAGCTGTCGTATATGCTGTAACTAAAGACATTCAGCGTGTACTCAATATGTTCTTTATCGACTTTAGCTGTGGATTGAAGTTATCAACATCAACTGCAATTTCAGCATCTATCAGTAAGGCTGCTCAAATGGGCGTCTTAGTAAAAGGCGGAAACTTTATTGAAACCTTAGCTGATATTGATACTGTTATCTTAGATAAGACCGGTACCATCACTAATGGACACCCAATTTTAATTGATACTATTGCATGCAAGGGTGTAGAGCAAAAAGAATTAGTTCAGTTAGCAGCCGCTGCTGAGAAATCATCATCTCACCCATTAGCAGAAGCTATTATTAACTATGCTGATGAGAAGCAGTGGGTCGTACCTGATAATGCCAAGATCGAAACTGTTGTAGGTCGTGGTATTAGTGCATCAGTTGATGACTTTGATGGTATCAAAGGTGGCGAACTGTTAGTTGGTAGCTTTGTCTTTATGACTGAGCGTGGCGTAAGAGGCATTAAGAGCTTTGACAGATCACAATATTCTAAAGAGTGTAACATCATCTATGTTGCAAGATCATCAAAGTTATTAGGTGCTTTAGTAATCACAGATCCTATTAGAAAAGACATTAAGAAGACTATCAACCGTATCAGAAGAAACGGTGTTGATGAGATCGTAATGTTAACTGGTGATAACAAGGTTACAGCTGAATATGTAGCGGCAAAGCTTGATCTTGATGGTTTTAAGTCAGATGTTCTACCTCATGAGAAAGCAGAGTTTGTTGCAAGCAAACAGAGCTACTCAAAGGTTTTGATGGTAGGCGATGGTATCAATGATGCTCCTGCTCTAGCTTATGCTGATATTGGTGTAGCTTTAGGTGGCAAATCAACTGATATTGCTATGGAATCAGCTGATATCACCATTACCTCTGATGAACCTTTAAAGTTAGCTAAAGTAATGGAATTGTCAAAAGCTACAATGGGATTAGTAAGACAGAACTTTGCTGCTACTATTACCATTAACTCAGCTGCGATGATGCTAGGTGCTTTAGGTAAGATCAATCCATTAATTGCAGCAACTATTCACAATGCTGCAACTATTGGTGTGGTTATTAACTCAGCAAGAATTCTGTTTGATAAGAAATTTACTTTTGAAAAGATCAAACGTAATCAGGATTTGGATAAATAATTTTCCAAACAGCAAACTAGACAAATTCTCTAATTAAAGTTTAGGTTGCTAAATGTTCAAGTATGTTTTTATGGAGAAGAGAAATGTTTACTAATAAGACAGATTTATTAATCGGTTTAGCTGCCGGCATTGTTGCTGGTGCTGTAGGTTACAAGATGTTCCAAGAGCACAAAGAGCAGATCTTAAATTCATTCGATTCTGTAACTAAGAAGTTCTCAAAGGCAGAGAACACTGCAGAGCTAAGCGAAGAAGAGTTACAGGCTCAGAAAGAGCACTTAGAGGACTTAATTGCTGAGTCAAAGGCTGCTAAAGAAGCTAAGTAACTCAATGGTCTATTATGATAGCCCATCAAAAAGCCCAACAGTATCCATAAAGAACGTTGGGCTTTTTTGTATCTAATTGTATATGAAGGGTACTAGCTTAACTTATTGTAGTAATCCTCATCCTTAATAGGTTTGCTGTAGTAATATCCCTGAATTTCATCACAACCTAAGTTTTTTAGGATCTGACTCTGTTCTTTATCTTCAACACCTTCAGCGATGGTCTTAATTCCAAGTTTCTTACACATGGTGATAAGAACACTTAAGATGGTGGTCAACTTTTCATTATTCTTTTTAGCAATGTTATCGATAAGTTTTTTATCGAACTTAACCTCAGATACAGCTAAATCTGCTAATGAATAGATATTTGCATGAGCGGTTCCAAAGTCGTCAATAGAGATGTTAAATCCTTCTTTTGATAGTTCATCGGTTACATCTACAAGCTCTTTGTGACGGGTTGTGTTAGTATGTTCAGAAACCTCAAGAGGGATCATGTCATAAGATAAATGGTATTTGTTCATGATCTCTTTAAGTTTTGATTTAAACTCAGGACGTACGATAGTATGTCTTGAGAAATTGCAGGAGACAGGCAAGATCTTTTGATTACTGTCTAATCTTTCTCTCATTCTCTTGCAAATAGTTTCAAAAACATAATAATCAATCAAATGAGTGTAGTGAGCAGATTCTAATGCAGGAATGAAGTCATCAGGTGGAATTAAAGTATCATTGATGATAAGCCTTACTAAAGCCTCTGCACCAGCAATCTCTGCTATATCCCCCTGAATTCTGAACTTAGGCTGATACATTACTTTAAAGCAACCATCAGCAATCAGTTTTTGAATTTTAGCAGGCTCAATGATAGTTAGCAAAGAATCATTCTGAGAACGGTATCTTGAGTTACTCTCATCACTAGGATGTACTCTGTAGTATTTCTTTTTCTCAGAATACATATCTGACTCAGCCTGATTTATGGCAGACTGAATCAAAACACCTGCTTTAACCCAACTAGTACCAACAGAGACAGAGAAACCTTTATCTGATGTCATAAATGCTTTTAGCATGTCTGACACCATTAAGAAGTCATGCTCTTCAATATTAGGATAAATGCCTACGAATTCATCACCACCGATTCTGTAGATGTATTCGCTGTCATGTAATAACTGTTTTAATAATGAAGCAGTCTTAACTAAGATAGTGTCACCAGTCTTAACACCCATCTTTGAGTTAATCTGTTTTAATCCATTAACATTTAGGTAAATAACACCAATGTTGTCGTTTACTGATAGGGTATTAACCTCGCTTAATAATGAATTACGATTCTTTAATTTGGTTAAAGGATCGATATTGGTAATGTTTGTAAGTTCGGCATGCATAATTCTGTGAGTAAGAGAACTGCTCATCAGAATTGAAATAGTATTTAAAGCAGGTTCCAAAGTCTTTAAAACTTTTTCATCAGGAGATTTAAAGAACACCGCTCCTAAATAGGTTTCATCTGAGATTAAAGGAAAGCAGAAGAACTTGAATCCTTCATGTTCAAATTCAAAACAATCCTGATCTACTTCAGCTCTCTTTAAAAACTTATCAGGGATCTGTACAGAATCCTGAGAATGTTTGAATGCATCAGAAATCCATAAATGCGATCTGTGGAATTTAGTCTTAACAGAATTCTCTACATCTGCATCATGAGTTGTAGGATTAGTTGAAGCTAAAGTAGCTGACTTTGAATCAGGTTCAAGATCCATTGAGAGTTTTGTCTGCTCATAGATACAACAGAAATTTGAGTTAGTTTGAGTACCTAGATACTCAATAAAACGATATAATTGAACATCTGGATCTTTAATATTCTTAGTATAAATCTCTGTAAAAGGAGCGATGGTATCGTTTAAACTAGCCTTTTCTTGAGTTTTTTCTGAAATTTGATTTTGAACAACGTGAATTTTGTTATCTATTAGCGCAACGTTAATAGTATAAGTTCGGTTATATAACTCAATATTCTTAGATTTGATTACGTAACCGTTTTTTAATTTGGATTCAACTAATGAGGTGACATAAAAATTGTCGCCGATAGAATGGTTACAATTGCATTCTTTACAAGGGGATTTGCATCCACGTAACAACTCATGGCAGGTGCCAACAAAACATCCCTCTACACCTAAAGCTTCACTTAATGGTTTATTTAAATAAACAATATTCTTAGTAGTAGCATCAGTAATGAAAACATACTGATCGATGTTATCTAATAGTAAATCTGCGATTTCGCTGATATCAAAGGAACTAGATGAGTTATAGACAACATCATCCAGGTTATCAAAGTCTAGACTAGACTGAATCTCCCCATCCAGATAGGACTCGGATAAAATATCCGCTGTTGTAGCATCGTTGCTTTTCTTAGTAGTCATATTGTTATTTATTATCAAATACTTTCAAGATAAGAACTTTATCTTTATATAGTTATAATGAGTGAAAGCCTAACACAAAGCACCTAATTTATTATAGATGCAACTTTATAAACATCCTAAAAGTAGTAAGAATTAGTATTATGCATGTCACAAAATATAAGCCTTTGCAAGGTAATAATAATCACATTCGTAAGCAAGATCAACTCTAAAACGCTTATAAATTGTTTAATTTATTATCTGTTAAATGTATTAAACAATATTATGTAAATGCCGTAAACGGTTAAGGGCAAATAGGCTTAGTTTAAGAAGATAATTGAATATGATTATTTTCACATTGTCTTTAATAAGGTTGAAAGAAGAGATAGTGAAGAACTTCGCTACATGCAACTGTGCGATGCTCCAAGTTACTGTCCTCCAGAACCATTTAGAACAGTTGGTGCTACAGGACATCTTGTTTGGGAAGATTTGCACGCACGAAGCGAGATCTAAAAGGAAAGAAGCAGTGTATTTATATGTATATGTAATACACTGCTAAATGTATAAAATAATATAACTAAAAGTAAAGGTATAATTAACCCGAGTTTCTGAGTAGGAATAAAAATGAATCATTACTTAAACTTATCAAATGACTAATTTGAAATTACATTGCTTTAAAGAATAAAAAGGTGAAGTTTTACTAGTAGGTATTAACTACTCAAAAGACACTAAAACTCATCAGTGTATTATTGAAAAAGTAATGAACTGCTAACCAATCAAAATGCATTTGTTGCTCTAAGTTCTGATAGATTTTTTTTATTCTAGATTGTTACGAATTTAGAAAAGATAAGCTGTAACTTCGCATAATTTATATTATGTTAAATTATGTTAATGTAATCCTTAACAGCTTGATCTATAGAGACTTTTAAATTTGTGAATTTAGATTTTCTTTATTCATTTTTATCAGATAAACAGTTTTGATTTTTTAACTGTGAGTTGCTTACTGTCTTATTCCAAAACTTTTTGTCAAAATAATCCAGGATCAATTCTGGTAATGAACTTAAAACGAAAACACCTTTAGTCTTTAATAATTGTAATTCTCTTTCGTAGATCTTTATTGTTGATATCTCATTCCTATATGTTTCAAATCCGATCTTATGAGAATATCTAAAAAGACATGATAATTTCATTGCAAAGATATCTATGACTAATTTCCAAAGGGCAAAGTTATATTTCTTAAAGTGAGGAGCAGCTGATTTCTCTGCGCTTTTGTGCTTGTAATTAGTGATTTGATCCATTGCCACATAACAATCAATACCATTGCCACAAGTTGAATCAGTAAAATCTCTCAAAGCTTCGATCATAGGATAACTGATATACAGTTTTCCATTTTCTGTTTCGTTATCAAAACTCTCAAGCATTTGTTTTATGATATCTTCAGTGAGATTTCTTTCTGTATTTTTCTGATGTGGATCATAATCAAACAGAAGATAAACACTGGAAAAATCGTCTCTTGATAATCCTTTCAGTGCATCCTTAGATTGATCATTGATTTCTCTGACAACTTCTATAATATCGGTCTCAAAATTGTCACTTTTTAACTTTTTCCACAACATGTAAATGTTATTACCTGCAGGAAGAGAAATAATCTTAAAGTTATGATGACTAAAGAACACTTTTGATATATTTTCAATGATCTGAGGTTCTCTGTCATCACCTTCAACTATAAATGCAATGTAGTTGTTATTTTGCATTAAAGGCTCCGGTCTTATACATCTTTTGTAGATTATGAGCTTTTCTAATCTCTTTGTCTGTCAGCTTTGATAGTGCCGTTATTTTGTTGTCACGTAGCAGAAAATAGCAATCAGGTCTTAGCAAATCATTACTCATAAGATCAGTATTATGAGTGGTGGTGAAAATCTGAACTAGTTTTAGTTTATTCAAGAGTTTTTGTACTTCTTTTGATAATTCAAAATGGTAAAAAGCATCAAATTCGTCAATATAAACAAGAGACGCATTTTCCATGCGAATGTACCAGTAATAAAATAAAGCAAGCGATTTGGTGCCTGTTGATGCTATCTTGAAAAAATCAGCTGACTTATTATTAAACGAACAGTAAATATTTTTTCTTCCATCAATTTCTTGTTCTTTTAACTTGTAGTCAATGCCTATTCTATTTAAGAAACTCTGAAAATCAGAAAGCTTTCCGCTGTTTATGATCCCTTCAGAAATGCTTTCTGTTCCATTCATAAAACCTTCATATCCCCTGCTGTCTAATGAATAAAATAGAAGCATATTGTCAACAAAATGAATAAATTTGTTGAATACTCTATTCTGTTCATTATCTGCGAGTATAGAGTTATTGTTTACGAATTTTACCCTGGATATTGGACTGTCGCTGTTTATTGAATTATTTAAAGTATCAGTGCCTTCAAGTTTTGTAAAACCAGTTTTTCTAGTGAAATCAAAAAATATTACTTCAGTGTTATCAATTGACAAACTCTCATTCAACAAAAAAGTAGCATCATTTTTAGAATATTTATAAACAACATCATGGCCATCAAAAATGAACTCATATTCAAAGTTTGCTACACTGTTGCTGTTATTCATATTTAAATAAAAATCGTAACTGTGCATAAGTTTTTGGCGTTCTGTAAGATGGATTATGATGTCAAAAATTGCTAAACCAAGATTTGATTTACCACTACTGTTAACACCGTAAATAATACCCTTTGATATACAATTGTTTTTAATCACTTCAGAATTAAAATCATAAGAGCCAACTTCAAGATCTAAAGTGAGCTTATTCTGAAAACCTTTAAAATTTTCAACAGAGAACTTTTTTAACATAATTACAAAATTTCAGCGATAAATACAACACTTTCAAGCAATTCTTTAATTAATTCATTGCTTGAAATAATTCTCTAACAAAATCAATCTTTGATGATTATAACCGGTTATTATAGAAAATACGTTCAGTAACATAAAATGATTATGGTTTTACTCATGTGTCTTAGAGAAAATCGCACTTTATAAAACCTTGAAAACGTCATTCATTTTACCTGTGATCTTATTATAACATCCTGTTTGTAACATATCTGATGTATCACAATTTCAAAGAACAACAAGATATTTCAACAGTTATACCATTTATCTGTCATTAAACTCAAAATATCCATGTTTAATATTATCAAGTAGAAATTTACCAAAATCATTACTATAGAATTTTCCTGATTCAAGATTATTTAACATCATCTCAAATCTGGATTTATCAATTGGTTGTGTTAATTCTCCTTTCTTATAAATCTCCCAACAATCTTTATCATTTCTCTTATAAAGATCAAAATCACCCCATATGATGATAAAAGATTTTGGATTATTCTTGTATTCAGATCTGAACTTCTTTTTGACTTCGTTAAAATAACCAGTGTTAACAGTGATTGGTTTAAACAAGGCTCCGTAGGATTTTTTATAATTCAAAATACGGTTTATATTCTGAATATAAGCTTTTCAGAGTCACCTTCACAAATCACAATTATTGGTCCTGTATATTTGTCGCACAACATTGTTTTTTTACACATAAGAAATGGAATTCCTCCAAAAGTTCCCTTTAAGTAGGAATCTCTTAAAGAACCTTTTTTAACTTTTATTCCAAATTCTGAGATTTTGTGACAACAGAGCCTTTAGATTTTCTGTAATTAACTATACCGACTTCATTTGGATTTAAAATATCAAGTATTTCTGGATTGTGTGCTGTAAATATTATTTGAGCACCATTCTCATTAATTCTCTTTGTTTTGAATAAATTAACAAGCTCTTTTACCAGTAAAGAATGTAATGATTCATCAAGTTCATCAATTAGAATTACTTTACCTGTACGAATGGCTGTTTAAAATTCACCAAGTAACCCAATGAGTATCTTTGTGCCATCTGATTCAGATGTTTATGTCAAAATTAACTATATTTCCATTTATAGTTTTATGCAAAGTATAAGCATCATATATGTATACGTTCTGATCCTCAGTACCTTTTTCATAAACTAAATTTTGTGAAAGAAAATTTGCATATTCAGAGTTATTTTTTAATTGCCTTATACGCTCATGCATTAATGTTTTATGAACGGTAAAACCTACAATTCCAATGTCAAGTCTTCCTAAATAGTCAACAATGCAGTCTATAGCAGCTTTCTGTCTTTCTTCCTTAGTCCCAAAATACGTGTTTGCAAGGCTGTTCATCCCTGAAATATAGCTTGGTTCATTATTTGAAGTATAAATACAAAGATCTTTTAGTATGTATTCTTTTGCATCTATAAGCCCTTTGTTAAAGCTTGGTAATGAATCTGGTATTGTGTACAAAAAGGTTTTGATCTGTTTGTTTGATTTTGAGTTGATACATCTTATCGAAAATTCTTTAAGTACATCGGCCTTGTTGTTTATTACATTTAAAATGTCACTATTTTTAGTATAGAATACCGCCTCATTATTGCGTTTTAAAGATTCTTCAATAATAGTTATACCATTAAATTTGATTGAGTATTCAAATTTGTTATATTCTTTCCAAAAGGCAATAGATATCTCCGTATATGTTAATGAGTCATCATTATCAATAATGCGGTTAGGCATGTAATATTGTTTTTCTATTCCTTCAACTAAAATCTTTTTTTAATATTGAATTGCTTTAATAATAGTCGATTTCCCTGAGCCATTTGCACCATACATAGCATACACAGGAGATACCCTGCTTTTATTTTTATATTCAAAAAAATATAATTCAGATGATTTTTTGTATCCGATAGGAGCTTTCTCTTTATAGGAAAGATCTACTGTTAAATCGGAGATGCACTTAAAATTGTGTATATGGATGTTTACTAACATTTGATAAATCCAATTTTACATATAACTCAAAGAAGGAACTACGTTGTTTTTTGTGTTATATAACTCGGAACTTCTTCCATAAATTGTTTATATGTACAGATATTTTTATCCCCAACAAGAGCTTTAAGAAAATTTCTAAAGGTGCTATCTATTGAAAGTGATATAAAGAAAAATAATCTTTTTTTTGGTCTCGAACAACAAACATAAAATAAGTTTCTGTTTCTTTCGTAAGAAGATTTTTTATCTTTAGGAATTTTGACATTTCCTGTTATCATAGGTGCGTAGTAATCAAACTTATATAAGGGCCAACCTTTACTGATAACAAAAACAACATTATCGTATTCCTCTCCTTTTACTCCATGTTCTGTAGAATACAGAGATTCAGGAAACAAAAATTCTATTGCACAGACAAATTGTTCATAATCTAAATCTAAAAATGTTTTGATAGAGACTTTATCTACATACATTGATTTAGGCTCTGTTTCGTATTGATTGTATAACTCATCTAATTTTGGAGGAATTGGAATCAAACCGCATCCTTTAATTAATTTAAATACATCAATTGCTCTATTTTCTCTAACTTTTTTTAAATCTTTCTTGAAATTTTTCCACTTGATTTTATCTGATTTATTCTTAATGGGATAACGTTCAATTCCGAGAGTATCAAAAAGTAATTGCATATTTGATTCATTAAGGGCTTTAAATATTGGTTCTACAGTTTCCATAAAAAACATAAGAAAAGGATCTTCTTTATCTTTTAGCTTATTACCTAAGATATTTAAAAGTTGCTCATAGCCTTGTTGCTTAGCGAGAATCTTATGTGTAATCATGAGTATTTTTAAATTTTCATCATGTGCAGAATCTCGTTTTATTTTATCTGATACTTGTATTAACCGAGTCCTTAATTCTTCAATTGGTAAATCCCCCTTTAGATAACCTGATACATTTCTATTGCCTTTGTAATCGTCACAAGTAATTACCTTTACTTCTCCATAAAAGTCATCTATTGCAGATTTTTGAAGTAATTCTGGACGTAAAATATTTAGAAGTTCTACAATTCGAGGTGCTGATCTGAAATTTGAACCTTTTTGAATAATTTTTAGGTTATCGTTTTCGATAGGACCACAAGCTTGATTGGATTGGTAAATTGTTTGCCATGAATCACCAAAAAATCCAAATTGAGTCCCTTGTTTTATTGCAATAAAATAGTTAATAAAGCGATCAACAATCGGTTTATATGAATCTTGATACTCATCTATTAAAATCAATGGATATCGATCTGAGAACAAACGACGAAATTTTTTATTGTCCAAAAGTGTACAAAAGAGTTTTAGAACGTCATCGTGGAATAAATATTGAATTCCATTTTCGTTGTAGCGATGTCCTAGTGTGTATGTCACTTCAGTGATTTTTATGTTATTTCCATTATTAGTTTGAAATTCAGGATCGCTAGCAATAGTGCTTATGAGAAAACTTTGATACTGTTTGATAGCATTCCATGCAAAAGAGTGTATCGTCGATGGAATAATAAAAGATTCTTTTGACAGTCGTTCTGAAATCACGTTAACAGCAGCATTTGTAAAAGTAATGCAAATAATATTTTGATTTTTTCTACGATAGTCTTCTAACTTATTTGTCTGAAGCCATTCTATAACTTTGTTAAGTGAATATGTCTTTCCTGAACCAGCACCAGCTTCAACGCAAAAATTATCACCATTCTGAAGCGTTTCAATAATTAGCTCATCTACTTTATCAGCATCGGCTTTTGCAATTTCGAAATTTGTCATTATTATCTCTTTACTTATTTTGTTCTTATTCGAGCACTTTTTGATTATTAAGCCAAATCAATCCATTTTTGATGTAGGATGGAATTGCATAATTGCTTTTTTTATAAATAAGGTTTAGAGCGAATTCTGTTTTACTCTTCTCTGTAAATTTAAGATCATCTTCTGTTATGTCATTTTCTAAATTAAAAAGGTTTCGGTTGACATTACGTATTGATTCTTCTAGCGAACGACCACACAAACTATTTTCTTTTGTTTGAAACTCGATATGACATTTATCATGAGTTTTGTCATCTGTTGTCATGTTGTTGATTTCCTGAAGACTAATTTTAGTATTTTGATCTCCTTGACAATTTTTATTTTTACGTACCCAGTATTTTATAGTCTCATTAGAAGTTGTTTCTCCTAATGAAACAGTAACTGACTTATAACTTTGTGTTCCGCTAGAATTAGCTCTCTTCTCAACTGAGTCTAGATCTGTGATGATAAGACAGGGAATACCCAAAAAGTCAATAAAGGGAATAAATTTATATGCATATGCACCACCTATTTCAATCAGTGAATAATACTGGTCTTGAAGTTGAAATTTTTGAGATTTAAAATCACCATTATTTTTGCATTTCTCAATCATGTCAGGCAATAATAATCGTTCAGATGCTCCTTCAACAAGAATAGCCTTGTCAGCAAAAAACAAATCACACTTAGTAAGAGTAAGATACTTTTGGATAAAGTCGATGTTTGATTCTTTTTCCAGAGAAAATGCTTTTAAGTTTTTATAAATAACACCATTATTTGTTTTTTGAGCATACCTAATTTTAGAAAAATCTATAGTGTTCGCAATTTGTGCTGAATGGGAAGTTAGCAAGGCTTGCAACGTTACAGAGGAAATTTTTTTAAGAAAATCTTCTAAGTATTGTGCGAAATTGTGTTGCATCTGAGGATGCATATGAGATTCTGGTTCTTCGATAAAAAGCAAGGGAATACAATTGTTTTTTATCTTTTCTATTTTTTTTGCGAATGCCGCAAGAATAAATTCCATTTTTATTAGATTGTTGTAACCTAAACCATTATAATTACTTGGAAGACATTCTTTATTCATTCTTGTAGTGTATGAAAGAAGTGATTGGTTTTTTACTTGTTCGTCTATACTTAGATTGGTTGTAACTCCTAACTGAAGTTCCTCTCCATTTGGATACCCGAAACCAACCGCTTTACTGACTAATTCACTCAAGATATTATCTGTACTTTGTTGAACTTTTTTGTTGGCATCAGCAATAGCTTTTTTTAGTTCTTTTACTTTATTTGAGACATTAGGATCTAAATCATCTTCATTCATCGTAAAAAAATCATTAATAAGTGAAGATAAAGATTCGTTTTTGCTTCCATCTTCGCCAAGTCTACGCTCTGCTTGAATTATTTGAAAAGGAAACAATTCAGCAAGTTCTTCCTGTTTTTTAATTTGCTTTTCTTCTGGATGGTTAGGATTTATTGCATATATCTTCATCTCAAAAAGCTTATTGAAATTATTCACAATAGCCATGTTGCGATCATCTGATTGTGAATAATTACCATTCTCGGAATAGAACGGATCTAAAATTTTTCGGATTCTTTTTTCGTCAAATTTCAAATTGTACTCTGCACGTATCATGGCAGTTGTTGTATTGAGATCAACATCAATAATAAATGGTGATAATGCACATAAGTTATCATCAGCTCCATCTTGAGAATAATCAACAACAAAATCTACTGATATAGGATCAATACTTTTAGTAAGCTGTTCAAAATTTGAATTGTTTAACATGAATGAGTCAAAACTTGAATATAGTTGTTGTCTTTTTGATAATGGATAATCATTAAAAGAAAATTGTGAGTTGCCCAAAACATTGCAAATACACTTGAAACATGATGTTTTAGCCGTGTTATTTCTACCAACGATTAAGGTTGTATTTGTATCGATTTCCAATTCAGCATCGACAAGCAACCTATAGTTTTTAATTCTAATTTTTGATAGTTGCATACAGAAGATCCTTAAATGATAATACAAACTTCTTGGTGAAGTCAGTGTATTTTGGGTTGAACATTTAACCTGTAACACTTTGAAAGTAATTATGTTTTCTATTTAGTCCCATTATTACCTAAATTAATTTCAGCATTACCGGAAAAGCAGCAGTTAAAGCATCAAATGCGTTAATGCCGTGTTTGTTTCCGGTACTAATGAAAGACATTATTTTGAGGTAGTCCTGAGCTCTTTTAATATTTCTAAAACACCCTGAGACTTTCGTCTTTGTTTTTACATTGCGAACATCACTCTCTGCCTGATTGCTATCAAAAGGCACGGCAAAGTTATGTGTAAAACGGCACACGTCATCCCTGAACTTTTTGAGTTTGTGAAAGTTGCTAATTCAGGGAAAGAACAGGAATTCATCTTTTTTACACCTTAGCTATACACTAACTTCATCTCATAGTAAATAAAGTCTTAATACATTCTTATTACATGATGCTAAATACTACAAATACCAACACCTACTCCAGCTACAACCTCTGTGATTTTCTTTCTATACTCATCTAAAAACAGATCACTAACCTCTGCTTTTGGGGGAACCTCTTTACCTAAAGAAACATACTTGTTATCACCTAGGTTATGCCCTTTTATAAGCTCTACCTTTTTTATAGATGCTCTATATTCTCTAATCACATCTATGATGCACTTGATGTTATTCTCATCATCAGTATAGCCATATATTACTGGAATTCTCACATTAAACTTTTTACTTTTTGCAAGAATTGCTAAGTTGCTCTTAAAAAGATCTAAATTGCCCTTTAATAAAAATGAGCATCTTTCCTTATCCATTACTTTCAAATCCACATAAAAGTAATCAACAAAAGGTATCATCATCTCAAGATAACTTGATGGTACGAAAAGACTTGACTCAACTGCTATTGAAATATTGTTCTGTTTAATTTGTTGCATTAAAGGCAAAAGCTCTTTTGCATATAAAAGAGCCTCACCTCCTGAAAATGTCACACCACCGTTATCTTCATAAAAGATTTTGTCTTTGAGCACTTCTTTTAGGACTTGATCTACAGAATATTCTTTCCCATAGAAACCTTCTTTTCCATCCTTAACGTAGTTTTCTATTTGATGATTGATATTTTCAGGATTTGAACACCATGGACATCTAATTGAGCAACCTTTAAGAAATACAGTTGTTCTAATGCCTGGCCCATCATGAAGAGAAAATCTTTGAATATTGGTGATGATCATTTGTTTTCTAACATTCGTTAATGCAAGTACTTAATATTGAAAAATCGAAGCAAATATGTAATGACGATTGCAATTACAGTACTTACTATAATTCTTGAAAAATAAATTGTGGCTGCACCAGATTCTTCTCCAAAGAAAGGTATACCACATTTTTCAAAAAAGATGTAAAGCAATAAGTAGTTAATAGGTTCTGCTTAAAGATAGCCCCCTAAGCCATAGTCACTACAAGTTTTAAGATATTTACTGCTATGTTTTGTAAAAAATCTTGAAAAGTAACTTAATGACACAAACATATACAGTGGTCCTAATATGAAATTAAGCAATGTGCTTAAACCTTTAATTTCAATCATATGTCCAATGCAAAATATGCATACCAGTAACAAAGGTAAAACTAAAGCTGTATCTGTATTCCAAAGTTTAAACTTCTTGCACAGAGCTATTACATCTTTTTCTCTGTAGCCTAAATAGAACCACACTACATAGTAAACAGGATCACCTAAAAAGAGATAATCAGAGAACCTCTTATAAAGAGCAACGCCAACTAACTAGCAACATGCGATTAAAACTAACTGAACCGTAGTTTTAAATCTTGTAAATGAATTGTGCCAGTAAAAAAACAAAGAACAAACACTCCAGGTACCAAAGGTAAACACATGAAGGAAAGATCATCTGTAAAAATATACCAGATTCACTTACATTGTTGTAATAGCCTGTAAAGTACTTAATTGGAAGATTCCATGCTAACCATACCACAAAGAATGGTATTAGGAGTCTTTTGAACTTTTTACTTACTAAAGATCTTAAATCATATCTCTTTAGTGCAAACAAACATCCTGAAAGAGCTATAAAAACAGGCATATGAAAGGAATAAATAAACCCAGTTAAAGCATTTGCATATTTATAAAACCAAGATGTATCTACCCCATTTTCTTGCATCAAAGTAGCATAGTAAATACTGCCAAAAGGTGTCTTAATATCTAAATATGTAGCATGACCTATTACCACAAGGATTACTAAAACGACTCTTAGCCAATCATAGCTTGTCTGTCTGTCAACAAGATGTTATTTTCCATAGTCTTCATGTCAAGCCCTTTTTAATACCTTCTTAAAGATAGTATTCACATTTGATAATAAGAAATCGTCTCTTAAGATAATTAGAGACAAGAAATATGTTGTTGCACCAATTACAACTAAATAAAGAGTATTTAGCATTGATGGAGTAAAGTAATCTCGTACATACAGAAGCACAGCTAACATCACAGCACCAGCAATATAGTAGTGAATACCTAATTTAATAATCTTAATAAATGACAGTTCCTTTCTTACTATGTACAACTGAACAAAAGCAATAATGGTTTCTGCAAGTACTGAAGCTATTGCGGCTCCGATAGATTCATATTTATAAATAAGAACCAAATTCAACAGAAAATTACAACAAGCCCCAATGATTACTGTAAACGAGAAAGTATTCTGTCTTTTAGTAGGGATTAAGTATTGAATACCAGTAACATTGTTAATGCCGATAGCTAAGATTAAGAATCCTAAAATACCTAATAGAGGAACTACCTTATCAAATCCTGGACCATAGAACCAAGGTACAAAGTTACTTGATACAGAAAGTAAACCGAATGTTAAGGGAATACCTATTAACCACACAAAGCGATATGATCGGTACATACTGAGTCGAACAGCATCAGTGTCACCATGGCTAAAGTAATGACCTATTCTTGGGATCATAACGACACCTAAAGCTGTTACTACAGAAAGTACAACTTTAGACATCTTAATAGCCTGCTCATAATATCCGTTTTCAAAAGAATCATTAGTAATGATACCAATCATGGTCTTATCTAAAACGGTATAAATTGAGATAGCAATTGTTGGTAAAAATAAAGAAAAGACTGTTTTTAAATGTCTTGTAGGATGAAGATCTTTTAACTTAGGTCTGTCTACAAACTTTGGAAGCATTGTCCAGTAGCTTAAGTTATTCAAGAAAGCAAAGAAAGCTACACCGAACAAGTAAACAATTACATCATCACGTTCTGTAACAAAGATAAATACATAAGCTAAACCTAATAGCTTAAAAATTATGTTTCTTAAGACAATTCTGCCAAACTCTTCCATTCCCTGAAATAACCATGTTACATTAGCTATTACAGAGAAAAGATTGATGACCAACACCAGATACAATAGAGTTTCTTTTTGCATCAGTGAGAAGAATACATAAGCTACGATGCAAATAAGAGAAGCTATTAACTGAATAATGCAAGTTTCCCAAAAGACGATAGTTCTCTTTTTTCTGTCATCCTGAACATAGGAAACTTCTCTTTGACCAAAAGTAGTCAAACCTAATGTTGCAAAGAGCACGAAATATGACGATATAGCCTCAACGTAACTGTAGGTACCAATACCATCTGCTCCCAAAACTCTTGATAAGTAAGGAGTGGTGATTAAAGGTATTACCAGAGTAAGGATCTGGAATGCTAAATTATAAATATAATTTTTTTTGATGCTTTTCTGAGCCATTAGTTGATGTGCTCCATCTGTTTTGCTCTGTTAATTAGGTGATCTTTGTATTCTTCAGGAAGATCATTAAAGTAAGCACTAAACCCCCATACTCTTACGATTAAGTTAGGATACTTCTCTGGATGTGCTTTAGCATCAACTAATTGAGCATATGACAGAACATTCATTTGCAACTGGAAAATACCTGCTTTGATACCTGCCATCATATATGTAGCAAACTTATCTACATTATCTTTTAGTAATGAAGATGGAACCATCACATCAAGAACATTGGCATTAGCACTGGTACCAGTGAATTTAAGCTTAGACTCAAAGTTCATGATTTCAGTTAAAGGTTCGCCTTTATCACGTGAAATATGAGTCTGGAATGCTTCACCTGCTTTTCTTCCATCTAAAGTAGCTCCACAATTTTGACCAATCATCAAATATCCAGGAGAACTTAGGCCAAACTTAACTTTTCCGCCAAATTTGTTTCTATAATCTTTAAAGAAAGTCTCTGTCTTGGCAATGATCTTGTTGGTAAGAGAAATTGCTTCATCTGATTCTGTACCATATCCATTTTCGTTTTCTGAGAATAAAGCAAAGTCATCAACATAATCTTGGTAGTTATCTAAAATAATCTTTTGTACATCTTTTAATGTGTATTTATGCTCTTCAAATACGAACTTTTTAATATTCAATAATGAATTTACGGCAGCAGACATACCTACAGATAAAATACCGTAGTCATTGTATTTCGCTCCTCCTTGAGCAATATCAGTCTTCAATCCCATCATCAAAGACAATAAAGGATCATCTTCCCAAGCAATCTTATCTAGTCCTATTTTGATTTGAATACTGTTGTCTTCAAGCTTTTTATAAAAGACATTGAGTACATCATCAAAGGTACTGCATTCAGACAACATTTCATCAACTAAAACTTGATGCATGCAACTGCCATACTCAACATTAGCCAGATTGTTCTGCTCTAGTGAATTACCAATTGATAAAGGTTCCCAGCAAGCTGAAACTCCATAGTTATAAGCATCATTTGCTTCATAACCAAAATCAATAAGTTTTGGAATTACAATATCGTCGTTTGAGAAAAGAGGACTACCAATACCTGTTGCGTTACATTTCATTGAAAGTTCCATCAGTTCTTTAGGCATATTCTTGCTGCAACGCAAGAGTAATTTAGGATCAGGGAGATGAATTTTCTCAATGCACTTTATAAATAGCTTTGTGTATTCATTACTAAAATATTCACCATTTTCTTCTAGACCACCTAGTAAGATGATTTGACCGGTATCACCTTTTAAGGCACTACTTTTAAAGGTATATTCGCAATGCAGTGTTTTAAGAAAATCACATAGAAGATCTTCTGCATTTTCAGGTAATGGGTATTTAGCTAGCACTTTATCCAAACGTCCAAGACCTACAAGGTTATGTCCTGTTTGCCATAACAGAGAGTTCCATAGAAGTATAGATTGTAATGCTGATTTAAGATCATGAGGCTTTTCTAAAGTAACTCTAGGATCATTTATTCTTTTTACATAATCCTTAATAGAATTTTCAATTACAGAATCACCTAACTCAAGATTAGTTACATAATCATAATCTACAGGCATATTGCGGATTATTGTATTCTTTGGCTTAACTACAATTGAATGATCTAAAGAATAGAAGAAATCACCTACACCTTGATTTTTAATTGAAGCTTTTTTGAGAATGTGTGGAGCATCATACTTGCATACTTTAATTTCTTTTAAAGCTTCAATTTGGCTTACACCATACTTTTGTGGGTATTCTTTATAAATTCTAAGAGTTCTTTTAGTTGATCTTAAAAATGGATATAAAGGAGAATTTTTAAGTAATTTTTTAATTTCTTTTTTCATGGTTAACTCTATATAAACTTATTGTATTTGACAAAAATTTTGTTGAATTTAATTCAAGCAAACAGCTATTGATTAACTATTTTCTTTTATGTAATATTAAGAATTTTAATAAAAACAGCTCGAGTTGCGCATTCTGTTCTTTAATCATTTCGATTTATATAAAATCAAACTGAATGAATTAAATATTGAGGTAGTTTCTTCATTGATCAGTATTTAATTTCTGTCCATCATTGACAACATTCACGGGAGATTCTTTCTGCTTTTGGCTGTTGTGGTGCTCAATAATATCTCTTATCATCTCAAAGATTTTAATGAAGTTAGAAAAATCAAAATTGTTAAAATCAGCTCTCTTATTATAGATATTCCATGCAAAATCGGCTTTTGACAGAGAATAATCATTTTGATCACTTGAATCTTTGCAGATAATTTTTTCATTTCCTCTACTCAAGATGTTTATCTTATCTTCACCACATTTTTTTAAACTGTTACACAGCTTATTACCATCAATCATTCTTCCGAACGAGTCAAACTCACAGCCCATATACAATCGGCATTTAACACCACCTTTCAATTGAGTGGTTTTAATTTCATTGTCAGAATAATAATGCTCAATCGATATTAGCGGAGTTTTCTCTCTATCTTCATTTGGAATAGGAATAGCAAAGGAATAGACATTGTTTCCCCAATCTTTATAATTTCCATTATTAGTAACTTTTTTGAAGATTTCATTATTGTCACGATCAAAGATACAAATTACTAAGTTATTTCTCGGAAGTTTAGAAAATGATTCACATAAATGCTGTAAAGACGTATCTCCCATTTCAGCTTTGTATAAAGGACTACCTTTTATTCCAAAGCCTAGTTCAGAAATAAGATGACCTTGATCTTTTGCTTCATATTCGAAAAACTTAATATTTCCTAATTTGCTAAACAGAACTTTATTCTTAGAATCTTGTGATAAAGCTCGATAAGCCGCTTCTAAATGCACCCAGTCAGTCTGACCTTCAGTAATGATCAATGGTGAATTGCTGTTCGAATTTGAAGTTAAAGTTGATAATACACTCTGACGTTCTTTTTCAAAATATGAGGTGTCTTCATAGTATTTAAATGCCGAAATGAATTCAGAAAAAGCTTCAGTTGATATCTTCGAGGCACTAGGTAAATCAACAAGATCGTAGCTATCATTACCTAGCACTTTATCCATTCCTAATAGGAATAGAGGAGAATGAGTAGTGATAATAAATTGAACTTTAGGGAATAACTTTATCAGTTTTGGAAGAACATCGGCTTGCATTGATGGATGTAAATGAAGTTCAATTTCATCAATGACAACGATTCCTTTTATATTAGACAAATCACAACTGCGTTGAACATCATATGAATCTGCATATTTGACAATAGTTGCAAACATTTTAAAAAGTGCTATTTGTCCAGAAGATAAAGAACTCAAAGATGGAGCTATTACTTTGTTGTCTTTTCTTCTTACAATATTGAATCTAATGTTAGAGTATACTCTTGGCTTTAACAAAAACTTGACATCTTCCCCCAAAACAGTACTTAGAATTATATGAATATTAGATAGAGCTACCGGAAAGATTTTTCTTTCAAGATCCAAATCATAAATAAGATCAGTTATACTTTTTCTAAAGTTCTGTGAATCAATATCAATTCTAGAATCTGTAATAATATCTAGAAGCCAACGTAAAAGCTCATCTTCACCACAATTTACTGTGATAGGATTTTTATATTCATCACTAAATTCTTCATTTAATTTTAAATGAATATCGTCCGAATAAGAAAATGATATTCTTTCATAATAAGATTTATGTAACCAATTAGGTCGTTCATACCTATCTGGAGGAAAATAGGCTATTATTTGATTTGATAATACTTCTCTCACGAAAGTAACATCAATTAAATTTGAAAATTTTGTAATTTCTTTAAATGAAACATTTCCGTTATTATTGTTATTACCATTTAGAACACATCCAAATTTTTTGAATATTTCTTTTGGGATTCCTTTTCCTTGAGCGAACAAATAATCCTCATTATCATCAAAAATAATATGTGAATAGAGGAATGATTTTCCTGACTGAATTTCGATTGGAGATAGAATTTTATAGTAACAAGAATATGAGCTTTTATTTTTATTATTAATTGTAATATTACTGTATGCTTTTGCAGCAAACTCATAAAAAGAATCAACAATATTAGAAATCAATGTTGATTTACCAGAACCATTCTTACCCACCAACACAAGAGGCTTAGGAGCTCCACCTTTTTTAAAGCTAAATTTAATATTAGCCTTTTCAATAGGTCCAAGATTTTCAACATCAATTTCATTTATGTACATAAACTCACCTTTATATACAGAGAAAAGCACTGCAGTTAGATTCTATTTGACTTTCAGCAATAGGATCTTTAAATGCCATGATCTTTACTACAGTACTTTTAAGAGTAAGAACCTTATTGGTTACTCAAACTCTTTTTCACACTTGTCTAATACTGATGCTATTGTAGCATCCATGTCATAATATTTGTACTCTCCTAATCTTCCACCAAAGATTACTTTTTTCTCTGCATCAGCTAATTTCTTGTATTCAAGATATAGCTTACTGTTCTTTTCATTGTTAACAGGATAGTAAGGTTCATCTCCTTTCTTCCATTCTGATGAATACTCTCTACTGATTACAGTCTTTGGAAGATCATTTCCATTTTCATCTTTACCAAACTCAAACCATTTGTGCTCGATAATTCTGGTAAATGGAGTTTCTCTGTCTGTATAGTTTACAGCAGCATTACCCTGATAATTTGGAATGTCTAATAACTCATTTTCAAATCTTACAGAGCGGTATTCTAGAGTTCCTAACTTATAATCAAAGTAAGCATCAATTGGTCCTGTGTAAACAACTTTATGAGCAAGTTTATCTAACTCTTCTTTATTCTTTAAGTAATCTGTATTTAATCTTACTTCAATACCTTCTAATAAATTTGCTACCATCTTGGTATAACCACCTACAGGAATCCCCTGGAATAGAGCATTAAAGTAGTTGTTATCAAAAGTTAAACGTACTGGTAATCTTTTAATAATAAATGAAGGTAATTCTTTACAGTCTCTACCCCACTGTTTTTCAGTATAACCTTTGATTAGCTTTTCATAGATATCTCTACCTACTAGTGAGATTGCCTGCTCTTCAAGATTTTTAGGTTCAGATACAATCTCTTTTCTCTGTTCATTGATCTTAGCTAGAGCTTCTTCAGGTGTTACTACTCCCCACATCTTATTAAAGGTGTACATATTAAATGGTAATGAATACAGTTCACCTTTGTAATTTGCTACAGGGCTGTTAGTAAATCTATTAAACTCAGCAAATTGAGTAATATAGTTCCAAACCTTCTTATTATTGGTATGGAAGATATGAGCACCATATTTGTGAACATTTATACCTTCAACATTTTCGGTATAAACATTTCCTGCAATGTTTGCTCTTTTTTCTACTACTAATACAGATTTACCATGTTTTTTTGCTTCACGAGCAAAGATTGCACCATATAAACCTGAACCTACTACTAAATAATCGTACATGTTAACCTCTCTGTTGTGTAGTAATTAAAATGGATGTTAATCTTGTTTATCTAAATTTAAGAAGAAATCTTTAATGCGTTTAACATTGTCTTCGAAGGTCCCCTGTATATCTTCTGTTTCATTAAATTCAGGTGCCTGAACGACGTTATACTCTCTAAGAAATAAGTTTGAATCGTAAATTTCTTGATAGAATTTTTGATAATACTTATACAGAGCAAACCAAGTTTCACGGAGAATTTTATCTACTGAAAATTCATAAGACCTCGGATCTATTTCCTGTATACAATCTCTAATATATACGATATTGCCAATGTTAGGTGAGATCCTGTTTCGAGGAGAATTTGGATTTACTTTGTTTATAAATGAATAAGTTAATAAATTAAACAGTAACTTAACTTTAGCTAGTGAATATGATGGAGCTTGAGGAACAATGCAATAAAAAGAATTAATCTCAAAAATAGAATGCAATTTATATAAATTCTCAAATACATGATGCAATTCATCAATAAAGAAATCTTCAAAATCTAAAAAGCACAAAGAAACCTTATCAATATCACTAATTTCAATACCTTCTACTCTGTATTTATTCAATAAATTAACAAGTTCTTTGTTAAAACTTGGATCTTTTTCAAAAGTATATGTATCTCCTTTTTCTCCATAATAGGGGGGGTCGCACAACATGTTTCAATTACACATCCATGATTAGATAATAATATCGAAAGTATGACTTCAGGAGAATCTGTTAGACTGATATTAAAATTAGAATTACGATTATTATCTTCAATATTCAAAAATCTTGTATAAATTTCAGTAACAGACAAAAATCTTATATAGAGATCATTTCCAAAAAGATAACTAAAAATAGATCGTTTTAAATTGTGATATTTAGTTAATTTATCTTTATTCAAGGGGAAAAGGAGTGACAAAAATGAATTAGAGCAAAGCTCAAGACTTACCTCTGCAAAAATACCGTTTTTTTCATTTTCTATTGAAAGCAAATACTGAGATAAAGTTGATAAATTTTTGCCGTTTACATCAAAAAGTAGTTTAGATTTAGGTTGTACTACGTTTAACAAATTTAAGAAAATTTCTATCTTATCAAGTCCCAAAACATTTATATCTGGTAATTCTGAAAATTCAATACCAAGAAATGACATCGAATTAAATAAATTAATCCAATAAGCTTTAGGAATGAGAGCTATATTATCTAAAAAGTAATTTCCTAAATTCTTAGAGCTAATGAAGTCCTTAAATCCATCAATACCTTCCCATTTTGCTAATTTACCATCATAAGTGAATATTTGTGTGCCATACACAGAAAGATACAATAAAAATTCATATTCAAAATATTTATCATCGAAAAGTTTTGTAAGATTATTTAAATTTCCACAATTAAACAATATTGCAGAGAACAGTCTTTTTAACTTTTCAAAATCCACCTTTTGTCTATTTTTTATATCAAACAAATTGTTATTCAAATTTGAGCATATCAACAGAATAAAATCAGGACCTTCGCTACTAAAATTTTTATTTAAGATATTTTTTACATATCTGTATAAAAATTTACCATAAGAATCGATTTCTAAATTTATGCTCTTATTAAGGATAAAAGAAAAAAAAGAGTAATTTAAAATTGCTTTACTATAAATTGTGCAATTTGGTAGCAAATAGAAAACAAGTTCTAAATTATTTTGATGTAAATCAAAATCAGGTTGATACTTGGAATCTGTATCATAAACATTTCTTAAAAATGAATACTCCGATTTAGTTAAAGCAAAATTATTTGAAAATTTGGTTACATAAAACCTGTAATCTTCAGATAAATAATTGTTACAGAGTAGGTACCTTAATAAAGGTCTCTGTTTTACATAGGTACTAAATTCTGGATTGCAATCTTTTCTATTAACCAAATCATAAAAAGAATAGAAAGACTCTGCTTTATCTAAATTTTTTGTATAATCTGAGAAATTGGACTCGACAACAATGAATCGAGTTTTGTCGTTTTTCTTGACTTCTTCTTGTTGAATTTTTGAGTCTGAATCTTCACAAGATATTGTATTTTTCTTCTCAAAGAATTTTTTATTTGCTTCTACAAATGATAGATATTCTTCTTGTCTATTCATCAATTCATACAGTTTTCCTGTATTAGAGAGCAACTCATTATAATCAGATTGATAGTCTTTTTTTAAAACAGATATTGAAAAGATCTTTTTTGCAATGTTCTTAGATTCATCAAATAAAAACTCAAAATTTCCTATTAGTAATTGGTAATCATTAAAGATCTGTTTGACATTTCTAAGATCACCAACAAATCTAGAAACTGAAATAATAAAATCGTTATCTAAAGCTTCTTCTGTAAATAATTTTGACCTTTTAAAAATCTTACTTTCTGATGACATTTGTGTGATTTTATATTGTTGGTTAGCTGGAACATTATCACCAAAATCTTGAGAAGCTTTTAATTCATCTTCAATTTTCTTATAATAAGCAAAAAGCTCATCTCTTATTTTTAAAGCATGATATGCAATATTTGATGCTGCTGCATAAGGTGTTATTGATATAGTAAAGTCAAAGAACTTGACCATATCATGAGGAGATAAAAGATCATTTCTTAATAAATAGATGAAGACTATTCTGCGTTGACATCTTTTCCAGAAACATCTGTTTTTATTTTTGCATCTAATGTCATTATTTAAAACAATATTTAAATTTCTTAAATGAGTGAATACTTCTGGATTGTTTCCCCTGTCAAGATCTTCAAAAATGACATATTTACATTTTGATTGTTCAAACAGAAAGGTAATTTCATCAAGATAAGCATCTATGATGTTATCTGAATCTCTTTGTTCAACACTAATTGATAGTGATGATAAGGATAAGTGTTTAAATCTTAACCTTGGTGACAAAAATTTAAAGAATATGAATACGTACGCTACTGTTATTGCAGTAAGAACAAACAATTTAGTTAAGGTACTGACTGGTGTGTAGTTAAATAAGTGAACGATTTCATCTTTGATGAAAAAGCTGCTTAGCACTAGAACTAATAATGGACTCAGATATAAAGAGATGACAAAAGTATCACATAAACGTGTTTTAAATTTTGATAAAAAAGAAATAGGAACGTTTTCACTTAGCTTTCCAAATGAAAGCTGTCTTATTATTTCTTTTTCAACAGCCTCTAGATTCTGATAAGCAAATTTACCTGATGACTGATTGTTCTTATTAGATAAATCAACTCTATTTTCTGAAGAAGCATTACTGTTATTTTGGGAAGTTGTATCGGAAGTATTATCTTTGTCAGATTTTGAATTACCAGCAAGATCATCTTCAAAGTTGTCAGATGAATTTTCTTTTAAATAATCAAAATCAGCAAGGCTTACAGTTACGTACTCTTTATCTGAGATCTTTTTATTATTGATTTGTGCATGCTTAAAAAATGAAGATATAAGACTACTCTTACCAGTACCAAACTTACCTAAGATAGCTAAGTTCTTAACCTTGTCATTTTCTAAGGCATACTTAATTTGATTGAACTCTTCTTCATATGCACTTTTATCTTCATCTTCGCATACATCAATTGGTGAGAAGTCATAATAAGGACTATCAATAGTCTTTGTTGAAATTTCATAGTTCTCAGTACTATCTTTTTTATAGATTTCTTTCATTGTTTTATACAAGATAAAAGTTGTTTCTTAATGAGATTTAAAGTATTAAATTCTTTTACGACAACCAAATCATACCGATCACGATCACAAAATGATTTGGAGGTAGATTTACACTTAAACTCCAGTAGGCAAGCATTACGGATGTTCTTTGACAATTTGTTTTTCTCTTTTTATCTGTGATGTTAAGGTACATCATGGAATCATCAGTTCAGTTTCATGAGTTGGAGCAGTATGCTAAACAGCATACTCGATTTTCCGCACCCGCTGATTCTGAGCCTGATTTTAATGAACAGTATGTACAGGCTCTTCATGAGAGAGGATATACTGAGGATGATGCATTCTTTGATGACTACATGTATCAGGTAGAAACAGCACGAGACAGAGCTGAACAGTTCCTTAAAATTAAAAAGAGACCTCTTACCACAGCCATTATGTCATTGCGTAATGACATAAGACGAAAGTACTTTCAGTATGATGAAAGGAAAAGTGACTATGTCATTTACACATCTGATGTGGTACTGCTTGTAGTTATGCTGTCATCTCTATGTGGCAACCATGACTGCAGAGAACATGCTGTGTTCTACTTTATCTACAATCCAATCCTTCAGTACATCATAACTGATATGCCATCACCTAAATGGATGATATCTGCTGAAGAGATTAGGTTCTTTTTAAAGATGATACCTGATGGTGAGATCTCATCAATGTTCAGACAGTACTTTTCAGATGCCAGAATTGAAGCTTATGAGCTCGTTCATAACATAAATAATGAAGATGACGATGTATCTGACTTCCGACACCTTTTAGGAGGTGACGGACAGGAATTACGCTCATCATTCAGAAGAGGTGAAAAGAGCCGTAAAAAGAAAGGTGCCCACAGAGTTAGTCTTTATGACTGCAGTGCACTCGGTATCATAAGTTACAGTATGATAAAAGTCAAGAACAATGAGGTATCAGCCTTTATCGAAGTGATTGATAACGGTTCATTACCTCAAGACAGTATCTTTGATGCCATCAATACTACATCTAAAATGATTGAGTTTCTAAACTCAAGACACCTTGACTACATCATGGCTGTTAAAACCAACCTTTAAAACAGACCTGTAGTTATGGCAATGGAGAAGTACATATCAGAGCTTACTGATAAAACTCAGAACACCGGTTCACATTACCATGAGGTAAGAACAGATAAGGAAGGCTCACGTATTGAAGGGAGAACCTACGATATCTTTCCTGTTGAAGCTCTTTATAATTTAAAAGATAACGACGGTAATGATATTCTTACTAAAGAAGATCTTTTACCTAATGTAAGGACTGTGATAAGAGTTTATAAGGAAGCTCAAAGGCTCCTTAAAGACGATAAAGAAGATGCCCGTAAAGAGACATCCACTCTCTATTTCATCTTAAGTCTTCCATTTACTGAAGAAAACTGTCATCAGACAGTATTCTCATTAAGAAGCAGATGGATGTATGAAGCACAGCACAACACCATTGATACAGTTCTGTTACAGGATATGCAGCACTGCTGTGATGAAAATCATTTAGCATCTATCATTGGTCTTAACTCCATGGTTTATAACGTCATCACCTTTGCAAGAGAAAAGATGTCCAAACGAGGTATGACAATATTAAACACCGTACTAAGGAAACTGCAAGGAAAGCTCCTCTTATATCCTACAAAATCAGCTTTAAGATATTTGAAACAATCCTCTGTTAGCCTTAGCCTACCTCATGGAGTGCTTTGATACTCGGTCTGTGGAAGGCTAATCAAAACAGATATTCAATACAATCAGAACCGAGTACTCAGTTCTGAGAATTTCCTTTTTCAGAACAGACAGTTACACTTAAAATTCAAGAGAAGAACATATTGGCAAAGAACATCACATCAGGTTTACTGATGGATTTAAAAACAGCGATATCAACCTATATCATTCTGTAATCATGGTCGGGATCGTTTGGTTGTCGTAGAATTTATAAGCTTACATCTAGACATATATCATATTGAGAACAAGAACGTTACATAATAAAGATCTGTATATCTGATAGGTATGACAGATCTTTACAGCAATTAAATTGTTATTCTACCACTGTACTGTATGGTAAAAATGGCTTTTCTCACTTGAGCGCAATTGTTGCATTGTCAAAGCAAACTTTAAAATCTGAAGTATATAAAAGCGTTATATGTTGCTCCAAAAATTGCCATATAACAGAATAATAGTAATACTACAGTCCAAGTATAACTTAAAGATATTAATAATCCTTGTCTATTTTTCATTGCATTGTTAATTTTCTCACAAAATATTCTGTAAACAGGTGTTGAAAGCAATAAAGCGACAACAATAGTGAGATAAGTCTTATAAGTAAAGAATGGTATGCAAACTTTAAATGTTTGCGGTGTCATTGGTCCAAAATTAAACAATCCTGTAAAAAAGCTTAAAAACTGTTCAATGCTGGATGATCTAAAGATTAACCAGCCTACTGAAAAGACAGCTATCGTATAAATGTGTGATAACCATGCGGGAAACAACCTTTCAGGAAAATGATTTGTAACTCGTTCGAGAATTAAAAATAAACCATAGTAAATTCCCCATAACAGGAACATCCAATCTGCTCCGTGCCAAAAACCACAAAGAGCAAACACTATAAACAAATTGATACATGTTCTGAATTTTCCCTTTCGGTTACCACCCATTGGAATATAAAGATAATCCTTAAACCAGGTAGAGAGCGTCATATGCCAACGTCTCCAGAATTCAGATATTGATTTTGAGATATATGGATAGTTAAAGTTTTCTGGGAATGTAAATCCAAATATTCTTCCAAGTCCTATTGCCATGTCAGAGTATCCGGAAAAGTCAAAATATATCTGCAGTGTGTAACATAGCATACCCACCCAGGCAGCAAGAGCAGTTACTTCCGGATTAGGAATTGAAAAAGCAGCATCTGCTATTCTTCCACATGTATCAGCTATAAGAAGCTTTTTTGCAAGTCCAAAGGTAAATCTCTTGAAACCTTCACAGAAATTCTGTGAAGTCAGTTTTCTGAATAATAATTCCTTAGCAATTGATTCATATCTGACAATTGGTCCAGCGACTAGTTGAGGAAACATTGTGAGATAACATCCAAAATCAATAAGACTTCTTGCAACTTTTGAATTTTGTCTGTAAACGTCAATGAGATAGCTTATTGCCTGAAAGGTATAAAATGATATTCCTAAGGGTAAAGCGACATGAAAGTTAGGAGCTGGTCTTAAATCAGAAGGTAACTCATTTACAACAATACCAAACAGTTTTGTTGTTATGAGCAGATTGATGTACTTAAAGTAAATTAGAAACAGAAGATTTAGAATAACACCTGTAAATAACCAAACACCACAGTTCCTTGTCCCCTTGTTTACATCTATTGCTGTTGCAATAAAGAAATTTCCATACATGGAAACAATAAGTAAAAGAATGTATGATGGTTCACCCCATGCATAAAAGAAAAGAGAGCAGAATAAAAGTATGATGTTTAAAACTTTGAATTTTACTTTTGCAGGTAAAAAGGCTGCGCTCAAAAAATACAAAGCTAATGTTATTGGGAGAAAAACAAATATAAAAGTTACAGAACTAAAGACCATCTTCTTGCATCCTCTTTCTTAAATCTTCAACCTCAGGAATGTTCTCAAATATGTACTGTCCGGGAACTGCTCCTGGATCAAATCGAAGATAGACTTTCTCAAAAGGTTTTACATGCACAGTTAGGTGAACTAAATTTTCTCCGGCATGAATCTGCTGTGATACGCTCTTCTTCTCAGAAATATTAGGAGAATCGGCTGTAGAATAGAAAACTTGTGCAAAAGAATCTGCTGGTGATATGTATTTTGCCATAACAACAGCTCTCCCAAGGTAGTCAGCAGTAACAAAATGTTTAAAAGTTATTGTTGGATCAATATTTAGAGCGTTTATTGCAAATGCTGTTGTAGCGTCTTCATTTTGTATTTCTGCATTCAAAAGCTGGACGTTAGCTAATTCTAATTCATTTGTATTTAACGAAGAATCAAGCAAAAAGCCGCCAGTATGCAACCAAAGATCTCCTAATATTCTTAGCATAAAATCATTTATAGCATGGTTTCCGCACCCAAACCCTCTTTCGACAAATTCAGATATAACAGCGTCAGGCTTAAAACCTGACATAAATCTTTCATATACAAAATTGGTAAAAGTGTAAGGAGGATTTAAATTATAATGAGAATGTAGATAATTATGAGCAGAATGCACAAATGGAGTTACAGCTTCTGAACCATGGGTGTTACCGAAATATGAATCAGAGAAAAACCAAAGAGTACCACCATCTCTATCATTATTTACGCACAGCTTTTCATATCCGTTTGTTCTGCCTTGTAAATTTTTGGGTAATGGACCACAAAAAATGTTATTCATGTGGTTCAATTTAACAAATTTTGTTTTTTCTTTTCCATAAACACCTGAAGAAACATTTTTATCATAGCTTGAATAATCTTTTCCTTGTTCTATATTATCAAAAATATTGCTATTGTTTTTACGTAATATATTGTTAATTACAGGATAAACTGTCATTAAACCGTTACCGTTCCAATGACTGTTGTCAAAAAAAACATCATACATCCTATATTTATTTTTCTTAGATACCAATACTTTTTTTAAATCATAATAGGGAATATTAGCATGATTAAGGGCTTCGATTTGCTTATTATACCACCCATCATGGATGATCCACTTTGAATAAAATGGCATCCATTCCGGATATAGAGTTCCCTTGTCTGGTATTATAAAGAGATGATATGGAATATATTTACTATAGAAGAAAGCATACTTGCCAGCTTCTGATAATCTAAGCCACTCAACAGCTTCATCAGAATAAGGATAAAGTCCAAGGTTTTGTTCTAAAATAGGATTAGTTTTAGTGTTATAGAACTTTTCATTATTTTTGCCTGTAATTTCTTCTAATTCATAACTTTTGAGTATATTTTCAGTAACATAAATATAACTAGTCAAAAAGAATTGCCTAAAAGGCATATTATCTTTTATGAACTCATCGTACTTAATAAAAAAATCTTTTAGAGTTAGATCGTTTAATGTAGGTGCAACTGCTAAATTGCGGTTCTCATTAATAAGTCCCCATTTAACATCAATATTTACCAATTTTAAGGTTATAGGAAGACATAATAAAATAGTAAAAATACTTAAAAAGAGTAAATTAACTAATCGAGATACCCCCCCCACTATACAACAAAATTTTATACTGTTTCATATTTATATCCACTAAATAATTAAAAAGTTATCATTTTTTTTGCATATTACCCCCATTTTTTATTTCAAAAAAAATAGGGAAAAACGTTAAGTATAAGCTGTCGAACACTGTATTTTACTTTAAAATAAATTTTTTGATTATTAAGATAGCCACATTCATCATCAGATTTATCTGTGAACTGAATAATGACAATAATGAGCAGATTAACAGTCTGATTGTGGACGATACCATGATTGAAAGAAACAGAGGTAAGAAGGTAGAGCTCTTATCATGACAGTTTAACCATGTCAAAGGTAAAAGGGTAAAAGCTTTTACTGATTTAGTCTTAGTCGGACTGACGGAATTAACCATATTTCTTATTAAGTTATCTCATAGCTTCTAACAGAGAGAAAAATTCAATCAGAAAAACTGACGAGAATAACATTGATAACAGAACCACCAGAGCTAAACGCAGAAAGACAGCCTGTAAAAATAAAACCGAAATTCACATCAGTATGTGCAGACGTACTGTAAGAGCAATCTCTGCTTCTTACATCCTGATGGACTTCTGGTTCTTTTCTGACTACCTTGTCAGAAAGTTTAAAGAGATGTGATTACAGAGTATCTGTCTTGTTAAAAGCAATCTACAGTTCAAGCTTGAGAAAGACTCTTCTAAACCCTTTTCTCAAATCAAGCTTCTTAAGCATATCAATGGTGGCAGATTAAACAAATGAAATCTGATAACTTCCATCATTGCTTATACCAACAAAAATCTTAGAGTCAGACTTGTCTTTGTAAAGGCAAGAAACTCTACAGACTGGATCTGCATTGTAAGTA
>OIAZ01000015.1_pt1 | contig 59270 bp, 65 predicted proteins | sample 1580911 | NCBI WGS metagenome assembly OIAZ01 (sample SAMEA3882507, study PRJEB24775) | human gut metagenome | biome: human-associated habitat; feature: intestine environment; material: feces | place: Netherlands | collected 2009/2010 | reverse complement strand
ACACTTAAGACCTGTCCCCTTTGTCCCAAGACCTGTCCCCCTTGTCCCATCTAAGACCTGTCTCCCTTGTCTCGTTGTCTGCACATCCATAATTTCTTCATATATCCTTCTATATACTCATCCATTAAGCTTGATGTAGCATACATATTTTGCTTATCTGCTTCTTCTTTTATATTAGTTACTTTATTTAATAATGTCCCTAGATCATTTATAATATTTTCAAAAATAGCTTTTTCTTCTATTTTTTCATTTTTTGCTTCTACTATACAAGTATTATTTAAATAGTCTTGCATTGTTCCTAGTGGTTGTTCTCCTAACATTAAGATATGTTCTGCTATTTCATCAATTTGTTTGTTTACTTCATCATAATATTCTTCTAATTTGCTGTGTAATACAAAGAAGTCTTTTCCACGTACATTCCAATGATAATTTTGTAATTTTCGATAAAATATATTTAAGTCAGACAAAAAATCATTTAAGTCTTTCACTACATTTTCCATAAACGCACCATTCCTTTCTTTTGAATAAATTTTACCCAATTGAATTATTATTTATACAGTATTTTTATAAATAATTTTTAAATGGTACTAAAAATATATGAGTTTGTTAAATCATTCTAATGCAAAAATATCTTTTCTTTTTATTATCCTTTATATTTTATTTTTTTACTAAAAGCTATTATACTTTCAAAAATTGGTTGTAAAAATAGCAATCCAAATCCAAATAATACACCTTTTCCAAATTTCTTTGATAATTTAAATTTTTGAATTATCTCAATTATCGCTATTATAAATGCTCCTATTATTGGAATCAATATTAATAAGATAAGCCATGGTGATAAACCACTAACTTTATACATTGTTATTTGTCTATAAATCGGTACAATGGCTGCCCATCCATGTCTTCCAGCTTTTTTGTAAATAATCCATCTTACTATAATTTCATATACAAAAAGAATAGCACATACAATTAATGAAATTCTCACTATTTTATTTGCTAATAGCACTTTAATTCCTAGCTCTATTTTTTTATCTGTGCTTGTTTCTTTTACGGTTTCTTTTACAGCTTGATTTATTGTAGCTCCACTGTCTATTTTTTCTTGTATTTTATCAAAATCAATGTCGTTTTTTATTATCTCTTTTACACTCTCTTTATCTGTTGTTTTTAATATTTCTTTTCCTGCATTTATTGCTTCTTCGCTAATTCCCTGTTGTTTTATTTCTTCTTTATATTCATCTATAAAGTTTGATAATTCTTCATTTGTATATTCTTGACTAATTTCTTCATATGCATTTAAAATATCTTCTTTATTTATATTATTTAAATCTATATCTTTAGCATATTTTTCCGCTTCGCTTTTTATATTATTTTCCTTTGATGTTGCACACAAAGATATATTGCACCACCCAATAATTGTCATACAAATTAATACTAAAATTCCCATCTTCATAATGTTTTTTATTTTTCTATCCATCTTCCATCTTCCTCCATTACTTTTTTATAATATTAAAAAATCTTTCTTTCTTTTTTTCTGAATTTTTTGAATCATAAAATTCTATATATCCATTATTATTTTCCAATAAATCATTTTCTTCTAAAACTTCATATAAATGCTTTGCAAGCCTTGGAGCTCCATTAAAAAATTGTATATTTTCTCCTAATATTTCTCTAATTTCTTGCACTATCAATGGATAATGTGTACAACCGAAGTACTACATTTTTTATTTTTCCTCTATATTGTCCCAACATCTTTTTTAATACTTCTTTTTGTTTTTCCTTATTTCCATCTTCTATTACATCAGCCAATCCTATACAAGGCAATAATTTAGTTTTATGATTATTATATTTTTTATATAATAAATTAAATTTTTCACTTTCAATTGTTCCTTTTGTTGCCATAACTAAAGTTGCTTCATCATAAGCATAATCATAAACCATCTTATAAGCCGGCTCTATCGCAATAAATGGAATTGTTTTATACTTTTTTCTTAAATATGTAACCGCTTCAGCACTTGCTGTATTGCAAGCAATTACAATAGCTTTGCAATTTTTTTGTATAAAAAATTGAACAATATTATCACATATTTCTATAATCTCTTTCTGAGTTTTATCTCCATATGGATTATTTTTAGAATCACTATAATAAATATAATCTTCATTTGGAAGTACTTTTACTAATTCTGTTAAAACTGTTGCTCCTCCAATTCCAGAATCAAATACACCTATTTTCTTCGTTCTCTCTGTTATTATTCTATTCTTTTCTTTTTCTTCTCTCATCTATTTTCTGTTCTACCTTCTTTATCTTTACCTTAATATCTTTTAAGCCTGGATATGCATTTATTAATCTTCTATGTAACCATGATTTTTGTCTTAAAACTTGTTTTATCTTTTCTGTTATTTCTTCTGTATTATCTTTTATTAACTTATTTTCCTCTACATTAATACTTGATATGATATTAGATGAAATAATATTATCTACTATAAATCCAATAAACAATATAACTGTTAAAATATTTATTACTAATTGTGGTATTTGATTATATAATTTAAACAATATTGGATTAGTTCCATACATAATGGCTACTCCTAAAATTCCAAATGGTATTAATGTCTCTAAACATATTCTTCCATTTATATTAAACTTTTTGTTACTATAATCCCACCATCTTGCGTGATATTTTTTCTCCATAAAGTAACTAGTTAAATATTCTATAATTGAACAAATAATAGTTGACATTACAAATAATACTAATGGATCTTCCATATACCTTTTTAACAATATTGTAATTGCCAGCGCTCCCCATCCATAAATAGGACAATATGGTCCAATTAAAAAGCCTCTATTAATAAATTTTTTATATTGAATAAACTTACAAGTAACTTCCATACACCAACCTAAAAATGCATAAGAAATAAATAATAAAAAATAAATTTCAATTGTGTGTAACATTTTTTTCTCCTTTATTTTTTTATTATTATACCGTTCTTTTTCATATATGGCAAGAAAAATCTGAGAACAATTTTAATTCTCAGATTTTCTATATTTTATCTTATAAAATTAGTAGAAATAATAGATTCATTTTCTGGCAATTTTATTCCTGCTTTTTTTCCAGCTTCTATTGATTTTAAAAGCCAAGCCATATTATTACCTAGTGTTCTCATTGTTTGCATTCCTTCTTCATCTTTTAATACTTCTTCTGGATTATTTCCATGTACCATATTCCAATATTGAGAAGAAACAATTGGCATATTACTAATTCCAAAATATTTATTTATCTCATCTAATGCTGCTGTTGCACCACCTCTTCTACAACTTACAACTGCAGAACCTAATTTATTACTAAACAATTTTCTTCTTCCATAAAAAACCCTATCCATAAAAGAAGATAACATTCCTGACGTAGCTGCAAAATGTACCGGAGAACCAAAAATAAATCCATCTGTTTTTGGCACTTTTTCTAAAAATTCATTCACTTTATCTTGCATAAAACATTCTCCTGTTTTTAAACAGCTCCCACATCCTATACATCCTGATATAGGTTTATTTCCTAACCAAAATATTTCTGTTTCAATATTATTTTTTTGTAATTGTTTTTCTATTTCTCTTAAAGCTGTATATGTACAGCCTTTTTCTTTTGGGCTTCCATTTATTAATATTACTTTCATTTTTCTTCCCCCTTATCTTTTAGCATTATATTATTCTTTAGACTAATTGTATACTTGTTTTTTGTTTTAAAATTAAGAATTTTTTTAATACTTACACTATCAAAACTATTTATAAATAAGATCTTGGCGGAGCAGGTGGGATTCGAACCCACGGGCCCTTTCGGACTACCTGATTTCGAGTCAGGCTCGTTATGACCACTTCGATACTGCTCCATTTTCTTTTGGTTTTAAAACTATTTTTAAATTTATCACTTTTTAAATAAAAAACATTCTTCATCATGTGAATAAATAATTCCTATTGCTTGTAAAAATGAATATATTATTGTTGAACCAACAAATTTCATTCCCTTTTTCTTTAAATCTTTCGAAATTTTATCTGATAACTCTGATGTTGTTTTTCCTGTTTCATATACAATTCTATCATTTGTAAAACTTTTTAAATACTCGTGAAAAGTTCCATATTCATTCTGTATTTTTTTGAATATTTTAGAATTATTTATACTAGCTTTTATTTTTAATTTATTTCTTATTATTTTTTCATTTAACAATAATTCCTGTATTTTCATTTTATCATAATTACAAATTTTTTCAATATCAAAATTATCATATGCTTTTCTAAAATCTTCTCTTTTATTTAATATACATTCCCAAGAAAGGCCTGCCTGAAAAGACTCTAATATTAACATTTCAAATAAATATTTATCATCAAAATTTGGTTTACACCATTCATTGTCATGATATTCTATATATTTAGGATTATTTAAATTACACCATTTACATCTTATCATAATGCAGTACCTCTATTTGGAGCAAAGTATTTACTCATATCATTTTTTTCATGCATTAATAATACATCTACTTCTTTTTCAATTCCATTCACATTTAAATTATTAATCTTTTCAAAATATTCATCTGAATTTAAAACTCCATCAATATCTAAAAAAATAACTTTCATTTATACTCCTATAATATTTACTTAAATTTTTTTAAAAACCTACATTGGTTACCAACAGCTACAACATTAGATGGTATATCTTTAGTAATTCTCCCTTTCTATATGCTTTCATTCATAAATATTAATTTTTAAGTCCATTATCCTACTTTGTGTATTCATTCCACATCTTTCATAAAATCTAAGCGCCTTTTCATTAAATTCCCAACAGTTTAATTCTACAGCATCACACTTATTATTTTTTGCGTATTTTTTAGTCTCATTAAACAATTTTGTTCCAATTCCTTTTCCTCTTAACTTTTCATCTACAACTAATTCATTTATCCATATCATTTTTCTATCTATTAAATTAATATGTTCTCTTACAATCTTAATTTTAAAAATTACAACTCCAACTATATTATTATTTTCTTCTGCTACTAAGATATTTTCATTATTTTCTAGTGCACCTTTTAATTCCAATTTGATTTTTTCAACGCCTTTTTCTTTAAAAATATCTTTTCTTTCACTATAATGCATTTCGGAAACCTGTAACATTAATGGTATAATTTGATTTATGTCATTTATTTTTGCATTTCTTATAATCATTACTTTTCTCCTTGAATCCTATTTTTTATATTTCCTTATTTATACCATAAAATTAGTCTAAATTCAATTATTTAAAATAAATTACTTTCTTTATAATACACAAAAAAAGTTAGCCAAATGACTAACCTTTTCTTATGGCTCCTCGTGCCTTGCAGCCGCACTTTATTTTCGTTTGTATTTCAATAGTTTGCAGCTTTAGTATTTTTTTGTAACCCCGTTACAATTTATCCACACATATAGATAAATTCCTTTTCAAAATTACTCATATTCCTTGAAAGCATCTCATTGGTTTTGTTCATATATTCGGTGTACTTTTGTAACTCTCTTTGTTTTACATATTCATAAATCATTCCATACCTATCAATTGTTGTTTTTATACTCTTATGTCCTAAAATAACCTGTAGAATATGAATCTCTATTCCAGCTTCTATGCAACGAGTAGCAAAAGTGTGTCGCAACATATGAAAATGAACATCACTCGTTTTTAATGAGCAATAATACACTCCGTTTACTTTACTATGTTTTTTATGAGAAGTTTCAATTACTCTAATACCAGCATTTTTACAAATTGTTTTAAATGCTGAATTTACCTGATTCGGTATATATAACTCTCCATCAGTACGAATAAATATCACACCATATTTATTCGGCATTGATTCTCCAATAGCTCGTAGTAATACTTCTCTTGATAATTTCGTTAAGTGTATTATTCTTGTACCACATTCTGTTTTTGTTGTTTCACCAACTATACATTTACCGTGCTTATTTTGTGTCAATGTTCTTACAACCTTAATTACTCCAAATTCTCCTTCATCCCATTGTATGTCTTTCGGCATTAAGGTCAATATTTCTCCAATTCTCATACCGAGTATAAAGTGCTAACAGAATAATATTTTTATACTGCGACCAATTATGTTTTAAGTAATTCGTTAGTAGATACTCTTCCTTTCTGGATAACGCATCTACTTTAATCGAAGTCTTAAAGCTCTTCGGTCTTGTTATAGGTTCTTCACCAACAAAGAAATCCTCTGTTATAATATTCTTTTTTAACGCCAATGCAAAAACTCTTTTTACTTCTCGAAATTCCTTCTTTAATGTTTCATCTGCTTTTGTTCTTTCGTTTTGTAAAAAATCTTCTATTTGCTTCTTAGTAACTTTCTTTATTGAGATATTAGCAAACTTGTATGTTCCAATAGTTTTAATTGTTTGTTGCAGCCTTACATAAGAACTTGATTTTATATCACCGTTTTTATATCTTTTTTCTTCATATTTGGTTGCCAGACTTACTATTGAATATTCATTGTTTTTTGCCATTACTTTTTTTAAGCCGTGTTCTGTAATATCTTCAATAAAATCTACAAGTTTTTTATACGCTTCCTCAAATGTTTTGCCTACAAATTGTTTTCTTATATTTTCGCCGTTTATTGTTTTTTCCTAAATTCAATGGTTCAATACAATACCTTGTGTAAATGTAGAATTTATCACAATGTTCCTTATCTGAACACTTCTCACAATCACCGACAGCGTTTCATTGTATATAGCGTTCTTCGATTAAGACACAATTTTCTATTAGTACAATTTTGACAAGTTGGACACATTGGCATATTAGATGTGTTTCTTTTATTTTTAGTTATGTACTCGTGAACTGAATAATCTTTTCCTTCAATAAGTTTTTTCATATATTCCTCCTAACAAAGGAATATTGTTTCTACTTATCTAATAACGATTTTCATATAGTGTTAATTTTTAGCTCTTAGCTCAGACAATATATGTCTTTCCTGTAGGTATTGGATCAACGCATTTTCTTCAACGCACCATTCTCTTCCGTACTTTTATTGCAGGAAATTCATCATTATAAAATAGTGCTTGTCCATTGTTTGCTCCAACACCAAACAAATTGCAAATATCTTCTCTCGAAAATAATACAACATTATTAAGTTTTTTCATATTTAACACTTCCTTTCGATTTTATCATATAAATTTATATTTGAAAATAGTTTAGATAAAATTTTCTATAGTATTTCACCACTTTTCAATATTCCTTTTTATTTTTCAAATAAAAAAACAATAAGAATATATAAATTACTTATTGTTGCTATCATTTAATATTTTCTCTGCTTTTTTCATAGCTTGCTCTGGAGTATATTCTCTCATAGCACTAACCATTTCACATCCGTATTCCTTCTGCCGTTCTATTTTTCTTCGGTACTCTTGTTGTTATTGAATTATAGGCAATGATACAATAAGATACTGCATCCGCCTTTGTTATTTTTTGTTTTTGTTCTATCATTATATATTTTCTCCTTTTCTTTTGGCAAAATTGCCAAAAATAATATATTTAATAAAAGTTGTAATGAAATTGGTTAAATTTCCATAAAGGTTCTGTTTCCTCTCTGCCCTCATTCGACCAGCAACATTAAATGTTGAAGTATCATTATCACCATCTTTTTTCTTCGCCAACATAAATAACCACATTTACTTTTTCGCTCGCTATATTTGCTATTCATCAATAATGACATTCAACTTCTTGCAGCTCGAAAAGATGGATAAAGTGTTACAACTTTTTATGACACAGTTTGTGTATTTTTCAATGTGCTTATTTAGTAGTTTTTTGTTCTACACTTATAAGCACAATCAAAATATAAAAAACGGTCAATAATTTTCAAAAAAATATATTTTTTATGTTTCATAAGCCATTACTTACTTTGTAAGAAATGCTTTTATGAAAAACCAGAAACTCCAGAATAATAAAATCGGAAAGATTTTTCTTTTATGAAATTTCCTTCCGACTTTATTTTTTATATCTCAAATTTATAAATTGCTTTTAGTATATTTGATTCGACACAATCATAACAGGTTGTCATATCCATTATATTATACTTTTGCATCTCATAGTAAATGAAATATTCATAATGTTTTATAATTTCATTTACACTTGCTGCATCTCCTTTTTTTGCTTTTTCTAATAGTTCTATTACTCCCATATTCTACTCCTCATATTTACTTTTTATTTCTTTTAGTGCATCACTTATAATATGCCTAATTCTTACTTCACTTTTTCTGTATATAGTTGCAATTTCTTTTGTCGAATATCCATCAACGAGCTTTAATTTAAGCATATCTTTTTTATCTTTAGGCATTTTTGCCACAATTGCAGCAATCTTACAATCAGAAAAATAATTTTCTAAAGCTGCATCAGAATCACAAAAAGACAAAGAGTTATCGCCGAATTCACTATCAGGTAGCAATTCAATTGATACTTCTCTTTGTCTTTTTATATTTTCATATTTAGCAAAATTTATAATAGTATGTTTTATTGTTTTTCTAATGTAAGAATCAAATTCTTTTTCTAAGCCACTCTCCACAATCTCACCCCCATTCGGGGCAAGATTTAAGGGCTTATCTTGTGTAAAGGCTTATATATTCAGTTAAAGGCAAAATCTTTTGTATTCCATTCCTTGTAGCCCATTTGCTATTTTACTACTATTTAGGTCAAAAATAAAGACAAGCCATAATGACTTGCCTTTATTCGCTGCCTATACCAATTTAAGAATTGTTATTGACTTAGCATAAGCAACACAAGTTGCCTACGCCATATATAATACACCTAAAATAACCTTGACATAGTTTGCTTTTGTCCGTAGGAAAGTAAAATAGGAGTTGTAGCAATAACAAATGTCAATAATTATAATAAGTGCTATATGTAATTTAAAAATGTTATGGATATATATTGGCAAATGTACCATTTGCGACAGAATTATATAAGGATGTTGTTAAATAGTTTTTAGGATTAGTTACAGAATTAGCACCATCCTTAAAAACTTCGGCACAAGTTGTTATAACATTATCAATATGAGAAGATGTTATTTTCTTAAATATAGCCTTAACCATATCAATATTCCTATTTTCGCCAGCTATATATATAGTATCTTTTTTGCAGAGTAGTATTTCAACAATAATATCCCTCAAAACACTTAGCATTTTAATAGCATTATCAGAATATTCCGAATCTAACATTTTATACAGTTCTACAGCATCATTATAGCCAATTTGATTATTGACTTTTTCTAATGTATTCTTATAATCACCAGATGATTCTTCAATGCTATTTTCAGAAAGTTCTTCTTGAAGTTTCTCTTTTTCTGTATGCTCAATAACAGAAGAACCATTTTCTTCTGTAGTTTCTTCTATCTGCTCAATTGTTTCTTCTGGAGTATCATTATTTTCTTGTGTTTTCTCGGCAATAGTGCCATCTCTTCTTACAACAATAAGAGAAGGCGTATCAGGCTCAGCTGTATCCAACAAGTCATATTCATAATAAAAACCTTTTGTATCAGCCTTTGCTATTTTAAATATTTTTAAATATCCTTTATTTTTTAATTCATTCCAAGCACTATCAAATGAGCATTGTCCTTCAATACACACACTCATTAAATAACTTTTATATAATTTAAAATTAGGGATCGTTATATAACTTTGAATAAGTAAATACAAGCCTTTAGCTTTTAATGATAATTCTTTGTCCTTAGCTATGACTTGTGGTATTGGAACAAAAGCGGTTTTATTTCTGAAAAAACCATCCTGAATTTTTGACATAATTCTTACAACTCCAGTTTAAATAAACGAATATTTTACTTTCCTAACTCTCATTATAGAGAATGAAGCTCAAAAGTCAAGGACAATTTTACTTTTTAGCATAAAATATTGTTATTTTAATGAAGTAGTGAAAATCACCTTTTCATAAATTGCACAAATATAGTGCAATTATTTACTTATTATTTATCTATTATTGACAATGTGATTTTCTATATTTCAATTATTAAAGTTTCAATTATCAACATTTTAATAATTAAGTTCTTAATTTTTGAGAGTTCAATTATCACTATTTTTAATAATAATTAAAAATTAAAATTGATATATTTATATTGAATAAGTCAAATCAATCAATAATAAGCCGCATTGCTGATTGAACTGAAAGATTGAAGATTATTACACAGATAATATTTATTATCTTGTTATAGTAATCATCAGTAAATATATTTTCTAAAATATATTTAGCAGCTTTTGGTTTTAATTGATAAAAAAAAAACACCAAGTCATTTACGACTTAGCGTTTTTTTATATAGTGTGATATTTTTCTCTGTCAAATAATTTTGATAATTCTTTTATTCTCTTTTTTTTGGCTCTTTTTGCAAGCCAATCATCATACCAATAATTCAATAAGAACAATCCTATACTTGCAAATACGACTAAATACATAACAATAATTTGAGTTTCAATAGGTTGTCCATATAACCATAATGCAAAATCCGAATATAACATTACCTTTACTCTCCTCTCTCATAACATAACAAAACCTGTAATAATTTTAGCACATTTTACATAATGTGTCAATTCATCATTAAACATATATGTATATTTATATGTTCATTGGTGAATATATCTTTAAGTAATTGTTTATGGTAATAATACAGTAAATATAAATAATCGAAAGGAGAACAGTGGTATGGGATTATCTTTTAGGAAGAAAAGTGCAAAGAATTATGTTCAATTTACAACAAGATATGAAGAAGACTTAATGATAAAAATAAGAGATATACACAATAAGACAGGTTTATCAATAAATGAAATCTTAAATAAATGTGTTAGGTATGCACTTGATAATACAACCATTGAAAAAGAGAAGTAATTAGTTCTTCTCTTTTTCTTTTTATTGATATTCTATGCTTATTTTTATACCTTGACCTTTCGGCAGTAAATTCTCCAGCTTATTTCTTTCATCAATATAATTACAAGCCTGAATTTTCTTGCACCATTTACCGTCTTGATAATAATAGCGGTTACTTTTCAGTATCTCTTTATAATTATATGTGTATCCATATACGCAGCAAAAAGCTGTTATTCCAAATATTATTTTATTCGGACTTCGAGTTTGTATTATACAATTACCGTCTTTAGATTTTATTACTCTGATACTCCGCTCCAGCAAGCTCTTATCAATTTCATATTCCCACGATTGATGTAATGTATTATATTTAAAATTATGCTGCCGAAGGTAATCTTTGAGCTGAAAAGAATTTAATACTTCCAAAATACAAGTGCTTTCTACTTTGTTATTTTCAAAAATAATGTTAGTTGCTTTGGAAATTAACCGTATTTGTTTACAATCCTGCGAATTTATAAGCTCATCATAATCAAGCATCTTTTCTTGAAATGCTTGATACAACAAATTTTGATATATGTTAAAAAAACTTTTTGAATTGTCTGTTTCTCCTCTGATGCAGAAATCAATATGATGCGCAATCCCAATAATCAATGAATTTACAATCTCACATTCTTGCCTATAAAGATTATAAATTGTTATTGTGCGTTCTTCGTATTTTTCATTTTTCTTAATGGTCTTTTTTGATAATTCTATTTTAACCCATTCAAAAGATTTTCGTGTTTCTTCTGGTATGTCTTCCTGATATACCATTCCAATTAAGCTAATCATTTTGCTTCTTAAATATTGTACTATACTCATACTGTCACCTTATTCTTCAATGTTTTCTTTGTTGTATTGCTGAGTAACTATTGCTTTATTATCAAGTACCATATTTTCAATATCAGTACCTTTCATTGTAAGCATTGACGGTGGAATATCATTGTTATCATCCTTATTATTTTTGTCCTTGTTGTTTTGGCTAAGCTCTTTTATCTCATCCTCAGTATAGATATTATATTTTTTATCATCAACAAGGAACATTGTATAATATTGATATTTATTATTGAATGTAGTTTGACTTTTTTCTATAAACATATATTCAGAGCAGTATGGAAGTTTCACACACCATTTATCATCTGTAGAATTTTCATAATCAATCCTATTGCCACCAAACTTAATATTATGAATAAATAAGTCTGTTTGGATGAGCTGCTCTTCTTTTAAAGTATCAAGTTTATTTAATTGCCTTTGCAATTCAAGTACACTACTTTTCATTTTATGAAGTTCTAACCGTACATCTCTGGCATTATCAATTATAGCATAAGCTTCATTTATAGTATTTATATTTAATTCATCCTGAATTTTAATAAATACTTTTGCTTCGGCAGGAAGCTCATAGTCCTTGTCAATACTTTTATAGTAATCTGCATACTCTTTTATTTTATATAATCTTATATAGTCTTGTGCTTTTTCGGCATCTCTTAGAATGTCTTTATTCTCATTTTTTATTTTTTGGATTTCAGTATTAGCTTTTTTTATTTCTCTTCTTAACTCTTCAACATTGCTACTGAGTTCTTCATACGAATTTATATCCATACTGGTGATTGTGTCAAGTTCTTCTTTTAGTTGATAAAATCGTTTTATCTCTTCATACCTTGTTTTTTGATATAATCCATACTTGCCATTTTGTGCAGCCTTTGATGTAATCAAAATAGCTATTCTTGATTCTTTTGCCTTTAATACTCGTATTTCATTAAAATTAGTTACATTAACATTTATTTCTGCAAGATTCTTAATATCTTTTGGTTGCTCCTGTTCTCCAAAGTATTCTTTAAGTTCTTCAATATCATAGCCAGCACCGAGTTTATAAAATCGAGCATATTTTTTCATTCCTACAGCTTTTATAGCCGGATGCTTACCGTTAGTTATATCATAGCCTAATGCAATAAGTTCCTCGTACATTTCATCAATAGAGCTGCATTTTGTTTTTATTCTATCAATATCAGCTTTTATCGTTTCTTTCCAAGTCTGAGCTTTATATTCATAATAATAATCCTTATTCTTATGAATACTTATAGTCTGAGCAGGAAGAACAAAACAACCATATTCTTTTGCCAGTCTGTCGCTTACCACTTTATAGCCATATATCCCCTCATTTTTATTAGCAAGCCTATCTTCGAGCTTTCTTCCATTTATACTTACGGCATTGATTGCTATATGATTATGAATATGTCTTCTGTCAATGTGTGTTGCTATTACGCATTGAAATTCTCCATATAATTCTTCACACAGTCTTCTTCCTAATTCATTTGCTTGTTCTGGAGTAATCGGATCATCAGGATGGAATGATTGTACTAAATGATACGCTACTCGATTTCCTTTTGCTTTCCATTTGATATTATTGTTTTTAAATTCTTTTGCTGCAAAATCAACGCTACAATTTAATGATGATGTCAACAACCCATTGTCAGTTTTCTCATCATTTAATATATATTCAATAAGAGTTGCTGCTGTATTATAATGCGGTTTGCGTTTGGTGTAAGGCATCTGTATCACATCCTTTCTAATTTTTATAATATTTGTCTTCGATTCTATTTTTTGCAATTTCTTCTATGACTTCATAATCGAGTTTTTCTTCTGTAGTTCCCTTTAAACTTTTCATTTGGCTATATACTGCAAATAAACTATTTTGTAATAGTTCTTTTTCTTCTGCGCTTAGTGTTGTTCCATATCGCAAGATTCTTCTTACTTCTTTTGTATATTTCTTTACTTCTGAAATATATTTTTGATAGCAAGAAATTAAATCCTCACTTCCTTCAAGATTCACTTTTATAAGGCTTTCATAAATTGCTGCATCTCTAATATAATCAGCCAAATATTTATATTGATATTCCTCTGCTTTTGCTTCCAGTAATAGCCTTTCTCCCTCAGACAACCACAATGGAAATTTTTTTCTTTTTTTTGCATCATCTAACTTTCGCATATTTATCCTTCTTTCTCATAAATAGCTTATTAAATTTTTTCTTTATTTTTTCTTAAATAAGTATTATACTGTAATTGGTAGCAATTACAATCGTATTTGCTGATTACTACAACTATTTTATGGAGGTTATCTTTTATGAGCAGTTCTTTAGATAGGTATAGTGGATATGATGATGAACTTGACCTTAGTTTTTCATCCTCAAAACAATCCATCAACCCAGTCGCAAGGTGCATACAAGATTTTGTTTCAGCATTAACTGAACCTATTATAAAAATAAGAACAATAGATGCTTTAGAAACTAAAGTTCTTGTCGAAAGTAAGCATAATGCAGAAACAAAAAAAGAAGCAATAAAAAATCTTGGATTTGCTCTAAATAGTGGACGGCTTTCACCAGAAGCCCAAATAAGAGCAATCGAAACAATTGAACGCATATTATTATCATAAATTTAAATAATGCAGGGGAATATTCTCCTGCATTATTTAATTTCGACCTAAGAAGTTATCATAATATCCACCATTCTTTTTATATATTTCTGTTAGCTGCATTTTATAATCTTCCAATAACTGTAGATACTTATTTTTATATTTATTCTTTATCAACCACTCAATAGCAGATTCGCTTATTTTTAATTCGCCGTCTTCGTATTTTCTTATGTTTTCTCCTGTAGCTTTTTCATAATCTCTTAATCCATTCTCAATTGTACTAACCGACTTATTCATATATATTGACAATTCTTTTTTAGTCATATCATTTATATTTAATTCAAATTTTGGATATTCAATATTATTTTCATCAAATTGTTGTTGATACCATTGTATTCTATTTCTAAACCACACTACATCTTTATCAATCAGCTTAGACTCATAATCAGAAAAATAAACTTCTCTTAACCAGATTACTCCTTCATATTGAATATAGTAATATCTTTTCTTTATCTTTTCACTTTGCCAACGGCAAGAAGAATGTTTTTCATTCATTACTTGAATTGCATATCTTAAATCGGTGTGACTAATTTCCGCTCCTTTTTTTGTCTTCATCTTTCTTTTTTGGAAATCTTCAAGTATTTCTTTATAGTTCATAAATATTAGTTTTCTTATGTCTTCGCTATTCGGCATCCCTATCACCAACCTATCAAAATATCGTCTGTGCGGCTCTATAACACCTTTTTGGATATTCTTAGTCTTATATGTCACCCACCCCAACCGACCTCTTATTGATGATATACCAAAGGCTCTATCAAGCCTTTGGTAAAGAACAACTTTTGTTGTTCTCGAATAATGGGTACTTACTTTTCCTACCCATTATTCGCCAGCGTGGTGTCGTGACACCTCTATGCTGTTTAGGGAAACCCTAAAACCTTGCTCTACGAGGTACTTTTTTGTTATTTCTTTTGGCAATTTTGCCAAATAATACATCATAAAGAGTGAGTTCAATACCCACTCTTTATTTTTATAATTAGATGTCAATATCATAATCCATATCCATAAAAGAGGTTTGAACAAAATCCTCATTTATATCATAGCTGTTTATATTCTCATAGTCACGATTATTTTCAAAAGTAACTGCTTCCTTTGAGAATTCTTGAAACAATCCTATTTCTTTTATTTGTTCAATCATTTTGTCAAATTGCTCATTAAGTTTTTGTCGCTCTTCGCCTTCTGGATATGCAACTAAAACTTTTTTGTCATTATTTCTGTCTACAACTTCTTGCTTATAACAATCAGCGTGTCCACAAAGATAATCGTTTCTATCAGGTGATAGTTTATCCTTAATATAACATTGAAATGCTCTCGCAAACATTTCGATATTACTCGACCAATATCTTTTATCAGTTTTGCTATATGTATTATCAAAAGCTTTAGAATCACGATAAAAGTCCGTTTCAACTCTTAATTCTTTTGTACCTATAACAACATATCTTTCTGACAAATAATATTGTTGTTGGATAAGATTATTTTTCTCATTTGACAGCAATCCTCTACCATACATTTCTTTTCTAACTGCGGACATCTTTTCTATTATCTCATTTTTAGAATTTCCTTTTTTGTATGATAAGTATTCATCCCAAGATACTTCTTGTTTTATGTATTCCTCAATAATATTATCTAATACTTTCTTTTGCTCATCATTACATTTGGAATATCCCATTACATATTTTGCATAATTAACTACATCTTTTTTGTAACTGTCATACTCTTTTTGTAATATCTCTTTTGCATCTTCTTTAGACAATATTTTATATTTCATTGCGCTTACTATTGGTTCAATTATTTCGTTATTTGTTTCAGTAATAAAACCTTCTCTATTGTTTATTGCACTACAAAGATAATGGTCTAAGGCGTGCGCCCATTCGTGTCCTAATGAGCCAGCACCTTTCATTTTAGTAAGATTGATTACTTTGCGTTCTGGTTCATAATGTGCAGCAGCTTTTGAAGCTCCTCTTGCACCATACGCAATAGACAATCTACCTTTAAAAGTAATATCTTCATTAGATATATTAAGGGCTTTAGCTAAATCGGCAAAGGCTTCGTATGAATAATTTAGATTAGCTTGCCTATCATTTTCGTTAAGCCAATTACCAAATTCGCCGCCATAAAATCCAAAGACATTAAGCATATCATCACCTGTAATCTGATGAGAATTTCTATATTCATCCCCTACTCTTTGAATATGCCTTAACTGTATTGGTGTAAATTTTGTTTTTCTTTCTGATTTATTTTTTTCTGGTTCTTGCTTTTCTTTCTCTTGTTCTTGTTTTATAATGAATTGTTTTGCAGCATCTAAACTTTCACAATTTTTGACTGAAATAACCCTATGAGCTTGTACTGCAAAATATGTATTTGGTATCCAAGAATTTATATTTAATTCGTCAGGATTATTTGGATAAACATAAGATTTTCCATATCCTCGATTTATCTCTATAACATCTCTTCCATCATAGCTCTTAGTAAATGTAACATTATCATCATATTTAAAAAATTCAAATAATGAGAGTATTTTTTCTTCATCAGAATAAAGAAATTGTTTCTTTTCAATTTCCCTATCAATGCTTTGAAAATTTCTTACTTGTGCTGCTTTAAATAACTTGTTATTAAGGCAACGGTATGTGTTTTCTTTTGGAGTATAGTAGTATGAGTTTGAACCTTCAACATAATTATTTAACAATACATCTTTAAAATAATTATAAATTTCATCTTCTGTAGATATATTCATTGTTTTATCTCTTATATCAGACACAAACTCTATATATCCATTTTGATACTCTTGTGTTGGTAAATATGGTTTAGTTGGAATTGCATCTCTAATTGTTTTTATGAAATAAATGATTCGTCTTGAAATTCCTTTATCATACATTTCTTGATAATTCGGTTTGATCCAAACATTATCTTTCTTTATGTTATTGTTCCGTTCAGCTTCATTCATTAACTCTAAGTCAGAAAGAATTAAACCTCGAGTCTTCCATAAATCTTTTCTTGCTCCACCTATTTTGTTGCCGAAGTCTTGTATTTGTGCCATATTTTTCACCACCTAATTTATTTAATATTCATCACATATATCAGGCTCATCATTATTTATTTCATCAATAGAATTCCCCTGTTGTTTATCAGGTTCTTTCAAAAAATTTTCTATTTCTTTAAAGCCTATTGAATCACAATAATATGCCTTATTCTCGCCATTGTTTTCTAAAACAATAACATCACTAACGCTAAGTGAATGACCTCTAAAATCTTCTGGTAAGTCTATGTTGAATTTTTCAAATAAACTCTCACAAATTGTGTTTGCATTAAACTGTTCATATATAGAGTATTCACCATCATAGACTTTATCGTAATTATTCAAGTTTATTTGTGAGCTTATTGCAGAGGACAATCCCATAAATCGTATGTAGTGATTCTCTTCTGTATTTTTTAATTGATAAAGTGTATATTTTACTTTTTGAATAACAGGACTTGCAGTATAATTAACAAATGAAAAATCATCAGCACTTAATACAATTTCTTCATTTTTCCATTTGTCTTCTATTTTCTGTTCTGCATCAGCTTTTGATTCAGCTTCGATTTCAACTTTTCTTACAAGAGTTTCTTTTATCTCAACTTTATATTTCAACTAACTCACCACCTCTTAATAATCGCCAAATATGTCTGGTTCATCACGCTCTTCTTTTTCTTGTGTGTATTCATTTTCGCCGCTTAAATATTGCCTTTGCAATTCTTTATCATTCAATGCTTCTTGATATTTATTGACAATATCCTCAGCCAAATAATGATAATTTTTCTTATTTGATTCTTTGCTTTGTTCAATGTCGTTATAAGTAGCCTGTAGAGCAATGCTTTGTTGTAATGACATATCAGATGGTTTTATTCCTAAGTCAAGACAAATAAGTGAACGCATAAAGTCCTTGCCATATTCATCTTGCAAAAACTTTAATTGTTTATAAACATTGTTGAGCATCTCCACTTGTAAATTTTGGTCTATAAATTGTTCAACTGTTTTATTTAATATATTTTCATAGTGCTTAGCAGGAACAAAGGTAGGTTCTTTTGTTGTTGGATTGATGAATGAAAAAGTCATATCTTCGATTGCCTTGCACGCTTCCTTAATCTTCATTTTTTGGAAGTCTTCAAATTGTTTTTTCATATACTTTCACCTCTTAATATTCGATTTCTTCTTTTTCAACTTCGTCTGCTGCTTCTTCTACAGACAAATAATTGTCATAACCGCTCTCAATTGAGCCAGCAATAAATTTATCATCTTGCCGTAATTGCCTTTCTTTTCCGTACATTTCCTTATATCTGTACTTGTTTAGGAATTCTTCAAAAGAAAGAAGCTGCATCCCCATCCCATTATTAAGGTCTGCAACAATATATTCATTATTTCTATACTTAGAAAATTCAGCTTCATCTTCTTTTTCAAAAATATCTTTACCAAATTTTCTAAGTGCTTCAATCAATTCAGCTTTTTTTCCAATTGCTAACTCATAATTTTTATCATAAAATATTTTTTGTTCTTTATCAAAAGTGAACAGTTCCTTATGCTTAATAAGAAATGTTACATAGTCATATTCTCTATCCATATTTTTCTCCTTACATTTCATATTCTGGTTCGTTATCAATTTCTTTTGATTCTTCGCTCTGCGAATTAACCATATTTACTTTTTCGATAAAGCCCTCTTCATCATATAAATAAACAAGGTCATCAAAAGATAAGCTGTAAAGTTCATTGTCAATAAGTTTAGAAAGACTGTCGTAGGCTCTTTCTGCAACCTGAACACCATCAAATAATTGAATAATCTTATATTTTTCAAGATTACAAAATACCTCGATTGTATGTTTACCATCTTCTGTTTCCGTGTATGCCAGTCCTATATGAGATAGGTCATTATAATAATTCTTTTCCTCGAATTCTTTTTTTATGTATGTGTCAATAAGTTTTAATGCCTTATCAACCAATGAATATTCACTAATAATTAGATTCAAGGAGCTTATCTTTTTATATGGAGTGTCAATATTAACATTATCTGCTACAATTACCCCTTTCCAAGTAGCGTGTGTATGATTTATACCATTAAAATATTTAATTCCAATGCCACCATACTCTTTCCACTCGATAAGATTTTTGGTATAGTCATCAAGCAAGTAATCTTGATTTGTAATTGGGGAATAATTTTCTTTTAAATATTCAGCTTTATTTCTTCCGTATGGCACAAATATTTGTTTTTCTGTTTTTAATTGTGGTAAATATTCTTTTAGCCACTCTACTTTTTCATTTTTAGCATATTGGCTTTCTGGTAATACACAGGATAACACATAAACATCATATCCTTTAGCAATAATGCTGTTCACTTCATCAACTACTTTTTGATTCGGCAGCAAGTTCCTATAATAACCTTTTTCAAGTAGTTGTTCTTCATATTGTACTTCATTCCACTTTGCAAGTGTGCCATCCATATCAACAAATAATCTCACATATATCACCTCTTTTTATTTATTCTTTTAATTCTACATAATCCCTTACGAAAGTATAATCAGAATAATTACTTGCATCTCTGATCCACATTTCGTCACAAGCTGGATTCTCAAAATCTCCTATATAACTTATAATAGGAATTCGGAGTTCTTGGTCTATTCCGCTTTTATCCTTATATGAATAAATTGCAAGAGTATAATCATCATTTACTCTAAGAGTGCCGCATTGACCTTCGTCATCTTCGATTTTTTCATTGCTGGTATTATCAAGAAATATGTTTTCAAATCTTTTAATCATAAATAATCACCCTCATTCCAATATATATTCCATCTGCATCTTTAAGTGGTACACACTCTCCTGCTTTTCCGCTTTTTCTTAAATAATCTGTAGCCACATCTGATACATTTGCCATTGTGTATCCATCTTCAAACAAGAAGTCCTTACTTTTATATGATGAAGAACTGGATTTCTTTTTTTTTACCTTTTTGGAAGTTGTGACCGTCTGCTTTTTTGCAGTTGTTGTCACCTTCTTAGTTGTTTCTGGTTGAGTAGTAGTTGTTGTTGCTTGTGTTGTCTGAACTGTTGTAGGTTCTGTAGTAGATACAGGAACAATATCACCATACGGATCTTCGATAACAGAACAAGGAACTTTGCAAGTTTGTTTGTTGCCGTATATGTCTTCAACAGTTGCCACAATTGTATAATTTCCAACTAAATTATTATTTACATCATCCGCATTGAGCTGCAGCTCTTTTGTTTTAGATAAATCAGTAACTTTAAATAAATATACATATTTACTCATATCAAGAGGTTCGCCAACTAACATTTCAATTACTTCTGGTGGTTCAATAGTTGGGGCAGTAGTATCTTTTACAACAACAGCAACATCTTTTTCGTCTTCATAGTTCTTTGTAATTCCGAATATCTTAATTGTTCCTTTGTGTATCAATTTAACTTGATACTCTCCAATTGCTGTATATTCTTTATTTTCCTCGTTTTTAACATTACTGCTTATTTGAGTATTTTTAGGTGTTATAAATGAATATTTCTTTAAATCAACTAAGTTATCTAAAGCTGGTTGATAATTCTCGCCATACTCTATTGCAACTTTTGAAGATTTTACATCCCAGTTAGCTTGTTGCAAACAATAACATATATACATTGAGCAGACTAATAGTGCTATAAAAAGAATTACAGCAATTATTATTTTTTTGTTTCTTTTTTTCTTTTGGTAAAAATGCAATAATTCAATATCTTTATTGCTCATTTTTTCACTCATTGTTCTCACTTCCTTTTATTTAATATCCATCACAAATATCAGGTTCAAAGTCTTCCTTGTCAAGTTCTGGTTCAGACTCCAGTCCTTCTGAAAGTTCCGTAAGCATTTGTTTGATATTTTTTGCATCTTCTACCAATTCCGTTATTGAAGGTACATTCAATCGGTTATTATCTATATCTTTAGCATTAAGCCACATTTTGATATGTTCCTCTTCATCAAACGAATTAGTGTATTCTGCAATAGCATTTATAGCATCTTCAACCGCATTACTGCATTGAATGTTAAAGCAAAAGTCTTCACCAGCTGGAGAATGTTTTGATATTTCCCAGTCAATATCTTCGTTAAATGAGCAATCACTTATTACCCAGCCTTTGCCTTCAATATACTTCTGCAGTTCTTCTACAGATGTTATCTTAATAGCCTGCTTTTCGCTTTTTCTAAATATCTCATCTAAATCCTCATTCAACGCTTCATTAAATAGGCTGTCATAAGAATCAGATAATTCTTGCACCTTTTCCACTAACTCTGATGTGATTTCTTGATGTGTAAGCTCACTTCTTTCGGCTATCAAAAGTGCAACTTCAAATGACGAATATTGCAATTTAGAAGTTATTTCTTCTATATATTTCATAATATCTTGAACATCTTTTAGATTTGCCATAGCCTTAATCCTTTCCAAATAACATCAGTTATTTTCAAATAATTGGTTTGCTGTTGACTCTAACTTGTCATACTGCTTTTTTAAAGTATAATAAGGTTTAAGTTCTTCATCAATCTTATTTACTTCATCTTGCAGCATCTTTATTTGTTCAACTTTTTTGGTTTTAGATTGCTCTAATCTGTCAATCTCTCTTAATAACTTTTTTAGCACTTTTCTCACCTTCTTTCGTACGCAAAATAGCAAGCCTTTTAGCTCGCTATTTACTTTATATTAAATGCCTATAATACTATATTAACTATATAATATAATAAATCAATAATAATAATATATAATTTACAAATTGTTAATAATTATAATTATTAACAATAGAAAAGGACAAACAACTAATACAATTGTTTGCCCTCTGTGTCGCTTTATTTGCTGTTTTTAACTTGTCTTGATTAACTTCATTACTTATTTATTAAGTCTTGTCATATTGTCGCACAGACGATATTACGAGTATTTAAAAGTCTAAATATGCTTGTAATATGTATCTTTCGTCTTCCTTATGGTTTGTACAGGTTGATAATGTTAAAACTGGATTATCATTGTCAATGTTATCATCTAAAGATAATTGATTATTCTCAGTAATAATTTGATAATATTCCGACAAGTCTTCAACATTTGGATCATATACTCTATAATCATTTGCCTTTATTTTATAAAAAGCAAATACTTTATATGTTCTTGTAATTCCGTTAGGTAAATAAATGTATATTTCTCTGTGGTTATCAGCATATTCATTGTTGCTAAATTTTTTTAGTCCTGAAAACATTGCCCCATTCATAAGATTATGTCCATAAATAATAGTATTCATATTTTCAAATGAATTTTGTGTAGAACTGTCAACAAATAAGCAGCCACCAAAAGAATAATTCCCATATATGTTCTTTCTTAAATATTGACTATTGCTTTTTCCTTGAACTACAAGATAATTTATGTTTGTATCTGGAATCCTGATCCACGCAATAATATCTTTATTAACTCTTAGCAGTTTTTCCCAATCTACTGAAAAATCGTCTGTCGGCGATTCTGAGGTACTTTTTGTATATGTACTTATAATTTCATTATTTGTGTCATCAACCTCTTTATATTGCTGATAAGAGTTATGTATCATAATAATTTCATAAACTAAAGCACCTACCACAGCTACAAACATTATAATCCATACACTTTTTAATATTTTTTTCTTCACTTTATCACCCCCATACAAAATAATAAATTATTTGAAATTACCATATCTTCTTTAATTTTTATATTTTCTATTTTTTTTGCTTTTTAAAACGATACTTAATAAACCAACTAACGCAAATAGTAATATTGCCTTTTCAGTTGAGCTGACAATGGACAAATTATCACCTGTATTGACAACTTCTATTTTCTTTTGTTCATCAGGAATACTTGTATTTGTGTTGGTCTGTTCCGTAGGAATAGAAATATCAGTGGAAGGTTCTTCGGGCGTAACAGGTAAAACAGGCTCTTGCTGTTGTTCAGGCAATCTTGGAAGGATAACCTTTTTAACATTGATAATTGTACCACATTTTTTGCAAAAGTCTGTTACAATATAAGAGCCTTCGGATGTAGTTGTAGGTTCAACATAATCTGATATTTTGCTGATAATAACTTTGTGATGTATAGCACCACAATAGATGCAGGTACATTTATCATCATAAGTACATTCTTCATTTCCCTCTGTTATTGTAGGAATACTAATTTTGTTTCCTTCTTTGTCTAATATAAATTCGTCACTTGCCTTATCAACTAATATTTGCTTTCCGTTTTCATCATTTTTATACCATTTTTCATTATCATTTTTACTATATCCATAATAATCAAGTTTAAGATTAGCTAAATCGTCCTCAGAAAGTCGATAGAGATCTTTTTCCGTTAAATATGAATAACATCCCTCATTCTTACAAGTACCGTATTTGTAGTGTGTATCGTCATAATTAGGTGCGTATGTATAAGTAAAGTTATGTTGATATTTTTTTCCTGATAATGATGGTAATTCCGTTGTTAATTCTGCATCACAATACTGTGGTTCACTTGGATTGTGATTTAATAAGAATTTATAAAATGCTTCAATTGGAAATTTGTCATCTGTACAATTAAGTAAAATACCTGAAATTGATTTTACGAGTGGATAATCCGTAACAAAATCTCTTCCTTTTTCTTTATAATATTCATTGTACCAATATACACATTCTTCAAAAGTAAGAGTGGTTAAATCTACTGGCGTATCATCTTTGAATTTACAATAATCAAAGATAAATGAATTTTGCCCCGAACCATTTATAAAAACATAATTTGGTTGAATACTATCTTTACATTGCCATTTTTTATACCCATCATTTAAACAAGTCGGTTCTTTGTATGAATACGAATAATTATGTTGATTATTAGCAATTTCTGTTGGAAGTTCATCAGAAGATACTGTTACATTAGGTTTATTGAATATGACACCAAAGTTTTCAGCATTATTATAAGCATCATTTCCATAAATACCGTGTATAATTTCTCCACAATATTCACATATCATCGAAACAATTACACCCTCATCACTATGCGTTACTTTTTTGTTATACAATCCTGATCCACCATAAAATTGATAGTTAGTTACATTATCAACTAACTTTTCAGCCTTATAATAAACAAATTTATGCGAATTTTTATATGTAGTCAAATCTTTAAAAGCTTCTTTATATTGTTCAGAAGAAACTTCATCCGAAAGACTTTCACATATTTCGTTAAACATCTTTTGATAATCATCAGGATTGTCAAAACTGAGGTTAGATTTACATTTAAAAATCGGTTCGTTTGATATTGCAATTTCGCTTGTCATACCAAAATTATCGCCAATAATTAAGTAATATGTACCTTTATTCAAATATATTGGCTCATAGTCATTAAATATACTTACATCATTGAACTTGATTTTTTTACTATTGTCGTAAATATACTGATTAAATGTATTGTCATCGCCATAAATATCACTTAATGATTTTAACATATCATAATCTGAATTTGTTTTTAACAAGAAATAGTAGTCAATTTTATTTTGTGGAATAACCTTATCATCAAGAATTCTTAATTTTAGTGGACTGTAATTAAACGATTCAGATTCAAACAATTTTTCAGTTTTGTTGTAAAAATAGACAGGCGTATTATTTTTGTTGATTTTTATTTTAATACAATTATAACGGCTTTTGTTCATTTGATAGTTGCTATCATAAAATGAAATTTCATCTCCTGAAAGAGTATATTGTTTATCCAAATTATCAATATTATAGCTATTATATGCTTTTTCTTTGCCACACACAGTACATACGGCTTTATGGTCTTTTATAACACAATTGTGATAATCTTCACCATTACATTCTGTTGCGAATACGGTTACAGGAATGCAAGTAAATATCATTATTATTGATAATATTGCACTTAATATTTTTTTACATTTATTCATTTTAACCCCTTCTTTCTATGCTTTTGTACTTGATACCAAGTCACTTAACATTGCTATATCATCCAGAACATCAATTGTTTTTAATTCTTCATTTGTGAGTTCTTCAATTTCTGGAGAAGGAATTTCCTCACAATTATCAAAACCCAATTCTTTCATAATTCCAACAACACTATTTATTTCCTCTTCCTTATTTCCATTATGTGAATAATAATATTGTTTCTGTTTCGGATTCCAAGAATCATACATCAATGGATAATATGGATGCTTCTTAATATCGTAAAGTTTACTATAAAATGCTCCGATATTAGTAATGAATAATACGCAGTTACCAAAACCGAGATTTTTAAGTTCTTCGATTGTTGCAAGCTCACGCCCAACAACATCCCAGTTATGTGAGCTGCTCCCCTGCCGAGAAAATGTCCTTCCTGAACTTCTTTTATACCAAGTCTTTTTACCCAGCAAGGTAACAAAATACTCCAATGTTTCCTTTGAATTACTACCAAGAAGCATTGTTATATCACAACAGTCTAAGATTGTTTCCCAAGTTTTTTCATAAAACTTCTTTAATTGTGATAATGATTGAAGGAATATAGCAATACCACAATTAAGACCACGAACATAGGCAAGTTCTTCAACAAATAGTGGGATTTCGCCAAGCTGTGCAAACTCATCCATATACATATCGAAAGGTGTTGCCAAGACTCCACCACATCTTTCAGCATTATCGTCTATAATCTGGAAAATCTGAGTGTACATTATAGTAGCAATAAAATTAAATGTATTATCAGATGGCTTTGTTCTTATGAAATATGCAACTTTACCGTTCTTACTCTTTTTTGGTGTTCTACTATTAACAATTTTCAATTCCTCTTCATCAATAGGCATACCAATTCGATCAAGTTCCATATTATCTGTTGAAACAAGATCTTCGATTTCCTTGATATTGAAACAACCAAGTCTTGCTGTTGCCGTCATTACAATTGTACTCATCATCTTTTGTGAAGCTGATGCTACTTTAAAATGTTTCCATTGTTTTACTGCAATATGTTCTGAACCATATTCGTCTTCAAATCTATTAAATAACATATCAAGCATTGATTCACCTTTTTGGTTAGGCACAGCCAATCTTAACAATCGCATAACCGTTTTGAAGTTTTGTTGTAATGGTTCATCCTTATATTCTTCAAGTATATAATAAAATATTGCTTGTAAAAACAAAATCTCCGCCTTTTCCCAGAATGGATCTCCTGTCTGATTTTGTATCTGCTCTGACTTTGTATTTGCCATTATTACATTTATAAGAATCATTACATCATCTTCTTTTAAATGTGACTCTTGTGCAGGGCTATCTCCTATTTTCTCAATATCATCATCTGATATTGTTTTATATACCTTACGAATATATAAAAACGGATTATAATGGTTCGACTTTTCCTTGTGTTCAAGATTAAGTACACGAATATCATAGCCTTTTTGTTTTAAAGCATATCCGCAATCACGCAGCAGTTCTCCTTTAGGGTCTGTTGCAATAAATGAACCTGTAGCATTTAATATATTAGGCTCAAGGAAAAATTTAGACTTACCTGTTCCTGGTCTTCCTGTTATGCAGATATGTCTATTCAAATGACTTACTTTCATATTTTTACTTATTTGTTCTGTAGAAGTAAGAATTATATTGTCTTCAATATTCTTTTCTTTTTTATTTTTTAAAGTGGAAGGAGATTGCCATTCAGCAGAACCGTATGTATTTTCTTGAATGTTTTTCTTGTATGAAGTTCTATATGTTTCATATACCATCAATGCAAAAAGCGCAGCTGCACCTGATATGCCTAAGTTTTTTTGAGTCAATGATAACGGTGTATTTATCTTATATATCGTGTCTAAAACATTATTGATTACTTCAAGTTCAAACCGTCCACCATTTAACTCTACTTGTGTCATTATTCTAATTGCTATATAAAATACAATAGCAAAAATAATTATAGGTATTAAAATCGAGCTTTTCTTTTCTCTCTTTATTTGCATCTACTCACATCCCTTCTCTAATCTGCATCAATATCCATTTCCATATCTTTGTCCTCGATTGTATCAGATACATCAGTAGAATCGTTTTTGTTATCAATTATCTTTTCTTCGCTATTTTCTTTTGTTTCAGGAAGAAGTATTCTTTTTTCTTGTTCATTAGAATAAATAAAATACTTTGACTCTTCATCAGCACTCTTTTCAGTAACAATTACACCTAAACGCCTATCATTTTTATCCGTACCTAATTCAATCTGACAATTATTATCAAAATAATCTTTTGCTTCACTATCATTATCGAATTTATATACTTCTTTTAGGTTGTCTTTTATCTCTCTTGATAAAGAATCATATTCGATTTTAGCTGGAACTTTCTCAATGTTATTAGCTTGAACAGTTTTGCTAATCTCCTCGCCGCTTTGAGATTTTTCTGCCTGTTCAATTTCATTGATTTTATTTTCAAGCTCATCCAATTCTTTCTCACGGCGAATTTCGTCTAACTTTTCTTGGACTGGATTTCTTTTTTTTTGATAAGCCAACACCTCTTTTGCTTCATCTAATGTCATTCTTGCTACAAAGTTCTTTTCATTGTTTCCATTAAGATTTATAACAAAATCTTTGCCTTTGAACATAGAAATATAATGTTCCATTGATGAACGAGGTAATATAATATCTTTTGTTTCTTTTTCCTCTTTTCTGGTAACATTATATATTTTGGTTTTGTTATCTCTTTTTCCATACGATTGCAGCACACCTTTATCAAGATGCCCTGCTTTTTGGTACTGTTCAAGGTCTTCTGAATGAATATAAACTCTTACCGTATCTGTCTTACCGTCAATGCTTTTATTTAATTCAACACCATAAGGAATAATATTATTATCTAAGTCTTTATATATATTTGTGTATTCTTCCATTGTTACCGTATGAATCAAATAATCATCTTTAAAGTTGGATATATCGGTATTTCCTTCATTTACAAACTCTTTAGCCCACTCGCCTAATTCTTCTGTGTTTAGATCTAAGCCTTTTTCAATAGCTTTTTCAACAGCTTCCTTAGCTTCTGGGTGTTCATTGTAAAACTCTTCTTTAGTAATACCAATTCTCTTGCTTTTAATATCGGCAATTCTGTCCGTCATATAGCCTACTTGTCGCTTATTAAAAATAAGGTTATATCTTGCACCTTCGTGTCTGTTGATTGCTTTGTCATACACTTCGTTCCATTTACTAATTTTTCTATTAGTAAATCCATTTAATATGTTATATTTTGACTGAAACTTAGTATATGATTGTATTTTCCTGTTAGCCTTTGTAATACTTTTCATCTTACTAACAGATTTTTTATTGCCTAATTCATCATCAACAATATAGTTGCCGTTTTCGTCCTTCTGATAACCTTTTTTGAATTCTGATGCAATAACGGCAACATCATCTTTTTGGCATTTTGCCATTGTTTCAACCATTTCTTCATAAGATAGGTTCGTTATTTTTTCAAGTTCTTTAGTCGGTCCATCATTCTGAACAGCTCTTATTCCTTCAAGGTGATTCTTGTAAAAGGAATTAAGTGCTGCTTTAACTCTTGGTGGAACAAATCTCATTATTATTCTTAATAACGCTTCAAGTGTATGCTGTAAATTCCTTGAATAAGAATCGAAGTCTTGTTTTATTTGTACCTCTGCCATATTTAAGCACTCCTTTCTTCATTAGTCAGCTCTGTTGTTTGTTTATTATAATACATTCCTCTATAAGTTTTCAGGAATTCGTTTCTTTCAAGCCTTTTAGCAAATTCTCTTGTCTGAAAATCTCCAGCAATGCTAAGTTTATATAAACTAATTGAATTTTTATGATTTACATTGTATTCAATAGTATCCTCACCAAATTTAAAGTGACCATTTTCCAAAAATATCGCTTGTTGCTTGTCATTTGGTGTTAGAATATATATTCCTTTGCCTGTTTTTAAAAACTCATTCTTTACCAAAGGAATATTTATTGAAATACTTTGCGGTTGTTTAGTATTTTTTTCAATAACAGTTGTCTTTTCCACCTGTTTGTTTTTTTCTTGTTTGATATTAGGTGGCTCAATAAAATTTTCTTTTGTTAGAGTGATTTTCTCTGCACCATTATAATTATTAAAGACAACTAACGATTTAAAATAATATACTGGTTTGCCATAGTTCTTACTTTCTATATCTTTAACTTTTGTAAGAGCAATATATTCTGGACTGATTTTCTTTTTTTCCTCAGTTGTAATACTATCTGAAAAGCAGTCATTATATGGAACAAGAGCCATATATCCTAAGTTAAATTGTTCCATTTTCCATCTTTCTCTGAGAACGCTGGACATAGGCTTAGCCACTCTATCATAATCATCCTTTTCGTTTGCAATAAAGAGTTTAGTATATAACTCTGGATAATCCTCAAACTCTTTTCTTGCTTCTTTTTCTGGGAATGATTGCTCGTATTGTTTCAGCACTTGCTCTTTTTGTGATTCTGTTAGATACACTCTAATTGGCGTTTTCAGCTCATCATAAGTCCATACATTATTGAGCATTTCTTTAAATTTATTTAATAAGCTATTTTCCTCTTGAATCAAGTTTTTTTTATATGATTCTAAGTTTATAACATATTCGTTTATAAATGCTTCAAGATCTAAATTTCTTCCATCCTCACTACAATATTTTTCATTGTTCATCCCTTCTAATATATCTGCATCAGCTAAATTGCCTTTTTGAATGAAATTCACAAGCTCCTTATTATTGTTTGCCGTAGCAATACTAAGTATTTCTTTCTTAATAAGCCGTACAAACCTCATCCTCATTGCTTTTTCGATTCGATCATCCGTAATTTCAATCTTGACTTCCTGTGGATGAATAATACTCTCGTAATCCTCTCTTGCAATAGATGAATTAGTAAGCACATATTCTTTATATTTCAGTTCATCCAGCGAACTTTTTATAAGTCCATCTCGTTTAATGCGTTTGTAATTATTAGCAACATTCTCAACACTTAAATCCTTACCATCAAAATAATGGTATTTCATTAGGAATTCAAATCCTGTAATTTTAGTTTCAAATATATCTTCTTTTGTTTTACCGTTTTCGTTAAAATCCCCAAAGTCTTTTAATTTTGTTCCGAGCCTTCCAGTATCATAAACACTTACATTTATTCCTTGTTCTAAAAGCTGCGGAACTATTTTCACCATAGCATTCTTACCAGCTTTATCAATGCTGGGATTATCAAGGCATATAACAACATCACAATTGAGTTTTTTTATAAGTTCAATATGCTGTTCTGATAATGCAACACCCATTAAAGCTGTAACATTCTTCATTCCCATTTCATAGGCAGATATAACATCAAAATATCCCTCTACAATTACCAGCTCATTATTTTTAGCAAAAGTTTTAGCTTGATGATAATTAAAAAGTATATCGCTTTTATGAAATATCTCATTTTCACTTGTATTCAAGTATTTTGGCTTTCTATCATCCAGAACTCTACCGCCAAAGCCTACCACTCTTCCATACTCATCACATATTGGAACAAGTACACGATTTCTAAAGGTATTTCTTACCTCACCTGTATTCACATCAAGTTTCAATAATCCATCATCAACGAGTTGCTCTGTAGCATATCTTTTCTCATTTGTTAAATAACGAATCATTCTGTTATTATATTCAACACCAATGTTAAAATTTCTAATTGTTGCTTCTGACAATTTTCTTGATTTTAAATATTCCCTGCTCTGAATTGCAAATGTATCATTTGATAGTAAAGAAGACTTTGCTGCATTAGCTGCATCTTGCATTATATTCTTTAATCTTGTGCTTCTTGCTTCTTCTCTACTTATCTTTTTTTCACCCAGACTAAAGTATTCTCTAAATGATAATAATTCAATATTCAATCCCTGAATATCAATCGCTTTTTGAATTCTGTCATAAAGACCTAAAGTTCTACCATTGTTTTTAGCTTCGTAGTCTTTAATAAAGTTGATTGTGTACCAAGTTTGATTGTCAACAAAGCAATGCACATACTTATCATTTCTTTCGGCAGACATAGACGGTTTTGAGTCTTGATGAAATGGACACAAACATTGTCTGCTATTATTAAATGATATTCCATAATAATTAAGTACCTGAGTAATTGAAGACTGTTGATCCACTTCTTGTGCTTTACTTCTTAGGTAGTCTGAATATTCTCTTTTTTTATGCTCATATTCCATTTGTCTTGTTTCTTGACTTGCCATAACATCAATCCTTTCATAAATATAAAAAAAAGAAGCCCCTTAATGCTTATATTGGCTTCATTTACTTTTTTTCTAAATACTATATTAACTAATTAAAGTAGCATTGTCAAGTAAAAAAAAAACAAGCATATTTCAGCTTGTCATAGTTTTCATATTTTTGGCAAAATTGCCAACTGTTAATTTATATCTTCTTTAGTAACTTCATCATTTGTTAGATTCCGTGACAATACATCATTTATTTCATCTTTTGACATCTCAGAAATATTCTTACTGTCTTCTGGAGTATCTAACAATCTTACAACATTTTCAAAATTATCTTGATTATTAAGACTATCATAAATATAATATAAATCTTCGACATTATTTATATATGATAATTTTTCTATTATGTTTTTCACTCTATCATATTCTATACACTTATCTTCAAGCAATTCAAAATTGCCACATAGTTTTTTAAAAAAATTATAGTCATAACTTTTAGGATTAAACAATACTTCTTGTATGTACTGAGCTTTTTTCAAAAGATTTACCATATTGTTTTCTTTTCTTAAAAAAGCAACTTCCTTATTTAAGTAATTCTTATCTTTATCATTAGATATATCTACAATATTTATAACACTTTCCTTTACAGGTATCATATTGTTAATAGTAAGTTGTGCTATTGTTCTTTCTTTATCCTTTATATTAACTGTCAATTTTTTATTTCTTTCTTTTATCTGACAAGTAAGAGGAACGCAGTAATCTACATCTTTATCGCTAATCAACACGCCTGTATATCTTCTATCGGATTTTTGCCTTACATTATTATCATATTTGCTTAAATACTCTAAATATTCCTTTTTTACTTCATATATAATAAGTTGTCCGTTTTTTAACTTCATACTATTTCTCCTTATACAAAAGCCACATTGTTTCCAATGTGGCTTTCTATCTTTAATCTTCCACTAAAGCAGGAACTCTCTCATCTTTAATCTTCCACTAAAGCAGGAACTCTCTCATCTTTTGGGGTAGATTTATCTACCTCTTATTAGTATATTCATTGTAACATAAAATATTTATTTTTTCAAGCATTTTGAGAAATATTTTCAGAAGAGTGAATTTCACTTTGTTGTTATTGATTTGGTTTTAGACCAAGAAGAATATACTTTTTTATTATTTGTAATTTTATATGTACGGATTCTTACATAATATTTTTTCTTTGATTTTAGTTTCTTTATTGTTGCTGTTGTTGTTTTTTGTTTATTCACAACAACAGTTTTAGCATTTTTCTTAAACTTCTTATCTGTTGCCACCTGAATCTGATAGCCTTTTATACCACTTACCTTTTTCCAATTTACAACAATAGCTTTTTTGCTCTTTTTCAGCTTTTTTATTGAAGTATTTTTTGGTTTAGTATTAGCAACTTTTTTATAAGAAGTTTTCTCTATGCTTTCATAAGTTCTTTGCTTTTTGGTAGTAGAAGGCTTAGTGGTTGCTGCTGTAGTAATATTGTTTTTTGGAGAAGTTTGAGGTTCTTCCAACTTTTTTGTGTAATCGGTTATATACGAATAATGACAATTATTACATTCATATATCGTATAACCCTCGTTTGTAGATGTTGCAGGAATCACAATTTTATTATAATAATGCTCCGTTTTGTCAATATATTCCATTTCGGTTGCTCCGCAGCTTGTGCAAGTATATGTTTTTATTCCTGTAGTTGTACAAGTCGGTGCAGTTGTTATTTTTCCTGCATCCCAAGTATGTGTATGTATTGTTGTATTTGATGTATCTGTTGAGGATGCCTTTGTACTTTCTTCCTTATTGGTTGTTTCTTTTGTTGATGTTATTTCCGTACTGGTACTCTCTAATGTTGTAGTAATCCTTTGAGGAAACACATAGTCACAATATCTACAAACATAGTCTGAGCCATTATTTATTTTAATACACTCTTGATTTGCAGTTTTATATCCGCATCTTGTACAATGCTGATAGTGTGTGCCATTACCGTTTGATACATATTCGTAAATATGACCGATAGCATATTCAGTAATATATTGATATGAATATCCACAATATTTACAAGTGTATTGTGTATATCCATCTTCTGTGCAAGTTGCTTGATTTATTTCACAATTATAATCGTGTTCAATCTTGTCAATACTTTCAGTTCTTGTTGCTCCGCAGCTTGTGCAAGTATATGTTTTTATTCCTGTAGTTGTACAAGTCGGCGCCGTCGTTACTTTTCCTGCATCCCAAGTATGTGTATGGACTGTTGCATTATTATCTTTTGCAGTTGTTGTTTCTTTTTCATACTTTGCCTTGCAATATGTACATATATAATTTTCACCATTATACTGTAAGGAGCAATTTTCTGTATATTTAATTCCACAATTATTAGTACATATTATGGTATGTGTTTTATCATTGTTAGATGTATAGGAATAATTGTGTCCTATTGCTGATTGATAATCACTTTTGTATGTATCAGCACAGCGAGAGCATACATACTTTGCATAACCGCTTTGAGTACAAGTAGGTTTTACTATTGTTTTATTGTAATTATGTCCAAGGGCCGATATTGTTGATGTCTTTGTCGCTTTACAACTCGTACAAGTGTATGTTTTTATTCCTGTAGATGTGCAGGTCGCTTGTTTCGTAATTTTTCCTGAATTCCAAGTATGTGTATGGGATGTATTTTTTTCCGAATCTCTATAATAAAAATTACCAGTCCACTTACCGCAATAACTACAAGACCAACACTCATATCCATACGGTACTTTTGTTACATATTCTTTATATGTAATTTCTCCATTTTCGTACTTTCTCGAATAATTATTATCAATTTCCTTTAAGTATAGCTCTATTTCTTTTTTATTATTAAACCACTTTTCCATATTACCGCAGCTCATACTATGATTGTTATTGTTTGTACAATATTTTTGAGTTGTAGTAGTAGCCGCACTAATAGGTGTTACTGATGTTGCTGTAATAAATATACTTACTATTATAGATAATATTATTTGATATATTTTCCTCATAAATATCACCTCTTAAAATCAAAACAAGGAAGAGCTTTATTAACCCTTCCTTGTTTCCTGTTCAGGGCTAATTACCCTTTATATTTCTTTTTAATGATAATCATTATTGCAATAAATACAACTGCAATAGCTGCCATTGTTAAGTACATAAGGATTGATTTTGTATCACCAGTAAATACAGACGGAAGCAATGAGTTTTGATATACAATAGAATAAACATCATTTTCCTCTGTAAGCTTTTCTCCATTCGCAAAAACGCCTTCGTCATTTATTTCAATCTTGACAACTTCGTCAGATAACATATATCCCTTCGGTGCTTTTGTTTCCTTAATGTAATATGTGCCATATCTTAAATCGCTGAATAAAGCAGTACCATCATCTGTGTTTGCGTTTACAGTTATAATTTCATTCTTACACTCTGCATCAGAATATAATGTAAATTCAAACTTCTTGCTAATGATATTTTCGCCAGTTATACTATCAACCTTATTAACTAATACGGATGATAATATTGGTGAATCATTCATTACAACTGTTTGAACAGACTTGTCACTTGAAACAGTAAAAGTAATAGAGTGAGCTATTTCATAGCCGTATGGTGCTGTTTTCTCTATAAGTGTATATTCTTGACCTTCTACAAGTCCATTTGCATAATGAGCTGTATCTGTTGATGTCCAGCTATCAATTACATTGCCGCTTTCATCAGTAATTGCAAGTTCTGCTCCAACTACTTCCTTTTCTCCAGTAATGTCAGTCTTGCTTATCTGAACTTGCTTATCAGTCATTGTAATATTGATAACAACACCATCATCTGAAATATGAATATGATGTTGTGTAGCATCTACCACATATCCTGTAGGGGCTGCAACTTCTTTTACAATCCATTCGCCGTAAGGAATATTATTAAATGAAAATGCTCCATCCTTATCAGTTTTTGTTGTAACAATAGCGTTCTTTTCTGAAAATTCTGTAGTGCCTACTTTAAAGATACCAATAATTGCGCCTTCGAGCTTATCATTATCTTTGTTTATCTTAATACCTTCAACCTTACCTCGTTTAAGTGTATTATTGATTTTCTCATTACCACTAACATCTATTTTAATGACTTTTGTGTCCTGTCCAGCATAATTAGTGTTAAATTGATAATGCTTATTTGATAATATATAATGTTCGTCAGTTGCAATTTCTTTAGCATACCATTTATAACCAATCGGCAAATCACAGTCAAATGTTATTTTACCGTTTTCATCACAATTAGCAAATGTAACTAAAGAATCCTTTGGAATAATCGTTCCATCAGCAGCCTTTACATCTTCATCTGCAAAAATACCAAATTGTACAGATTTAATTTCATTGTTATTACCAATGCCATATATTTCGTCTTGTTCCATTGTTTTACTCAATGAAACTGAAACCTTCTGGCGCTCATTATAAACCGAAAGAGCTGTACTTGTTACCTTAATATTCTGTCCCGCATAAGAAAGCTCAACATTGTGCTTATCCTTATTAAGAACAAATTTAAGTGGAGCTGTTTTTTCAATAATAGTATATTTTCCAAGATATAATTCTTTTGATTTTGCTATACCTTTATCGCCTGTAGTTATTGTATCTACAAGTTCGCCCTTTTCTGCTCTAACTGTACCGTCTGTTGTTGTGATGTCTTCAGCAGCATAAATTTCATATACTGCATCCTTTAAATTGCCTTTTTCATAAATAGGCATATATGTATTGAGGTTCAGTTTTTCATTCATTGATGAATTAACGGATGAAAATACTTCACCTGTTTTGGTAATTTCGATTACACCTTTTTGTGCTATATCCTTAGCCTTAACTTTAACAACTGTTACGCCTGTATCAGTTGAAGAGTTTTCTTGATTTATGCTAAATGCTATAGGGGTGCTATCAAGCACATAACCATAAGGAGCTTGTACCTCAACAAGTTTATAATCACCATATTCTAACTTTTCTGGAGTAATTAAATATCCTTCTGAGTTCGTGTAGAATGTGTGAATAGTAGTAACTTGTGGATATGTATATTTCATTGAAATTCTATGACCGTCTGCATCATAAATTTCAAAAGCTGCACCAGCGTATGGAATCTGTTTATTTGTTTCTTTATCAAGTTTTACAACCTTTAAATAAGAACTGAAATTAGCATTGTTGATTAAGAATTTATAAGTAACATTATCTGATTGAATAAAAACATCAAAATCAGTAATTTTCTCTCTGCCATCCCAGCCCTTAGTCTGATGCACCGTATAAACACCATACGGCAAGAGTTTTGAAGATGCAAAACCATCTTCATCACATATAATTGTATCTCTTTCGTCTGGATCAGCATTTACAAAAGAACCTGATGATTTTAAGTAAAGTTGAAATTCTGCGCCCTTTTCTGGTGTTTCGATTTTCGTACTACCATCATCTGTGTGCTTAATGATAGAAACTTTACCCTTTTTTACTTGTTCTTTTACAGTATTTGAAGTCCAATTATATTCAACTGTATAAAGCTGAGGGTCTGCTCCTACTGGATATACTGTTTCATCAAGAAGATAGCCTTCCGATGGTTGGATTTCTTTAAGAGTCCAATTTGTGTCACAAACAAAATAATCAGTAGTAAATGTGCCATCATTTTGTGTTGTATATTGAGCTACAAGTGTATCGCCGTGATATAAGCCATAAATTGCTCCGCCGAGCTTTGCATCACCCTGAGAATGTGTTTTCTCAATATCTTGCTTGTTTACGCTTACTCTGAATTTCTTTAAAACATTTGAAAATGTTACTGTTGCAGTTTTGTTTCCGCCTTCAACTGTTACTGTCTGTGAATTTTGTGGCACATATTTATTTATGCTTTCTTCTGTTACTGTATATGTGCCGGGATTGATGCCTTCGATTTTCCATTCACCGTTACCATCTGTTGCGATTGTTCTATTAAATCCATTCGGTCCAGTTACAGTAAAATTGATTCCGCTTACTTTACCATCTTCTGATGTTTTCTTTAATTGAAGATTGCCAATAGGTTGAATATTACCTTCAAGACTCATATATACTGGATCATAATAATTTGAATAAATTAACTTTTGATAGCTTTGTGACCCATACGGATAATACAATATTGCATCTTCATCATCTCCAGTACCGTTTTTTACATATTGGGTACTTGGTAAGTAAAATGATGAATTAGTGCAATTTTTATTAACAGAAATTGTAAGCTCATTTTTATTTTTTGAATGTATGATATGTACATTTCCATTGCAAGTAGAGTAATCAAAAGCTGGATAATCGCTTAATACCTTATTGCTGTCCGATACTATTTTACTTTCTCCTGCTTTTATAGTACCTATATTGTTTCCATCAAATGAAGGTTTAACATTTAATGAATTCATTTTATCTTCTGCTTTTTTGCACCAAGCCTTATATCCAGCATCTGAAAAAGTCCAAGATGTTGAGCTTCCCATTATTTCCCATACTTTTTTTTGACAATATGCCATATCCAAGTCATTTATACTGTTACCGTGTTCTGACATATAACCAGCATATACCCATTTAGCAGCTGTTTGAGCCTTTGCAGACATCATCTTTCTCGTTCCATAGGCATACGAGCTTGAAGGAGAGGTTGTACCATATTCAATACAAAACAATGGAATAGTATTACCATCTGCATTTTTTCCTTTGTGTATCTCGTGTCCATACGCCATCCATTTTGATACAGTAATTTCTTTTGAATTCTCTTTTGTTATTTCCGCCGCATTAGTAATAATCGGCATACTACATATTATCATTATAAATGATAACAAAATAGCAAAAATTTTTTTAATTTTAATTTTACTCGAATTGAACATTTTTAATTTTCCTTTCTACTTTTATTTTTTATTTGATTATATTTTTCTCCCTTCTGCATACAAAAAAAGAAGCAGGTTTTTCCCTAACTTCTTTTCACTTTACAAATACTATATTAACTATTCATCAGTATTATGTCAAGTATTTTTTGTTTTTATTAAAATATTTCAATAATATCATCTATAAAAAAAGTTACCAGTCCACTTACCGCAATAGCTGCAAGACCAACACTCATATCCATACGGTACTTTTGTTACATATTCTTTATATGTAATTTCTCCATTTTCGTACTTTCTCGAATAATTATTATCAATTTCCTTTAAGTATAGCTCTATTTCTTTTTTATTATTAAACCACTTTTCCATATTACCGCAGCTCATACTATGATTGTTATTGTTTGTACAATATTTTTGAGTTGTAGTAGCTGCGGTAATAGGCTCTGCTGATTTTATAGTAACACATTTCTTTTTAGACCAACTTGAATACGATATTTTTTTCTTAACTACTTTGTATGTTCTTACCCGTACATAATATTTTTTAGATGCTTTTAAGCCTGTTATTTTTTTTGAAAATTTTTTAGCTTGTTTTATTTTAATTGTTTTGGAATTTTTTTTATTAAATTTACTATTCGTTGAATATTGAATTTGGTATCCTGTAATACCTGATTTTTTCTTCCATTTAATTGTAATTGCTTCATTTTTTACTTTTATTGAACTAATTGATGTCGAAGGTATTTTAGTTGCTGCCATAACTGTAGTATTACAAAATATCATTAAGCTTACCAATAATATAATTAACACTATAGCAGATAATATATATTTTAATTTCTTCATTTGTTCACCTTTCACATTTTGGTTATACTGTTATCTATACTTAAAGTTACCAGTCCACTTACCGCAATAGCCACAAGACCAACACTCATATCCATACGGTACTTTTGTTACATATTCTTTATATGTAATTTCTCCATTTTCGTACTTTCTCGAATAATTATTATCAATTTCCTTTAAGTATAGCTCTATTTCTTTTTTATTATTAAACCACCTTCCCATATTCCCACAGCTCGTACTATGATTGTTATTGTTTGTACAATGGTTTTCTTTATTATTTTCGGCTGATGAATTGCTATTAGATGAAGCAGATGCCGTATTGGACTTTGATTGTGCTACATTAGTTGAAGAACTTGAAGAGTTCTTGTTTGTACTATTTTTTTGTGTTTGTTGCTGTGCAGCTTTCTCCTTCACAGTAATATCACAAGTCTTTTCAACACCATTAGCCTTTGCTTTTACGGTAGCTTTACCAGCTTTTATAGCTGTAACTTTACCATTATCAACCTTCGTAATGCTTTCATCACTTGAAGACCATTCGATTTCCTTATCCTTTCCATCAACCTTAGCTTCGATTGTATATTCATCACCAATATTGAGTGATAAGACGGACACATTAAAATCAATTGTAGGCTCAGTAATAATAACCTTTACTTCCATATACGAAACATTATCATTTGCATCCTTAGCAAAAACATTAGCTGTATATTCGCCTACTTTTGTATAATCTACATCTTTATCTTCAAATGTTATCTCCACATTTGTTAAATCTGTTGCTTGATATTTATTTGTTATGTCCTCTTTACAATCCTTTACGAAGCTGACCTCTTTTGGATTCATTCCCTCATCAGTAGAAAATACTGGAGCTGTTGTATCTGAAATTGTCAAATGTATTTTCTTAGTATCATCTACAGAAAACAATTTTAATCCAAATAATTTATATTCACTTGTATGTGTTATTATTATATCAGACTTTCCAACAGAATAATATGTCGCATCCCCATCTTTAGTTGCTTCAATGTCTACTCTTGTATTTTCAGAAGTAACATCAGGATACTTACCTGTATCTACAAGCTCAGATAATGATGGTTCGTAGATTTCGCCATACTCTATTGTAACTTGCTTTTCTCTTACATCCCATTGGTTGATATTTCTTTCATATACATACCACAAAGAAATAAGTGTAGCAATTAGTATAATTATTATTCCAATTATAACAGCAGTTTTCTTTTTACTAAAAGCCTTTGCGCTTTGTTGTTTTACATCAGGATGCTGCTTGTTGTTTGTTTCATTATTTTTCATCTTTTATTTCTCCCCTATCATTGTATAAATCAATTCTATTTCCTAAAATACATATTTCGCTGTTTCTTGCATCATAATACTTTATCTGATTATTAGCATTATTCTTTATTATAATATGAGTGGATGAATACATATCCAAAAAGAATAAGAATTCGCCTACTACTAATATTCTTCGTCTTTTGGTTGTATCGCTTAATTTTGAATTATTAAGTGCCTTTATAAACACATTATACATTTGTCCATCTTTTATCTGCTTATGATTCAAATAGAAATTGATAAAACTCATACAATCAACTCTATAATCTTTCGCCGACCGTTTTTTAAGCTCTTTGGTGTCCAAACTTTTAGATATTGTTTCCAGCTCTTTTCCATCAGTCTTAACAACATCTTTTAATGAGTATTTCTTGCCTATTGTTGAAATATCTATTTCTCTTACACATTCGCCGAACCATTTATTTTCTTCTGAAAAGCGTTTGATTGTATTCGCTACTTCCATTCTGCTCATTGCATTGTTCGTAATATAACACGAACCTTGCCTATGTAAAAAATCGTTATTTTCCATATACCGCCGAATTTTATAATAAGCTGTAGGTGCTGCTTTATGTGTAAGAGCTTCATACTTGTTTGTATCCAAGTCGAAGTTAATCATCATCCGTTTTTTAGGCATTTTTTATCACCACATTATAGTATGATTTTATACAGTCCTCAATATCGTTTTCAACATAGAAATACCATTCTTTAATTACTCTCATAAACCATTTTGTATATGGTAGATTCATTCCTAAATAAAAGAAAGGGTCTGTATTATCTAAATCAGAGCTATCAAATACTCCTTTTTCAATTTCTGTAAGATTGTGCTTAAAAGCATATTTTCTTATTATATTCAAACATTCCTCTTCTGTCATTCCATTTGCTTTTAACTTGTTCTCATCAAATACAAATTTCATTCTTAGAATTTCTTGTTCCATACTCTCCTACTTTCTTTTGGCAAAATTGCCAAAAATAATATTTTCCTTCGATTATTATATCATAAAGAATGGTTTTCTTACAATATTTTAAGACGATTTTTGACTAATCACAAATATCAGGTTCATCTTCGGCTAATTCCTGCTCATCAGAATAATAGCCCATTTTCATATATTCTTCTGCTTTCAAATAATCAGTTATACCATAAACGGTTTTATCATCAATCTGCCCTGTATATGAATGTAACTGTTTCACATTCTCCATTATTATTTGAGATAACTCATCACAAGGCGGCATATCTGGCGTTTTATATAAATCAAATAACTTATTCCAGTATTCGGCTGCCTTTTGGATATTACCTTCTGAATAATACTTTTTTATTTTATTTACACAGTCTTGTGATTCTTCCTGTTTTATTTCTTCTTTTGTCAGTATTCTAAACTTGTCTTCATTGGGAACAAGAGCTAATCTCCTACCATTATCCCATTTCATAAATATTTGTCCTATATCATCTACAAAATCAACTGTACCTCTTGTTCCGCTTTCAATCGCTTGTGAATCTTCCATCTGTTCAAGTTCTATCCTCGTACCCTCTGGATATTTTGCTTTAATTTTTCCAGCTTCTCTTGTTAAACTTGCAAAATCATTTTTCATAATCCACCTTCCCCTTTCCTTGTTTATACAAATGTATCCTCTTTTTTCCAACATTCTTTTTGCTGCTTGCGTTGAAGGATTATCTTGATGCCCATTTGCTCTTTCTATCGTCTGTTCAATTCTTGATGGTTTGATAATTTTCCCCTCTTGAACTAATTGCTCATATTCTTTTATAGCATTATTTCTTTTTGTATGATAATCTTCGATTGCTATACTTGCATTTGTGTCAAATCTTTTTCTTTCCCTCTGTGTCAATCCTCGTGGTATTTTTGTTTTATCTATAGTGTAATCACTAATAGGTGAAGATACACCGTTTATTGCTAACCATTGTTCTAATGACATTTTCTTACTCATATTGTATTACCTCTTTCTATTTTTAAAATACCACTTGTGGCATTATTTTTCAATTCGCAAAATAACCAAAGATTATCCTTTGTTTTTGGCTATTTTGTACCACTTGTAGCATTACAACATTGGTATCAACAAATAAGGCAAGTCATTCATTCCCTTATTAAGAAAAATAACTTGCCTTAAATAATTATAAATAATTTTCTGGATTCACTCTTACACCGTTTACTCTAACTTCAAAATGACAATGAGGTCCTGTACTGTTGCCTGTAGAGCCACTATAAGCTATTGCTTGCCCTTTCGTTACAGTATCCCCAACTCCTACCAGAAGTTTACTATTATGTGCATAAAGAGTTGTCAGACCATTGCCGTGATCTATGATGATATAATGTCCGTAACTATAATTAAGTTCTTTAGCTGCAATTACTTTGCCATCTGCGGCAGCACAAACCTTTGTGCCTGTAGGACAAGGAAAATCAATTCCGCCGTGATATTTACCTGATGAATAATTTGGATAACCAGCGGATATAGTTCTATATGAAGTTGGATAATCAAGTTTACCATTAGAAGAGCCATCACCAGTAGAGCCTGATATAGTTCCAGTATTTACAGATGATTTTCTTTTCTCATCAATTAGCTTCATAAATTTGTCCGAATCGTAAAGTTCTTTCATTAAGTCAAGGTCTTCATTAGTAATACTTGTTGCAGAATTCGTTTGACCTTTTTTTCTATAAAAAGTATTTACAACTGAATAATTTTTATTAAGCCATTCTGTAAAATCTTTCGGCTTACAACTATCACTATATAAGTCAGCTTTGTTAAACTCTTCTAAAATATATTGCTCTGCATCATCAAACTTTATATCCATATCCAAGCAATGTATTACAGTAAACGCAGCTTTCCAATTCACCTTAGTATTTAAGTCACTATCTATCTGATTCATATAATCTACATAGCTTGATATTGTATTGCTTTCTGCATATTCACCAAATATACCGCTTACACTACCTGCAATTCCTCCAGCAATTGCGTAAAATAGTGATAATAGTATAAGAAGAATTGCTCCTATAACTATTACAGGAGAGACTTCTGCTAAAAGCGCAGCAAGTGATTTTAATAGCTTTGCTAACACATTAAAAACAGTCTTAACAATTTTTCCAACTAACTTAGCTGTACTTGTTCTAATTTTCTGTCTAATACTTCTCGTAGATACTTCCGCTGCCTTTCCAGCAGTTCTCATTGATGTATCCTTCATCTCAGAAGTAAATGCTTCTCCGATATTTCCTTCACTTGCTGTTTGTAGTTTTTTTCCTTTTCTGACAACAAACTTACCAACTCGATTAGTAGCCTTTTTAGTTTTAATTGTTTTGCTGACTAATTCCGAACCTTTTTGTGTTCGGTTTATTCTTGTTTGTATCTTAGCTTGATTGTCTACATTACCAGCTTGCTCTTTGTTTATTGTTTCCTGAGTATTATGCTGCTTACTATTAGCTTTTGTTTTTATTTTAGATTTTGAAGCTTTGTTGTTAGCAACACTCTCATTTTCAAAACTATTATAGCTTGAATTTCTGGTATTTTCATTTGAATTATATTCCTGAGCATCCTCGCCAGAATTATTTTCAGAATTGCTTGCTTTGTTTGCTTTAGTTTTTATAACTTCTTTGTTATCGAATGTAGTTCTTTTAAAAGAAGTTATATCTTCGTTTCTATCAGATGTTTCGCTGACATTTGTTTGCACTCCCTCATTTTTTTCAACATTAGTTGTAATTCCATCAGTATCCTCTTGTTCAACATTAGTTTCAAGTCTTGATGATAACTTTTCTTTATGTTTTTCCGAATACCATTTGTTTAAATCATTTGTATAGGAAAGTGCAACATTTTCAATATTTGCTCTGGCTATTTGACTATCAGCTTTAATATTACTTGCATCTTTTTTTGTGTCTTTGTAGTTGTCACTCAATTACACCCACATCCCTTAATCTCTTGCTTTTTGCATATTTGATGTTTGGTTAAGCTCGTAAATATAGTAATCCTCAGGCACGCTTAGCTTAAATGCAACAATGTCTTCACCATAAACAATAAGCCCTTGTCCTGCTGGCGAATCCATTACAAAGCTGCTTTCTTCATCTGATATTCCAAATATTTTACAAATCGGCGGAAGATCCAACGCTTTTTGTTTCAATATAACAGCAAACTCACTATTTGAAAGAATATTTCTACCTTGTTCGCAGCTCAATACATCCTGAATATTCTGTGTAATGATAGTTGGTAAAGCTCCATATTTTCTACCAATTTTATAAATTCTTTCGATATAATCGGCTGAGAACTTATTATCAAGCATAATATGGAATTCATCAATGAATATCCAAGTATTTTTGCCTTCATCCCTATTCTGTGAGATTTTATTCATTATATGCTCCAGAACAACAAGATAGCCTGTAGTCTTCATACTTTGAGTAAGTTTTGATAAGTCAAATGATACTATTCTATTTTGCATTTCTACATTTGTATGCTTTGCAAATATATCCATAGCACCTTTTACATATCTTTCAAGAATCAATGCTAAGTTCTTTGCTTCGCCTTCTGAAAATCTTTCAAGCTCCGCATAGAAATGAGGGAAATCAGGCTCATAATCTTTATCATCTGGATGCTCTAAATAATTTTCGTACATAATCTTTGAGCATCTATCAATAATTGATTTTTGTTCACCTGTTAAACCATTACCGCCAACAATAGATTCAATAAAAGCTAATATATATTCCATTTTGGATTTTATCGGGTCTTCATCAGATAAATAACCAAATGATATATCAAATGGATTGATATATGTTTTTGCTTGCGTTGATATTTTTATTGTTTGCCCCCTCAGGTCTTTTATAATTTTTTCATATTCTGATTGATAGTCAACAATAATAATATCATCATTTGGATACCTTAATAATATCTGCTCAATGTTTGTCTTTACCAAGAATGACTTACCTGAACCTGATGTAGCTAATACTGCACCGTTTCCATTCATTAACCTTTTTCTATCGACAAACACAATATTTTTAGATACCATATCCATACCATAAAATATTGAACCTTCGTGCAGTAATTGTTTTGTGTTGAAAGGTACAAATGCCGCAGTTGCTTCACTCGTTAAACTTCTTTGAAATTGCAGAGTATTAAATCCAAACGGTAATAAATTGAGTAATCCCTCTAATTGCTGCCAATCTAATGTTCCCATAGTAACAATGTTCTCACCAGCAATTTTATTTACTTTATCTGTAGCTTGACTAAGCTCCTTTTCACTTTCTGCAATAATACATACCAATAAGTTAGTAGCAAATGATTTTTGTTTCTTTTTTGTCAGAGCTGTTCTAAATTCAATTGCATCTTCGAGCTTAGCTTCAAGTTTTTCATCTCGAACTAACGCATAGTCATAATGGTTTTTATTGGCTCTTTTAACTTTTTTCAGCCTTTCATCTTTCATTCCAGATATTTTCTTGTTAAGAGTATAGATAACTTTTGCTGGATTCTTGCCGATTATATTTTCTGTAACAATAATGTTAGCATCTTTAATTGTGGTAAGCTGGTTATAAAGTTTAGGTGTAATACTTGTATTCAGTTTATCTAAATACATTACTTTTATATATTTTTTATCGCCAATAACAATATAATCTTTCTCACGGAAGTTCATATCTTCTTTTGGTGCTAAAAAATCATACACATTTATATCTTCATTCACATACTGTTGAAGAATATTTTTACAGTCTGGGTAATCTTGTTCTAATGTGTTTATATTAAATATATTATATAAGAATTCAAGTCTTTCCTGAATAGTCCACTTGCGAACCTTAGAACCAAATAGCTTGAATTTTTCTTCCAATTTAATTTGATATGCCATAAACAAGTCTTTTGCATCATCAAGGGTCTCCGCTTCAACTGTTATTACAATCAATCTTGTTTCGCATAGTGTTTCCTTTTGATGCCCTATTACATTTGTAATTAACTCGTTAAATTCCTCTGCAATCCGTTTTTCATTATCACTTGCAGTTTCATTTGTTGTATAAATAAACCGATTTTTGTAATCCTTAGTTTCGAGAATTGTACTTGTATGCACTATTTGTATATGTTCATTTACACTATGTGAATTAAGGAAATCAACATATTTAAGGAATATTGATTCTTGAACTTCTGGGCTTGCCTTTGAGAAAGATATATCACTATATTCGTAGCAAATACTATAGTGTGTATCATCAATTCTCATTATACCAGACTTTTCATCCGTTTCTTTAAAAAACAACCTCAATACTTCGGGGTTGATCTTAGGCAATGCCAAAGATTCTTTAGTTTTCTTTTTGTCTGATTTTTTATCTTTGACTTTTGCTACTTTATTGTCTGTTTCTTTTTTCTTAAATAACATTTTTATCACTCCTTATATTTTTCTATTAGCTGTGGGATTGAATAAAATGTATTCTCCTTCAATTCGTTAAACATCCCACATAAAGTTATCTCATTTGATACTGGTTGATATTTTAATTTTCTTTTTGTACCACCATATAAGACAACTTTTGTGGGTAATACAAAATGATTATTACAAAATACTTTTATATATTTTGCATTATAATGTTCAAGATGATATTTTAAAAAAAATAATTCATACTTATTTTTCTTTGATTTTTTCAAGTAACTGTGCTAACATCCTTTTTTCTTCATCAGTCATATTTTCAAGAACTTTTTCATCAATGCTTACATCCTCTTTTTTTATTTCAGGCTGTAATTCTTCTTCGTTCTCTTCGTTTAGTGGTTCTTCTGATGCAGAATCTGTTATTTCTTTTTTCTCTGCGTCATCTTTAATAGAAGATATATTTTTATCATCTTTAAACATATAGCCGTATTTTTTCTTAGCTTTAGCAAGTTCTTTTTCCTGCTTAGCTTTTTTCTTGCGCTGTTTTGGTGTCAAATCATTATCATCATATTCTATAACTTTTGACTTTTTGTTTTTATTCTTTTTATCGTCAAGCATCTTCTGATACTCTTTGGTTGTCATATATTTAAGTGGCTTGTTAAATGCAAAATAATGACGATACCAGTATGGAATAATTTTCTCTGCTGGTAATTTATGAATTTTCACAAACCCAATAAAACCAATTATTGCAGCTTCAATAATAACAATGTAGCTTGCCATATCAGAAGTAATAAAGGTATATTTTGGTAGTAGGATATATGTTGGAACTACAACAATCAGCATTAAAGCAGAAAATACCCATTGTCTAAATGTCATAATTCCTAATTTTTCGTGATAATCATTATATTCCTCAAAAACCTGTATTTCAATTTCATCCATCTTATCACGCTCCTTTTATGATCTTCCGAATATTCTTTCAGAAAACTCGTGACTTAGCTGTATTATTGCAACAAACAAAGCATTCATTACAAGTACACCTATTATTTGTGGAAACGCATTTGTCATTTTAGATACGCTGCTTAGACCTTGTGTATATATCCAAGAACCTAATAATATAACTATTGACTCAAAGCCAACGCCTGCCGCATACATAAAATATGAGATTGCTTTTCCCCTGTATGTTTCGCCTTCGACCGCCATTGCCAATGGAATAGGAGAAAAAGCCATACAAAGCATAAGCTTCACTACTCTTAATAACACTTGCGCCCATATTTGAATAATACTTCCTATAAACGGTATTGCAAGAATTACATAGAGGAGTATTCCAAATAATATATTGCCAAGACTTGTATAGTTTTTAAATGCGTTTGCAACATTCTGTGAAATCGAGCTTACTCCTGAACCAACCGACAGAGCATTTGATACATCCACATATATATTATTCACTATTCCCATTATTGTAGTTAGTAGCGAATATGATTTTTGAACGAATGCTTTTACGAGAAAGAAATAGCATCCCCACAAAAGCACTCGTTCCCAACTAACTTTTTCAATTTCAGTAAGTCTTTTTATAAGACTTATCATAAAGAATAATGTAAGTAGCGATAATGCTACAGGAACAACAAGCTCATTTATAGTTTTTCCTATAGTGTATATTGATAAGGTTTTGGTTTTATCAAAATTTGTAAGAGCTGCAATTGTTCCATACATATCATCAGTAGAAAAATTGATATTAAACAATTTAACATCTATCTTATAAATACCTGATATTCCTTTACCAATTTCGGTAGAAAGAGAACTCATAATCCCATCCCACCATTCATTGATTTTGTTGAGAATATCCTCACCCCAAGACACTATTCATCACCACCTTTTTGTATATTTTGTTATTTTTATTTAAAACCAAATGCTGCTGGAGAAGCACCAATTGCCGCAACCATAAATCCAGCCATTATAGTAAGCAATCCCCTACTCTTTCCTTCCGAATCCTCTCTTTGCCAGCCCAATGCAAACATTACGCCACCAACCATTGCAACAACAACACCAATTTTTACAAGCCACTTACCAATTGCGGTAACAAATGTATCAATTGATCCTGTGCCGTCATCTGCAAAAGCCGTAATAGGTGTTGCTATTTCCATAAGAGCTACACCACAAACCGCTATAATTGCCTTTGGTATCTTCTTTGTGAAATTTGTATTCTTTACTTCACTTTGAAGAAGTAAAGCCTTATTTACAAACTTCATATAGCAGTTTATAATCTTTTGTTTAATTTTGTTTTTCATAATATCATCAACCTTTCAAATATAATTTTGGCAATTTTGCCAACTATTCTCGCCAACTATTAAATTCTTCAATTAAAATGTCGGCAGACAGTTCTTTTTGTTCTCTATACCCTTTTTTACCACCGCTTCCCTTTACATATTTGTAAATAGGTATCATTGTGTCTTTCGGATAAAATATTTTGGCTTGCTTTGGACTATTTCGTACAGGATATACCTTGCTTCTATCAACATTGATATACCATCCATAATATTCTGAGGAAGCAGGAAATCCTATGCTAATTAGCCAGATACTTTTACCTTTTTTATCTCTTTTTGTTATTGGTCTTGGATTAAACATCTGCTTTCTTGCAAATACTAAAGATACCCATCCGCTTATCTGATTTTCTTTCATTTCATTTACCTTTGCCTATTAACTGTTTTTTATTTAATTATAAAAAATCACACCTTTCTAATTGTGCAAAAAAGAAGTCGGGATGTTCCTGACTTCTTTTCACTTTTACAAATACTATATTAACTATTAAAATAGCATTTGTCAAGATTAAATTATATAGTTCCTTATAATCAAAAAAAGAATGATTATACTAAATATGATACACCATTCAACGCCGTTTAACAATCCATACCATAGCTTAAATAAGAATGGTACTTTAAAAATTTCATCATCCATTTGCAACCACGCAGTTGTAGTGAAATCATAATTATTGTAATTTAAGTTTCCATCTTGATTTTCAAGTTTGAGTATTTCCTCAATAAATCGATCTTGCTCTGGAGTAAGATTCACTTTTTTTGAATTGGCGTACTTTCTTATTCTTTTTGTATGCCATTTAATAAGTTGCTCCTTGTTCTTTATTCTATGCAGCACTTTTGTTAGATGGCTCGTCTGTGAGCCTTTGAGATTAGCTGCTGCTTTTAAATCCCAACTAAGTGTATATATTTCGTAGTTTATTTTTCCTTTCATTCTTTTGTCTAAATATTTCTTCATTTTTTAACATCCTCACTTGTTTAATCTTCTTTGTGTTCTCTCCTCTTCAAGCTGTAGCTGTTGCTTAGTCTTGTAAAAACAACATTTGTTGCTACCGTAACATTTCATTTCAGATAAACACGCACATTTTTTATCGCTTAAATATGCAAAACAATTCTTTAAGCTCATTTATTCCACCTCTTTGTAATATTCTACAATAGCAGTTGTGATGTCACCGCTTCTTGCATTTGTGATATATGTAATTTTATTTATTTCTGCATTTTCTGCGGATAATTCATTTAGTGAAACATTAAGTCGCTCCTCAATAAAATCCCCTTTCCAATTGTTATTTGGAAATACTTGTTTCACTTGAAGGATTCTGCTCATATATCATCTGACCTCTTTTCTTTAAATTGCTCTGTATGCGTTTTAATTCTTTCTTTGTATAATAAAGTCCATACGCATTAACAATAACTGTTACTGACAATATTAGTACATAAGATATGAGAATTTTGTCGAAATTACAAAACACCCATAAAATAATTGCGGCAACTAAGAATCCACTATTAAATGGCATCACTATATCAAATACAAGAAATCTTTTCTTCATCCTTTTGTATAAAGTGATGTTTCTTTCTTTTGAAATAGACTTTTTTTCATAATGAAAGTTTGTCCAATCGCTAATACTTGCTTTACCATTGGTTATTACATTATTCATTGTAATTCTCCTTTGATTTATTTGATACATACATAATACCACTTGTGGTACTTTTTTTCTATTCGCAAAATAACCAAAGATTATCCTTTGTTTTTGGCTATTTTGTACCACTTGTGGTATTTTTTTGGCAAAATTGCCAACTGCATCTATTGAACATACTTTTAATTATTTTTTTCAATATCTTCTTTGATAAGTCCTTTAATGTATCCCGATTTATTTGGCTGCTGTTCAAGATGTTCAATTAAAGGTTGTTCTGTATTTTTATAAAATTGTACAGTAACACTTTTTGTTGCTCTTTTTCTATATTCTGCTTTGGTCTTCTTTCTGTTGTCTGACATTTTGTTCTCCTTAGTTTTTCTTCTTTCTTTTTAATACACATATTTATTCTAAGTCAATATTATACTCTTGTTGAATACTTCCTTCTGGAATGTATATTATTGTTTGTTGATGCCTTGAAGATATTGAAGTATCAACAACATCACCGACGGTATATTTATAGTATTCAATATATGAAAAAAGTGATGAAGTTAAGAAGTTAGGTTTCTTAATAAGGATGGTCTGTGCAACCTCATTATATATATCAACTTTTGGCTGTTCTTTATTTGAACAATATCTAAGCTTAACATTATCATTAGTAGATATTTGATTATATTCAATATTTCCGTCATTTGTTTCTGTATAATAGCAATAATAATTACTATTGTTAATAGAACCACATCCCAAGAAAAACTGACCTTCTGTGCGATTATTGTCTTTCAATGCAATTATCTTTGTGCTACTTTCTAAATCATTATATGAATATTTTATATCTGTATAGTCAACATATATTGTTGGAATAGTTGATACAATAATTATTACAACACTTGAAATAGCAATAGTAAAAAGACATTCGCCAAAAGAAATTTTTGTTGCCTTTTCGTGAATTAAACGCTGCCAAATAAAAAAAGAAATAACTAATCCTATTATAATCCAAATCATCTTAATGTTTCCTTTCCTTTGTTGTGATTTAATATTGCTTGTCTAAGTGTTTCATCAATGTATTTGGGTATTTTCATTTTCTTTTACTCCTTTATCTTTTGTATATGCTTCCGACCTGTTTTGCCCCATTTTTTTATTTTTTATTTGCTTGAATACTTTATAACTGACAATGCTCACAACAATTAGTAAAATAATCGCTGCGAGCATTATTCCTATTTTTTTTAGTTGAATTATTATTCTTCGATATGTGTCCTTATCCACTATAGAAGAAATAACTATCATACCTGCTATAAAATAGGATGCAGCTTTAATAATCAAGTCTGTTTTATTTTTATATTTTTTTATATTATCCTATCCTTTCATATAGCAGTTATTTATTCTTTTTGGATATTTCCTTTTGCATTTCGTTATATCTCCCTATTTGTAGCAAACACATTGCAAAAACTCCAAAAAGTTCTCCGACTATAAATGTGATAACATATAACATAAGCATCACTCCTTTTAGAACACTATAACCTTACTTCCTGTTCTTAATAAGTTTATGGATAAAATATCTATGTATCAAAAAGTATTGTAAATCTCATCAACAAGACTGATATAATCCTGCGCAACACCACTTTTGCAATTTCCTTCAAGTAACACTTGTCTTTCGTTTGATGCAGTAATAATAGGCTTAGCCTGATAACGAATAACGCTGTTAAAACATCTCTCTGGAAATAGCCTTCTCATAGTGTTTTCAACCTTATTTTCTACAGCCGTCCTATTTCTCATTGTAAATAGTAGCTTAAAATCAAATGATAAAAATGATGAATAAGATAAAATTTCAAGCATTTGTTGGAGTGTAACATCAACTCCTTCAAGGCTTCCTGAATCTATCTTGATTGGTATAATAATCAAGTCACCTTCATTTTTACAAGCAGTAACGCCGTTTATTGTGATTGCATTTATAAATGGACTATTATCAATGATGCAAACATCATATTGGTTTGCCACTTTTTGTAATGCAATATCAAGTCTTGTATCGCTCTTCATACAATTAGTTTTTAATTTCATATCAGTTTCAATGAGCTTCGAGCTTGCTGGTAAAATATCCAAGTTTTGATATACCGTTTTCTTAATTGCATTTTCCATTAGTGTCGGATCAAGCAACACATCACTTACATCATAACCATTTATTCGCTTATTCATATATGAGTGCAGCACTTCAATACCTTCAAGTCCATTTGGCTCGTGTGATTGATTTTGCTTATCTTCAAAAGCATTTATCATTTCATCAAGATTTATCATTGAAATGCTTTTATGCAATTTCAATATTGTAGCAGAGGTATTTGCCTGAGGATCAAGGTCAACAACAAGCGTTTTTAATCCTTTGCTTGATAAACCGTAGGCAAGGTTCTTTACAGTTTCACTCTTTCCTGTTCCGCCTTTTTGAGTTATTACATTAAGAATTTTCATAATTAGTTATCTCCTTTACTTTCAGAATAATCATATTTTTCTTTAAGCCCAAGAAAATTATTTAAAAACTCATTAAGCTCATCCGTATTTGCAAATTTAAAGTTAATTGCCTTTTGGCTTACAGTTGTTGTAAAACCGTATTTGCTTTTTAGCTTTTTTGCAAAGTCCTTGTTGTATTCTTTTCTTTTGGATTCTCCTGAGCCTGTTTTCTTATTCTTTTCCCCTTCAAACTCTTTAATTATATTGTCAACATTTCTACTCGATATTCCGAGTGATTGCGCAATATAATCTCTTTTGTATAGCTCAGGTCTTTTCCCATTATCAACTAAGTATTGATAATATTTTTCTTTAGCCTTAATTTCTTTGTACAATGTTTTATGGTCTGGCTTTCTTTGAAGGTTAGCATCATTTATAACATCCTGCATTTCTATAAGGTTCTTAGGCTTAGCTTGAACAACAACATTCATCATACCGTTGTGCTTGCCCTGCCTAAATAATAATTTTATTGCTCTATACCTTTTTTCTCCAGAAATAAGGGTATATTTTTTGCCGTCTTCGCCTTCATCCTCATAGACAACACCATTGTGTAGTTGTCCATATTTTTCAATAGACAAGGACAATGATATTACTTCATCCTCATTGATTTCATAATCGTTGTTTGGATTCACACGAATATCATCAATATGTACTTTCAGACTTTGCTTTCCGCCATTTAATGTTTTTGCTAAACTCATAATTTTATCCTCTCAAATCCTTTCAAATATTACTTTTCTTATTTGTTATTTATATAATACCACTTGTGGTATTTGCTTTCTATTCGCAAAATAACCAAAGTTTATCTTTCTTTTTTGTCTATTTTCTACCACTTGTAGTATCTGTTTTGGCAAAATTGCCAACTGCTATATTTTAAATAACTCTCTTAATAAACTTTTTGAATAATACTCATAAAAATTTATTATTGCATTTGAAGTATTTTTGTATTCTCTTTCTTTCATTTTACATTTATCATATACAAGAATCATTATTGTTCTGGTATATGTATTTATTGGTATTATTTTTTGGTGTTTAATCATATCTGCAATAAAGAATAATATATGTTTGATTTTGTCCTTGTTTTCTTCTGTCATATTCTTTGTAATTTCTTCACTATAATTTAATTCAAGTGTTTCGATATTTTTTAAGAATTCGTTTCTTTCATCTATATTAAATTCTTTATAATTTTCAATTTCATTTCTTATAACATAATAAAATAATCTATCAATCTTATTATTTATATTATTATCTTTGACTTTTTCATCAATACCCTCTTGATTTTTTACGCAAGAGGGGTATTGATTATTTAAGCAATAGGTATTGTTTATTTTGTCAATAATATAAATTCGCCTTTCTATAATCTGATTGTTTTCATTTTTGATAATGTTTACATTTATGTATCCACATTCTTTTAAATGTGAAATCCATCTTGATACTGTTTCAGGAACTACATCATACAGAGAAGCGAAGTATTTATTGGATGCAAAACAATATCCATATCTATTACTAAGCGCTGTTATTTCTCCGTATAGTAGCCTTTCAGGATATTTTAATTTCTTGTTATATCTGACTGGTGCAGGAATAACAGCGTAATAGTTTGCTTGCTGTTCTATATCCATAGTAATCACCATCTTTTTTATATTTAAAAAAGACTTTTCAATGCAAGTCTTTCTTATTTATATCAATCGTTATTTAATAAACAATATTCCTTAATTTTATAATAGTTTAATTTTTTGTAACATACCATATTTTTGTAACATTGATTTGTAACAAATAATAGTAATTATTATTACAATTATAAAAAACAACAAAAAAATAAACATCTACCGTTTTCACGATAAATGTTTATCTTCCGCCATTTTCTATACTCTCAATTTTTATAAATTACTATGAGTTTCTAATAAAAATGGTTCAATTATGGCTCCTCGTGTTGGGCTCGAACCAACGACCTATCGGTTAACAGCCGAGCGCTCTACCAACTGAGCTAACGAGGAATATATATAAATCTGGCAACAACCTATCTTTCCAGCAGGGTAACCCACAAGTATTTTCGGCACATTTAGGCTTGACTTCTGTGTTCGGAATGGGAACAGGTATTACCCCAAATGTCATCGTCACTAGAAAATTATAGTGTTATAAGCACACTCAAAAATACATAGATGAATTTTTAGGTCGTTTTAGTCTTTCGATTGATTCTTCTTTTAAATTGTGGTTAAGCCCTCGATTTATTAGTATTGGTCAGCTTAATGCATTACTGCACTTACACCTCCAACCTATCTACCACATAGTCTACGTGGAATCTTACTACCTTACGGTATGGGATATCTTATCTTGGGGTGGGCTTCACACTTAGATGCTTTCAGCGTTTATCCCTTCCCTACTTAGCTACTCAGCCGTGCCGTTGGTACGACAACTGATACACCATTGGTAAGTTCAACCTGGTCCTCTCGTACTAAGGTCAACTCCCCTCAAATATCCTTCGCCTGCGACAGATAAGGACCGAACTGTCTCACGACGTTCTGAACCCAGCTCGCGTACCACTTTAATGGGCGAACAGCCCAACCCTTGGAACGTACTTCCGCTCCAGGATGTGATGAGCCGACATCGAGGTGCCAAACCTCCCCGTCGATGTGAACTCTTGGGGGAGATAAGCCTGTTATCCCCAGGGTAACTTTTGTCCGTTGAGCGACGGCATTTCCACTCACTACCGCCGGATCACTAAGACCTACTTTCGTATCTGGTCGACTTGTCAGTCTCTCAGTTAAGCTTCCTTCTGCCTTTGCACTCTTTCGCGCGATTTCTGTCCGCGCTGAGGAAACCTTTGCGCGCCTCCGTTACTCTTTTGGAGGCGACCGCCCCAGTCAAACTGCCCGCCTGACATTGTCCCCTAGCCCGCTCAGGACTACAGGTTAGAATTTCAATAACTTAAGGGTGGTATCCCAAGGATGACTCCACAACTGCTGGCGCAATTGCTTCTTCGCCTCCCACCTATCCTGTACATAAATTATCGAAACCCAGTATCAAGCTACAGTAAAGCTCCATGGGGTCTTTCTGTCTTGTCGCAGGTAACTAGCATCTTCACTAGTACTACAATTTCGCCGAGTACATTGTCGAGACAGCGCCCAAATCATTACGCCTTTCGTGCGGGTCAGAACTTACCTGACAAGGAATTTCGCTACCTTAGGACCGTTATAGTTACGGCCGCCGTTCACTGGGGCTTTGGTTCTAAGCTTCGACTTACATCTAACTCTTCCCCTTAACCTTCCAGCACTGGGCAGGCGTCAGCTCCTATACTTCATCTTTCGATTTAGCAGAAACCTGTGTTTTTGTTAAACAGTTGCTTGGGCCTCTTCTCTGCGACCAAATTTTACTTTGGCACCCCTTCTCCCTAAGTTACGGGGTCAATTTGCCGAGTTCCTTAACAATGCTTCTCTCGCTCATCTTAGGATCCTCTCCTCATCTACCTGTGTCGGTTTGCGGTACGGGCACCTTTATACAATTCCTACAAGCTTTTCTCGCCAGTGTGCTTCTTGGAAATTCGTTACTTATTTTTTCACTATATCTTTCGATACGAGTCTTTCCTCTTCCTCGCTTTCCTTCCACTACTGTGTCCCTTGCATTTTTTAAGTATATCGGTGGTGCAGGAATTTCTACCTGCTGTCCATCAGATACGCCTTTCGGCCTCTCCTTAGGTCCCGACTTACCCTGGGCGGACGAACCTTCCCCAGGAAACCTTAGACTTTCGATGGCATGGATTCTCACCATGCTTTCGCTACTTATTCCGGCATTCTCTCTTCTATCTCGTCCAGCAGTCCTTTCGATCTACCTTCGTCCTACTATAGAATGCTCCTCTACCACTCATGATTACTCATGAATCCGCAATTTCGGTGTATAGTTTAGCCCCGGTAATTTTCCGCGCAACTCCACTCGACCAGTGAGCTATTACGCACTCTTTAAATGAATGGCTGCTTCTAAGCCAACATCCTGGTTGTTTACGCAAAATCACATCGTTTTCCACTTAACTATATCTTTGGGACCTTAATTGACGATCTGGGCTCTTTCCCTTTTGACCACGGAACTTAGCTCCCGCAGTCTGACTCCTGTTCTTACGTACATGGTATTCGGAGTTTGATAGAGTTCAGTAACCTGGTTTGGCCCCTAGCTCATTCAGTGCTCTACCCCCACATACTACTAAACAAGGCTAGTCCTAAAACTATTTCGAGGAGAACCAGCTATCTCCGAGTTCGATTGGAATTTCTCCGCTATCCACAGTTCATCCCGAAGCTTTTTAACGCTTATGGGTTCGGACCTCCACTTGATTTTACTCAAGCTTCATCCTGACCATGGATAGGTCACTCGGTTTCGGGTCTATTTCATATGACTTACTCGCCCTTTTCAGACTCGCTCTCGCTTCGGCTTCGTACCTTAATAGTACTTAACCTTGCCATATAAAATAACTCGCCGGACCGTTCTACAAAAAGTACGACATCGCACCTTAACGTGCTTTGTCTGCTTGTAAACACAGGGTTTCAGGTTCTCTTTCACTCCCCTCCCGGGGTTCTTTTCACCTTTCCCTCACGGTACTGTTCCACTATCGGTCACCAAGTAGTATTTAGCCTTATGGGGTGGTCCCCACTTTTTCATACGAGATTTCCCGTGTCTCGCACTACTCCGGATACTACCATGTCTTTCGATTTTTCGCTTACTAGACTTTCACTATCTTTGGTCTGCTTTTCCAAACAGTTCTGCTAAATCTATTGAATCATTTATGTAGTCCATAACCCCAAGAAAATTACTTCTCTTGGTTTAGGCTCTTCCTCTTTCGCTCGCCACTACTCAAGGAATCGAGTTTTCTTTCTTTTCCTGTAGGTACTTAGATGTTTCAGTTCCCTACGTTCCCCTCACATACACTACTTTACTCATGTATGGATTAGTTAGCTTTTTTCCTAACTAGAGTTTCCTCATTCGGATATCTGTGAATATAATGGATATTTGCTCCTCCTCACAGCTTTTCGCAGCTTATCACGTCCTTCATCGGCTCTTGGTGCCAAGGCATTCACCCTGTGCTCTTAGTAGCTTAACCTTATCGTTTATCACGACTTTTTTAGTCAATCGGTTAATCCTAAAACTTTTACTAGTTTTTCTAGTTTACCTTATTTTTCATCTATATATTTTTCAATGTGCTTGTCAAGAAAATAAAGTATTATATTTTCTTGTGGTGGAGCTGAGGAGAGTCGAACTCCTGACCTCCTGCTTGCAAGGCAGGCGCTCTAGCCAACTGAGCTACAGCCCCATCTAATATATTAGTATATAGTTGTTTCAATAAATCTACTTCTTATTATTATCACTCAGAATTTATAACAAGATAACATATATACTAAAATTCAATGTACTAATGAAAGTACATTGAAAAATAAACAATAAATCCTTTAAAGTTTCTCCTTAGAAAGGAGGTGATCCAGCCGCACCTTCCGATACGGCTACCTTGTTACGACTTCACCCCAATCATTGATTCTACCTTCGACTGCTGCCTCTAAAAGTTAGCTCACAGGCTTCGGGTATTCCCAACTCTCATGGTGTGACGGGCGGTGTGTACAAGGCCCGGGAACGTATTCACGGCAGTATGCTGACCTGCCATTACTAGCAATTCCGGCTTCATGAAGGCGAATTTCAGCCTTCAATCCGAACTGAGACTGCTTTTTTGGGTTTTGCTCCACCTCGCGGCTTAGCTTCCCTTTGTTACAGCCATTGTAGTACGTGTGTAGCCCAGGACATAAAGGGCATGATGATTTGACGTCGTCCCCACCTTCCTCCGATTTATCACCGGCAGTCTTCTTAGAGTTCCCGACTTAACTCGCTGGTAACTAAGAACAGGGGTTGCGCTCGTTGCGGGACTTAACCCAACATCTCACGACACGAGCTGAC
>OIAZ01000006.1_pt1 | contig 92350 bp, 92 predicted proteins | sample 1580911 | NCBI WGS metagenome assembly OIAZ01 (sample SAMEA3882507, study PRJEB24775) | human gut metagenome | biome: human-associated habitat; feature: intestine environment; material: feces | place: Netherlands | collected 2009/2010 | reverse complement strand
CATAACCTTGCCATGGTTAGGGTCGCGAGTTCGAACCTCGTTTCCCGCTCCAAATGAAGGGAAGAATAGCTTGAGGCTGTTCTTTTTTCTTTTTGCCCCCCCTAAGATCTCGTTTTTGTTCCCAAGTTGTTCACGTATTGTCTACTAGTTCAGAGCTTTAAGTTTCATTTTGTATAATCTCAATTCACAGCTTTGTCGCCGTGATTTAATAATATAAACAAAGTATAAAGTGATATTTTTTACAAACAATGTAAATAATTGCATGAAAAACAAAGAAATAATGTATAGATAAGACGCTGATTTTAGATATGAAAAAAGCACCTAAAAGGTGCTATGGCGGTGAGAACGGGATTCTAATAAAACCCACTAACCACTTGTTTTGTAGTAATTTGTCGTGGTTAGTGGGTGTAGTTTTTGGGTGTTTAACTTTACTCTCCGTAGTGCTTGTCAATCCACGCTTTCAAATCCTCAAGTCTCCATAAAGGTGTAGCTTGGAAACTGTTGCCAAGCTTGAATGGCTGTGGAAAATCACTTGTACGAAGGAGTAAGTTAATCTTCTGCTCACTGACTTTGAACATTTGAGCTACGTCATGCTTATCTAATAGTAAGTCTTTGCTTGTCACTTGTAAAGTTACCATTCTGTTCTCCTTCCATAATGCTTACCTTCTTAAATCTTTCATCTCTTCTTTCATTGCTTCTAAACTCCAGTACTACCAAACCCCTTTTGCTTAGCAATAGCTTTGTCAAAGTCATTCTTTGCTTTAACTAAGTTTTGAAAGCCCTGCGTAAGCGTTGTAAGGTCTCCATCCTCTTCGTAACGTATATGAGTAATACAGTTAGCAAGCACAGTTGATATAATGTGTATCGTCTCTTCTGATAACTCAATTTTCATTTCTTTTACCTTTTAAGTAAACATCTAACCAAATTGTGCCGTTTTCCCTACAAGGTTCAAAACAAATCACCTCATAATCACCATAGCGATTTACAATCTTAGGTGGAAAACCATCCCAAGAAGGGAATTCTTCCGAACGATACACTTCTTTAAAACGGCACTCTATGCTTTCAAATTGAAGATAGAGCCTTACATCGCAATATTGAATAGCTTTCGTTAACTCATTAAACTTCATTTTTCACTCCAAAAGGTATCCAACCTTCGCCATATTCAATATTTAACTTTTCAAATAAGTCATCGAAAGAATAGTAAACGGCGAACTTGCTAAAGTTTTGGTCAAAATAAATAATCTTAACAAGAGAGCGTTTATCCTTATCAGTTTTAATTCCTATGAGTTCTGCATTTAAGACTTTTTTTGACTGCTTATCCTGTACTAAAATCTCACTGCCTTTAGCAAAACCATCATATTGCGTAACCTTTTTAATCAGCTGTCTTAATTCCTTTTCATTGCGTAATGCTCGATAGTCATTCATCTTTCACTCCCAATGGTTGCTATTGACCGTTCAAATATACCCAGCATCATTTAAACGTTCTCCAATTTCAGCTTTTTAGCCAGAGCCTTTATCTCTACGAGTTGGTGCTGGTTAAAGTAAAACTCTATGAAGCCGGAGTGCTTTTTTTCTTCATCCATCTGCTTTTCAATGAATAGCCTGTGATTAAGCAGCGCACTATGCAGAATGTCACGTTCTTCAGGAGTCAGCTCAACAGTTAATGTCTTTTGTTTCATTAGTTCCTTCCTGTGTCTTTTGAATCAGCCATCTTGTGTATTTCTGTAACTCGTTACTAAAAGCTTCTGTGGTATTGATACGAGGTGTTACCCAGCGCAGATTACTTGCAAGATTGTTTCTGGGATCATTATCAATATGATCAACAATTGTGTGTGTCTCTGGATTCGGATTCTCGCAAAATACGGAGGCTACTAACCTATGTACAAATACATGTTTTTGAGCTCCTCCTGAATACAGCATGCATGCCAGATAACCTCTTGATCTGTGATTTGAAAAATAGCATTTGCTTAAAGCTACAGGTTTCTTTGTTTTTGAGTTCCAAACCCTGCCATAATCGCTGACAAGATACTTTTCAAAGGGAGCGACTAATGGCTTAAATGTTTCACCTTTCAACGCAAATTCATCAATATTCATATTTACACTCCTGTACTGCCAAATCCGCCTAATCCGCGTTCGCTCTTAACTCCAGTAACGTCGCCCTCTACAAGATGCACATCAGGAAGAGGAACGATGACCAGCTGTGCGATGCGGTTACCCTTAAAGATCCTTAAATCGTATTTAGATACAAGAACCACTGATATAGAGCCAGTGTAGCCTGCATCAATCACACCTGTAGGAGTTGCCACGCCGGCGCAGTTGTAAGAGGAGCGCGGAAGAACCAGGCCTACATACCCTTCAGGAATAAGTACGTGCACACCCGTGTCAACCTTAAAGGTCTTATCAGGACTCAGAGCCACGTCTTCTCTTGCAAAGAGGTCAAAGCCTGCGTCTGCCTCGTGCGCCTTCACAGGTTTGTAAGCGCCCTCGTCAAGCTGATAGATGATCTTCTGTTTAAGCATTTGCGCTGTCTCCACCCTCTATATGTTTGATTAAATGTTTGATATACCACTGGGCCTTTAACAGGTCCTCCTTGCCGTTTTTCTTTTTCCATCGATACAGGTACTTAATCGCATTCGCGGTACACACTGCTTCGATGCCGTTAAGGCCTTCTGTGGCTGATTCCAGACAGTCGATACATTCAACTTTGCCCTGGTAGTGCTCCGGATGGTTAACTAAATCATTCATTTTTAATAAGCTCCTATTTCTTTTTCGCATCTGAAATTCCTAAAAGATCTTTAAAAGTTAAAAAATAAGATCTTTAAAATTTTTATAAAACTATTTGATTTTTATATAAAAAATATAATCAAAGATCTTGAACTGCCACCTTATACTGAACTACGCTGTTTAGATTTATTCTTTTTTAAACAAGCTTTGCGAGCATTGATTGCTAACTTGAGCTTGGTCATTGCTATACCTGCTTTAGTAAGTTCTGCGTTTTTGAATCTCAATTTATAATGAGTCATGCTTGCATGTACTCTACGTGATACCAATGCCAGATTTTCAATAGTGATATTGGTTATATCTCCATCAAGAAAAGTCACCACATATCCTTCTGGTATTGGTCCGCGCTCCTTCTCCCATAAAAGCTGGTGTACTGGACGCCAATGTTCACAGGCTTTAGTGCCAAGGTCGTCGCGTACCTTCTCCATGAGATAGCCTTCTTTAGAGAATACTCTTGAACCGATGGGCAACTCGTTAGGTGGTCGCCGTCCCTTCTTGAACCATGACTCAGCACACTTGTCGCGTAACCACTGAGGCATGACCTTGCCCTTGTTGGCTGGTACAGAGCCTTTCTCAAAGTATCCGGTCCTGCCGGTCTTAATGTGGTAGCGCATGAGCGCGCCTTTAATTAACATCTCGCTCATTTCAGGCCACTTGAACTCGGTTTTAACCATTTCAGCGACTTCGCGTATGGAGTGAGACTTAATCTCTCTACGTATAAAGTCCTTAACCTCCTCAGTCCATCGGTTCTCAAACTTAATCCCATGATCACAGCGCCAAGATATAAAGCCGGAGTAAGTGATAGAGTCAAGCTTGAATTTCTCCATACAGCGCTTTATTTGTTCCTTGTTAGGAATATGACGCGCCGTAAGCTCTCTCACGTAGTCGACCATTTCAGGCGGATATTTTCTACTGTTCATTTTTATGTTCCAGCTGTACGTTATCTGGTAGCATTGACTGAGGTACGGCAGTGTAGTTGCTGTATTCATTCTGCATTCGTATAGCTTTGAGTTGCACATCAGCGTTATGAATGATAGCTTCACCTAAAACAGCCACACTGTCAGCGCGTTTTAATTCGTTTTTTAGATCTTCAGGATTTAAGTCCTCTTTATTTATTCTTTCTAAAGCAGCAAAAAGATGATCGTTTAAATCTGCTAGTGTATTTTTCATTTGTGCTTTCTCCTTATCTGAAACTTATCAATCCATTCGTAAATGGCTCAAGTTCTAAATCCTCTGAATCTGGGGACAAAGTTTGGAAAATTAAGACCTTTTGCGCGTTTTGGCAAAAACTCATCATCACCGCACAAGAGCCACTCAACATCTTCTTTTGTAAGAATTGCTTTTTTACGCAATGCCTTATATGCAGTTGTACTAATTTTTAACTCTTGATCTCCTGTTTTTATAATGCGGTTCTGATGCATGACAATTCCACATTTACCAAAACCGGCATGATCATTCTTTTCTTTAAGCTGAACTTTCTTTACCTTTGTGTGGTTTTCAACGTTCTGTCTTATATTCCACTCTATCTGGGCAAGTTCTTCAGCCTGCTCTCCGTCAAGACCGTACTCGCCCTGCAGGTACTCCTGAACTGTCTGTTTTTTAAATTCCTCTTCACTAAGGCTTCTTGGTAACATTCTTATTCCTTATGCTTAAAAGCCTTTTTTAAATATGCTTCAACTTCTTTCTTGAAGTAACATACACGTCCTGAGAAAGAGTTATCTCTATCTACAGGTTTTGGAAAATCAGGATGCTTCTTTAAATAGTTGTTAAAGCCGTGTACTGAACTAAAGCCCAGTGTGGTCATTACATCCTTACGTGTTATGAGTGCTAGTTCTTCCATGATAATTCCTCCAAAAAGGGTGAGGCGTGAACCTCACCAATACGCAACACTAGCAGTTAGAACGTATAAATCTCGTAAATCGTGAACCAAAGGCAGAGAACGCAAAACGTTAAGATGACGTTCACTGCCAGCTGTCGTAACTTCTCTTTCATCAGGCAACCTTGACAGTAGGCCTTTCTCCAAAGGTTAAAACGCTATTGTTATTTTGATAGGCTCTGAAAGCCTTAAACAATCTGTCTACAATCTGAAACTGCTTAACAAAATCCAGCGCGTTAACAAGCAATGCTTTTGCATCAATTTCAATTGCCATTTCGTTTTGAGAGTCATCAAATACTCTGTAATGAAGTGCAGATACAACGTCTGAGTTGATTCTGGTATTGAGAATTAAAAAGTTGATTACGTCCTTCTTGTTTTTGCAGTGATCAGTTCTGATGATCTCGTCGTGAGATAGTGTTGTGATCGTGTATTTGTTCATTTGTTTTTACCTGTTAATTGATAGATATATCTAGTTGATGATTTAATAATAGATGTGGCTAGCTTAAATATCAATAGATATATCTAGCTAAACGGATAAAAATTTTTATCCTTTTGAAAAATAAAGGAATTTAAATAAAGAAAAGCTGCTAAAATTTTGATGTGATTTAATAGAATTATTTACAAAAGTAATAAATAGTATTACAATATAAGCACGTTCAATGAGAACGGGGGCTCGAAAGAGATGTTCAACTAACGGAGATATTCAAATGGATGAGAATGATTTAACTTTGATGTTAACAATCCTTTGGATACTTTCTAGCAAAAGTAATCAAGAGAAAGCACTAACCCTGTTTAACTTGATTAAAAGCTTAAGCTAGAAAGCAAGGTGGGGTGAGAGCCCCACCTACTCCGATTATAGGACATTAAATCATGGATGGAAAGTTATATAAGCGTTTAAGAATGGCATTGGGCTTAACTACCAGTGAGTTAGGTGAAAAAGTTGGTGTTGGTAGTAATTACATCTCAATTATGGAGAATGGAAAGAAACCTGTATCAGAGTTACAGGCTATGAAGCTTAAAGAATTGATTGAACAGCGTTACAAAGAGGGAGATGAGTGCTTTGAGATCTTAAAAGAGATTTTTAGGTAAAACACCAAATGTCATAATCTAAATGTTAAAGCCAGTATCTTAGTACTGGCTTTTGTTATTTTATTGTTGCTCGGTTTTATCTTCTTTATTTTTACTTGTTTTATTTGCTCTTGGAGCTAAATACATTTTTGGTAATGTAATGAATGCTGTTACACCAAAAAATACAGCTGCACCTGTTTTGTCTAAATAAAACAATAAAGCTGCCAACAACATAAATAAAAAGCATAAAAATGTGCAGTATCTAAGTGCTTTTACGTCGTAATCATAATCTCTACATGAGATAAAATCTCTTTTATCAATAATACTTTTTCTAAGCTCATACGTTTGTTGCTGTTCTTTCTCAGCCATAGCCATAATTCTATTTGGCAACGAAGAATCAACCTCAGAATACTGTTTCATTTCAGAAGGAGAAGGAATTGGACCAGATCTAACTTCTTGGTGAGTTCTGATAAGAGCAACCTTTTGAGTTTTAGCAGAATTATCTTTATCTATTTGATTGTTATTAGTTGGCATTAGATAATTCCTTGGCAGCACGTCTTATTCTATTACCTACTGCAATAAAGTGACGTTGATACCCCAGTTCTTCTTCTTTGTTTAGGTTATCTTCAATACGATCTAATGAGGCTATATACTTAGCTTTGTTTAAATCAGATTGTCTATTCTTAGTTGTAATAAAGAAGCAACAACGGGCAATGCTTCTTAAAAATAGCATTAAATCCATCTTAGTTACCTCGCTGTTATTTGTGAACGTTTACTTTTGTCAACTATAAAAGATTGAAAACGTAATGTCAAAATTTTTACAACCCACCATCACCAGACTTCTCAATGACTCTGCCAATAACACGAAAGTTAACATTTTCCTCATCGTGTTTAATGATTTCATCCGGGTAGCTGTCACGATTGTCTGAACGAATGATTAAATCACCATTCATCTGAGATATAAGCCTTTTGACTCTGACTTCATTTCCGAAAACAATGGCATAAACATGGTTATTGTGAATAGGGAAAGTATCGCTTAAATCTACAAGTATTCTGTCGTTGTTATACAGCACTGGTATCATCGAATCACCTGTAACAACGAATCTTTTGCAGTGATTTGGATTCACGCCAATACGCTGAAACCATGACAGGCGATACGTTGCAGGTACACTTTCGTGCTGTTCTTCATAAGATGGTTCTCTGCCATTACCTGCAGCACATTTTATTGAATACTCTTTAATCTGAACATAATCATCTGAAGGCTGTTCGTTATCATCCAACACAGCAATGCCATGAGCATCTGCATCTGGTGAACCTTTGCCTGTGATTAGCCATTCCTGATTTAACTGCAAAAGCTTACTTACCTTGAAAGCATTTTCAGAATTTAATCTTTTTACTTTTCCATTACACCAGTCACTGACAGTTGACGATTTACATCCGGTAAATTTACACAGGTCAGCCTGTTTTTTACCTGTTTTTTGTAAGCCATATAAAATCCTTTCACTTAATTGAGAAAAATCAAACATATAGCCCCCTCCAACAAATAAAAATAACTAGATATATCTAACAGTTTAGTATAAAAATTGCTCGACAAGGCTTGCAATCTTAGCTAGATATATCTATCATAATTTTAAAGTTAATTTTTAGGAGGGCTCAAAAATACAGTATGACAAGCAAGAAAAAGCCAAAAGAAATTAAAAATCTTTTAAAGGGGGAATTGGCCGATCGTCTGATTCAGGAGCTAGGCGGAGTCACCAAAGTTGCCAATATCTGCAAAATAGCAACTTCTTCTGTCTGTTCCTGGAGAGAACAGGGTTGTCCAAGAGCAAGACTGATGTACCTAAAACTTGCTTATCCAGATCTTAAGGTATGGAAAGAACTTAATAGGGAGACTAACTAAATGTCTGAAAGTATAGCTAAAGAAGCGTTAACAGTTGCTTGCATTGTAGGCGAATTAGATCGCATTCAGATTTCGCTTGATGAAATTCGCAGAAAGTTAAGCGAATTAGATGGTAAAGAGCCTGTTATCAAGCTTGAAAAGGAAATCAAAATTGAAGATTTAAAAAAGTTTGCTACTGAAGCATTAAAAGAACAGGGCGGTCGAGATTATTTTCTTGATTTACTTCATAAGCATGGCGCAAAAAAGCTGTCTGAAGTTAAGCAGTGTGACTATGTATCAGTTTTAGAGGGACTTAAGTCATGGCTGAACATTCCATTTTAAGCGCATCAGCATCACATCGCTGGCTGAACTGTACAGCAAGCATAAAAGCATGTGAAGGATTGCCTGATAACACCTCTACAGACGCGCAGAAAGGTACTGAAGTACATGAATTATGTGCTTATAAGCTTGCAAAAAAGCTTGGTAGAGAAGTAACCAGACCACAGTACGAATACAGTGCTGATGATGAGCGTAACGCTCAAGGTTATGCAGACTTTATCAGTGATCTTGTAACAGATGGTAGCGCTGTAATGATTGAGCAGAAAATTGACTTCTCAGAATACACCGCAAATGGCGCTTTTGGAACAGCTGACTGCATCATCATCAATGACAACAATATCAACATTGTTGACTATAAGAACGGTGTCGGAGTCAAAGTCAGCGCTTTAAAAAATCCTCAGATGATGCTGTATGCGCTTGGTGCTTACTCTACCTTCAAGGAAGTGTATGAAAACATCCAAAACGTAACAATGACTATCTATCAGCCTAATGTAGAAAACATTAGTACATATTCAGTATCGATTGAAGAATTACTGGAAGCAGCAGAGACATTATTCAAACCAAAAGCTGAAGAAGCTCTTAGCGGTAATGGTGTATTTGTAAAAGGCGACTGGTGCCGTTTCTGCAAGGCTAAAGCCACCTGCAAAAAGTACAGTGAGGAATTTATGGAGATTTTAAAGGAGTTCAATGAACAGATGGGCGAAACTCAGAGTTTGACAGAAGACGAGATCTTAACTCTGTTAAATCATGGAGACGAGATCATTTCATGGCTTAAAGATGTAAAGGAATATGCCTTTAACTGCGCAAAAGCCGGTAAAGAATGGAAAGGTTTTGTAATTAAGCCTGGTCGCAGTGTACGCAAGTATACAGATGAGACAGAAGTTGCTCGAACATTACAAAGTAACGGCATTGAACCTTATGAGCATATCGACAAGATAAAAACTCTTACAGCAGTTGAAAAAGAGCTGGGTAAAAAGAGAGTTGAAGAATTACTTGGTGGCCTGTTAATCAGAGTGCCTGGAAAAGAAAACCTAGTCAAAGTTGACTAGGTAAAACACAAAAAAAGTATGGAGTCATTATATGGCAATTAAATTAAATATCACAAGAGGCAAAGTATTGCGCCCTCAAAAAGTCGTAATTTACGGCCCTGAAGGAATCGGCAAAACTACTTTTGCTTCTCATTTTCCAAATCCTTTGTTTATCGATACAGAAGGAGGCTCTGCACATCTTGATGTGGCTCGTGTCGAATGTCGCACCTCATGGGAAGAACTGCTTGAAACCATCTCTGAAGTTGCAAAGTTAAACAAAGACGAATGCAGCACTCTGGTTCTTGATACAGCTGACTGGGCTGAACAGCTTGCAATCAATTCAATCTGCAAAAAGTACAAACAGCCATCTATCGAATCTTTCGGCTATGGAAAAGGCTACACATACGTTTCAGAAGAAATTGAAAAGGTGCTGAACGCATTAAATGAAGTTATAGCATCAGGTAAGCATGTCGTTATTACAGCTCACGCCAAAATGAGAAAACAGGAACTGCCAGATGAGCAGGGAGCCTTTGACAGATGGGAACTCAAGCTTACACGTCAGAGTTCTCCACTAATAAAAGAGTGGGCTGATGCTGTTTTCTTTCTGAACTATAAAACCTATGTATCACATTCTGATAATGGTTCAGCAAAAGCTACAGGCGGTAAAAGAGTTATCTATACAAGTCATCATCCATGCTGGGATGCTAAAAACCGCTACGGCTTAGAAGACATGCTTGATATGGATTACAGCCTTATATCAGAACACTTCGGCAATTCTCCTGCAGCACAAACTGAAGAACAGAAACTTACAGAGCTTATGAAAAAAGACAATGTTACTGAAGCTCAATTGCGCGAGCTGTTAGCAGGTTCCAAGAACTATGAAGAGAACAAGCCACTTAGTGAATACGCTCACAAGCTCGTTTCACAGTGGGACAAGATTTTAACCAAACTTAACAATTCATTATTTTAGGAGATTTAATTATGGCTAATGAAGGCTATGAACTCGGTTGGGATGACGAGATTGAACAGGATGGTGGTGACTTTATTCTTCTTGATGAAGGTGAGTACGCTTTTACAGTAACTAAGTTTGAGCGCGGTCGTTTCCCTGGCTCAACTAAAATTCCACCTTGCAACAAGGCTGTTTTAACTCTGGCTATTGATAGCGATCAGGGCAGAACTTCTGTAAATGCAGATTTAATCATGTATTCATCTATGGAATGGAAGCTGTCTCAGTTCCTTCGCTCTGTAGGCTTAAAGAAAGAAGGTGAAAAGGTTCGCGTTAAGTGGGATCAACTTGTAGGCAAGAAAGGTCGCTGTATGATTAAGCATCGTACTTATACCAATAAGAACGGTGAAGAAAAACAGACTAATGATATTGATCGTTTCATAGATGCAAATTTAAGCGCAGAGAACTCAACTGCAGCGCTTAAAAGCTCTACAGTCAGAACTTCTCAGGTAAACAAGCCCGCAACTAACACTTCTAATGATGATTTGTTGGATTAGGAGTGTTAAATGGAGTTAAGACCTTATCAGAAAAAAGCTGTACAAGCTGTTTTCGATGAGTGGTCACAGGGGAGGGCTAAAACCCTCCTCATACAGGCCACAGGAACAGGTAAGACAGTATGCTTTTCTGCAGTAGCACAGAAATGTGCAGAAAAAGGAGAGCGTGTTCTTATCATCGCTCATCGTGATGAGCTTTTACTACAGGCTTCAGAGAAACTTCAGGCTGTTACAGGTTTAATACCAGAGTTTGAAAAAGCTCAGTTTTCTGCTGCAGACAGTGATGCACAAATAGTCATTGGTTCTGTTCAAACACTAACCAATGACAGAAGATTAAATGCTTATCCCCATAATGCATTCGATCTAATCATCGTCGACGAAGCACACCATTGTCTGTCATCATCATATCAGAAAGTGCTTGAATACTTCAACAATGCCAGAGTGTTGGGCGTTACTGCCACACCTGACAGAAGTGATAAAAAAGATTTAAGTAGTTTCTTTGATTCTATTGCGTTTGAGTACCCAATAGCTCAGGCAGTGAAAGACGGTTATCTTTCACCAATAAGAGCAAAGATGATCCCTCTTAATATTGATCTTCAAAATGTACGCACATCCTGTGGAGATTATATACCTTCTGATTTGGGAAATGCATTAGAGCCATATCTTGAACAGATTGCAGACGAAATGACTAAGCTGTGCTTCAATCGTAAAACAGTGGTGTTTCTGCCACTTGTAGCAATCTCTCAGCAGTTTTGTGAACTTTTAAATTCTAAAGGTTTTCGTGCAATAGAAGTTAATGGCGAAAGTGCAGACAGAAAAGAAATTTTGTCAGATTTTGAAAGTGGCAGATACAACGTTATATGCAATTCAATGCTTCTTACAGAAGGGTGGGACTGTCCTGCAGTTGACTGCATTGTAAATCTCAGGCCAACAAAGTCACGTTCACTGTATACACAGATTGTTGGCCGTGGTATGCGACTGTATCCAGGCAAAAAGGAATTACTGCTTTTAGATTTTTTGTGGATGACGGCAAAATTATCTTTATGTCGTCCAAGCTGCATCATAGCTAAAGATGCAGAACACGCTCAGAACATCGATTTAAAAGTAGAAAAGGCTGCACTAATCGATGATAAAGATGAAGGTATCGACATTCTTGAAGCTGAAGAACAGGCAGAAACAGATATTGTTCAACAGCGTAAAGAAGCTTTAGCTAAAGAGCTTGAAGCTCAGAGACGTAAAAAAGCCAAGTTTGTCGATCCTCTGCAGTTTATTTTTTCGATTGAAGAGAATCTTGACGACTACGAACCAACTTTCAAATGGGAGTTAGAACCTCCTACACAAAAGCAGATAGAACTCATTGAAAAATTCAATATCAGTGCTGATGGCATCAATTCACGTGGAAAAGCTACCAAGCTGATTGATGTACTTATGAGACGTGCCAATGAACATTTAACTACAGCTAAACAGATAAGACTGCTGGAGCGTTATGGCTTTAAATCTGTAGGCACATGGTCAATGAAAGATGCTACATCCTTAATTGACAGGATTGCAGCAAATCACTGGATCGTTCCAAATGAGATTGTTCCTTCTCAATACACTCCTAAACAGTAAGAGATTTTACTATGAAAGATGATTTAAAAGACGCTCTATATGCAATCGACCCAAAGAGCTTAAATTACGAGAAGTGGGTCGAAGTGGGAATGGCTCTGCACGATGGTTCTTACAGCTGTGATGTATGGGATGAATGGTCACGCAATGACTCCCGCTATCGTCCAAATGTATGTCAGAGTAAATGGCGCTCTTTCGGTAGCTCAAACACCAGTAATGTAACAGTTAAAAGCATTTACAAGATGGCAAGAGAATTGGGATGGTCTCCTGAAAGCGAAAAGGGTCATGAAATCAGCTTTGACGACGAAATTAGTGTTGATGAACCTTACACTCAGATATCTCAGAAAGAAGAGCGCTCACCGCTCCCTGACAACTACAGTCATTTAAGTGGCGCTCAACAGCTGAAAGTGTATCTTGAAGCACTATTTAAACCGGATGATTATGTAGGAATTGTCGTCAATTCTTTTCAGAGAGAAGACGGCAAATATACTCCTGCCAATAGAGGTGACTTTAGCCGTACTGTATCACAGTTACTACCTTCTCTTGAGAAGTATTCTGACGACTTAGGTGCAACCATTGGTGACTGGAATGAAGATGCCGGTGCGTGGATTCGTTTTAATCCATGTGACGGTAAAGGTGTAAGAGACGAAAACGCTACTGCCTTTAAATACACGCTAATCGAATCAGATGAAGTATCAATTGAAGAACAGTATCGTGCTTATAAACGCTGGAATCTGCCAATTGCTGCACTGGTATTCAGTGGCACTAAATCACTACATGCCATTGTTAAAATTGATGCTGTAAATAAAAAGGAATACGCTCAGAGAGTTGCTTTTCTGTATACCTTCTTATCTAATCATAAGTTTAAGGTCGACACTCAGAACAAGAATGTGATGCATTTGTCACGTCTTCCTGGCGCAACACGTAACGGCAAAGTTCAGAAGTTACTTGCCACAAATATAGGTGCACAGAACTGGTCTGTATGGCGCAATTCTCTTGAAGAGGTAGAGAATCTACTGCCTACCATTACATCTTTATCGGAGAAGTTTCTGCATCCTGATCCTATTCCAAATCCACTAATTGAAGGAGTATTGCGCGAAGGCCATAAGATGATTATTGCCGGTCCTTCAAAAGCCGGTAAGTCATTTGCTCTTATGGAGCTGTGTGTAGCTCTTGCCGAGGGTGGCAAATGGCTCGGTAAGTTCCAGTGTGAGAAGTGCAAAGTTTTATATGTCAACCTTGAAATTGACGGCCCTTCTGCAGATGAACGTTTCAGAAAGATATACTCAGCATTAGGATATTCAACTGATCCTGATGAAAATCCAAATATCTCAAACATTATCTTATGGCACTTGCGTGGTCATGCGTTACCACTTGATAGATTAAGTCAATACATCATTGACCAGGCCACAATGCTTACAGGTATTAAAGCCATCATTATCGACCCTATTTACAAAGTCATTACTGGTGATGAGAACAGTGCTGCTGATATGTCAGAGTTCTGTAATTACTTCGACAGAATCGGTGCCAAGACAGGCGCAAGTATGATCTACTGTCATCATCATTCAAAAGGCGCTCAGGGCAGTAAGAAATCAATTGACAGAGCATCCGGCAGTGGCGTGCTGACACGTGACCCTGATGCAATTATCGACTTCTCAGAGATTGATATAACACAACAGAAAGGCAAAGAACTCGATTGGGATGCTTCTGTCTCTGATTATCGCTCAGCATGGAGAGTGTCCTCCTCATTACGTGAGTTCAGATCATTCAAACCAATTAATTTGTGGTTTGACTATCCAATACACCGAATTGACACCACAGGAGAACTTGATAAGTACTTCCTTGAAGGCGATCCAAAGAACAATCTAAAGCAGTTTAAAACCTCTTTAGAAGACAAGAAAAACGAGCTTAGAGAGGCGTACTACAACATGGAACACAGCTGTGGTGTAACCGTCTCTGCACTCGCAGAAGCCATGGGAAAAGAGAGAAAAACAGTAGCTAAGTGGTTAAAAGAATTACCAAAGAGCTTTAGCCCTCTAGGAGGTAAGTGGTTCACCATTGAAGATCTTGCTCGCTATTTAAGTGAATCAAAAGAATTAGATTCTATGGAAGGAGCCTAAAACACTATGACAATATTCACTTTTAAAAATTTTTGTAAGCATAAGCTAACTGCTGAGTACACCGGGATTTTTACGATTTACTCACTGTGGGTAGTCCTAAATTACTCACTACCCACCCTGAGTAAAAACCGTCATTTTCTCGGTTTACCCAGAGTGAGTAAATCGGTGATTTCTCGGTTTACCCAGAGTGAGTAAATCGGTGATTTCTCGACTCACCAAGGTGAGTAAACCGCCTTATATATAAATATATAAGGGTGTTATAAAACACACCCTTCTATTTATATATATTCTCTACGGCGTACTCGGCCAAAATTCACAGTAAGAAAATATCTCTATAAAAATTTAAGGAGTAAAAATTGCAGCTTAAATTCTCAGTACCAGGTACACCATGTGGCAAAGGTCGACCTAGATTCTTTGGTGGTCATGCTGTTACTCCGGTCAAAACACGAAACTATGAAGCTCTGGTGAAGTATGAAGCTCAGCATGCGTTAGATTCCATGGTGGTTAAGCCAGACTACTCACAGCCATGCAGAGTTGGTATTAAGGCATTCTTTGGAGTTCCTAAGAGCTACACCAAGAAACAGCGCGCTCTGATTAGTGAGTTTGGCAGTTCAAGAGTAAGACCTGGTAAGCCAGACATTGACAATATCATCAAGGCAATTCTTGATGGTATGAATGCGGTTATTTACCGCGACGATGTGCAGGTAACTGAATTACGCGCATCCAAACAGTGGGCTTGTGATGACGAACAGCCAAGAGTTGAAGTTTGTGTGGAGTGGGATGATGACTAGATTTATTCTTGAAGCGATTAAAAACGGCTACAGCTCAGAATATCTCAATCTGCTGCATAACTATGGTCTGTGGGCTCGTTACTTTGGCGCTGTGGGGTATCTTCATCCAGGATTGGCTCATGAGGATTACATCATCGACGACGACAGTGCGCTTGAAGTGGAGAAGGCTATGTGCTGGCTTAAACAGTCACGTCCTAATGTACATAGGCTCTTTGCAATGTATTACGTTCGTGGGCTTGATGAGTACGATATCCTGTCGGTACTCAAAGAGCGCGTTGCGGTTAAGCGTGTACGTCACAAAGACAGGTATGATGCCACTCCATATGATGCCGCTGTACGCTATCTCACAGGAAGTGCGGTAAGAGACATAATCGTACTTGGCGAAAAACTGGTACTCGATTATCTGCAGAAGGAGGTTAAGCATGAGAGCGTTTAAGTACGAAGGCACTGAATACAGATCAATGGCTGAATGTTGCAAAGCTCTGAATATCTCGTATCAGAAGGTAAGACGCTTATGTCGTCATTACAAACGCGCTCATGATGATCCTGCTCAGGCTGTTCGCTGGTGCCTTGGTGTTGACAAATTATCTCATCTTGAACCAAGGACACCGCAGTACGCACAAGATCTCGTTAAGAGCTACGACAGACAGGAGAAATTCAAAGATAGAATTTATCAGAATTTTGTGGAGAGTTTCTGACTTGTCCTAAGCTATCCTAACTTATATTTTCTTATCCTAATATATTGACATTTTTATTTTTTGTTGTAAGCTTCAAGTAAATAAAGTTTCAGACCTCGACATTAGTCCTCTCACTCTCAGAGAAGTGACGAAGTCGAGGTCTTATAGTATGTGGAATATTGTTTTATGGACAAAAATAGAACGGCTATCATTGTAGATAAAATCAGAACAGCTATTCTTGTAGATGGTGGATTTTACAGAAAAAGAGCAAAATCTTTATGGGGAGAAAAGTCTGCAAAAGAAAGAGCTGATGAGCTGGAATCTTATTGTCATAAACATGTAGCTAATTCATATCTGTACAGAGTCTTTTATTATGATTGTCCATGGCTTACAGATAATATTTTTAATCCTATTACAGGAAAGACTGTTAATTTCAGAAAGTCAGACGTATTTAAGTGGACAGAAGCTTTTTATGATGAATTAAAGCATAGAAGAAAGTTTGCTTTACGTATGGGAAGGTTATCTGAAGCTCCTCAGTATGTTTTGAAAGAGGATGTTTTAAAGAAACTCTTTAGAGGAGATAAAAATTTTTCTGAGTTAACTGAAGACGATTTAAGACTAAATGCAAAACAGAAGGGTGTTGATATGCGTATTGGCATTGACATTACTTCCTTGGCACTAAAAAAACAAGTTGATCAGATTATCCTTATTGCTGGTGATAGTGATTTTGTTCCTGCTGCAAAATTAGCAAGAAGAGAAGGCATTGATTTTGTTCTTGATCCTCTCTGGCATCCTGTCGCAGATGATTTATTTGAGCATATTGATGGATTACAATCATTTAATAATCCAGATAAAACAAACAAAGAAGCAAAACAAGATGTTTCACAAGGTACTGTGACAGCATAAAATAAGGTGCTGGTGGCAAGACGCCCGAAATTCGTCTAGCTACATAGATTTTAAAAATATGGCTGCCATCCTCATAACAGACAGCTATAATCCCTAAAAATACTACTTTATTCTTTAAAATCAAATGGATAAAAAGATCGTTAATTGGTCGTTAATGGATCGTTTTTTAAGAATATACTATAAAACAATTAGAGTGAAAAAGTACGTATTGAACATCGGTGCTTTCCTCTTTCCTCATAGATTATCCTAATTTGTCAACAATAAAGCTCTCAAGAAATTGAGGGCTTTTTTTATTTCTTATGTATAAACATTTAACCCCAGAAGTCATTTATTTGATGATTGGTACAGTTTGCTCTTTTGTCATGGCATATCTACGCTCTACCAAGCGCAAATTCATGGCTAAGATTTGTGAAGCACTGACATGCTCTATGCTCTCATCTGCACTTATCTTAATTTCAGAGTATTACTTTAAGTGGCCTCTGGAGTTAGATGTTGCAATTGGTACATTCGTAGGCTTCTTGGGCAGTGACTATATCTCTTTAAAGATTAAACAAGTTATTAACTTGAAAGTTGAGGGTAAATCAGATGATGAAAGTAAGTAGTCATGGTATTGCTCTTATAATGAATTTTGAAGGTTTAAGAACTGCTGCATATAAGCCTGTATCAAGCGAAAAAGGATGGACTATTGGTTATGGTCACCATGGTCCTGATGTTAATGAGCACAGTGTTTGTACAGAACTTGAAGCTGAGCGTCTTTTAAAGTTAGATCTTGAAAAGGTAGAACGTCAGATTACAGTAGCATTGAATGCCGATGAAATTGAAGTTACTCAAGGCATGTTTGATGCTCTCTGCAGTTTACTCTTTAATCTGTCAGGAAAACGTACTAAAGATGGTCGTCAGTTAACACCAATTCAAACTTTAATCAGCTATAAACTTTGGGCTAAGATGAAAAAAGGCGATAAGTACGGTGCATCACTTGAGTTTTTAGATATTAACAAAGCTGGCGGTGTGGTTCTGCAAGGACTAACCAAGAGAAGACAGGCTGAACAAAAGCTTTTTCTTTCTTAAAAGGTTCCACGTGTTCAGGTGCTTTAAACAACATGTTTCAGGTATTTGTCACTCCCACTTCTTTGCTGTCAGAAGTAAAACAGACAGCTCACACTTATGAGTGGTTTACTAGTTTTTATTTAACGGTTCCACTGGTAGATTGCTCATAAGTGTGAAGTAAACTTTTGTTAAATTGATTCGTAACAATTCATTAGTCTAATAATGAATATCAAGGTGTTTGCTTCACACCTCTCTAATTGCCCAATAGCTCAACAGGTTAGAGTATGCCTATTTATTATGTTAAATTTTAAATACACAATTCTTACTGCTTTTATTTTATTGTTTATTGCTGGAGCTTGCTTTGGAGTCACCATCACAGCCAAGCATTACAGAGCCGAAATTGCTCAAATGCAGACTGAAGCTATAAAAGCAGAACACGAAGCTACAGTTAAGCAGCTTAATATAGAACATGAATGGCAAGCTAAACAGGAACTGGCTGATAAAGAGGCTACAGATGAGATTAACAAGATTAAAGACAAGTACAATGCTGCTATGTCTAAGTTGCATGCTAACAGCATGCACACAGACAGTGGCAGTACCAGTAAAACAGCACTGTCCACAAATACCACCTCTACCAGAGAAGCTAAAGCAACCTGTGAATGTGGACAGCTTAGACAGGACAGAAGAACTCTTGCAGAGTATGCACTTAAGCTCTCAGCTAAGTGTGATGAGATTGCAGTTGAACGTAATGAGTTAAGTAAGAAATATAACGCGTTGCAATAAAGATTAGAGAATAAAGAAAATGAAAACAAAGCTGTTTGCAGTATTTTTAATCGCATTTGGCGCTGTATTTTTTGATCTTGCTTTTAAAATTGTTTTACCTTTTGTTCTTCCTCTTTTGTTTGAGACAGAGAAGTTTTATTTGAATGGCAATCTGTACTTTTCTTTTTCAGAGATGAGTTTTTCTGGTTTTGTTGTTGCTGTTCTTTTGGGCTATGTGATTTGTTTTCTACAAAATCATATACATAAGAGCTAGCTTCAACAATGTAATCATCAACTTTATCAAGTCCGTTTTCTAAGTAATGTGAGCAAATTGTTGCAAATATGAAAGTAATAACTGGATTATTGGATATAAACTTTTTTATTGAGTTTGTTGTTTGCTTAAGAGCTTCAATATCAGTTTGAGTTACATCAGATAAAGATAAACCTTTAATAAAAGCCTTAAGTTCATCGTCATTATAGAAACTTGCATCATACAGAATTTGATAAAAAGAATCTGAATCATCAAGTTCTTGGTATTTTGCAATTATTTTCTTTAAAACAGGCTCGGAATATAAAGAAAGCTTATTAAAACCATTAACAAAATTGAAAGCGTAATGTAATTTGTTGTCTTTTAACATATCGTTTAATACAGGATCTTGCTCCATTTTACTTATATAAATATCAAGCAATTCCTGTTTACTCATAAGTTTTTGATTTACAACCATTGAATTTATGAACTTACAACTTTCTTTTGACATTACAAGTTTGTTTATTCTTTTACATGCTATCAGCACTACTTCGGTGAACATTTGAATTTCTTTACAAAAATCATTTTTGTTAAGCTTTTTCATATGACTCCTTCAATTGTATATAAGGCTATATAGTATGTTGTGTTTTGTGGCATTGGTTCTACTCCTCGTTATTTATCCTGTGTTTATTGATTAGATTATAGTTCATATGCCAAGTCCTTTTGCTCGTCCATGTCAATATGCCGGATGTCATAAGTATGCTGTTCAAGGTTCATGCTATTGTGCTGAACATAAAAGAACTATGAACTATGATGGACGCTCAAGACATAAGTTAGGTTACACCAACACATGGCTTAAAGCTCGCAAGGCTTTTCTAATTGCTCATCCTCTTTGTGTTGAGTGCGCTAAGCTTGGTAAGACAACACCTGCTACAGAGGTTGACCATATCATTCCTCACAAGGGAAACAAAGCTCTCTTTTGGAATGAAAAGAACTGGCAACCTCTTTGCAAATCATGTCATTCTAAGAAAACATTTACTGAAACTCTTGGTAAGCGATTGCAAGCCCCCGAGGGGGAGTCAAAAAGTTGACTGTGATGCTTTAGAAACGCCCCGTTAGTTCTTTACACGCGCGTGCAAAATGGAAACTTTTTTTAGGCAGTCGCCACGAAAAATCGCTATCAAAAAAACGGTTATAAAAAATCATGGCTCGACCTAGAAAACCTACAGCAATTAAGAAGTTGCAGGGAACTCTACAGCCATGTAGAACAAACTTTAATGAGCCTGTTCCTAAGAAAGCTTTAAACACAGTTGAACCTCCTGACTTTTTATCCAAAACTGCACGCGACTTGTGGGTGTTTGCATTAGCTCAAGCACCTGACGAGTTGCTTACAACACTAGATTTTTCAGTATTTGCATGCTGGGCAGACACAATGGCAAAGATCATTGAGTGTCAAGAGATCTTAAATCGGGAAGGTCCCACTGTTATTGATGAAAAATTAGGCGTTTCAAAGCCTCATCCCATGCTCAAAATGCAGAATGATCTTAAATACATCCTGAAAGGTTATTTAACCGAGCTTGGTTTTACTCCAGCATCACGCTCTAAAGTGAGCGTTCATACCAAAACAGAGAATAAGAACCCATTTGCTGACTTGTAATTATGCGTAATTACATTAAGATTGCTAATAAGTACATTGAAGATGTGCTCAGCAATAAGATACCTACCTGTAGATACGTAAAACAAGCCTGTCAAAGACAAGTAAAAGATTTAAAGAAAAAGTCATGGGCTTATCACTTTGATACAACCTTAGCTTGCAGAGTGTGCAAATTCATTGAGGCGCTTACTCATGTTAAGGGACCTAAAGCCGGTGAGAACATTAAACTTGAGCCATGGCAGATCTTCATATTAACGACTGTGTTCGGTTGGGTAGATAAAAACAATCTCCGTCGTTTTCAACGGGTTTATATCGAAGTGCCACGTGGTAATGGTAAATCAGCATTGTCATCAGGTGTTGGCTTATACATGCTATGTGCTGACAATGAGAAAGGTGCTGATGTTTACTCTTTTGCTACCACACGAGATCAGGCAAAGATCGTTTTTGGTGATGCTCAAGCTATGGCTAGAGCTAATCAGCCATTAAAAGATTGCTTTGGCTTAAGTGTTCTATCCAAAACCATGGTAGTGCCTGGCACAAACTCAAAATTTGAGGCTAAATCAGCTGATGGTAGTACCCTTGATGGTTTGAATACGCACTGTGGCATTATTGATGAGTTGCATGCGCACAAAACACGTGAAGTATACGATGTTGTAGAGACATCTATCGGTAAACGTTCACAGCCAATATTATGGTGTATTACTACAGCCGGTTTTAATTTAATCGGTATCTGTATGGAAGTGCGCCGTTTCGTATGCAAGATCTTAGATGGCAGCGCAACTGAAGAATCTCAGTTTGGAATTATTTACACAATAGATGATGGTGACGACTGGAAGACAGAAGAGGCTTTAATCAAAGCTAACCCAAACTGGAATATCTCAGTACAGCCTAAAGTAGTGTTAGCTAACCTTTCAAAGGCTCTGTCTGATCCTGCGGCTGAGAATAACTACAAGACAAAGCATCTATGTGTCTGGTGTAATGCTGACAGCGCCTTTTTTCAGATGTCTAAGTGGCGCAAATGCTATAGACCTGAGATGAGCCTTGAAGATTTTGAAGGCGAGTATTGCATCTACGGTTTAGATCTTGCAGCTAAAACAGACATCACTGCCCTTGTAAGGTTGTTCTTTAGAAAAGAGAAAGATGACAAGGTACATTACTATGTATTCCCTGAGTTCTGGCTTCCTGATGATAAGATTCAAAGCTCAGCAAACTCTCAATACAAGTCATGGGCAAAACAGGATTTAATCCACACTACAGATGGTGCGATTAACGATCTTGAATCAATTCAAAATTACATAGCTCAGGACAGCCAACGCTTTGATACTTTAGCTATAGCATTCGACCCATGGCAAGCCTATCAGTTAGCTTCCAATCTGATGAATGACGGTATACAGATGGTTGAATTAAAACCTACTGTAGCTAACTTTTCAGAACCAATGAAAGAAGTACAGGCGCTTTGCTATCAGAAACGACTGCATACAGATGGTAACCCTGTACTTGAATGGATGGCTTCTAACCTTGTGGCTCACATGGATGCTAAAGATAACGTTTATCCTCGAAAAGAAACACCTGATAACAAGATTGATGGCATGGTTGCTCTAATCATGGCTATGAAGCAGGCTTTACTTCTTGATGTTGAGAATGGTTACTCTGATGGGCACACATTTAACGATGAGCCTTTAATTTTTTAGGAACAACAAATGAATTTTTTTAAATGGATTAGAAATTCGTTTACACCAACAGCTGACAAAAGAGGTTGGCAAAACAACGCTCCTATGGTTGCTGCTGTTCCTTCAGCAAGTAAACCAACTCCTGAGCAAGCATTACAGGTATCTACAGTATATGCCTGTATCGACTTGCTTGCTCGCACCATGGCATCGCTTCCATGTGATGTGTATCTAATCAATCAGGATGGTTCACGATCTCGAGATACTAAATGTAATCTGCATGAGATTTTATCAGTATCTCCAAACTACGACATGACACCGTTTGAAGTTATTCAAACCTTAACTTTAAACTGGGCCTTAAGAGGTAACGCTTATGCTTTAATCTCTCGTAAAACAGATAAGACAGTCAAAGCTATCTATCCTTTAAACTCTGATCAAATGCAGGTGTTCATGGATGATAATGGTGATTTGACTTACAGATACTACAACAAGCGTGATCAGTATGTAGATTACAAATCAAGAGACATTCTACATTGGAAATGCATGGGTAACGGCATAATGGGCTTATCTAAGCTTGACTATATGCTAGCCTCTGTAGATGAATCGATTAAAGCTCAGACAACTGCAACACAGAAAGCTTACATTGCTACTCAGTTCTTTGGTAAGTCAGGACAGGGCTTAATTAAGACCTTGAATGATGGTTCGGCTGGTTTGGAAGCACAACGTAAAGAAGCTGAAAAGTTTGGTGTCATTATGGGAGAAGAAGATGTAGCAGCTGCTACATTGTTTGGCGACTCCCTGACACGCACCAGGTATGCTACACAAGGCTTGCAGAATGCTATTGGTGGTAAGTTGCTTCCAATACTTCAACCTTTGCTTGATGATTTTAATGATTGGATTGCAAAGAATAGAGAGTGGATTGCGACTACCATTGTTGATGCGATTAAGGATTTTGCTGATTCCTTAAAAGACATTGATCTTAAATCAGTAGTGGCAGGCTTTGTAAAGTTTGTCCAAACCTCAGCCAAAGTATTTAATGCCCTGGGTGGCTTAAAAACTGTAGGAGTGGCTGTAGCTTCACTTTATGGAGTGAAGGTTATTGCGTCCATTATGGGCGTGGGTAAAGCGATGCTGTCATTGATACCAACCATAGTAAGTCTCTCTGCTGCCCTTTGGGCTAATCCTATTGTGTTAATAGTAGGAGCTATTGTTGCAGCTATCGGTGGTTTAATTTATGGCGGTTATCAACTCTACAAACACTGGGACGAGGTTGTAACTTGGTTTACTGGCGTTTGGCAGAATGTAAAACAGGCTGTAGGTGCTTTCTTTGACTGGTATTTAGGTCTATGGGGCATTTCAGCTGATGACGTTATGGCTGTAGTTAAAAGCGTATATGACGCGGTTAGCTCAGTTTTCAGTAAGCTGTGTTCTTTTATATCAGATGAATGGAATGGCCTACTTGAACTTCCTGATAAGTTAATGGATGGTTTTAAGAACCTAGTAAGTTTCTTTTCTGATTTATGGGAACAAATCAAAGATTGTTTCTTTAAGCCATTTGCCTCAGCTATGGAGAAAGTATCATCTTTAAAGGATGGCGCGGTAGGTCTGTGGAATAAAGCTACAGGTTTCTTCTCATCAGATGATGATACAGAACAGTCGCAAACAGCATCTATTCAAATGCCAGAACGCACATCAAGAATACTCAATGAACCTATGAGACAACCATCAGCTTTAGGTCAGACAATTATCCAGGGTGAAAATAAATCAGAGGTTATTGTCAGAATTAAAACAGATGAAAACTCAAAGGCTGAAGTTGAGCATGAGCGTACTACTGGTGCTTCTCTTAATACATCTGTAATGGCTGACACAGGCGTGACACGATGAGTTTATTAAATGTTAAGACATTAAGAAAAGCCTCTTATGAGGGGATTCAATTTGATGTTGATTCAGCAACCCTATCTTTTGGTAGAAGAACTGTAACACATGAGTTTCCTCAAAGAGATACCTCTTATGTTGAAGATCTTGGAAAGGCTACACGGCAGTTCTCTATTCAAGGCTTTATTGTAGGTGATGATTTTATTGATCGCTCTAAAAGGTTGATTGATAAGATTGAATCACAGGTAGGCACTGATAGACGTGCCAATCATGGAAAACTGGTACATCCATGGTTAGGTTCTCTTGATGTTACTCCTATTGATAGTCCTAGCATTACTTATGATAGAGCTAAAAGAATTTGTACTTTTACACTTACTTTTTTAGAAGCAGGTAATGAAAGCACAAAGAAAACTACATCATGGGCAAATCAGCTTTTAAGTAAAGCAGATGCTTTATATGCAAAAATTTTTGGCGATTGGACACCTGATAAAATTGCCGGAATTGTTGATGATGTAACCAGTCAAATAAACTCTTGTGCGACAGTATTATCTAACTGTCAGTTTGCCCAGATGTTTAATCTTGGTAACGATATTCTAGAAATGGGGCATGACATAGCTACTTCTTTGTACAATAAGAAGGAACAGGCAAGATCTAGTCTTCTTGGTGCCTTAGGTTTATCTCAGTATGCTCAATCAACTACTGATTGGAAATTAGCTTCTATCAAGTGTACAGATGCTATTACTTTACCAGTATTAAAGCCAGTTAATGTAGCATCATCAACAGGAACATCTAAAAAACTCTCAGACAAAGAGAGAATAAATGAAGCTGTAGATGAAATTAAAAAGAATTTCAGACTTGTACTTATAGCTAATGCTATGGGTGCTATCAGCATGATTGGTGAAGATAATGATGTTGATACTGACAGTAACAGCAAGAAAACTTTATCAGATGAGCAAATTCTTAAGATTAGAAATAATCTGTTAGATGCCATTGATGCTGAGATGCTAATTCAAGGTACAGATGACAATCAGGATTATCTTGATTTGGTTGACAGTTACGTGGCTGTTTACAAGTATCTAACAGAAATGCTTAACGGTGATTCTGGTATTGAGACTGTAACTCTAAAACAAAGTGAGCCTTCATTTGTTCTAGCTTATGATAAATATGGCGACTCAACCAGAGCTGATGAGATTGCTGAACGTAATGACGTTATCAACCCTCTCTTTATGCCTGTAGGCGACTTTACCGTATCAAGAAAATAGCTCTTTTCTAATTCTTCACTAAGTTTTTTGAACCTATAATTGGATTAAAAGACAAGTGAGGAATATATGAAAAAGTTATTTTTAGTTATTTTTCTGTTAATTGAAAGTTTTTATATTTCAGGTTGTTCAATATTTGATGAAAACACCAAATTAACTGACAATATTGAAACAAATAAAACAAACACTTCTGTTGTAGCTGATGAATATTTTTTGAAAGCAATGGAAACTTTAAAGAAAAGTGATTGGAAAAGAATAATCAGATCTCAACCTGAGGTGTTTGACATGACCATTGATGGTAAAACAAGAGAGTGTTACTACGAAGGCAAAAACATAATTTGTGAGTAGATATGGAGTAAGGCAAGATTTATATGAAAAGGTTGGTTATATTACTGATTACCATTGTATCCTTAGGGTTGTTTAGCTCTTCTGCATGGGCGATTGCTGATGATTACTATAGTTTACCTACATTAGAAGATACTTATAAAAATAGAGATTTGGCAAAAGAACGATTTAATAAAGATATGAATACTTTAAAAGGCTCTGATTGGAAACGCATTATTAGATCTCAGCCTGAAGTTTTTGACATGACTATTGATGGCAAAACTAGAGAATGTTACTACGAAGGTAAAAATATAATCTGTGAGTAAAAATGAATAATGATAATGAAGTATCTTTAACCATAGGAGGTTCAGTTTATACAAAATGGACCTCTTTTAGTATTACCACCGAATTAAATACGATCAGTCCTGCTTTTTCTGTAGGCATAGTGTCTAAAACAACATCTTTAAGAAAAATAATTGATGTAGGTAAAGTAGTTCAAGTAAAAATTGGAAATGACGTTGTCCTCACTGGTTACATTGAACAAACTCCTGTAAGCTATTCTGCAACCTCTGCAAATGTGGGTATTGCCGGACGCAGTAAAACCTGTGATTTAATCGACTGCACTGTAATGGTCGATGATCCTAATATCTCTTATGAAAAGCCTAATACTTCAAATTCAAACTATGTAAGTTGCCCTCAGAATGCTGCAACAGAGTACAAGAATGTAGCTCTAGAAACTATTATTGCTCAGCTAATCATGCCTTATGGTATTAAGCTTGTTAATGAAACAAAGCCTTTAACTAAGAAGCGTAACTTCTCAGCAAAGCATGAAGACACCGTATTAAAAGCTCTACAAAACCTTACATCTACAGAGAATTTGCTTTTTTACGGTAATGAAAAAGGTGATCTTGTAGTTACTGAAAAAGGCAAGCTCACAGCTGATGATGCTTTAGTACTCGGTCAGAATATTCTTACAGGTGATGCCAGCTTTGATGCAAGTAAGATTTATAAATACTATCGAGCTGTAGGGCAAGATAAAGGTGTAACCGGCAAAACAGGACATGATGCAAGTAGCCATAATTACACAGCTGTAGATGATAATGTTTCAAGAACTCGCCTTTTAACAAAGAAAGTTCAAGGTGCAGCAGATACAGCAAAATGCAAAGTTACAGCTGAAGGTGACAGAGATTATTATTTATCTCAGTTTTATAAGATTACATATAAAGTTCAAGGCTGGAGACAGTCTACAGGTAAGCTCTGGAAGATTAACTCTCTTGTAGATATCAAAGATGATTTCTTAGGTATTGATACTCAAAAGTCACAAAAGTTTTTAATTACTCGCGTGGTGTTTAATCTGACTGAAAACGAAGGTATGACTACTACACTTGATGTAATACCTCCTGATGGCTGGAGATTGGAAACTGAGAATGATAAAGAAGATCCTAAAAAGGTCATTATCAAGAAAAGTAGTAACTCTTCAGCTGATTTTTCATGGATTAACAAAAAGCAAAATTTTATGAGTGCATAAATGGCAGCAGATATTGAGCGCGGTACAGTAACCATCTCTAAAAATGACGATGAGTTAAGAGAACTTCAGGTAGAACATCAGAGCGGTGAAGTTCGTCAAGATGTTGAGCACATGGAGCCTTATGGCTTTTCGTCAGAACCTTATACAGATAAGAAAACAGATGCTATTACATTTTACACAGATGAAAGTCACGAGTTAGGCTTTGTTATGTGTGTGGCAGACAGACGTTTTAGAGTTAAGTCATTAAAGACAGGTGAAGTTGTTATCTATGACGACAAAAAGCGTCATATCTATCTTAAACGTGACTGTATCGATATTGATGGTGTTGATGATCCTATCAATATTCACACTAAAGGAGATATTAACATTACCTCCAATGCCAATATCAACATTAAAGCCGATAGTGAAGTTAATGTAACAGCTGACACTGTTAATGTTAAAGCATCTACAAGCACCGTAGTTACTTGCCCTCAAAACACTATCAATGGTCCTTTAACTGTCACTCAACTGATTACAGGTCAGGGCGGTATGGTTATTAGCGGTGGTAGTGGTGCTCAAATTTCAGGTAACATACAGCAAACACAGGGGGATTACACCACTACAGGCTCTATCCACTCTGATGGAGATACTACAGCGGGCTCAATTAGCTTGAAAGACCATACTCACACAGGAGATAGCGGTGGCAGTACATCTGCACCAAGGTAAAAGCAATGCAATCAACACCGCCTCACGAAAGGTTGATTCATATCTTTCGATGTCATAAGTGGCACACATTAAAAGCTCAAATAGAGAATAAAAGCTGTTCCGTAAAATGGAATGGCTTTTTTTATGCCTGCATTGATATATCCAATCTTGTAGGAGTTCCTGCCCTGATGTTTAAAACTGATGAGCAAATTATAGTTTTTGACTTCTCAGCAAGCCATTTATGTCCTAGACAACTAGAGAAAATTAAAAATGAAGTTATTTCTTAATGGCAGTTTAGTTCAAGCTGATATGCAAGATTCCCTAACAAGAGCAGTGATTATCTCATTGTTTTCATGGTGCAGAGCTGATGATAGTGATGATTATGATCATGAGCTTGGTAAACAGGGATGGTGGGGAGATTCTTTAAATAAAGATGAAATAGGTTCAAAACTATGGCAACTATTAAGAAGCAAGATCACATCTGAAACTCTATTAAGAGCTCAGGAAATGGCAGATGACGCTCTTCAATGGTTGGTTGAAGATGGAATTTGTACAGAGATATCTGTCTCCGTAGAACGTGATAGTAATGATCCTAACCGCATTAACTTATCTGTAGTTCTAGAACAAGAACATGGCAAAACTTCATATGAGATTAAGGATGTATTAAATGGCAACGATTAGACCTACTCTGCAAGAAATCAAAGATAGAGTTGATAATGAAACGACCTCAAGGCTTGATAGTACTCAATTAAGACGTTCTGATATTGCAGTATTTAAAACAATCATTTCCAGTGTGGCACACAGCTTGTATTCAGCTATCGAGTATGGACGTAAACAGTTATTTATTGACAGTTGTGATGTTTCTTATCTTGATAGGGTTGCATCTATCTGGGGACTAACAAGAAAGCAGGCAACTAAAGCTAAAGGTTTAGTTAAATTTAGCTATGCTCAAGAGGTGTCTAATATACCTCTGCATACAGTCATTCAGACAGATACAGGTTTACAGTATGAAACAATATCTAGTCCTGATTCGCAAGGGGTGGTGACAGTCAGAGCATTAGAAGCAGGACAAAGCTATAACATCTCAGAAAATGTAGAGCTTAGTTTACCTACTCCACTAATTGGTGTAATCAATGCTGTAACTACAAGTGAGATCACTGGAGGTACAGATACAGAATCTGATGACAGTTTAAGAGCGCGTGTTTTAGAGCATACACAGAATCCACCAAGACAAGGCACTAAGGATGATTATATTGCCTGGTGTCGTGAGGTTGAAGGTGTAGGTCAGGCGTGGTGCTATCCTCAGGAACAGGGCAAAGGTACAGTTACCATGCGTATCTTAGACGATAACATGAACTTACCAGACAGTGAGCTTATAGATAAAGTACAGCAACATTTAAATCTTATGTCAAACATTATGGCTACAGTGTATGTTGTTGCCCCTGTTCCTCAACCATTCAACTTCAAACTCAAAATCAAGCCTAACAATCTCACCATGCGTGAACAGGCTGAACAGGCAATTAAAGATGTCTTTAAAGATGAAGCTGTGCCAGGCGGAAAAATCTATCTATCTCATCTTAATTTAGCTATATCAAAACTTACAGACGAAATTGATCATGTAATTGTAGAACCAAAATTAGATATTCAGGCTCAAGGCTCCCAGTATCTTCCTACAGTAGGAGAAATCACATGGCAAGAGGACGATTAGGCTACAGTACAGATGATTATTACAAGGCTATGAAAGCGTTGTTGCCACGAGGTCCTGCGTGGGAACTTGACGATCATACTACCTTAATGTCTATGCTTTATGTAGCAGCGCAAGAGTTCGCACAAATAGATGCTTTAATAAAAAAGCTGATTGATGAGAGTGATCCTCGAGATGCACAAGTAACTTTGTCAGAATGGTTTACTCAATGGGGGATACCTGATAAATGTTTAAAAAGCATAGATAATCCAAGCATTGATTTATACCGCAAAGTCCTTGTTACAAAAATTGCAACTCTTGGTATGAGCTTTGGTGAGTTAGTTGCTCTTATCGCACGCTCACTAGATTATCAAAATGTAAGTATTCAAAACTTCAACACTTTTACAACTCGCTCTAATTGTTCTCAAGCTTTGTATGACGACGAGTGGAAAGCTTACTTTATGACAATTACTGTTGATAAATACAACAAAAAAGAATTTACAACAGCATGGGATGCTTCTCAACCTTTAGCTATTTGGGGCGATCAGTTTTTTGAATGTATGGTGAAGTCATTAGCACCATGCCACGCTAATGTAATCTTTTTGTATGGTAAATCAGAATTATAACGGAGAAATATTATGGATTTTTACATGCAAGCAAATGCTGCAGAGACACCACCTAAGTTATCAACTTTAACTGAAAAAGGTCATTTTACTTCAGGATCTCCGGAGCTGGCAATTCCTGCATCTACTCCAGGTGCTGCTTGGTTTGAAAGTGTAACTGCTGAAATTGTAAATACTATAAAAGAACTAGGAGTTACACCTGACAAAAATTCTCTCAATCAGCTTGCAACAGCTATCCTAACTCTAAAATTTCCATCAGGAACAGCATTTAAATATTTAAGAGATAAAAACTATTCAAAAAATGACATTGTCTTTACAAACAATCATCTATATCTCTGTATGTCAAATAACGGTCCTGCCACAGCAGTTGTTGCGCCCGAAACTAACGATTCTGTCTGGCAGAAAATTCCTCTTAAAAATGATGTTTTAGCTTTAGTTCCAGATGCCACAACTAGCGTAAAAGGCATCGTTCAGCTAAGTGACAATATTACAGCAGATGCTTCAAGTATTACCAAGGCGGTAACTCCTCATGCTGTTGCCCAACAAAACTTTATTAAAAGTATTAACGGCACTAAGCCAGATACATCCGGTAATGTATCCATAACGCGTGTAGATTCGGCCGCATCAGCAGATACAGCAAAATCTGCAACTAAGGCAACTAATGCAGACAAGGCTACTCATGCAAGTACAGCTGACAGTGCAACAAATGCCACTCATGCTACAACAGCAGATGGTTCAACTAGAGCAAATTATGCAGATAGCGCAGGTACAGCTGGCTATGCCTCTCGTTCAACTAATAATGGTAGCTTCTTTATCAACGGATACGAGGTAAGCGTTGGCTAATGGCAACAATTAAAATCAATTATGGTGGCACTACCTATTCAATGGTAAAGACATCATCAAAGATAACAACTCCCAGCGTTGCTGTTGATGGTGGATGGATTCCATGCTTTAAAGGTGATAGGTTTGCTGAAGTTAAGAGCGGTGACAGAATTTATACATTATCACCTATTATGGTTAATGGCTATCGTATGGCTTGTGGAAGTAGAATAGCTTTTAATGGTACTGTTTATGTACATATTCCTTATAGACTTACATATATAGGAAGTGCTTCTGGTTCGTCATGGAGATTTGAACTTCTCCCTATAAGACCTATAAGAACGGCTTCTACAAATGTAACTGGTTATTCATGTATTCTGAGTAATGTTATTTGGGCATATAGTGAAAGTCATCCAACAGGTTCATTTAGTGGTTATCCTTCTAACGCATCAATATCGCAAAACCTTATAGCAAATTATACAGTATTTGATTCTAGTCATAATGCTGTTAAAACGGGTGCTATTAATAAACTAATTACTATAGACCCTGTAGGAAAGACACCAGGTGACTATGAAAGTAAAATTGCAGTATAGGTAATTATATATGGATATTAGTTATAAATCAGTTTCTTATTTTGGACAAAAACGAGAGAATTTACACTTTATTGATTTATCTGTAGACGGCAAGAACTACGGAAACTTAATCATAGCAATTAATACAGAATTAGGTGCAAAACTCAATAACTACTGCTTAGAGAAAGAACAGGCGATTAAAGTTGAAGATACAGGTGAAGATTTAGCTTTAATTGCTGTAGGTGGTGATTCTTTACTTTTAAGTATTAAGAATGCTGTATATGTGTACTTTGATACCGTGGCTCAGCAAAAGGGATTTACAGGATACTTAGACTGTTTGGCATCTGCGAACTCAAACGATGAGAACAAAGTCCGTTATTCTCTGATATTTAGCTCATGAATTGATGAGAACTTAGCAATCTTTAATCAGATTTGTGAAGACTACAAAAATGAAAAGATTGACAATCTATCCATTGATTATGTAACAGAAAATTTTACAGATATAAACTGGGATGCCAAAGTAGATAGCAAATTATCTATATTAGAAAATGCTGTGTCTGACTTAGGTGGTGTTATATCAGACATGAATACAGATGACACTACAACCGAAGATGCGATCGCAGAACTAGGATCAATGATTTCAGATATTTATGCTCAATTAGAGGAGTTAAAAAAGAATGGTTAAATTTTATTTAATGCGTATCAATCGTGGAATTATGACTATTGACGAAGTACCAGCTTTATGGCGTGACAAGGTAAAAACACTTTTAAAGGAGACTGAGAAGAAAAAATAATGTACACAAGATTACACGCAGTTAATGGCATTGTTGGTAAAGGGGTCAAGTTCGAGAGAATTAGACGTGTCACTGGTTATCTTGTTGGCACCCTGGACAGGTTCAACGATGCGAAACGAGCAGAGGTGCGTGACAGAGTTAAGCATATGCACGCATAAAAATAGCCCCATCTTTAGGGGCTATTTGTTGTCGTACCAACCTTACAAAGATTTATAAGCCTTCTATTTATGCTGACTTTTTAGGATAAGTCAGCTGAAATCTCTCTAACTTACTTACTGATATATCAGTTGCAACAGCTGATTCATACAGCCTTGCATCTGGTATGTTATCAAGTGCCAGTACCAACTTCATAGCCTGTGCTTTGATGTCTCTCAGTTCCTTACATGCTTTCAGGATATCAGGTCTGAATAACTTGTGATAGTAAACCACATGATCAATTGCCTGAGCTTCATCATCAGACAGCAGCATTTCAGATTCATTTCTTGCATGCTCTTCTTCAGCCTTGTTGATACCAATGGCATAACCCTGATTAAAAGCACGTGAGGTTATATCAAGAGCGCGTGCTAATACTTCACGATTAACACCATAAGATTCAAACAGTGCGGTGAGCTGTTCAACGTACCAGCATTTTTTAGTTGCTGGTTCTTTGTTTTCTGACTTTGCAACATAGGCACCACGTTTTCTAATTTCTGGAAGCACTTCATTACAAATCCACTGACGGAACTCACGTGCAATCTTAGAGTTAGATCTCATCATTACGAAGTAGAGCTGAGGCTCTGTGATCATGGTGCATTGTTGACCGTGGTTATTAGCGTCTTTGAGGAGACATGAATTTAATTCATCCCTCCCAAACTCTTCTTTGATCTGATTAGCTGTCTTGGCTGGTGTTGATAAGTTAAGTGATGCACATACATCTGCCAGGCAAAAGAGCACTTCACCTTTATCGTTCTGTTCTACACGGATATTTGAGTTGTGAAAATTATATGAAGTTAGATTTGAGTTAGACATGATAATGTCTCCTAGTTATATATTTCTTAATTAACCCATTTCTTAAGTGGGTCGGTGGTGCTAAGAAACTCGTAACTAGCCGAGCGGTGCTTATTCAATATATTCACACCACACCACCATAAAGCAAATACAGTAAGCCTAAAGGCTATGTATTAAATTGGTGAGATTGACGTGTGTCGCCAAGTCAGCGCTAGTTAGTGTCGTGTTTCTTAGGCACGGTAGGGCAGTCCCTACATCGGCGATAATAGCGCAGAAAAATGGGAGCGTCAAGGTTTTGTTACATATTCAATCTTCAACTTTTGAAGTTGTCATAACAGCAAATCTGCGCCACCTTTTAAGCACAACTCTACATAATCGCACCAGCGTTGCATAGCATCCCTTCGTAACTCCAAAAAGTCCGTTCTGTTATATGCAAGCTCAACACTAGTACCAACACGATGAGCAAGACACATCTCTGCTATATCATGGTCAATTCTCTCTTCAGCCATCCATGTACGTCCGATACTTCGTATACCGTGTGGCACCAGCACCCCCTTCATACCGTGACGGCGAAAGAAATTTTCTTGTGCTGCTGTACCTATATGGGAACCCGGCCTGTCTGGAGAAGTTAAAACGTACTTGCCAAAGCGTGGACGGTTCTCAAGTATCTTCTGCAGTTGTGTACTGATTGGTACAACGTGCATACGCTTCATCTTCATAACGTCAGCCGGTATGGATATGCACTGATTTTTCATATCAATCCACTGCCATTCTAGGGCACAGTATTCACCTGGACGTAATAGGGTATAAAAACCAATCATAATTGCATCCCAAGTAGTTGGTGCCTTGACTGCTTCAAGCCTCAGCTTAGGCAGTATCTCAGACAAATGCGATGGGTGTACGCTTGGTCTGTTATTAAGCTTAGTGGAAGGTCTGGCAAATACTTTATGTATACCCTGAAAGCGCATCGCCTCGATACGTCCAGAGTTAATGGCAAACATCTCAACTTCTTTGATATAGCCACAGATGCGCTTAATTGTTTCGAGCTTGCCACGGCTCTCAAGCTCCTCTTTGAGTATCTTAATTATCTGAGGAGGAGTAATCACGCTGAAGGGTAATTTGCCGACTTTAGGCAGTATATACTTCTGCATACGCTCATCTATGTCCTGCCAGTTCTTTATGCTCTGTCTTTTCAGGTCAAGCCAATCAGCATAAATTCCCTCGAATGTATCATCAACAGTGGTTTTTGATATATTAGTAAGCTGAGCAAGTGCATCTCGTGCATCAGCTAAGCTCATAGCCGGATAATCACCAAGCTGGCGTGTGATACGTTTACCGTTGACAGACTTGTTTATTCTCCACGTCATGCGCCCATTAGGCGATATACGTATAACCAGGCCATTCTTATCAGTGACCTCGTAGCGCTTGTCTTTTGGCTTTAAAGCGCGCAAAGCTAGTGGTGACAGCATGGGTGTAAGGTTCTCCATGTGGGTGTGTAATTCTCTACACCCATCATACACCCTTGAGGTTTATTAGTTAATATATCACTCATATATCACCGATATATCAATTCAATAACTAGCGATTTTTAAAGAAAATTTTTATTGAAAAAAGAGGATATTTATAAGAGGTTAGAACGGTCATGGCGGTGAGAACGGGATTCGAACCCGTGATACGCGTTAACGTATACACGCTTTCCAGGCGTGCTCCTTCAGCCACTCGGACATCTCACCAAAATTGACCGTATAATTTTACAGTATTATTAAGATATTGCAACTTTATATTGAGTAAAAATGAAATCTATATCTTAAAAGTACAACACCGGCTCTTACAACATCGCAAGATAGTAATTCTAGAGATTGACCATCGCAAGGTTTTTCTCCTTCTTTACCTTCATACTCAAAGATTGATTTAACGCCACTCAATCCATCTATGCCAGGGTAGAGCACAAGATAAAGTTCATCGATAAGACCTAGCTTTAAGAATGATCCGTTTAAGATACCGCCCCCACATAGGAGAACATTTTTTATACCAAAATCAGAGTATAAACTTTTAAGCGCTTTTTTGATGTCATGACCATCTTTTCCTGCAAAGGTAAAAGAGATCTCCTTTTTTCTTAAAAACTCAAGATATTCTTCACTTGCGGTGTCTTCTCCTAAGATAACAAGCAGGGTACTACCCCAGATTTCGTTGTTCTCATAGGCTATAGATCCTTTTGAGTCAAACACTGCTGTCATTTCTGCGTTTTCTCTAATACCTAAAAATGGTTTAGGATCTTTAATCTTAGTGTGAGTGTCTGATTTAAAAGGAATACTGCAATGGTGATGTAAAATTGTTTCTTTTCCTAGAATTGATAATTCAGGATTTAATTTAGCTTTAGTCTCATAATATACATCAGGTTCACCTTCGCCATTGCTGTCATATAAAACAGACCATCTAGATTCGTCTAAACGACCGTCGATAGAACTTTCCATGAGGCAAGTTACTTTTTGCTGTGTCATGTCCATAATAAATCCTCAATTCGTATTTATTACATTATAAATCACCTAAGTACTAGATAAAGAATGCCTTAACGTCTAATCAAAATTTCTTTCTAATTCAGTCAGTAGACTACAAATTTGACAAATTATTTGTTGACAATATTACATCTCCTTAATATAATGCACTTCGTTCGGTGATTAGCGCAGCCCGGTAGCGCATCTGGTTTGGGACCAGAGGGTCGTAGGTTCGAACCCTACATCACCGACCATGTTAATTTCCTTCCTTATTTTTTTAAATTGATACTTGGAATTTTCAGAGAGATTTGACCGTTCGATCTTTTAGCATTTCTTCCATTGGTCATGGTCACAAGATTTGACACAGCCTCAGGTAAGTATTTTGAAAGTATGTAGATAAATAGTGCTGTAAAAATAATTACGGAGCATTCACTAGAGCCAACAGATGCTCCTGACTCTACAATTTCTTGAGATTTGTTTTTTAGATTTTTTAAAATCAGGCATCCTGAGTTTATAACCAGCAACGTAGTCATCAATTCAAGAGACATTGAGAGAATTGATTTAAAAAAGTTTATGGCAATGTATCTTGTGTAAGAAATAGCACCTAATCCTAAAACAAAAACACCGCAGATACACAGAATATGCGCACAGATAAACAGGGTAGTAAATTTGATTACTACCAAAAACATAATGAACATAAATACTAGTACCATGCATCGCAAGATGAAACCTGTTACTGCATTAAATAAACCTGCACTAATGTTCTGATTTAGATTAGATGCAATATTAAAAGTAAGATCTATAAGCTCCGAAGGTCCTGTATTAGAATTGGTGGTAACAGAGGTCAGTGAGTCAATTACAGAGTGACCTATGGCAGTGCCATTATCAAGTAAAAAGTAATAGAAGCCAGTTACTAACAAAAGTTTTACAAGATCACCCATAAAACTCTGCATATTACCATCTTTAAAGATACTCTTGATACCTAACATTACAATCGAGATTGGTACTAAGATCCAAAACAATCTGTTAGCAGCTTCCTTAATTGGAGTTGCAGCCTCTGATATATTGTCAATAAACAAGAGGGTAAGACTATTTAGAACACCGTCAGGTGAGAGGGTAAGATCTTTAACTTCCTGAGCTGGTGCACTTTTACATGTTAAAAGAAGCACTAAAAAAAGTAGGACATGTTTCATATAGTTACTCATAGTTCTTTAAGCTTGTATCAAGATGCGGAGACTCAACAGTTCCCGTGTCAGCGTAGTAAAGTTCGTCAGCTTTCTGCTTTAACTCTTCGTTTTGTTTTTGCATCTGATAGTTATGAGCTGTAATTCTAGCTAGATTTGAGACCTGTCCTGATAACGAACTTAAAGCTGTAACCTGAGTAGAATTAACCTTACTTAAAGTATCAATAGAGCTGTTAAGTCCTTTAGCATCTTGAGATTCACCACACATTTCATTTAATTTATCAATGCTTTCAATTAGAGCTTTTTGCGTATCTGAAGCACTCTTTTTAGTAAAGTCTGAGATTTCAAGGGATTCTTCATCCATCATTTCGTTTAACTTTTTAAAAGTGCAGCTTTTAGAACGTATACACTTTTCCCAAGCATCAGTTCTGATACTGTTTTTTGAAAATTCAGCAGCTGACTCAGTCTTTTTTGCAAAAGCGTAACTTGCTTCTAATAGCATCAATGAGTTTTGATTAAGAGCCTTTACTTTTGCCCAGGTCTCTTTATGTTGATATTCGTAGTTATCCTGCTCTCTTACATTGTCATGCTTGATATAGTTTTCAAGCTTGTCCGATTTTGTTTTGTTCTCATTAGACCAAGAACGTAATACAGCGAGGGTATTGTTCATTTGCTGAATTAGCTCTTGACCTTGACTGTAGGTCATGGCTTTTTCCTCAGCGTTTACGGTTAAACTTGTGAATATCAGCATGCTAGTTAATAAGAGTCTTAATATCATGAAAAGTCTATCTTTTAAAATGAACATTAGCTTTTGCTCCATAAGGTGATTTAAAGAAAATGTCTTGAGTAATGGCAACAGTAAAGGCGTAACCAGGTTCTACAGATAAGGTAGGAGAAAGGTTGATGTTTCTTTCAATGATCTTAGCTAGAGCTTGAGAAACATTTGAACTGCCTTGAGCTTTAAATCCAGCGATAGTACGCTGATGACCTCCAGCTAAATTGTAGGTATCCTCATAATGATCTGCTGTGGTACTTATACTAGACAGTAGTAACGAGTTAGCAATGATCTTAAAGTAGTGGTTGTCTACTTGAGCATCAAAGCCAGCATAACCGTTAGTTGATTGACCAGGCATAGAGCCTAAGTTTATTGACTGACCATTAGGAAAAATTATTCTGTTAAATCCAATAAAGAGCCTTTCTGTACCGAAGGCTGCACCTGATGCGTATTGACCTACAAGTTTTGAACCTCGAGGTATAAGAAGATATTTAGCTCTAATTGAGTCATGCACATCTCGAGAGATCTGTGCTGTAATTTGTCCTGGCAACTCTGAGTTAATACCATTGAGTAATGTAGCGTGAATAACACTGCCTTGCATCAGCGCAAAAGGAGTCTTAGGATTTTTAACTTCACTTTTTAAAACATAGTTGTTTCTTTTTAACTTATCATAGCTCTCAAGTGAGTTTTCATTAGGCTTATCTTGAGAATTAGAGGCACTAGGACCATCTAAAGAGTTCAATTTTGGTTGTGTAAAAGATGGTGTAGCATTATTACCGTTTTGGTTGTCAATTTTGTCTAATAAAGAGTTGCCTAAACCATGATGTTTTAACTCAAGATTTACTTTGCTAGAGACCTTTAAAGCCTGTTCGTAGTATTCTGAATTAGTTTTGCTCTTTTTATTTTGCGTAACTTCATCTTCTTTTGGGGCTCCATCGAAATCTTCAAAAGAAACTGTTCTTGTCACAAATTTGTTTTTATCAGGACTGTTATCATCCTCTTTATAAGAACGGTCTGTAAGAGCATGTCTTTCCTGGTATTTTACATAGTCTTTAGCAAAATCTTCATCATCTAAAGTTTTAGCTGATACATCATTTAAAATTTGTTTACGGTTTTTGGAAGCATTGCTGACCATGTCTTTGTGTAAGTTTTCATCTTTAGCTTCAAAAACGCCAAGCTTGTCAGCCTTTGAGATATTAGCCTGTAGTGACTGGACTGACGCACCATTTTGCTTTTCTTTTATTTCGTTTAATTTATCCTTCTCTTTTAAACTAAAAAGTACAGTAAAAAAGATAGTCACAGCGATAAAACCACCAATTAAAAAGAAGATAGGCTTTTTTGTTAAAGGACCTTGTTTTAAGATAGAGTAAGACATCTTTTCACCTATGATTCTAGTCTTACCACATCAGCACTTTGTTTTTCTTCACCATTCTTTGAGATAAGTCTCAGATGGGAGTAGATCCCGTCTACAACAAAAGTATTGTCAAAGTAAGTAAAGTTAATGGTGTTAGTTTTATCCTCTCCGAAGAATAAAAAACTCTCTGAGCTGATTTCTTGTAGCACCGGTAAATAGCTTGAATTTATGGGATTGTTCATCACTATAAAGGTTCTTTTTCCATCGTCGTAGACATTTTGCGGAATGATTTTTGAGTCACCATCAACAGAGTAGTTGTAGTTTCGCCTTTGGGTACTGTCATTGTAGGCTGCACCAACATTAAGCGCTGGTCGTGAGTTTCCTTCATATGAAACATTTTGCACAGAAGAATAGTTCTTAAGACTTGAATTAGTCTCTGAGTAATCATTATGATCCTCATTTGAGTCATAGTTACTTGTGTACTGTAAATATGAATCGTCCCCATAATGCTTTTTTGATGGTAACTTTAAGCTATTAGGGTATGAAAATACTACAGCGGGCATAAAATCAGCTTCAGTTGATTTTAGACGAATGTGATAGGTCCTTCTGTCTGTGGTTATGAGCATTGAGGTTTTAAGACCAGCTTCTAAAGGCTTTACAATTAGGTGTTCTACACTGTCATTTGCTGATCCTGAAATGGCACTTTCAATATTCCATCGAACAGAATCTCCTAATTGAACAGATAAAATGCTCTCTCCTTTTTCAAAGGCAAGATCAGTTAATTCTAATAAAGCGCAGATGACAGTAGGTATTCCAGAGCCGTAAGCAAAGGTAACCAATCCTGCTTTATAGGCAGTACCAGCCACCTGTTTTGCATCTAATAAGTCAAGTTTTGAAAGAGTTTTTAAATCTCTGTCATCTAAGTCAACATTGTCAGCAAAGGCACTGTAACTTGAGAAGAAAAGGCATGACAAAATAACAGACAATAGAGATAACCTTTCTAATTTAATAAGGACACTCATTTTCATGATGCTACCTCAATGATTTTGTTGACATTAAACTCGTTTACAAACAGACCTAGAGGATTGAGTCTTACCTCCTCAAGATTGTCATAAGCGACATTCAGTCTTTTGTAACTTACAAAAGCTTTGTATCTTTCTGTTAAGGTTTGCTCTTTTTGTTTGGTAATAAGTTTGAAAGTGACCTCAAAAGTGTTGTCTGACAGTGACACTACAGATTCGATTGCGGTGTTTCGTAATGCTGTTGTATAAGACATAACATTTGCTTTGGTGTAAAAGTTATCTATAAATACAGATGCTACGCTACCTAATGAAGTTTTTGCATAGATCTCATTGATAAATCGCCTTTGCAAAGCTTTATCCTCACTTACAGCGTACAATCTATCAACGTACTCACAGACGAAAGATGCCTTTACTTTTGAATTTAAACTGTCCTGATTAGGATTTTCTAAAAAAAGCACTGAGCCTTGCTTATCTACAGTCACTACATAAGGTCGAAACTGAGTTTTACCACTTAAATCAATGCAGTAGGCAAGTGAGATAAAGCCTAAAGCCATTCCTAATAGCCCCATAAAGGCAGGTACTAGTTCTGTACGCAGTGCTTTTATTGCAAGATCTGTAAATTTCATGCCGGAGGCAATTTTTGCCTGCTTCTTATTTTTCTTTTCCTTATAAATGGTAGGCAAATTCTTCTTGATATCGTTCATACATTTCATCCACGTAAGCTTTGTCGTTTTCTGAGAGTGCTAAAAGTTTCAGTTCAGTATCAGAGAGTGCTAAAGAAAAAGGCATAAAGTTAATGCCTTTATGTAAAAACAAAGTATGCTTTGGTTTTGCCTTACAGATAGCATCAATTTGACTGTCGCACAGCGAGAGTTTTTTATAGAATTCTTTTAAAGTTTCAGTGTTGGCATCTTTATTAGGTAGAAAAATTCTGGTTTTAATGCAGTCTAAAAAATCACCAATGTTAGAAGCCTTAGACAGATCGTTAATTGATTGTGTAGCTAATACAATTGCGACATTGTGTTTTCTAAAGGTTTTAATCCAGGTGATAAGTTGCTTTGAGAACTCTTCATTAGCAAGCATCATCCAGGCCTCATCAATGATAATGGCGCCACACGTACCATTCATAACGCTCTGATTGATGAGTTTAAAAATGCACTGCAATGTTGGGTATAAAAAGTCATCACTCTTTTCAAAAAACTGTCCGCATTCGAAAACAGTAAGATCAGATTCAAAAGAAGGATCAGAGTTTCCATCTAAAATTGAGTTTTCAATGACTCTGTTAGTAAAAGCAGATAAGGCTGTTTTGAGCTCTTTTCTAGGAAGCAGTGTGCACATCGTACTTAAAGTACGTTCGTGTTTATCAAAGTCTGATAAAAGATTAAGTGCATCACGAAGATCATCCTTTAATTTAAGATCGGTCTCATAGCCCTGCGAGATAAAAAGTTTTTCTAAAAAATCTAAGGCACTAGCCTTATCATTAGGAGTATCAATTTTAGCTAATGGGCAAAAGCGGATACCTTTACCATTTTCTAATTTTATATGGTTACCTTTTAAAGCTTTTGTCAGTCCGTAAAAAGAGTTGCCTTTGTCAAAGACAAAGATCTTCATCTGGTCATATTTTAAAAATGAAGGAATAAGACTTCCTAAGAACACAGATTTACCGCTACCTGGAGGACCTACTACCAGAGCATTGGCAAGATCAGTGTCATGCAGGTTTAAGTGAGCATATAAACCTTCTAAAGTTCTTACAGTCATTAAAGAAGGTTTATTCTTACCATATCTGAAATTAGGAGACACACTCTGTCCTGTATAGACCTGATTTAAGGGTAAGAGATCGGTGAGCACTGTATTAGGCAGCAGAGCGCGCCTAACATTTTCAAGGCTATGTCCTGGTAATGAGCCTAAGTAAGCTTCCGTTGCGTTTACAGTTTCAATTCTTGCGCCAAAGCCAGATGCTTCAATACTTTGCACACACTTTAAGGCCTGCTTTTCTAAAATCTTAGGATCGGTGCCTGAAAAGATGATATTGGCACAGTATGAGCCAAAGCTTAAAGAATTTTGGACCAGGTTCTTTTTAGCATCACTAATATCATTTAACTGTTCTACAGCGTCCTGATTTTCGTTGTCTGATTTAGAGTTTAAAAACTGCTCAATAAAGCCGTGTTTTTTCTGCGCCCATAAACGACGGTTCTTTTCTAAAAGTACCTGCGAGGTAAAACTGTCATAGCTAATAAAGCGTGTCGAAAATCGATAATCAAAGTCTAGAGCACAGAGTCTGTAAAGAATATTAAAATCAGATTCTATAGGCAGTCCTTCAATTGCAACTACGACAATATATCTGTCTGATAACTTTGGAGATGAGCCTGAGGTAAAGTCATCTGATGACAATAAAGAGTCAAGATAGTAATCAGATTTTGGAATGTGTAAAGATAGCTTTTTACCGCTAATACAATACTTTAAAAAGTTAACTGTTTCATGAGATCTGAGCTTTGAGTAATTGCTATTATCAAGAGCATTTTCTTTTGCAGCTAACTTTTTATTATCTAAAAAAGTGCATTCTTCAAGCTTTAATGTGTTCTCAAGAGAGTTTTTAATCGCCTCAACGCTTTTTGAAAAATCTATAATGACACTGTTAATCTTGTCATCAGCAATAGTTACACAGTCTTTAGATAAATCATCTTCATCAAAGATGCTGGCGATATTACGCAGACTACCTAATGAGTGAGATAAAGATGTTATGGTAAGGTAACAGTCTTGTGTGTAGGTATCATTGGTCTTAAAAAACTCTTTTCTTTTTAAATAGAGTTTTTTAGCCTTATCGTTGCCTTTATATTCACAATCTTCAATATCATTTACTTTCTGTCTTATAAAGTCGACATTTAAGATGAAATTACCACCTAACTTTCTGATGGCATTGGCAGTTAATTCCTGAGTGCGACAAATAAGTGCACTGTCAGCATAACTTAAATCATTAGCTTTTACTCTAAAGGTCTTAAGAAGACCTCCATTCTTTAAAATGATGGTGTTCTGAGGACCTAAAAGAGCGTAATCTAAAAGATCTGTAAAACCAGGATGGTTTGAGGCGCACTTGTACTGCTTCCACAGCCTTTTAGCTAGCATAATCAAAATGAGTATGCTCAAAAACGCAAGTGACAGTGATAAAGATGAAAAAAGAGCTTTTATCATAATAAGTTAGATAGTTTTCTAATTTTGCTGTAGTAATTATTTAGAATGTTCTTAAAAGACTGATTGAGTAGCCATTTTTACTGTTATTTATTTTTTCTTACACTCTGTCTTGAGTAATAAGTTTTTTGTGCCAAATAATAAGGCTTATAACGAATGTTCTTTAAGTAAACTTTTCTTAAATACAAATCGTCTTTTGCCATTTTTAAGAGGCACAAATACAGCACTATAAAAACAAGTAAAAGCACTACGGTTGCAACTAAGGAAAAACTAAAAATGCTGCCTACAATGGTTATAAATACAAGCAGCATACACAGTTCTCTGTCACAGCCTAAAAAACTCTGTTTACGCAATACAGATTGATAAATAGGATGTTTTACTCCAGACAAGCTTTCTCCTTTAATCTTTGACTATGCATACCTGTAAGCAATTTACCTGCAACCTATTTAGCAAGCTTCTATAAGTGCTTCGTTTTTATGAAAAGAAAAACTAAAATTACTTTCAAGCGTGTTGATGTTTACATCGTTAAAGGTGTCCATGATATGTGAGGTTCTATTGACTTTAGGACTGTCAATTAAAGTTGATGAAGGAGACGAGGTGTCATGAACAAAAGCTTGAAGCTTTGAATTTAGATTTTGCTCATTAAAATGAGTTATTCTGTCTGACAGAGGTTTTTCTTGAGATTTACTTTCTTTATCATTTAAAGCTATTTCATTAGAGACTGTAGCTATCTCTATAGTGGCACCGTTAAATAAAGATGACATTAAGGTGTTTGCTCCTACAAGCAGTGTCATTACCATCACAAGATAAACAATACTGCGCATAAAACGACCCATTTCACCACCTGTAAAAATCAAGGTGGCGCCACAGGAAACAATACCAATTAAGGATACAGAAAATGCCACAGGACCAGTTAAAGACTTCTGTATGGTCTTAAGCCAGGTCTCATAAGGTAATACGCTGCTGCCAGATGCTGTATCTGCTGCAAGAGCATCTTTAAAGACTGAAATTAAGACAATCAAAGCTGCAAGTTTTAATAAAGTGTTTTTCATTTATTTTCTCCTAGGAATTTATAAGTGAATTTGCCTTGTTCTAAACCAGTGACAAGGGCGATACTGGATACGTGTCTTAAAGGTTCTCTTTTTAAAATAATGATGGCATTGACAGCTAGAGCTATCATGCTGTCAATATTGTCAGGAGCGGACGGGTTACGGCTTATAAGCAGTTTTAATCTTTCAAGACACTGCAAAACAGAACCAGCATGAATTGAGGCAAGACCTCCTGAATGACCGGTAGATAGTGCATCTATAAGATCAAGGGCTTCTTCAGCTCTTACTTCACCTACTACAATTCTGTCTGGACTTAGCCTTAAGGTTGCTTTAACTAAGGTACTAATAGAAGTATTAGGTCCTGATACTAAATTTACCGCATTGTCATTTTCGATTTTAAGTTCAGGAGTGTCTTCAATGCAGACTATTCTTGAGAAAGGTTCAAATAAAGCAATCCTCTTTAACATCGAATTGATAAAACTGGTTTTGCCACATCCTGTCTGACCACAAACTAAGATGTTTTTTCTCTCTTTTATCAGAGAATCTAATATGGTTAACTGTTCTTTGGAGATAAAGTTTTGTGATACTAAATGCTCAAAGTTCAAAGAGAGCGCGTGTAATGATCTTAGGCAAAAGCATGGATACTTACACAATGGTGGTAGCAAAGCTGAGAATCTAGCATTGATGCAAGAAATTTCAGTTTCGACGATAGGGCAGTTAACGTTAATATCAATTTTGCTCATAGAGGCAACAGTTCTGATTAGGATCTGTGCCTTTGAAGGAGATATGTCACAATATTTGATATTCTCCCCATCTGAATAGCGCACATAGAGCGCGCTGTCTGGATTAAGCATGATTTCGTCGACAGCACCTTCAATTAATGAGCCTACTAATTCATCAGATAACAGTTCTGACAAAGTCATCACGGTTCTGTCAAAATCTAAAAGCTCGTTTTTAGAGGTACTGCTCATATGAAAAGTCTTTTCCTAAGTAAAATACTCTGCTTTCATGAATTAAAAATTCAACTACTCACCATGGCGCAAGATTATCCATGAAAATTTTTTTAGACGAGTTTTTTACTGATACAAACTGTAAGTAAAATTGTCTATTTATTTGAAATTAAATAAAAATAATAATTTGAAAAAGACTTGAATATTTATAGATACTAAATTTTTCTTGGTGATTTTTAGTGCGAAGTAACGAGGAAAAACTGTAAAGCCTAAAGTGAATGGACACAAAGAGACCAATCTTTTTGAATAAATTAAAGCTGGTAGAACTTTTTTTTAAATTAGGTTGAGACAAGAAAGTCCTGTAATCAAAGCTTCCTTGTGTAATCTTAGATTAAGTCAAAGTTGTCACGAGCAAAGACTGGTATATATTCAAGAGGAGCATCTGTTGTGATAGTTATACCTACTTCATAGACAGTACCTGTATTGGTATCTCTCCATGTAGCTCCTTTTGGAAAATAAACTTAAAGAGATGATTTGCCTTTTTCATATTCCATATCTTAAAGTTCATCAATCATTGCTTTTGAATTTGGGAAGTAGTCGTTATCAAAAGACCAATCTCCTTGCTTTTTACAATAGAAAAAGTCGATGACAATGACATCTAATGGAAGTTTTTTGTACTCACGAGCAACCTCAAGCAATTGATCTTGAGTAACATAGCGTAATTTACTTTGCCAAAAGCCCATTGCATACTCAGACATCATCGGTTCTCTGCCTGTAACCTCGGTATATCTTTTTTGTTGTTTACATACTAAAAACGTCGTCACAATTCATGTTTAGAGTATAGCTTTTTCATTAGAAAAAATTATCTGGATTACTTCAAGAAAAGGTGTATCGACGATTTAGCAATGTCTGTAAATATGAGACCAATTCACAAAGAGAAAAGGTCCCATTATGAATTTGACTGTTTAAAATATGGTAAAATCGTATCTTAGTTTATGAGTCTTGATATTTAAAATTTTATTTAATACACCTGAATATTTTCTACTATTCCTACCTGTAAGTATTATTGTTTATTTCTTTTCAGTAAAGGACGCTATTTTGCTGCCTCAAAGCTGTGGTTGCTTTTATGTTCACTTTTCTTTTACTTCTACTGGAAGTTTGATTACATTTGGATTTTATTAGGTTCAATTGTTTTCAATTTTGTAGTTGGATCTATACTTTCAAAAGAAGCTAATGGTAGGCAAAATGCTCTAGAGAATAGTCAAAACACTCAATTAAATGTGACTAAAAGAAAGGTTGTCTTAGTCTTTGGAGTGCTTGCAAATGTTGTAATGCTTGGCTATTACAAATATACAGATTTTATAATCTCAGATTTGAATCTGCTTTTAGGTACATCATATGAATTAGTACACATTGTGCTACCACTTGCCATAAGTTTCTTTACCTTCTAGCAGATAGCTTATCTTGTGGAGTCATACAAAGGTCTTACCAAAGAATACGATTTTGTGTCCTATGCTGTTTTTGTATCCTTCTTTCCACAGTTAATAGCAGGACCTATTGTTCATCATAAAGATCTAATTCCTCAATTCTTCAAGGCAAGAAAACTTGTTTTAAACTATAAAAATCTGTGCCTAGGTCTGTTTATTTTTACTATTGGTCTTGTAAAGAAAGCAATCATTGCTGATAAGTTTGCAATTTGGGTAGGCGACGGTTTTGACAGTGCTAACAACCTTACTCTGCTTACCTCTTGGCTAGTGTCTTTTTGCTACACCTTTCAGCTGTACTTTGATTTTAGCGGTTACTGTGACATGGCTGTAGGTTCAGCTCTCTTCTTTAACATTAAGTTACCAATTAACTTTAACAGCCCTTATAAAGCTCTTTCTATTAAGGATTTCTGGCGACGCTGGCATATAACTTTATCTTCCTTCTTAAGAGATTACTTATATTCCCCATTAGGCGGTAGCAGAAAGGGTAGCTTTAGAACTTATCTATACCTCTTTATTGTTTTCTTTATAACTGGTATCTGGCATGGAGTTGGCAACACCTTTGTCTTATGGGGACTTCTGCATGGTGTCGGCATCATTGCTCATAGAGTATTTCATAATCTAGGTTTTGCTTTACCTAAAATTCCTGCATGAATTTTAACCTTTATCTTTGTTGATATAGCCTGGGTTCTATTTAGAGCTCCTGATCTTAATGTGGCTTATACAATTTACATCCACATGTTTGATATTAGTTCACTCTCACTAGAGCAGTTATCTAACTTTAAGACAGCCTTAAAGGGCATCGGTTTGAATTATCAGACAGTAACTTATGTGGTCTTAGCTTTAATTGTGGTTTTAAGCTTTAAAAACTCTAATGAGCTCTTAGCTAAAGTATCAACTAAAAACTCAGTTAAGTTACCTTCGTTTAAACAAATTCACAATCATAATTTACAAAAACTGCTTGTAAAAACTACTGGTTATTTTGCTTGCGTGTTAGTAGCACTAATTTTGTTCTATGTGACATTGGCAGTAATTGGTTCTACCTATACAGAGTTTATTTACTTTAATTTCTAAGATTAAGCTTTTTTTAATTCAAGGTATTACCCAGTTATAAAGGTAATAAAAGGATTTGGATAATCATGGCAAGTAAAAAGATCTTTGCTCTTATCATGTCTTTATTTATAGGCATATTTGCTTTGTATATAGTTGCCATGTATTTATATGATCCTATGCATATTATTTCAAACAAAGAGCAGTTATTTAATGGCAGCATGCGCTATCAGGCTCGAGGTTATCTTGAGAATAAGAATGTCAAAGGGCTTATTATTGGAACTAGTATGCTTGAAAATACCAGTTCAGATGAGGCAACTGCAAAATTATTTAAACACGGTAGTGCTGATAGATTTATAAACATTTCGTTAGCAGGTTCAACTTTGGCTGACAGAAAGGTAGTCCTTGACTATGCATTTAAACACAATGAGATAAAAAAGGTTATTTATTCTTTAGAAATGTCTCCTCTTTTCTATCAGGACTTAGCGCCGATGAACTGGCAGAAGATCTATGATGACAATCCTCTAAGTGTTATGTCTCCGTATCTAAAGACTGGCTACGTAAAATGCTTGCTGACTTTTTCAAAAAGTGAAAAGTGCGTAGGTGTACAAAAGTCCTTAGACAGACCTGCATCTTGGATAGATGATCCATTATATAAAGACAGCTTTAATGGAGTATGTTCTTGGAATGAGGTTTCAAGAAACATCCTTAAAAGTTATCTTGATACCAACGGTAAAAGTAATGAATTAAAACTGTATGGTTTAGATTATCTAAAACAGTATACAAAACAGGAACTTTTTAGCATTATTGATGCTAAAAAGGACACAGAATTTTATCTTGTGATACCACCTTCTTCGGCAATCTATTACAAGCTTCAAACTTTGTACTATAAAGAACATATTGCTTTAATTAAGAACTTTATTACTTACTTAGCAGATACTTGCTCTCAAAGAGAAAACTGCACTTTATACGGCTTTGATGACACTGGCCTTTCATTAGATCTAAAGAATTATAAAGATATGTTTCATTATTTAGATAAGATAAATTCTCTGATGATTGATTCCATTGAAAAGCATGAACATGTGATAACTAGTGAGAATGTACAAAGCTATTTTTTAAGAATGGATGAGATCATAGAAAAGGCTGATGTTGATGCTGTAAAAACTGAAATAAGACAGTGCAAGTAAGTATATCTTAAGTTTTAAAAACTCTAACAACTTAAACAAGGAATGTCATAATAAAAAGTGTTAAGAGCTAACGGTAGGACTTTGATTTTTTTCTGCATTCTTTTAAAAGACAGCGTAAATGCTCATTTATAATGAGTGCGAATGTGCTTTATGTGACAGTGTTTTCTCTACAATTGAGCATATTCTGCTTACTCGATCTCTTCTTAGTTGTTTATTGCATTTTCAATAGCGTGTATACGCTAACGAACATCACGTTTTAGGATCCAGAGCTCACCGCCATTTACTTACAAATTCCATTTCTTGCGCATCATTTAGACAACTACAGACTATATTCAGAAATTTATAGAGCTTGGTTTGTTTGTTAATCCCATAAAAAAAGCTCCGACCAGTAAGGTTGAAGCTTTTTTTAATAAAGTTCTACTTAAAATTATTTTTTAGCAGCAAGTCTTTCTGCTCTCTTGCAGGCTGCTGCTGTAAAGATTACGTCTGTTGAGCTGTTTAGTGCAGTTTCAGTTGAATCCTGAATTACACCGATAATAAAGCCAATACCTACAACCTGCATTGCGATGTCGTTTGGAATACCAAAGATTGAGCAAGCTAAAGGAATTAGCATTAAAGAACCACCTGCAACACCTGAAGAGCCACATGCGCATAAAATTGAAGCTACACACATTAAGAATGCTGAAGCAAAGTCAATTTCAATACCTAAAGTATGAGCTGCAGCCATAGTCATAATAACGATGGTGATACCTGCACCTGACATGTTAATAGTGCAACCTAAAGGAATAGAAATTGAGTAAGTAGCCTTATCTAGCTTCATCTCCTCGCATAATGCTAGGTTCACAGGTAAGTTAGCAGCAGATGATCTTGTGAAGAATGCGCAAACACCTGATTTAGCTAAGCACTTGAACACTAATGGGTAAGGATTCTGATGAGTGGTGATAAATACTAATAATGGGTTGAAGATGAACGCAACCATTAAGAAGGTTGATACTAACACTGCAACAACATGTACATAGTTTAGTAAGTTAGCAAAACCTCCTTCCTGGGTGCATGATGAGTATACTAAGCCGAATACACCAATAGGAGCAAAACGGATCACCATACGAATAACACCAGATACGGATGCAGCTAAATCATCTAATACGCGTTTTGTGTTCTCGTGAGCAACTCTGAACATTAAGCCTAAGGCAATAGACCACATTAAGATTGCAATGTAGTTACCATTGATAAATGCAGAAACAGGGTTTTCAACAGCCTGGTTAACAAAGTTAATTAAAACCTCACCAATTCCTGATGGAGCTGAAACATCAGCATTCTGAGCTAATTCTGTGAAGGTGCTTGGGAAGATGTAGCTCATGGTCAAAGCTAAACCACCAGAAATTAACATGCCTACAAAATAAAGCACAATAATAGGCTTCATAGAGGTCTTCTGACCTGACTGATGCTTTGCAATAGCAGATGCTACCAATACGAATACAAGAATAGGAGCGACAGCTTTTAGTGCTTTAACAAAGAGGTTACCTAATGTTGGGATCACTGATTTGTCATCAGGATATACATACGCTGCAAAGATACCTAAGATAAGACCAATTACGATTTGCAGAATGAAAGGAACTCGATTTAGAGTCCTTGCAAACGGACCTTTTGGATTTTCAGATTCTAACATAGTGTTATTTTCCTTATATTTATAAAGGCAAGAAGCCTTTCTTTTCTGTAGAAATTTGGTTCATTTTACAGTCAAAATCTATAGATTTGTATTTATTGATCTATTGATACTACATTTAGGTAAATATGCACATAAAAGGTGCAAATTTTAATCATAAACTCGATACATTGAGCTTTTTTGAGGTAGCCAAAATGTAGAGAAAATAAGAAGGCGTAATCGCTTACGGGATAAAAATCTTAAATTTAAGATTTTGAGTTATTTTAATAGATTTTTATTCTTTCGATTTTGGAAAAAATTGAAGCCTTGTATTATAATCAAGCTGTTTTTGGCTAAGGCTAAAAAGAATCTTATTTAATGAACACATACAAATTAGGTACCACCAATGATCTATTCTAAAGAAGTAGAGAATATGTGCCCTGTAACTAAGGGTGCATACCATGGTCCTGCTCCAATTCCTGAAGAGGGTAAATGGGTTCAGGCTAAAGAAATCACAGATATCAGCGGATTAACTCACGGTGTGGGTTGGTGTGCTCCTCAGCAGGGCGCTTGCAAGATGACCTTAAATGTTAAAGACGGCATCATTCAGGAAGCTCTAGTTGAGACTATTGGTTGTTCAGGTATGACTCACTCTGCAGCTATGGCATCAGAAATCTTAATCGGCAAGACCTTATTAGAAGGCTTAAACACCGACTTAGTTTGCGATGCAATCAACACTGCATATCGTGAGCTATTCTTACAGATCGTTTACGGTCGTACTCAGACTGCTTTCTCAGAGGGCGGTTTACCAGTTGGTGCTTCTCTTGAAGACTTAGGTAAGAACCTACGTAGCCAGGTTGGTACTATGTTTGCAACTAAGGCAAAGGGTCCACGTTACCTGGAGATGACAGAAGGTTATGTTACCCGTGTAGCTTTAAACAAGAATGACGAGATCGTAGGTTACGAGTTCGTAAACTTAGGCAAGTTAATGGATCTGTTAAAGGCTCACCCAGAGATGTCTGGTAAAGACGCAATTGCTAAGATCCAGGGCCACTATGGTCAGTGGGATAATGCCGCTAAGTATATTGATCCAAGAAAAGAATAACGAGGTACTCAAAGATGGCATTATTTGAAAGTTATGAGCGTCGTATTGACAAAATCAATGGTGTATTAGCTCAGTACGGTATTAAGTCAGTTGAAGAGTGTAAAGAGATTTGCGCTAAGTATGGTTTAGATCCATACAAGACTGTTGGTGACATTCAGGGTATCGCTTTCGAAAACGCAAAGTGGGCTTACACTGTAGGTGCTGCTATTGCATTAAAGAAAGACTGCAAGGTTGCAGCTGATGCAGCTGAAGCTATCGGTATCGGTTTACAGGCTTTCTGTATTCCAGGTTCTGTAGCTGAGGATCGTAAGGTTGGTTTAGGTCACGGTAACTTAGGCGGTATGCTATTACGTGATGAAACCAAGTGCTTCTGCTTCTTAGCAGGTCACGAGTCATTCGCTGCAGCTGAAGGCGCTATCGGTATCGTTCGTAACGCTAACAAGGCACGTAAGACCCCATTACGCGTTATCTTAAACGGTTTAGGTAAAGACGCTGCTCAGATCATTTCTCGTATCAACGGCTTCACTTATGTAAAGACCAAGTTTGATTACTACACTTCTGAGTTAAAGATTGTAGAAGAGATTAAGTACTCAGATACAGAGCGTGCTAATGTTCGTTGCTTCGGTGCAGACGATGTTCGTGAAGGTGTTGCAATTATGCACCACGAGGGTGTTGATGTTTCTATTACCGGTAACTCAACTAACCCAACTCGTTTCCAGCACCCAGTTGCAGGTACTTACAAGAAAGAGTGTATCGAGCAGGGTAAAAAATACTTCTCAGTAGCTTCTGGTGGTGGTACCGGTCGTACCTTACACCCTGATAACATGGCTGCTGGTCCTGCTTCATACGGTATGACTGATACAATGGGTCGTATGCACTCAGACGCTCAGTTCGCAGGTTCATCATCAGTTCCAGCTCACGTTGAGATGATGGGCTTCATGGGTATGGGTAACAACCCTATGGTTGGTGCTACCGTAGCTATCGCAGTTCAGGTTGCTCAGGCTTTAAACAAGTAATTTGTTTAACTGAATGATCTTAAGAGGGGCAGTTCTTGCCCCTTTATATTTTAATAATCCCTTTTTGTTTCTGTTCATTAGTTAAGAATCTTCTCTTCAATCTACTTTTGTTTGTTCTAAAATCAGTTTTAGTAAAACATTCACCAATATGTCGGTTTCTAATGTAAGATGACTTTAGTTTATAGAGGACTAAATTATGTCAATCGATCAAGGTAAATATATCTGTGCCTATACAGATTTTGGGTTTAAAAGACTATTTGGATCGGAGCTTAACAAAGATATTTTAATTAGCTTTTAAATTCATTTTTGAACTTAAAAGATAAGATTGTAGACTTGTCTTATTTATCTTTGGAACAATTAGGTGATTTGGTTACTGACAGGGATGCTATCTTTGATGTTTATTGTAAAACATCTGATGATGCTTATATCATCGTTGAAATGCAAAATGCAGCTCAGAACTATTTTAAGGACAGAAGCATATTTTATAGTTCTTTTGCAACAAGAAATCAGGCTCCAAAAGGTGTTTTGGATTATCAATTAAAAGCTGTTTATACAATTGGAATTTTAAATTTTGTCTTGGAAAAAGACAGTGAGCCTTATCGACATGAAGTCGTTTTATACGACAAGGTCACAAATTGCCAATTTTATGACAAATTGGCTTACTATTATTTTGAATTACCTAAATTTACCAAAACAGAAGATGAACTTGAAACTATCCAAGATAAATGGATGTATGCAATAAAAAATCTTTCTGCTTTAAACGATAAGCCTGTTGCTTTAAAAGAACAAGTGTTTACAAGATTATTTAGAATTGCAGAAATAGCAAAATTCTCTGAAAAAGAAAAATTTGCTTACCATGGTAGTTTAAAAAAAATGTGGGACAATAGCGCCGTATTGGAAAAAAGTTATACCGATGGTCACAATGACGGAAAAGCCGAAGGAAAAGCTGAAGGAAAAGCTGAAGAAAGACTTTCTATTGCAAAAAACTTAAAAGAGATTGGAATATCACCTAAAGATATTTTTAAAGCTACTGGTCTTAAAGAAGGCGAGTATTAGTCTTATTTTTCATATCAATTCTTGCCAAAAGTGCAAAGAAATTATTGTTTAATATATTGTCTTTCTTACTAAAGATATTGCTCATTGTGTCGTTAAGTAGTTATGAGTTTTAAAACGGCCAATGAGCTGATATCAGGAGAGAAACAGGTGCAATTCCTGTAGTTGTCTCTGGGGAGTCATCCCCAGAGGTAACGCTCTTACTCAATACTTTAAAAATTTTAAATCCACCGCGCACATTTACTTACATTTTCAATCATCAGTGCTTATCTTTTGATATACTGCAAGTTTGAATTTATCTGCATACACCTAAAGTTTTCTAAGTAACAAGAGATCTACATTTCTGTAGAGATCCGACAAAAGAACTAGTATGAATCGTACCATTTATAATCTCTTACAATATTTAAGAAGAAATCCTGATCTTTATACAGCAGCTATACTAGCCTTTGTAACTTCATTTTTTATCAGGTTCTCAATTACAAGTACTATTGATGCTTTAAATTTAAAAATCCTGTTATTACTTTTATGCCTGATGTTAGTTGTAGCTTCTTTTAAAAAGCTTGGTGTTTTGTCTTTAGTCTATATGAAGCTGTGTTCTCTATCAGGAAATGCAAGATCACTCTCAAGACTGTTTATCTTTATAAACTTTTTTATCTCCATGCTAATTACCAATGATGTTTCATTGATAATCTTTATACCTATCGCTATTGCAGCCTTTGTAAAAGTAAACAGGCAAGATCTCTTAATTAAGGTTCTGTCATTACAGACTATTGCAGCTAATGTAGGCTCAACACTAACACCTATTGGAAATCCTCAAAACCTCTTTATTTATACAGTCTTCAGCTATGATTTACTGTCTTTTTTAAAGGTTACTTTTCCTATCATTCTAGTGTCATTTGTATTGCTGTTCTTAACCACACATTTTATTGATACCAAGCCTTTAAAGTACGAAAGCAAGATTGTACTCTCAATTAACTCAAAAAGATGTTCTTTAACTACTGTTCTCTTTGTGCTCTGTCTTTTAAGTGTACTAAGAGTATTGGATGTTTATCTGATGTCTACTCTCGTCCTTAGTTCAATTCTTATAATGGACATGAGTCTGTTCAAACAGGCAGATTACAAGTTGTTGCTACTTTTTGTTTTCTTGTTTATCTTTGTGAACAATGTGTGTCAAATTGAAACTGTTAAAAGCTTTGCTGAGAACTTTGTTGATAAATATGAATACTTTATTTCAGTATCGCTCTCTCAAATAGTTTCAAATGTGCCTGCAACTGTAATGCTATCTAATTTTGCAAAAGATCCAAATATGCTTTTAATCGGTGTGAATGTAGGTGGCTTAGGTACTATCATTGCATCAATGGCAAGTCTAATTACCTTTAAGTTCTATATTAAGACTGAAGGCGCAACTCCTCTTTACTACATGAAAAAATTTACTAAGTACAACATAGGGTTCTTGCTTGTTTTAGTAAGTTTTCACTTTATTTTTCCTCAATTCTTTTAGAGAAATTTATTGAATATCTGAGGATTTAATGCGTTTAAAGTACAGGTGTTTAAAGTATAATATCGCCATAAACTTGGAGCTTATAATTCATGGCATTATCATTCTTTGCAACCTGTCCTAAAGGTTTAGAAACTCTTTTATTAAACGAATTAAATCAACTTGGAGCACAAAGCGCTAAAGAAACTGTAGCTGGTGTATCTTTTAAAGGCGACTTTGCTTTTGGTATGAAAGCATGTCTTTGGTCTCGCTTTGCTTCAAGAATTTTACTTGAGATGTCAGAGTTCTACTGTGAAACTGACACTGAACTTTATATCGGTGCTAATGGTGTAGCTTGGGAAAAGTATTTTGATAAGAGCAATACCATCGCAGTTTCCTTCACAGGTACCAATGATGAAATCAGAAACACTCAGTATGGTGCTTTAAAAGTAAAGGACGCTATCTGCGACAGATTACAGACAACTCTAGGTGGAAGACCTGATGTTGATAGAGAAAATCCTGATGTTTTAATTAACTGCCATTTAGATAAAAAGGGCAGTGCAAACATTTTAATCGATCTCTCAGGTCGCGCTCTTCTAAAGCGTGAATATCACCGTGGTACAGGAGCTGCTCCTCTAAAAGAGAATTTAGCTGCTGCCATGATTAAAAGAGCAGGCTATACAGGTGATAACTTTATCGATCCTATGTGTGGTTCAGGTACCTTATTATTTGAAGCAGCTTGTGTGGCTACAGATACTGCACCAGGTATCAGAAGAGAACATTATGGCTTCTTTAACTTAAAACAGTTTGATAAAGATGTCTGGAATAACCTTTTAGAAGAAGCTAAAAACAGATCTCAAAACGGTATAGCAAAGTGTCTTGAAAGAAAGGTTGAGATTGTAGGTTTCGATCTTGATGAAAGAATTGTAGATATTGCTAATGAAAATGCTGCAAAGGCTGGTTTTTCGAATTTAGTTAAGGTATATCACTGTCCTGTACAGAATCTTTATAATCCATTTACTTCAGATCTTAAAGTTACCATTGTAACAAACCCTCCATACGGTAAGAGAATGGGTAACTTTAATGAGTTAATCGCTCTTTATACTGAGATCGGTGCTGGCTTTAAGAAGAACTTTAAAGGCGCAAGAGCTGCAGTGATCTCTTCATCTCCAGAATTACTCTCCTGCATGAGATTGCATTCAAATAAGGTTTACAAACTTTACAACGGTGAGCTTTTATGTCAGTTAAGAGTCTTTGATATTAACGAGACTGAAGATCTAAGCGTAAAAGAAGAGCAGAACATTAAGATTGCAACAGACTTTGCTAACCGCTTAAAGAAAAACTTAACTTACATGCGTAAGTGGGCAAAGAATGTAAATACCAATGCTTACCGTGTGTATGATGCTGATGTCCCTGAGTATTCTGCTGCAATTGATTACTACGATGGTTACTATGTAATCCAGGCATACAAAGCTCCAGCTAAGGTAAATCCTCGTGTAGCAAAGCGTCATGAATTAGACATGCTAAGTGCGACAGTGGAGATTGCAGGTGTTACTGGTGATAAGGTTATCTTAAAGAGCCGTGAAGTTCAAAAGGGCGACAATCAGTACGAAAAAGCTAAAGAACTTAAAAATGAGTTCATGACTGTCAATGAGAACAATGCTCTGTTTAGAGTAAATCTCTATGATTACCTTGATACAGGTCTTTTCTTAGATGGAAGACTCATCAGAGATTTAATCAGAAAAGAAGCAAAAGACAAAGACTTTTTAAACCTGTTCTCTTATACCTGTTCAGCCTCAGTTGCAGCAGCCTTAGGCGGAGCAAAATCAACTGTATCTGTTGATATGAGCAGAACTTACCTTGAATGGGGTATGGAGAACTTTAAGCTAAACCATTTAGCAACAGATAAGGCTCAATTCATTCAGGCAGACTGTCTAGCTTGGTTATCTCAAGATCAAGGTCTTTTGTTTGATCTTATCTATATAGATCCTCCTACCTTCTCAAACTCAAAGCGTATGGAAACAAGCTTTGATGTAAAACGTGATCAGGTAGCGTTACTTTCAAATCTTACAAGACATCTAAAAGATGGTGGTGAGGTTATATTCTGCACCAACTTCAGAGGATTTGTAATCGATGAGTCTATTAAAGATTATGGTTTTGAAATTGAGAATATCTCTGAGTCGACTCTGCCTCGTGACTTTTCTCGAGATAAAAAAATTCATACCTGTTACCGTTTGAAATTCACCAAGGCTAATATGGTAAAAACACCTGAGCCTATGACAACATTAAAAGCAGCTCCTAAGTGGCAGAAAGCTTTAGATGTAAAAGAAAATTCTTATCATGAGTATTCTGATTCAAATCACTATTCTCAGGATAGAAACTCAAGAAATGGTGACAGAAGCTCTTATAGAAATTCAAGAGCTTACTCTTCAAGAACATCTAATAGCTCAGACACCGCTACATATAGTACAAATACTGGTGTAAATAAGGTTTGGGGCGAGGCCAAAGAGAGTCACTCTACTTACAGACACGAAAAACAGGATAAATTTACCAAGCGTTCAGGAGAGTTTTCCCATAAGCCATTCAGACGTGATGAAGACAATTCATCATTTAATGAAAGACGAACTTATGATAATGACTACTCCAGAGGTAAGTCATCATATTCTAAAGGAAAAGATAGCTTTTCAAAAGGTAAACCTAGAGCACCTTCTCACAAGCCACGTGTGTTTGGACCTGATGGAATTAAGGATCTGTAATGAGTCTTGTATCCATTATTGATGCTTATTTAAACAACGGAGCTGACAAACTTTTAGAAGGCGCTAATCTTTCAATTGAAGAGAATGAAAGAATATGTCTTGTAGGTCGTAACGGTACTGGTAAGTCAACTCTGTTAAGTTTGATTCAGGGTAAAAGAGAGTTAGATTCTGGAAGAATTATTATTCAGTCAGGTCTTAAGATAGCAACTTTATGTCAGGATCCTCCTTCATACGAACACGGTACTGCTTATTCACTTGCAGCTAGCGGTGTACCTGTTGTAGGTGAAGCTTTATCAAAGTTCTCTTTATCAGAAGATCCTCATGAGCAACTGGAGCTTTCTGCTTTTATTGAATCACATGATGGTTGGGTTAAAGACGCGGTTGTGCGTAAGATCCTAAACAGAATAGGTTTAGCTCCCGAGCTTGAATTAAAATCCCTTTCAGGTGGTAACCGCCGTAAGGTGGCGCTGGCTGCAGCTTTAGCTTCTGAGCCACAATTGCTACTTTTAGATGAGCCTACCAACCACCTAGATATTGAATCTATTGCCTGGTTTGAACAAGAGCTGAAAAACTTTAACGGAACTCTAGTTTTTGTAACCCATGACAGGTTCTTTGCCAATAACTGCGCTACAAGGATAGTCGAGTTAGATAGAGGCAAGCTTTATTCCTATCCAGGTTCATTTAATCGCTATATTGAACTTCGTGATGAGCGATTACGCAAAGAAGAATTAGCTAATGCTGAATTTGACAAGATCTTAGCTCAAGAGGAGGCTTGGATCAGACGCGGCGTTAAGGCTCGTCTTGCTCGTAATGAAGGCAGAGTAAAAGATCTTGAAGAGCGCAGAAAAATAAGAGCAAATAGACGTGACAGAATGGGCAACGTCATTATGGAGGCAAATTCTGCGCAAAGAAGCGGTAACTTAGTTTTTGAAATTAAAGATCTTAATATCTCTTTTGGAGAGAAGTCTGTTATCAAAGACTTTAGTGCAACCGTAATGCGTGGTGACAGAATTGGTATTACAGGTCCAAATGCTGCTGGTAAAACTACTTTAATTAAAACTCTTTTAGGTCAGATAAAACCAACTTCAGGCAAAGTAAGAACAGGTGTTAATGTAGAAATACAGTATTTTGATCAGTACCATGAAGGTCTTGATCTTGAAAAGTCTGTAGCAGATAACGTCGCTGATGGTCATACCGAAGTATGTATCAACGGTAAGAATAAGCATGTGATCTCTTATCTAGCTAACTTCCTGTTCTCTGGTCGAAGAGCCCGTTCTCCAGTAAAAGTTTTATCGGGAGGTGAGAAGAACCGACTGCTTTTAGCACGCCTTTTTGCTAAAAGCTCAAATGTTCTCATCATGGATGAGCCTACTAATGATCTTGACTTAGAAACCTTAGATTTATTAGAAGATCTTGTATCAACATATAACGGTACTGTTATCATTATCAGCCACGACAGAGCTTTTATCGATAAGGTAGCAACTGAGACTTGGGTCTTTGACGGTAAAGGTCACATTGAGTCTGTAATTGGTGGTTGGTCTGATGTGTTAGCTTATTATGAGAGAATTTCTAAAAATGTAGAGTGTCAAACAAGGGACAATTCTCAAAAAGATATTAAAAATTCTGAACAGCCATCAAGAACTGGAACAGAAAAAACAGATAATTCTAAAAAGAAAAAAGGTCTTACTTTTACCCAAAAGCATGAGCTAAAAGAACTTCCAGATAAAGTTGAAAAGTTAGAAGCTGATATTGCCCTATTAGATGAGCAACTGTCAGATCCAGCCTTATTTGCTGATGGTCCTGAAAAATCTATTGAAGTTACCAACAAGAGAAACAAGGCACAAGAAGAGTTAGACAAGCTCTATGCTCGTTGGGAAGAATTAGAATTGATAAACGGAGAATAAAATGCCTGCCATTTTTTCAAAGATTGATTTACATTCACATTCAACAGCTTCAGATGGTGCTTTTACTCCAGAAGCTTTAGTACAAAGAGCAATCTCAAGAGGTCTTACTCATTTAGCCTTAACTGATCATGACTGTGTTTTAGGAATAGATAGGGCTAAAAAGGAAGCAGAAGGTAAGCTTGAGTTAATTCCTGGAGCTGAGCTGTCAACAACATGGAATAACGAGCAGATCCATGTGGCAGCCTTATTTATCGATAAAGATGCACCAGCACTTCAAGAATATCTAAAAGGTCAAAGAGTCTTACGTATTCAAAGAGCTCAGGAAATTGGTGACAAATTAGATAAGCAGGGATTTACTGATTCGTATAACGAATGCGTAAAAAGAGCGGGGAAAGGTGCCTCAATTACACGTGGCAACTATGCTCGCTACATCGTTGAGATGGGCAGAGCTCAGACCAATGAAGATGCCTTTGAATATTATCTTAAAAAAGGTAAATGCTGTTATGTAAAGACTAATTGGCCTGATATTAGTGTAGCTGTAGATGCTATCTTAAAGTCAGGTGGTATTCCTGTGTTAGCCCATCCAAAACGCTATTCACTTACCAACACAAAATTAAGATCGTTAATGGAATATTTTAAAGATTGCGGTGGTTTAGGAATTGAGGTCGCTTCATCTCAGCAGAAGCCTGCAGATCATGAGTATTTGTGTGAACTTTGCAAGAAGTATGATTTCTTAGCCTCATTAGGTTCAGATTTTCATAATATAGGTCCATACAGAGAGTTAGGTTTTAACCTGTCAATCCCTGACGATTTAAAGAAGGTCTGGGAAACCTCTCAAGCAAAAGAATACCATTTTAACTAATTATCTAACTAACAAACTAACCAAACAACTAACTAACCATTTAGTTCAAAAGTTAAGTGTAGTAAGTAAGGTTTATCTTGCAAAATATTGCTAAAAAAGCAGTTATAAGATGACCTTACTTCTTGTTGCAAAAATATTATCAGCTCTATTTTACGCTCTTAAAAAAATACTATAACAATTGAATCCTCATCTAAAGAACCATCACGAGAAAAGACAGTAAATCAGTTGAGTATTTGTCTTAGCTGAAATTTTGTATCGTTTAATAAAAATTATTAGCTAAAGCTAATTATAGTTGCATGCAACTAACTATATCTGTACAATAATTTTGTGTTCGTAATTAATATTTTTTAGCTAAGAGGAAATCATGTCAAAAATCGTTAAAGTTATCGGTCGTGAAATTATCGATTCACGTGGTAATCCAACTGTAGAAGCAGAGGTATATTTAGAGGATGGTTATTTTGGCCGCGCTGCAGCTCCATCTGGTGCATCTACAGGTTCTAGAGAAGCTTTAGAGTTAAGAGACGGCGATAAATCACGCTTTGGTGGTAAAGGTGTATTAAAAGCTGTTGCTAATGTAAATGGTCCAATAGCAAAGGCTATTGTAGGCAAATGCTCTTGCGATCAGTCCGGTATTGATAAGATCATGATAGAGCTAGATGGTACTGAGAATAAAGATAAGTTAGGTGCAAATGCTATCTTAGCAGTATCTTTAGCAGTAGCTAAGGCAGAGGCAGCTTCACGCAAGGTTCCTCTATATAAATATATCGGTGAACTATACGGCCATAAGGGTAAGTATGTAATGCCACTGCCAATGATGAACATTCTAAATGGAGGCAAGCATGCAGATAATAATGTGGATATTCAGGAGTTTATGATCCAGCCTGTAGGTGGCAAGAATATCCGTGAAGCTTTACGCATTGGTGCTGAGGTATTCCATGCTCTGGCATCAGTATTAAAGAAGAAAGGTTTATCAACAGGTGTTGGCGATGAGGGCGGTTTTGCTCCTAACTTAAAGTCAAATGCTGAAGCTTTTGCCTGCATCAAAGAGGCTGTTGAAAAAGCAGGATATGAGTTTGGTAAAGATGTAACTCTAGCTATGGACTGCGCTTCATCAGAGTTCTATAACAGCGAAAAAGGTCTATATGAGTTAAAAGGTGAGGGCAAGTCATTTACCTCTCATGAGTTTACTGATTATCTTGCTAATCTAGTAAATGAGTACCCCATTGTATCAATTGAAGATGGTCAGAATGAGTCTGATTGGGATGGCTTTAAATACCAGACTGAAAAGTTAGGTTCACATGTTCAGTTAGTTGGTGATGATTTGTTTGTAACTAACACCAAGATCTTAGCTGAAGGTATCAAAAAGGGTATTGCAAACTCAATCTTAATTAAATTCAACCAAATTGGTTCTTTAACTGAAACATTAAATGCTATTAAGATGGCCCATGATGCTGGCTACACAGCTGTGGTATCACACAGATCAGGTGAAACTGAAGATACTACAATTGCTGATCTTGCAGTTGGTACCTCATGTGGTCAAATTAAGACGGGTTCTATGAGTCGTTCTGATCGTATTGCCAAATACAATCAGTTAATCAGAATCGAAGAAGAATTAGGTGACGATTGCGTTTTCTTAGGAAGAAAGTCTATTAAAGGTCAAAACTAAGTTTTAGATCCTTTTTGATTGAAGATTTTGGTGCCAGGACTTGTTCCTGGCGTTTTTGTTGGTGCTCATTGAAATCAAAATTTAAGAGGTAATCTCAAAACTATGGTAAATGCAAAATAAATTTTACAAGTTTAAGAGCGAATGAAATGAACTTTTTGATCTTACTTTACTTTTTTAAGTTACATTTGTGTTAACTTGATACAAAATACTTTTGAAGGAATTTTGTCATGAAAAAGAAAACAATTGGTATTGTAAGTTCATGTGCTGTAGCTGTAGCAGCAGTTGTATATGCTAGCGGTGTTTATTTTACAAAATCAGCTGTAGATAATGAGATTGAAAAGATTAATGACATCTCAAGCCAAGGCGAGAATCCCCCTCAGGAGATTGCCTCTGTTGCTCATTTTAATGTTGAAGATAAAGGCTTTTTCTCACAAAAGGGCACACTTACACTTTCATATCCCCCATATGTTAACTTTTCAATTCCTGTAAAAATTGAGCATGGATTTTTAAATGCAGAGATATCTTTTGATACAAAAGATATCAACAACTATTTATCAAGACAAAAGCTTTTATCTCTTGATGGAAATACTTTAAAGAGCTCTGCAAAGTTAAAAATAAGTGCTTTAAGTCAAAGTGCAACTTTAAAGCTAAAGCTTGATGGAAGATATCTTGACAGATCAATAAATCATATTTCCGCATCGGTTAAAGCAGAGTTTGATAAAGATGAGAACGTTTATTTGTCATCTGAATTTTACAGTATCAATCTAGACTTTATTGGTAAAGTCGATTCTATAAAGTACAAGACCAAGTTTACAGGTATCGGCGCTCTAAAGAAATTTGATGAAATGGAGCTATCAACTAAAGGTGTGAAGACTATTGGTTTTAAATCTGATAGCTTAAAAGCATCATTAGTAGCTAAAAACCAAAAAGATGATGGTACCTTTGATCTTAAGTTCAAAGCCAAAGGCGATAATCTTGATTATATAAAGGATTATGATGCAGTTATTACTGTAAGAGGTATTACAGCTGATGCTCTAAGTAGCCTGTATACAGGAGCTGTAACCGGACTTCCAAACTCAATTCCAAATATAAAAGGCATCGACATTGATAAATTTGAAGGCGTAATTGATGACAAGATTGGCTCTTTAATCGGATTGTATGATAAAAAGAAACTTCCTATTAAAGCTTCTGGCAAACTTGATTTTAAATCCTCAGAAGATGAATCAGTTCCTGTTGTTAACGGAAATATCAACGTTACAACAAATGAAGATCCTGGTCAGACCATGTTCTTTGTAAAAAAGGATAAGGAGTACAGCTCAGAGATTAAGATTGTAGATTCAGAAGTTTATGTAAACAATGAACGCATGATGTAGCGAGTAGTTCTGATTGATAAGTCAAGCTCAGAATTTCATACTTTGTGCTTTTAACGCCAAAGTATGAAAATTCTCGACGGTTAAATCCCTGCTGGGAATTTTTACTAACGAATTTGATAACATACTATTTCCCTATTTAACATAAGGTTAATGTTTCAATAGATGCTATACTTTAGATTAAAGATCAGAAAGTTTTTAGAACGATGACATGAAATTTACAAAGCTACTGCCAAATTCATGCAATTTTAGAGATCTTATTGACAATAATAGAGTATATGTAGATAAGACAGCTTTAATTTGCCAAATTGCAAAAGATGAAAAAGGCCCATATTTCATTTCACGTCCAAGACGCTTTGGTAAGTCAACTCTTATCAATACCTTCCATGAACTCTTTGCTCATGGAACAGAGAGGTTTAAAGGTTTAGAGATTGAACCTTTATGGAAAGACAAAACATATAAGGTTATCCATTTAGATTTTTCTACATTCATAGAGGTTCCTTCAAACAGTTCTTTTAATAAAGAATTTATGGATGCCTTTAAGCTTTCACTTGAAGAAGCAGGTATTGAGCCTACAAAAGAAAATATAGATAGTCCGGCTAAATTGCTAAAAAAGACACTAGATACAGAAAGTGAAGTGGTATTGCTTGTAGATGAATATGATGCACCTTTAACAGCTGTCTTAAATGTTAGCAATGAATTTGAAGATAGACGCAAGATCTTATCTAACTTCTATTTAACTGTTAAATCATGTGACGGAAAATTCCGTTTCATCTTTATCACAGGTGTAACTTACTACTTACATACCTCAATATTCTCTGCATTTAATAATTTAAAAGATTTAACTTTAGATCTCAGATACGGTGCTTTATTAGGTTATACCAGTGAAGAGTTAGAAAAGTACTTTAGTGAGTATATTGATAATGCTGTAGTGACTTTAAATAAGAAGTTCCCAACAGAACGTTATACACATGAAAAAGTTGTTGAAGAACTAAAGCGAAACTATGATGGCTACAGTTTTGATGAAGATTGTATGCACCATGTCTACAATCCTTGGTCAATATTAAATTTCTTAAAATCACCACATAGAGGTTTTATTCCATACTGGGTAGTATCAGGTGGTTCAACACCAACGTTCTTAGTTAATTATCTAAAGCAAGGTTTAGAAAAATACAATGCTGATGAATTACAGTCATTGCTGCAAATTGATTCAACAGTGAACAAAGTAAGCAGTAAACTGTATCCAACAATAGATAATATTGCAAAAATTGACCTCTTTGCCATTCTGTATCAGGCAGGATATTTCTGTATCAAAGGTGAAAACAGAAAAATACTTCAGATAGGAATACCTAACCTTGAAGTAAAACGGGCATATTCTGAAATCATGTTAAGGCTTTTAACTAACAACAATGATGTTCAGGAAAAGTTTACTACTTCACTTTATGATGTTCTTTGTGAAAACAACTTAGACAAGCTAAAGGACATCTTTAATTGCTTCATCAATGAACTCTCATACGAAACCGTAAAGAAGTTTAATGAAGCATGTTTTAGAGATGTACTAAAGCTAGCCATGCTAACCTTTAATGTATCAGCCTCAACAGAGGTAATGGGCGCTTGTGGCAGAGCAGATATTACAGCTGAAGCTGGTGACTACCTGTATGTCTTTGAATTAAAGGTAACAGATAACAGTAAAGACATTGCAACAAAACTTTCTGAAGCTAAAGAGCAAATCATAAAGAACAAGTACACAAGACGTCTTACAGATAAGACTGTAATACCAGTAGCTTTAGTTTTAGAGAATAATTCTAAGAGTAGAGAAAAGACTGATACTCCTGTTTGTGAGATTGTTGCTTTAGAAAAAGTTTAATAAGACTAAAAACGGTGAATTAGTTTTCACCGTATTCTTGAAGATGGATTGAAGTAGTTATTACCACTTCTTTTTATCACCAAAGATTTCATCAAGATCGCTCTTATCGGCTAAACTCTGACCATCAGCGTCAGCCTTTTCTTTCTTAGCAGGATCTTTAATCTTAGTTTCAGCATTGATGCCATTTAAAAGGTTTGTTAGAAGATCTTCTTTTTCAGTAAGCCAACCGTCTTTTACACCAGAAGCTTTGATAACACTTAAACCTTTATCAATAAGCTGTCTGCAAGAACCTATTTGACGTAGTCTTTTCATTTCGAAAACTTTCTGAATTAAGTTTGAAATGTTAACTTTTAGCACCAGAATGTACAGACGACGATCTTCTTTATTTAATTGAGATGGATTTAAAGGAATACCTGAGGTCATCTCTGACTTTAAGATGCTACGTAATCTTCTGATAACACGAAGTTGAGCAATAGCCATAGCATCATTTTCAGGGGCCTTAAAAGTACTTAATTCTTTGTAATTTGTTTTTAGCTCGGCAATGATCTTTTCTTCGTTAGCAATTCTGTCTTTTACCTCATCACGGGTTTTAGGATCAATTGCTCTTTTTCTTAAAGCTCTGATAATTCTGTAGTGAAGAACTAAAACTAGTGTTTTGGAAAATGCAACTTGAGCTTGGTTTAAAAGCAGTTCTTCACATTCGGTGATGATGTTTCTTGCTCTAGTAGAGATAAGTCTAGCATCCTGCTCACGGCGGGCAACATAATCACTGTACATATTCACAATGATTAAAAGAAAACTTGCTAGAAGAACAAATATAACAGCTATTGTAATAAACATAATCGCTTCTCAAAACCGAAACATTCTCGTTATTATAACGGTATACAAGACAATTACTTAAGTTTATGGGTAATTTTTTTGAACAAAATCGTAAAGTTACTCAAATTTATAGGTAACTTTTTTGTCTCTACAGTTATTTATGACATTTTGAGCGTCATTTTGAGGTCGAGATGTGACTACTTGATGTTGAAATTTAGTTTGCAAGGCTTTGTTAAATCGTTTGCGATGTCACTTTTATACAGACTAATTATGCTATAATTCCTGCTGTTGTATACAAATTACAACTTTATTTTAGCGGTAACGAACCGCCTCTGCTAAAACATAGTAGAAATTAAAATCGGCAGTTGCAGACAGCTGTAGTCAAATAAACAATTGATTACAACGGTTCACTGAACAAGGAAAGTACCATCTATGACAACATTGATTAAGACAGCTGACTTCATTGAGTCTGTCTGTGATGCGATTCAGTTCATTTCTTATTATCATCCAAAAGATTTCTTAAAGGCTATGAAACATGCCTATGAAATTGAGCAGAATCCATCAGCAAAGAACGCAATCGCACAGATCTTAGTAAATTCAAAAATGTGTGCAATCGGACACCGTCCATTGTGCCAAGATACAGGTGCTGTTACCTGTTTCGTTAAGATCGGTATGGATGTTCGCTTTGAAGGCGACATGACTATTCAGGAAATGGTGGATGAGGGGACTAGAAGAGCATATGCTTTCCCAACAAACCCTCTACGTAAGTCAATCCTAATGGATCCATTAGGAAAGAGAATTAACACCAAAGACAATACTCCTACTGTAGTTCACATTGAGATGGTTCATGGTAATAAGGTAGAAGTAGCTATTGCATCAAAGGGTGGTGGATCTGAGAACAAGACCCACATGAGAATGTTAAACCCATCAGACAGCGTAGTTGATTACGTATTAAGCCAGATCCCTCTAATGGGCGCTGGTTGGTGTCCTCCAGGAATTATTGGTATCGGCGTTGGCGGTACTCCTGAGAAGTCTGCAATTTTAGCTAAAGAAGCTTTAAATGATCCTATCGATATCCAGGAGTTAATTGCTCGAGGACCTAAGAACGCTGAAGAAGAGTTAAGACTTGAGCTTTATGACAAGATCAACAAGTTAGGTATTGGTGCCCAGGGCTTAGGTGGTATTACCACTGTTCTTGATGTTAAGGTTAAGACCTACCCATGCCACGCAGTATCAAAGGCTACTACAATTATTCCTAACTGTGCTGCAACTCGTCACATTGATTTTGAGTTAGATGGTACAGGTCCAGCAACCTTCACTCCTCCATCATTAGATGACTACCCAGATATCGAAATCGGTGGTGCAAGTGCCAATGTTAAGAGAGTAAATCTTGATACTATCACTAAAGAAGAGATTGCTTCATGGAAGATGGGCGAGACCTTATTATTATCAGGTACTATCTTAACAGGTCGTGATGCTGCTCATAAGAGAGTATGTGACTTAATCGCTCAGGGTAAGCCTCTACCTGAAGGTGTTGATTTCCACAAGAAGTTCATCTACTACGTAGGACCAGTACCTGCTGTAGGTAATGAAGTTGTTGGCCCTGCAGGTCCTACCACTTCAACTCGTATGGATAAGTTCGTTGAAACCATGCTTTCACAGACAGGTCTATACGGAATGATTGGTAAGTCAGAGCGTGGTCCTGAGGCTATCGCTTCAATCAAGAAGCACAAGGCTGCTTACTTAATGGCAACCGGTGGTGCTGCTTACTTGGTATCTAAGGCAATTAAGTCTGCTAAAGTACTAGCATTCGAAGATCTTGGCATGGAAGCTATCCGTGAGTACAAGGTTGTTGATATGCCAGTAACTGTAGCTGTAGACAGTGAAGGTAACTCAATCCATAAGATTGGACCTGAGCAGTGGTCAAAGAAGATTGCTGAGATTAAGTTCAAGTACATCTAATTAAAGTACTTAAACTAAATTGAATATCCTCTAAACTCAGAACTAGGGGATATTCGTGAGAGAACGCTTTCTTGAAATATAGAAGGCGTTTTGTTTAAGCAAAAATGTCTCTCCGCTTTTATTTCCCTTACAAGTTTCTCAATCATATTATTAGCTTTGAATAAAGATGCACTTTACTGCAATTTGTAAAAGTTTCATAGTTCTCTCACGCAACGAGTTTTCAGTTCTAGAGCATACTTTATTTAGCAAGTGAACTATTAGCGGCAAATGCCTGTAGCAACTGTTTTAAGATCTCAAGTCTTGATCTAGACTCACTTTCAGGTACGTTGTACCTTAATGAGCTAGGACCTGTGATTCTGTATTCATTATGTTTACAGGTAGTCATGAGTCTAATCAGATAGTCATTAGAGATCTTATGATTCTGATTTAACTCAATGATGGCTCCTTTAGCATCGCCGTTAATTCTCTTAATTCCAAGCTCGGTTGCTAAAACCTTTAAAGATGATATCTCAAAGAGGTTTTTAGTAGCATCTGGCAAGAAACCAAATCTATCAATAAGTTCTACTTTAAGATCTTCAAACTGATCCGCTGTTTTACATGATGAAATACGTTTGTATAAAGACAATCTGGTATTTACATCTGCAATATAGTCAGTTGGTAGCAGACATGGTAAGTGGAGATCGATTTCACACTCATTTAGGGTAATTTCAGCAAGGGATGGTTCATGTCCTTCTTTTAGAGCTTTAACCGCAGCTTCTAACATCTCTGAGTAGAGTGAGAAACCTACAGATTCAATCTGACCTGACTGTTCTTCACCTAAAAGTTCACCTGCACCTCTAATTTCCATATCATGAGTTGCAAGAACGAAGCCAGCACCTAACTCTTCTAATGAAGAAATAGCATCAAGTCTTAATTTAGCATCTTTTGATAACAGCTGTTTAGGAGGGGTAAAGAGGTATGCATAAGCTTGGTGATGAGAACGTCCTACACGACCTCTGATTTGGTGTAACTGGGCTAAACCTAAAAGATCAGCTCTATCGATGATGATGGTATTAGCTGTTGGCACATCAAGACCATTTTCAACTATAGTAGAGCAAACTAAAAGGTTAAATCTTTGGTGATAGAAGTCTCTCATCACCTTTTGCAGATCACGTTCATTTAACTGACCATGACCAATACCGATTTTTGCCTCTGGTACTAATTTAGCTAATTGTTCTGCTCTTTGGTTGATGGTTGCAACATCATTATGCAGGTAGTAGACCTGTCCTCCACGGCGCAATTCACGCATGATAGCTTCACGGGTTAAGGCATCAGATTTTTCTGTTACAAATGTTTTAACAGCAAGTCTGTGCTCTGGTGGAGTTGCAATGATAGAGAGCTCTCTCATTCCTTCCATAGCCATGTTCAAAGTACGAGGAATAGGAGTTGCTGTAAGAGTCAGCAAATCCACCTGAGCTCTAATTTCCTTTAAGCGCTCTTTTTGTTTTACACCAAAGCGGTGCTCCTCATCAACAATGATAAGGCCTAGCTTTTTAAATTTAATGTCTTTTGATAGGAGTTTATGTGTACCGATGATGATATCAACACTACCTTTTTCTATCTCTTTTATCACCTCGTTTTGTTGTTTTACTGTTTTAAAACGAGATAGAAGTTCAACATTGATTGCAGTACCTGCAAATCTGTCTTTAAAGTTTTGATAGTGTTGCTCTGCTAGAATTGTAGTAGGTACTAGTACTGCAACCTGAGAGCCTGCTGATGCCACCACAAAAGCAGCACGTAGGGCAACCTCGGTTTTACCAAAACCTACATCACCGCAAACTAATCTGTCCATTGGCTGTTCTTTTGACAGATCGTAAATAGTGTTGTTAATGGCAGCCATCTGATCAGGAGTTTCCTGATAGCCAAATCCTGAAGCAAATTCATCCAAAGCTTTTTCATCAACTTTAAATGCAGTACCTGCGACAGCTTCACGGCGAGCATAAAGATCTAAAAGCTGAGCTGCAACATCAGTTACCTTTTGTACTGCTTTAGCTTTCTTTTTAGACCAAGTGTCATTACCCAATCGTGATAAAGGAGGATTCTCAGATCCAGAGTATCTTGCGACCTTTGATAAAGAGGTAATAGGGATATTGAGCATATCACCATTTAGGTATTCTATGGTTAAGAATTCACCTTTGATGCCGCCAATATCCAAGATCTTAAGACCACGATAACGACCGATACCATGGTCGATGTGAACTACTACTTGACCTTCTTTTAAGGATGAGAGGTTGCGGATGATGGTATCCTGAGAGAGCTTCGATTTATATGAAGCTCTTCTTTGTTTTACAACTTTAAAGCCTAAAAGCTCACTTTCTGTTAAGACACACAGTTTTGATGATGGAAGGATCATACCTTCATCAAAAGGAGCAATAGTCATCATCATAGGTGCTTTTTCGTTTAAAAAGTCCTCAAAAGATGAGGCTGCTTTCATGCCAAATTTATCAACTAAAACTTGAGGCATGATCTCTCTTAAGGACTGACGCCTTCCTTCAGAGAGCGCACAGATTAAAATTCTGTAACCGTGACTGATTTTGTCATCAGTAAAGGCAACAAAAGCTCTTGATGATTCTTTTTCCTGATGGTTAAAAGCAATCTCTGGTACCTTTTCAAAATCAGTATTGTAAAAGCCACGTTTTGAGACTGAATCTTTTGCAAAAGGATTTTTGTATAAAGAAATTCTTTCAAACTTTTTTAAGTTATCATTAAATTCTTTAGGAGTTAAAAATACTCTTTGAGCAGGCAGAGTTGGGTGATCTGAGTTACCAGCGTACTCTAAAGCTCTTTTATGAACATCTACATCGAAATCGTCACAAGCTTTAGTTACATCATCTACAGTTATGATTTTGAACTTTTCATTTAAGTAGTTAAATACAGGTTCAACTTCACTAAAGAATAGAGGTAGATAGTATTCAATACCAGCTGGAATTGCTCCTTTAGAAATTGCCTGATAGATAGGATGATTAGTAAGATTTGCTCCTACAAAGGCATCTCTATAATTACTTCTAAACAGACTGATACCAGACTCATCTAGAGGAAATTCATGAGCTGGTAACATTGAAACAGAATTAATCTTTTCTAGTGATCTTTGGGAGTCGACGTCAAAAATTCTCAAGCTATCAACTTCATCATCAAAGAAATCAATTCTGTATGGTGTCTTAGAACCCATAGGATAGATATCGACAATAGAACCTCTTACTGCAAATTCACCTGGAGAGAGTACTTGCTCTACAAGGAGGTAACCATGAGTTGTAAGATCTTTTTTCATCATGGTGATGTCACGTTTATCACCAACTTTTATAGAAAAGCTTTGCTTTTTTATAAAAGACACAGGAGCAATTCTTGGCATTAGAGCTTGTACAGTAGTAATGACAATACCATCTGACATCTCAGGCATTGCAGCTAAGAGCTTTATTCTTGAAGAGACAATATCCTGATGAGGGGATAAAGTATCATATGGCAAGGTTTCCCAATCTGAGAAATACTCAATGTCAGTTTTAGGAAGTAGAGCCTTTAAATTGGTTCTTAAGCTTTGAGCATCAAAGCTATCGGCACAAATTACTAATATAGGACAAGATGTACAATCGTATGTAGCTTGCTCATAAATAGCAGCTATGGCTCCTGTCAAACCTGTAGAATTTAAATTACCAATTGATTTTACGGTATTAGAAAAGGTTGCATTGATGCCACCCTTTATAAGATCTTTTAACTGCATTGTTGTTTGCTTTTATGTTTTTTTTGCCTGAACTGTCTTCAATATCTATTTTTTAGCAATATATTTAATTACATGATCTATCAAATGTCACACGATACTATCAGTAAGAATGACAAGATGAATCATCTTGATAATACAAGGTGATAATAAATAACAAGTTGCGTTATACTATTCACAATTTTACATCATTTGTGTGTTAGCTAAAATCTATCGTAGTAAAAACATGCTGTCTTTCTTTAAGAAGAACGACTGATGTTACTTATGCTAGATAGATTAAATTCTGCAAATTGGCACAATATTAGACTGAAAATGAAATACCTGAAAAGCCATATTTATCTATTAGCTTGGTTTGTGTTTATCACAGCCTGTGCTTACATAATCCCATATTTTTCTAATGATTACCGTTACATGATGATTGAGGGTACTCAAGATCTTGTGTCATCATTTAGCGACATTGTAGTATCTCAATACCGTCACTACTTTACTTGGGGTGGTAGAACCCCTCCACATGTATTAGCTCAGCTGTTATTATGGGGCGGTAAATATGTGTCAGCTGTAGGTGCTGGTCTTTGTTATTTAGTTTTGATCTACTTAATCTATGTTCAAGCTAAAGGCAAAAGAGTAAATCCATTTAAGCTTTTAATTCTGCCAGTACTTTTTATAACTGTAGCTTTATGGTTATGTCTGAGAGCCTATGGTGAAGTTATCTTTATGTTAGTTACCTCATGTAACTATCTGTATACCACCACCTTCATTTTGGCATTCCTTTTGCCTTATAGATTTTCAATAAATGCGGATAATTGTAAAAAGTCAGTACCTTTTGCAATTATGATGTTTCTGTTAGGAATCATCGCAGGCTGGTGTAATGAGAACACAGGATTTGCTATCTGTGCTGCTAACTTCCTGTTATGTCTATATCTTTATAAGGTAAAGAAGTTATCTTTCTGGCATATCACAGGTTTTGTTGGTACTTGTATAGGCTTCTTAGTTTTAGTATTGTCTCCTGGTAACAATGCTCGTCTTGAGATGATGGAAACAACTGGTAGCTTTAATTACTTCTCCCATTTAGCAGTGACATTGGATATTTTCTTCTTAACCTTGTTAGAAGAATTACCTTTAATTCTGTCACTTGTTTATTTACTCTTTATTGCTTATAAAAATAAATTCTTTTCAAAAGATAAATTTGCTGAATATAAAAATGATTTTATAGGAGTGTTCTACCTCTTTATCTTTGGATTTGCATCATTGGCAATTATGATTTTTTCTCCTAATTTTCCAGCAAGAACCGCAACTCCATTTACCTGTGCTTTGATTGCTTGTATATCAGGTGTTTACTTTATTTTAAAGAAAGAAGATATAAAGGTAATGCCAAAAACATTGACAGTATCTTTATACACTCTATGCTTTGTCTATATTCTAGTTACAGGTGAGAATGCCTTAGGCGGACTTTTAAAGGTAAAACAGGATATGGTGGAGCGTGATTATGAAATTCAACAGCAATTAGATGCAGGAGTAAAAGATCTGGTGGTAAGTCCTTTGACTGTTGAAACCTCTCGCTATATTTTTGTGGCAGATGTTAGAACTAAGCCAACATTTTTTGCAAACGAGATTTTAAGCCGTTTCTATCATGTAAATTCCATTGTCAGAACCTGCGATTTTGCAAAAACTGTAAAGCACTCTGATCTTATTATCTATCAACATTACGGAGAACCTGTATGCTCAGTGAAGAAGCCTTAGTTAAAGCTGTAAAGAGAGCTCTGTTGTCTCAAAGTGATGACGGGATGGTAAAAGAGCTTTTAGTTATCCATGAAAGAAAAAGGCTTTCTCAAAGATTTGAGGCAATAAATAAAATTCAGGGCAAGAGTGCAACTGATTTGATGGAGGATGACGTTTCATCAAGACATGATTTAGTAAAAAAGAAGCTGGCCTTTAAGGTCAGCTCCACTCGTTTCCCTCTGCCAAAATCACTTAGCAGAGGTCCTGTTAGAAAAACTCACAATCGAGGCAATTAATCCCAACCGTTAGCATCATCCTCAGTTACATCTGAGGATTTTATTTTTGATGAATCTGTCTTCATAGCATTCCATACTCTGTTAGTTATCTTAGTTGTTTTAGCAGGAGTCGGTTGCATAAAGTACATGGTCTTTAATTTCTCATCTGAAAGCATAATACTGTCATTTGACTTAAGCTCTTCAGATAAGTTGTCCATAGCCTCATCAACTGGTAGAACATAACCTAACTCGTCAGAGAGTTTTCTTGCGTTCTCAGGAGTTAATAGCCAGTCAAACCATTTCATTGCGTTGTCATAGTTCTTTGCGCCACGAGGTACAGTCCAGCTGTCATACCAGAAGATAGAACCTTCTTTTGGAATTACATATTCAATATCGTATTTGTGTTTACCATGTGCAGCTAAGTGTCTGCCTTGAATAATGTCACCTGAGTAGCCAATAGCTGCACAAATCTCGCCTGATGCAAGATCTGTTACATAGCGGTTAGACTGGAAATAAGCGGTGTTAGCTGCCAGATTTGTTAAGATTTTTTTTGCTTCTTCGTAATCTTCAGCTTTCTGAGATAAAGGATCTTTACCTAAGTAATGCTGAACAGCTGAGATAACCTCAATAGGAGAGTCAATTACAGCAATACCGCATTTTTTGAGCTTGTCAGAATTTTCTTTTTTGAATAGAAAATCCCAGGAATCAATTTTGTAATCTTTGCCAAAGATCTCTTCAATCTTTTGCTTGTTATAGCCAATACCGATGGAGATCTCAATATAAGGGTAGGCGTAGTCATTGTTTGGATCTAAAGTTGCCATCTTTTCTAATCTTGCATGGTTTAACTTGACCCAGTTAGGAATTTTTGAATGGTCGATTTTTTGTAATGCACCTGATTTTGCCATTCTTGGTACATAGTAGCTTACGACTACAGCTGCATCAAAACCGGTATTACCGGCAAGCAGTCTTGCTTCCTGCAGTTCATTTGAGTCGTATTCCACATAGCTGGTCTTAAGACCGGTATCTTTTTCAAAGTCGGCTACAGTGTGTTCTCCAATATTGTAGCTCCAGTTCCAGATATTTACTTTATCGCTGTTTTCAGCCATCGCGCTATTCACGGTACCCAGACATATGGTACTTAAAAGGCACAAAGACATTAGCTTCATTATCATTTAACCTCAAAATATGTTTAAAAGCCGAATAAATCGGTCCATCCTTAGTAAATCATGCCAATCTCTAGGTGTCAAATTTATACGACAGATATTTAACTGTTTTGGGACTTGCTTACAGATGTTTTAACAATGTTCAGAAAAATTTATTTTTTTGATCTGTGATAAAGTTCATAAAAAATATATTGTAATTTTATCTCCGGAACATGGCAGATAAACTGACCATTACTCATATCTGACTTTTGTTTACAGAAAAATACTGGATTTTTGCGTCCAAACATAAATATCCATTATTTGATACAGGAATAAGCAATAAACGAGCAGAATGAAGAAATTGAAATTGATCTTTTAAGATTGTTTCGTTGCATATTGTCAAAATTCAAAACACTTTTAATCTTAGGAATTGTTTTTGCGGTTCTGGGATTTTCATATAAATACTGTCGTTTTGAGTTTTCTTCAACTCCTCTTGCCGAAGTAAATAATCTTTTCACAATTGAAAAGATTGAAAAAGAACCTGATGGTAAAGTTGTAAAGAAAAAAGAGAAAGTTTCATATAACCTTTATAAGGAAGACTATGAGGCTCGTTACTCTGAGTACGAAAGTAAAAAAAGAAATGTTGACCTTCATAAAAAGTTTTTAGAACAGGATTTTGAAAATTTCAACAGAGAACTTGAAACCACTCAAGAGTACATCAGAAATTCAAAACTCTACAATCTTTCCCCTGAAAGTTACTGGGAAAGTGAGTTCTACAATTCTGTCCGTGAAAAAAATGCCAAGACTGCAATGCCAAACATTGCATCTGTAAAGAAGGCATTAAAGTCAAAAGAAGAAGGTGAGGAAGAGACTTTTGAAAATGAGTCAACAGTTGTGCGCTTTGCTAACAGACTGCTGCATACACAAAAGTATATTCAGGCCTTTGCAAAAAGCCTTGGAATTGGCATGAATCTTACACAGAAGCCTGTAAGAGAACTTTTCGGTTTCTCTGCAATTGACAGTTATTCTTTTGTCATAAGCCTTAAAGGAGATTCTAAAGAAACTCTTTCAAAACTGGAAAAAGTAAAAGAAGTGTTTGATAAGGAATTTACAGATTTTTACGGTCAGGATTACATCATAAAAATTGTTCCAATTTCTCTTGAGAGAATTTACAACGCAGGTTTAATTAAATTAAAGAGCAATACAGACAATGCAGTGGTAAAACTCAATAATGAAATTGAGAACAAGAAAAATCAGATTTTAAATCAGGTTCAGCCTCTGCCTCCTGAAGATATTAGTTCAAAGATGAAGACTCTTGAAGGCTATAAAACCATGAAGCTTGTGATTTTCACAATCGCAGGTTTATTTGGAGGGATCTTCCTTGGTGCAGCATATTTTGGTATGAAGTATCTGTTCTCCGGAAAGATAACCTCAAGTGAATATCTTAAGAATCTGTACGGCTTGAAGAACATCGCTGTATTGCATGAAAGCTCATTTTCAAAAGAAATACCTGACGAAAAAGTAAGACTTGAAAATGCTGTAGAAATCCTGTCTGCTGGTAAAAAGAAAGTTGTTCTAGTTTCAACTCTTGAGGGTAAGGACATCAGCAATGCAACAGAAATTATCAGCACTGCCCTGTCCAGATCAGGTGTTGCCTACGATTTTGTTAAAGATTGCAAGCTTAAGGAAATTACCGACAGTGATGCTGTAATTATTGTAGAAAAGCTGGATGTATCTGTTTTAGATGCTGCACGTGTTGAGATTGAGAATCTCCTTGCATATAAAGTCAGTGTCGATGGTATTGTTTACGCTTAGCAGTCACTACCATACAAAATATTAAACAGTTTTTTGCTTATCAAAATCTGAGATTCAGGCTCTAGATCTTCATGATTGCCTCCATCCTTTTCGAGGATATTCAGAGGCGCCTTTTACGGCTGTGCAATGCAACCTTTTTTTCACAATACAATCTTCTTTCCTGTAATAATTCCATTCCATATATGTTTCCAATTTTCTATAAAATTCACAAATAAATAGAGATTAAGTGCTGTTTTGCTGTTGCACTGTCATTTCGTTGCACGTTTGTTTCAGCACATGCACAGTTTTCATATAAATCTTATAACTCAGTCAAATCTCAACTCGTTATATTCTGTATAATTTCTTTTGTTTGTCACTGTGATGTCTATTGATAATTCGTTCTAAAACAACAGGTAAGGATTTATATGGAAAATTTTCAGTTCTGTGTTTCTACAAAATATATCTTTGGTCAGGGTGTAAGTTCTAAAGTGGGACAGACTGTCTATGAGCTAGGATTTAAAAAAGTTTTAATTGTGTATGGTGGAGGTTCTGCTGTGCGTTCAGGGCTGTTATCCTCAATTAAAGAGCAACTTGCTTCATATTCAATTGGCTACACCTTACTTGGAGGAGTAAAACCCAATCCAAGAGCTAATCTTGTGTATGAGGGAATTCAAATAGCCATGAAGGAAAAAGTGGATTTCATTCTTCCTGTGGGAGGCGGTTCTGTAATAGACACAGCTAAGGCGATTTCTTTAGGAGCTGCAGACAGTGAAGGGGGAGATTTCTTTGATTTTTACCTAAGAAAAAGAAAGCCTACTGCAGCACTGAAAGTAGGTGTGGTGCTTACAATTCCTGCAGCTGGTTCTGAAAGCTCAACCTCTACAGTTATAGAAAAAACAATAGGAGGTCAGGTTATCAAATGCGGTTGCTCAAGTGAGCTGAACCGACCTTTATTTGCCATACTGGATCCTGAACTGACTTTTACTGTCAGCAGATATCAGACAGCCTGTGGTGTTACCGACATGATGGCTCACATCATGGAAAGATATTTTACTAATTCTGACGGTGTTGACGTTACCGATAACATCTGTGAAGGGCTGTTAAGAGCAATCATTAAGAATGCATTGACTGTTATGGAAGATCCCCACAACTACAATGCAAGGGCAAACCTGATGTGGGCAGGTTCACTGGCACATAACAATATCTGTGGCGTGGACAGAGAACAGGACTGGGCAACACATCATCTGGAACATCAGCTGTCAGCATTATATGATGTAGCACATGGAGCTGGTCTTGCTGTGATGTTTCCTGCCTGGATGGAGTATGTCTTTAAACATGATGTAATGAGATTTGCAAGATTTGCTTCAGAGGTTTTTAATGTACCTTTCGACTTTGATGATCCGTCTGTAACCGCAAGAGAAGGCATAAATGCTCTGAGATATTTTCTAAAATCAATTGGAATGCCACTGTCTTTTAAAGATATAGGCGCAAAAAAAGAAGATATTCCTCTGCTGTTGAGTATGCTCGGAGTGAATGAACAAAACAGAAGTGAAGGAAGGTTCGTGGTTTTATATAAGAGTGACTGCGAAAAAATATATACAATTGCAGCTGACTGTAAAGAATAAAATAGACTGAAAGCGCAATGATTCATATTCATTTTTTTGCTTTTTGAAATTAAATGAGGCTTATTTTGTGAAAAGTCCAGTTGTGATAATTTCATGAGATGAACTTTTTTAGACTGCAGATAAATCTAGGGAAAATAACATGTTCCAGAGACAGAGATATCTTGAGCTTCTTTCAAGAGAGTATGACAACCGCTATGCGGTTTACACAAAATTAATAAATCTGAAAGCCGTTTTATCTATGCCAAAAGGCACAGAGCATTTTATTTCTGATATTCATGGTGAGTATGAAGCTTTTAAACATATCTTAAATAACGCCTCAGGCGTTATCAAAGAAAAGGTAAGATTAGTCTTTACTGATTACACTAAAGAGCAAATAGATGAGCTATGCACTCTCATTTACTATCCAAATGAATGTCTTTTAAACAAAGAAAAGGACGGTAGCACTGATTTAAACTCTTTTTATACCAAGACCATACTCGATTTAATTGCACTTGCTAATTACTTATCTTCAAAATACTCACGTTCTAAGGTAAGAAAAGCAATTGATGGTGACTTTTCATACATCATAGATGAGTTAATGCATGCTAAATCAGATGATCAAAACTCAAGAATGGCTTACCACCGTTCTATTTTAGAGGCGATTATCAAAACTGGCTCTGCTAAATATTTCATTTTAGAACTGTGTAAACTTATCAAAAGATTAGCTGTCGACAGACTGCATGTCTTAGGCGATATCTTTGACAGAGGTCCTCACCCAGATAAGTGCATGGATCTTTTAATGAAATATCATGATCTTGATCTGCAATGGGGTAATCATGATGTACTCTGGATTGGTGCCTGTTGTGGTTCTGCTTTGTGTGCAGTGAATGTACTTTGTAACAACATCCGCTATAAGAACTTTAAAATGCTTGAGAATGGCTATGGTATTTCTTTAAGAAAACTTGCCATGTTTGCAAATTCTACTTATAAAAATGAAAAGGACTTTCCTGCAGACCATAAAGCCGTAGCCGTTTTGGCTGTAAAACTCATCGGTCAGTTAGTAAAAAGACATCCTGAGTATGAATTAGATGACAGATTAGTGTTAGATGGTCTTGATCTTAAAAATGGTTCGGTTACTTTAACTGACGGTAAGACTTATAAGTTAAAGACAACTGATCTGCCAACAGTAGATAAAGCTCATCCTTATGTATTAACTAAAGCTGAACAGGAAGTTGTAGATGATTTGGTAGCGTCATTTACAGGTTCAGTAAGACTTAATAACCATGTAAAGTTTCTGTATTCTAAAGGTACCATGTATCAGTGCTTTAATGGCAATTTGCTCTACCATGGATGTATCCCATTAGATGAGGATGGCTCCTTTAAAAAGATTAAATGTGACGGTAATGAACTGTCAGGTCGTGATTACCTTGATTTTTGCCAAAAGAAAATTCGCGAAGCTTATACCTTTCGAGATCAAGAGCATTTAGATTTCTTGTGGTACATGTGGACAGGTCCATTATCACCACTTTCAGGTCGCAGAATGAAACTCTTTGAAAGGCTGTTTGTACAAGATGAGTCAACTTGGCATGAGCCTAGAAATCCTTACTACACCTATTATTACGAAGAGAAAACCTGTAATCAGATCTTAAGAGAGTTCTCTTTAGATCCGAACAATGGCCATATCATCAATGGTCACACTCCTATCATGGCAAAGGACGGAGAAACTCCTGTAAGAGCAGGAGGAAAACTTTTAGTTATAGATGGAGGCTTTTGCAAAGCTTATCAGGCTAAAACAGGTATTGCAGGCTATACCTTAATCTATAGCTCACACTATTTGCATTTAAAGGCTCATACTCCTTTTACTACCATCAAAGATGCTATTGCTAATAACAGTGATATTGCGGACTTGCAGGTAATTTCTGTTGAAGATTTTAAACAAAGAAAGATGGTTATAGATACTGATCTAGGACAGAGGATAAAAGAGCTTATCTCAGATCTTGAAGATCTTTTAGAGATGTATAAGCAAGGTCTATTAAGAGAAAGATTGACCGATGAAAAGGGTAATCCTTTTATCTAGATTTTATCTGTGAACCCAATAGAGTCTATTTAAGAAATAATATAGTTCATTTAAAAACGTTAGGTACTCAATTTAAATAACGTTACGATAGTTTATAAAGATCACAAAAATAGCCACGTGAATTTTGAATTTAGGTTTAAACATGAATTTTTTAATTTAAAATTTTCAAAAATTTGAGGTTAATTAACCTTTATAAAAAAATCTTTACAATTAGGCTTGCTTTAAGAGTTTACTAGGTTAATTAACTGAGTTTAATAATCGCAATTATTTAAAATCTTTCTAACTCCTTGTAATAAAGCCATTTCTGAATTAAATCGGTATTTTTTTGCAAAAACATTACATCGGTCTACTAGGAAAAATAGGACCTTATCTATATAATCTTCTTGCTTACGAAAGCAATTATGTTTCAGTTATAAAAGAACAGAAACGTTTACGACAGATAAAAAAATCTGTTTGAACTTAATTAGGAGTAATCATGAAAGAACAGTGGCGCGGTTTTACCGGCTCTCATTGGGTCGATGACGTTAACGTTAGAGACTTCATTCAGCACAATTACACACCTTATGATGGCGATGAGTCATTCTTAGCAGGTCCTACAAAAGCTACCGATAAGCTATGGGGCGAGTTACAGCAGTTACAGCATGAAGAACGCGCAAAGGGCGGTGTTCTTGATATGGAAACAGAGGTTGTTTCTGGTATTACTGCTTACGGTCCAGGTTACATCAGTGCTGATAGCAAGGATCTTGAAAAGGTTGTAGGTTTACAGACTGATAAGCCTTTAAAGCGTGCTTTCATGCCATACGGCGGTATCAAGATGGCAGAAGAAGCTTGCACCACCTATGGTTATACCCCTAACCCTAAATTCCACAAGATTTTCAACGAGTACCACAAGACTCACAACCAGGCTGTATATGATGCATATACTCCTGAAATGAGACTTGCTCGTAAGAACAAGATCATCACTGGTCTTCCAGATACCTATGGTCGTGGCCGTATCGTTGGTGACTACCGTCGTGTAGCTCTATACGGTATTGATTTCTTAGTAGCTCAGAAGAAAGCTGACTTTGCAAACTGCGGTTGCGGTACCATGACTGATGACATCATTCGTCAGCGTGAAGAGTTAGCAGATCAGATCAAAGCTTTAAATGCTATGAAGGTTATGGCTGAGAGCTATGGTTTTGATATTTCACAGCCAGCTAACAACGCTCGCGAAGCAGTTCAGTGGTTATACTTCGGTTACCTAGCTGCTATCAAGACTCAGAACGGCGCTGCTATGTCAGTAGGTCGTGTATCAACATTCCTTGATATTTATATTGAGCGTGACTTAAAAGAAGGTACCTTAACTGAGGAAGAGGCACAGGAGTTAATCGACCATTTAGTTATGAAGTTACGTATGGTTAAGTTCGCACGTATTCCTTCATACAACCAGTTATTCTCAGGCGACCCAGTTTGGGCAACTCTAGAAGTTGCAGGTTTCGGCATGGACGGCCGTCACATGGTAACTAAGAACGATTACCGTTTCTTACATACCTTAGAGAACATGGGGCCATCACCAGAACCTAACTTAACAGTTCTATACACTGAGAAACTACCATTAAACTTCAGAAAGTATGCTGCTAAGATTTCTGTTGATACCTCATCAATCCAGTATGAGAACGATGATGTAATGCGTCCAGTATGGGGTGATGATTACTCAATCTGCTGCTGCGTATCTGCAACACAGACTGGTAAGGAAATGCAGTTCTTCGGTGCTCGTGCAAACTTAGCTAAGGCTCTTCTATACGCAATGAACGGCGGTATTGATTGCAAGACCGGTATGCAGGTTGGCCCAAGATTACCTAAGATCACCTCAGAGTACTTAAACTACGATGAGTTAATGGCAAACTACGACATCGTTCTAGAGTGGTTAGCTGATCTGTACGTTAATGTATTGAACTTAATTCAGTACATGCACGACAGATACTACTACGAAGCTGCTGAAATGGCTTTAATCGATACTGATGTACGTCGTACCTTCGCAACTGGTATTGCAGGCTTCTCACACGTAGTTGACTCATTATCAGCAGTTAAGTACGCAAAGGTTAAGCCAATCCGCAACGAGAACGGCATTGCTGTTGACTTTGAGGTTGAGGGTGACTTCCCACGTTACGGTAATGATGATGATCGTGCTGATAAGATTGCAGTATGGTTATTAAGAACTTTCTTAACCAAGTTAAAGAAGCGCCATACCTATCGTAACTCAGAGGCTACAACCTCAATTCTTACCATTACTTCTAACGTTGTATACGGTAAGGCTACAGGTTCATTACCTGATGGCAGAAAGGCAGGCGAGCCTTTATCTCCTGGTGCAAACCCATCATACGGTGCAGAGAAGTCTGGTTTATTAGCATCTCTAAACTCAGTTGCAAAACTACCTTACGAGTATGCTTTAGACGGTATTTCAAACACCCAAACCATCAGCCCAGATGCATTAGGTCACTCAGAGGAAGAGCGTGTTAAGAACTTAGTTCAGGTAATGGACGGTTACTTTAACCAGGGAGCTCACCACCTGAATGTTAATGTATTCGGTACTGAGAAGTTAATCGATGCTATGGAGCACCCAGAGAAGCCTGAGTATGCAAACTTCACAATCCGTGTATCTGGTTATGCTGTTAAGTTCATCGATTTAACTCGTGAGCAGCAGTTAGATGTAATTTCTAGAACTTGCCACAAGGCAATGTAATTTAGAAAAATTACACTATAATCTGTATAAAGAGGGCGCCTTTTGGCGCCCTTTGTCTGAATAAGATAGAATTACTTATAACGATTCAGAGCATCAAGTATCTATCAGAAACTAGAATTTATAGGACACATGTAATGACTCAAGGTTATATCCACTCTTTTGAAACTTTTGGATCTGTAGACGGACCTGGTGTTCGTTTCGTGGTCTTTATGCAAGGTTGCCCAATGCGTTGCCTTTATTGTCATAATCCAGATACTTGGAAAATGAAAACAGGGGAGACTTACGATGTTGATACTGTAGTCAATAAGGCCATGCGTTATAAAAACTACTGGGGCAAAGATGGCGGCGTTACAGTAAGCGGTGGCGAAGCATTAGTTCAAATTGAATTTTTAACTGAATTATTTAAAAAGTTCAAGGAACTTGGTGTAAACACCTGTCTTGATACTTCAGCAGGTCCTTATAGAGATACTGATGAGTATAAGCAAAAGTTCGATGAGCTTATGAAATACACAGATCTTGTGTTATTAGACATTAAACACTCTGACAGTACCGAGCACAAAAAGCTAACAGGTATTGGTAATGAGAATATTCTAGCCTGCGCTCATCATTTAGATGAACTGCATATTCCTGTATGGATAAGACATGTTTTGGTTCCAGGTATTACCGATAACAATGAGCAGTTGCAGAACGTAAGAAAGATCATTGACTCATTATCAAATGTCAAAAAAGTAGAGGTGCTTCCTTATCACTCTTTAGGTGTACATAAATATGAGTCTTTAGGTATTGATTACAAGCTCAAAGATACTCCAATGCCTGATAAAGCATCTGTAGAAATTGCTTGTAAGATCTTAGGTGCGCATCAAGATTAAGCAGGATCCTGAGAAAATATTCATACAAGAGACAAATATTTTAGTTTTACATAGCGATCTCTTCTGTAAAAATTCAGAAATGTTTGCACTGGCTAAATGATTCGGATGCAAACATTTACATTTTTAGTCAATTTTTGTCTAATCTCCAACTTATTTCTTCATGTTTTGAAATTGTGTCTTACTATCTGTATTTAACAAAGCAACTTTTACTTCAATTTCTTTACGCTAACAGCACAGCTCTTTCCGGCAAAGGTAACACCATCAACATTTTTTAGAGAAATGCTGATAACAGGATACTGTCCCATGAACTTAGAACAGAACTCTTTATCTTCTAATATCTTGGTGCCTTGAAAGTATTTAAGCTGTAATGAGGTATCAAAAGGCTTTTCAGAATTTATCTTTAAGAAAGACTCAAACATGGTCATGAGCAAAGTCTTACCAAAACGTCTTGGTCTTGTAAACAACAGAACTTTTGTAGAACTTGTAAAAACAGTCTTTAAGTACTCTGTCTTATCTACAAAGTAACAATTACCGTCTTTTAGTTCTTCATAACAGCCAGGATTATCTGGTGTAAGGGTAAAATTTCATTATCGCTCATTTTATTAATTCTGATTTTTTATTGCTAATGCTTAATTATAGTCGTTCAGTTAGTCAAAAGAATATTTTGAACATAACTCTTAGCATCGATCTTTCTTTATATCTATTTATTTGTATATGAATTTTGCTGATTCTAAAAATCATATTACATTCACAACTCATTAAGTTTACCTAATTTTATTAAAGATCACGATGTATTCAATATATTATTATTAAACACTATATATTTTAATATAAACAACTGCCTATTTACTTGCTAAATAGGTAGTTGTTAAAATTTATGTGCTAGGGCACAGTAGCATTAAAACAGTTCTGCTTTTTACTTTAATCTTGTTGCCTGCGTGATACCTGGTACTCATATAGAATGGAGTTACGTCTTTACCAGGTCCAAGAGATGTATTGATGAACTGGTACCAGCTTTTATCAAGGTGACCTGGAACGCATGGTATTTCGATGGTCAAATCTTCCCAAAAGGCATTAACAAAGATGTAGGCATACATTTCTTGTTTACTGTAGTAGTATAAAAAGCCAATTGAGTGGGACATATCAGACCAATCTGGCTGGAATGGTTTTATACCATGCCACTGGATCTTGGCATTAGTGAGCAATTTGTCTAATTTATGGTGAGGTGTATCATTTACATGCTTAATTTTACCGATTCTGGAAAGACTAATTAGTGTCTTGGTAAAATCAAACATCTCACGCTGTTGCTCATTAAGATCCCAGTTTAAATAGCTAAGCTTATTGTCCTGGCAATAGGCATTGTTATTACCATTTTGAGAGCGCAGTACTTCATCTCCCATACAGATCATTGGAGTACCCAGTGAGAGCATGGTAATTGCCATGAAGTTTTTCACCTGACGAAGTCTTAATTCATTTAAATGAACATCATCTGTAGGGCCCTCAAAGCCGTAGTTTGCTGAATAGTTGTTATCATTACCATCACGGTTATGTTCACCATTAGCAAGATTATGCTTGTTTGAATAGCAAACCAAATCGTACAAGGTAAAGCCATCATGACAGGTGATAAAGTTAACAGACTTTTGAGCATCAACCATATGCTCGTTGTAAATATCAGGAGAACCTAAAAGTCTTAAAACAAACTTTTTGACCATACCAGGATCTGCTCTCATGAAGCTTCTGACATCATCTCTGAACTGTCCGTTCCACTCTCTCCATTTAGAGCCTGAAATAGCACCTAACTGATACAGACCGCCTGCATCCCATGGCTCTGCAATTAACTTGGCCTCAGCAAGTCGTCTGTTTGCATCAATAGACAACAATGTTGTGTTGTCGTTCATTGGGGCGCCAAATTTGTCACGGGTTAGAATAGATGCTAAATCAAATCTAAATCCGTCAACATGCATCTTCTCATGCCAGAAGACAAGTGAGTCAATAATCAGGTTTCTTACAACAGGCTGGTTAGCATTTAAAGAGTTGCCACATCCAGAGTAGTTCTGATAATAGCCATCTTTAATGATGTAGTAGCCATCCTTATCAAAACCTTTAAAACAGTAACTAGGACCGTTCTCATCACCTTCAGAGGTGTGGTTGTAAACCACATCTAGGATAACCTCGATGCCGTTTCTGTGAAGGGCTTTGACCATGTCACGGAACTCTTTTACAGGTCCTTCAATACTTTTATCGGAACTGTAGCCTTCGTGTACTGAGAAAAATGCCATAGGACTGTAGCCCCAATAGTTATCCATATTAGGTCTAGCATCCTTTTCATCGAACTGATATACAGGCATGAGCTCTACTGCTGTGATACCTAGCTCTACAAGATAAGGGATCTTTTCAATAAGACCTTTGTAGGTGCCTCTTATCTCATCTGAAAGACCTGAACTTTTATCAGCCGTAAATCCTTTTACATGCATCTCATAGATAATGGTGTTCTCAAGTGAATGGTGAGGAAAAGTATCAATACCCCAATCGTACTCGTCCACATTGATGACAGCACTCTTAGGTGCATATTTAAAAGCAAGCTTCTCGTCTTTAGGTAAGAATCTTTTGTAATCATCAGGGAAGAGTACTCTTTTTCCATATGGGTCAATTAAGATCTTGTTAATCTCTTCTGCCTGAGATTGAGCCTGTGGACTGTCTACAGTTTTTGTTACTCTATAAGCATAGATTTGACCAGCACCTATATTGTGAACAAATACATGCCAAAAGTAGGTGGATTTAAAAACTGTAGAGGACAGATGTACTACATAAGGGGAATCGTCATCTACTGCATCGAACAGTAAAAGATCAATTTCGGCTGCATCTGGTGCCCAAACGGCGAAATTTACACCATCTTTTTCAATAGTTGCACCTAAATGTCTGCAGTGACCTTGTGAAATAATATAATTCTTGTTGCTCACGTATACCGATCCTTGATAAAAATTGGTTTATATCTTTGTTCATATTCTGAATATAGATTGAGCTTAGTTGAAATTAAGTTCAGTTTAATAAAATGAGCTCTCTAATCTTATTCACTTTTTTATTTTGTGCTCATATGCACTTACACAATTGTTGTACTCAATTGTAGCAATCATGCTTTGAAAACTCTTACAGCTTATTCCTCTTTCTGTGATGAGATTCATCAATAATGCTTTACTTCTAAATTTAAAGCACCGGTGTAAAACATAATTAAAATAAACTAAACAATAAAATCTATCTCAATGTTCATTTTTAGGGCGTGGTTAATCATTATGACCTAAATTATGTTATTTTGGACGGTATGCAAAACAACTATGGATGCAACTGATTTTGCAAAAGTTCTCTTTTACGAGGATCACCATTTCGTTTACCAAAGATGTAAATTGATTAGCAAATTGAGTATGCACAACACAATTCTTCATTGGAGTTTATAGTATGGCAGATTTAAACTACATTGCAGCAGGTCGAATCAACACCACTCCTCTCGATCTTAATGGCAATCTTGATAAAATTCTCAAACAATGCGCACAAGCTGTAAAAGAAGGTATTTCCATTATAGCTTTTCCAGAACTTGCAATTTCTGGTTACAACTGTGGTGATCTGTTTTGGCACAGTGAGTTAACTAAAGGTGCACAGCATGCTTTGTTAAATTTAAAGTACTCACTGCCTGAGGGGATTGTTGTAGGTGTAGGTCTGCCTTTAACTGGCTCTGACAATAAGTCTTATGATGCTTATGTTCTATTAAAGAAAAGCAAGGTCATAGGTGTAAGTGTTTTACACTCATGCTATAACAGCTGTGACTCAAGAGTTCGTTTCTTTAGAACTCCTTGTGTTGAAGGTTTATCTTTTAATATAGGATCTGAGATCTTTACACCGGCTAACACTTTTGAGGTTGAACTTAAAGTTTCTTCAAATCAAGTGGAAACTAGGAGAGTTGGTGTTTACTTTAATGAAGGTGATTTATCTTATCTAGATAAAGTTGAGCTTTTAATATGTCCTGAGGCCAAGCGTTTTGAACTTTTTGATGACAAAAAGCGTGTTGTAGATGCTGTAGCCTTATCTTCAAATCTAAAATGTACCGTTGTAACAACTAACTTATTAGGCTGTGAAAGCGGTTCTGATATCTTTGATGGTCTGTCAATTATTGCAGATGATGGTAAGTTAGTTGCACAGAGTAACTATCTATCTTTTAAGCGAGCTGATTTTGTAACAGCATCATCAGGTATCAGTGAGTTCTTAAATGAGTACGACACTATTGTTAGAGCTGTAGCATTAGGTCAGTTTGACTGGATGTTAAAGACCCGTTCTCATGGTTTTGCTCTATCTATGTCAGGTGGTGCTGATTCAGGTCTTTGTGCAACCTGTGTCTGCTATGGTCAGTTAGCTGCTTTAGATGAGTTAGGATATGACGAGTATAAAGAGCTTTTATCTGCATTAAAGTTTGAGGTACCTGCTTTTACAGGTGATAAACAGTCATATGTAAAAGAAAAGATCATGCCTCAGGTCTTAACCACTGTATATCAAGGCTCAGCAGTATCAGGCTCTGTAACCAGAACTGCAGCAGAAAAAGTTGCTCATAACATCGGAGCAACTCATTATGAGTGGTCAATTGCAAAGTTAGTTGAAGATTATGTTGCTATCATCAATGGAACAACACCTGATGATAAGCTTAATTGGGAGCGTGACGATTTGACATTACAAAACATTCAGGCTCGTTCTCGTGCACCTGGTATCTGGATGATCGCAAACCGTTATAACAAGCTTTTAATGTCAACCTGTAATGCTTCAGAGGATGCTGTAGGTTATTGCACTATGGATGGAGATACAGCAGGTGGTCTATCTCCAATTGGTGATATTTCTAAGAGCAGAATTCTAAAAATCAATCAGCATATAGCTGATGATGGTATTGAGGTTGTAAAAGGAGGCTTGAAACTTGATGTGCCTGATATGTCATACATTTCAGCTCAGGCTCCAACTGCTGAATTAAAGCCAGGCCAGACTGATGAGCGTGACTTAATGCCTTACGTGATTTTAGATAGAATTCACGTTTTACATCAAGAAGAGCTATTCACTCCACAGAGAATTTTAGATACTTTAGCAGAAGAGTATCAGAATTTCTCACGTGATGATCTAAAGCTGTTTGTAACTCGTTACTTTACAAGATTAGCTGTAAATCAGTGGAAGAGAGAAAGGGGCGCTACCACTTTCCATATTGAGAAGACTGATTTAAATGCAAAATCAGGCTTTATCTTCCCATTACTAAATGATGGTTACAGATCATTGCTTGAAGATCTTAAATAACGTTTAGTACTAAAAAGTCTTAGATGCGCCTAACTTAACGAGTTTTTACTTCAATCAGTTAGGCGTCTTGGAACTTAAGGCCAATTTCAAGAGACCTGAATATGTAATATTGTTTTGTTTTACAATATTAAATTGTTGTCAATTATGATTGTTGTCTCCAATATTCATCTTTCTAAAGCTTTTTGCTAATTGATTTCTTAAATAGGGAAAAGAGCTTATTGATGTCCCATTTTTTGTTCTGCCTCCAAAATTTTCTCAATGAATAATCAATAAGGTTTAACCATTTTTTTTATGTACTTAAAAGAAAGAGATAAAAAAGTTATAATAAAAGGTTACAAGCGTATATGTTAAAAGGTAACTAATGAACAAAAAACACCCAGCTCAAAGACTTGATGTGATCATAGAGCAAGGATCACTATCTCCATTAGCAGGATTGAAGAAATTCTGGCCATTTTTAAAACCATATATCTTTTTAACCATATTAGGTGTGTTGCTTACTATCCCAGTAGGAGGCTTGGATGCTGCTGTTGCATCTTTCTTAAAGCCATTTATGGACAACGTAATGGTGGATAAAAATACAGAATTTGCTTTAAAGGTTCCTTTTATTATTATTGGATTTACATTAGTACAAGGTATCTGTATTTATACTTCAAATATCGTCAATACCTATGTAGGTTCAAGAATTTCAACTGATTTGAAATTAGCTTTATATAAGAAGTTATTAGTTAGTGAATCTGCTTTCTTTGATAAGAATACCTCAGGTATTGTTCTTTTAAGATTCTGTAATGATGCCGACTCTGCTACTACAGGTCTTATTACGAACGTAAAGCTTTTCTTATCAAAGTTCTGGTCATCCCTAGGTTTACTTGCAGTTCTGCTTTGGAACTCATGGCAATTGTCTTTTATTGCCTTAGGTGTACTGGTTTTATTGGTGATCCCAATGAAGATTGCTAGAAAAAAGGTTATGAAGATCATGTCTAAGAATGTTGAAGCTCAGACAAAGATCAACACTACCTATGTAGAAACCTATTCTGGTATCAAGATCATCAAATCCTTTAACCTTATCAAGACTATGTATGAGAAGTTTCATAGAGAAGTTGAGGATATCTTTAAATTCTCTATGAAGATGACAAGAGATACCAACTGGTTATCTCCTGCAATGCATTTAGTTACAGCTTGCGGTGTAGCAGGTGTGCTTTACTATGGTATGTATTTAATTACCACAGGTGTAATCACCTCAGGTACTTTCGTAGCCTTCCTAGCTGCTCTAATCATGCTATATACTCCAATTAAGAGTATTGGCAACAACTATGTTGGTCTGCAAACAGCTTTATTAGCATTAGAGCGTATCTATGTGATCTTAGATGCACCTTCATTTGAAGCTAATGATGGGGAGGGCAAAAAAGAACTTAAAGCCGTATCAAAAGAGATTAAGTTTAACCATGTAAACTTCTCCTATGACGGTCAGAGAATGATCTTAAAGGATGTGAACTTATCTGTACCTGTAGGTAAGAAAGTTGCTTTAGTAGGTAACTCAGGCGGTGGTAAGTCTACAGTATGTTCTTTGATCCCAAGACTATATGAGTTAGATTCAGGTTCTATTACCGTTGATGGTACTGATATCACTGAATTTACCTTATCATCATTAAGAGACAAGATCTCTATGGTGTTCCAGGACAACTTCCTCTTTGATGGTACAGTAAGACAAAACTTAATGTATGGTAAAGCTGATGCTACCGATGAGGAGATTAACCGTGCTATCAAGAGTGCATATCTTGATGAGTTTGTACAGAAATTGCCAAATGGTATTGATACTGTAATCGGTGAACGAGGTTTACTTTTATCTGGTGGTCAAAAGCAGCGTTTAGCTATTGCAAGAGCAATTTTAAAGAATGCGCCAATCGTAATCTTAGATGAGGCTACCTCTGCTCTTGATAATAAGTCAGAGAAAGTTGTTCAAAGAGCATTAGATAAGCTTATGGAAGGCAGAACTACCATAGTGATTGCTCACAGACTTTCAACTGTTATGGATGCTGATAAGATCTTAGTTATCAATGACGGTCAGGTTGTTGAAGAAGGGACACATAATGAGCTGTTAGAGAAAAATGGAGCTTATGCTGTACTTTACAGATCACAGTTCTCTAAAGCACATCACACTGAGACTGAGGATACATCTTCTTTAGAAGATAAATCAGATTCAGATTTGTTATCAGATGAAACAACATCTAAAGATGTTGTTGAAAAAATAGCTAAAGAGTAGTTTTACTGTTCCTCTCTTTAGCTTATTCTTACATAAGCTCATATTGTCAATGGTGCTGTTGGATTTATAAGTTTATCTACAATGTCGATAAGTGATGATAGGTAGACTATTGCGGACAGCACCATTCAAGTCTTAAAAACATTCAAGTCTTAAAAAAGATCCAGTTAAAACAGTTTAATTTCATCAGAACAATCTCAAGGCAAAACTACATTGCTATGCTTTTATAGCAATTAAAATTATTAAATGTGCCCAAATGCCTATTCGTTGCGAAATTATTACGCTGCGAAAATCTTTGCCTGCAATAGATTGGAAGTACTCTCAAACAGCATTTTTGCTCTAAAAGCTTGAGTTTTCTTTTTAGAAAATCAACTTTCACTGTATAATCTTTAGTAGGAATAGGAGAAAATAGATATGAAAAATATCAGTTCAACAGGCTCATTTATAAACTTTTATCTAAATAATTACATTTATGTAGATAAAA